>Ga0187892_10004669_pt1 | contig 22670 bp, 18 predicted proteins | sample MA1701073metaG_FD_139345 | JGI IMG/M metagenome (GOLD analysis project Ga0187892, IMG submission 139345) | Bio-ooze microbial communities from a basaltic lava cave in the Kipuka Kanohina Cave System on the Island of Hawaii, USA - MA170107-3 metaG ... | reverse complement strand
GTATACCCAAAACGCGCAAGTGCCCGCAACGCGGGCCTCGCCGCGTCCTTTCCCCGGGGGAAGGGACGCGGCGAGTGGGCCATCGCCACAGGCGAAGGCCCACTTGCGCGTTTTGGGTATACTTCGGAGACGCCTTGGGTGAAACGAAAGCGAACGGGCACCGGCGAGGCCATCGGGAGCTAGTAGAACAGGATGTCGGCGTCCGGGACTTTGGCTAAAGCAATTTCTCGCCTCGGGAATCTGCGGCGGGCGCGCGCATACACCTTCCCAGGGTCCTTGCCCGAGGCAGCGACCTGTTTCCCCACGATCGCGACGTACTTCCCCTTGTAGGCGCGCAAGTCCGCCTGAGCGTACCACTCGTAGCTGGCGTCAGCCTGACGAGTTTCCTTCATCAAGGGTGTTCTAAAAGCAATCGAAAGCAGAATCCCTCACGGCCTTTGGCCCAATTAAAGTTGACTCACCACCAGTACCGTTATCTATCGTTAGTAATTCTAACCTTGACAAGGATGGGATCGCAGGGATAGATTAACGGTAGCTAACGGATTAGGAGATGCTCGCAGGGTCATCAAGGCAAGAAAGGCAGCGCATGGAATGCGTCGGCAACGGAAGGCAAGAAAGGCCGGTGGACCTGCCAAGATTCTGCGACTTGTCCGAAGGCGCGTCGGCAATCTTGATTTGGCGCCCGTTGCCCGTGGAAAACAGATGGTTATCGTTCTCGGGCCGAAAGACGTCGCCTCTCGCGCGTTTGAGCCTCTCGGCAGCGCAGAGGCTACGGCGGACCGGCTTCATGCCTCCCTTTTCGAGATTGAGGCTGCGATGGACCTCATGGAACAGTCGGAAGCGGCAGCTAAGTCCCCGCGCGCTCAGGAACCGCTGACCGGCGAAGAATCTACCGCCCTGAAAGCGGGGGGATTGGACGTCAGCCCCTTACAGCCAGGCGAGGCGGATCCTCTTCTTGAAGGCGCGGCTCGGTTCGCCAAGCTCCTGAACGAAAGCCTTTCGGTGCATCAAGCGGCGGAGCGTCTCGGGCATGTGAACGAGAGCCGTGTGCGGCAGCGATTGACGGCTTCCCCTCCGACGCTTTATGGGATCAAAGTCGGAAGGAAATGGCGCCTGCCGTCCTTTCAGTTCGAAGCCCTGGGCACGGTCCATGGAATTGAGGAAGTCGTCTCCGCGCTCCCGCCGGACTTGGATGCGGTAGGCGTGGAGGCCTGGTTTTCGATCCCGAATCCCGATCTGGTTCGGGAAGACGACGAACGTCCGCTGACTCCGCTGGAGTGGCTTCGGACAGGGGGATCGCCTGCCCGCGCGGTTGAGCTCGCCAAGGAACTGTAGCGTCGATCGTGGCGAAGCTTCCGAATCCTGGCGACCCCCTGCCCGTTCCGGCACAAACCGTCTTGGGGCGCGTCGGCGACCTCTTTTGGCGAATCTACGCTCGTGGAGCGCCCTATCCCTCTCGGTGGGACGAGTTCCGCCGGTATGGGCCTCTCGCAACGGCAAGATTTGATCATCATGCACCCCCCGCCTCGGTGAAGAGCCAGGCGATCCTCTACGCGAGTGCCGAGATCGCAACCGCGGTCGCGGAGTTCTTCCAGTCCACGCGCCGCATCGATCGGTCCCGCCGCTCCCCGTGGCTATGCGGCTTTCGGCTGGTAAGAGATGTGACGTTGCTGGATCTTACCGGGGCATGGCCGACGGCCGCCGGTGCTTCGATGCTCATCAATTCGGGGCGACGTTCGGCATCGCGCCTTTGGTCCCAGGCGATCTACCGGGATTACCCTCAGGTGGAGGGCATTTTCTACGGCTCTTCGATGCACGGGAATCGACCCTCTATCGCTCTTTATGAGCGGGCCATCGACGCGATGCCCGCCGCCCCCGAATTCGATCGCCCTCTTCTTGCTCCAAATCTCGAGAGCGGCCTGAAGCGCATGGCAACGCTTCTCCAGTACAAGATGCGATAGCCGATGGCCTCCTCAATCGCGCTTGCTCCGGGCCAGACTGGTGTCCCCCCTGGCCCCAGGTGAGACGTGGGACCTGGGACATGGGACTTGAGACATGGGACATGGTCGGCGACGGCGATCGCCCTCGCGGTCCTGAACGGCGTCGCGCTGGCGCTCCTGCCGGGGGAGCTGAAGCTCAGCCGCGCCGGCCTGGTCTGGCTCGCGGCGATGGCGGGGGTCTTCGCCCTGCAGCTTTTACCCCTCGGGTTCCTCTTCCCGCTCAACCAGGAGATGCGGCGCACGCACGGGGCGGGGACGGCGTGGCCGGCGACCGCGGATGCGTTCCTGACCCTGCGCTGCCTCGCCCAGGTCTCCGCGTACGTGCTCGCGGCGACGCTCGTTCTCAGGCTGCGCGCGCAGGGCCTGTCGACGACCTTCTTCATGAAAGGGTTGGGAGCGGTCCTCGTCGCCCAGGAGTCTACGGGATCGTGCAGCAGGTCGCGGGATTCCAGGAGGTCCCGTTCTACCGTCCGCGGCTCGGCAACGATTCGGCGAGCGGGACGTTCGTCAATCGGAACACCTTCGGCGGCGTCATGGCGATGGGGGTCGTCGTCGCGGCCGCGCTGGCCTACTCGGGGTTCGCCTGGTCGCTTCCTCCCGAGGCCAGGAGCCGCCCGTCGGCGGAGAAGGCGACGGCCCGGACGGCTCCCAGGTGCCGAAGACGAGACGAGCCCAGCCGAAGACGGGCGCTCGCGGGGAGGGGGTCCGCGAACGGATCCTCGAAGGCGCTCTCCTGCCCGCCCTGAGCGAGGGCCGAAAGGCCCGAGTCGAAGGGCCAGACGAGAAGCGCCAAGAGGAGTGCGCCCGTCATGAAACCCTCCCCGGGATTATACGATATGGGTCGGCATATCAACTTTGAACCGATCGCGATAGAATGAGATCGGATGGCCGTGGAAGATCTCCCGGGCCTTTGTCGGGGCTTTATCGCCGGCGCGCTTCCGGTTGCGGCGGCCGCGACTGTTGGGTTTGGCCGAATGGACATCGCCGCGCGGCCAGGCTCGAGGCCAGGAGGAGACCGCCGGAACCCCTGGCTGCTCACGCCTAATCCACGGTCCGCCAAGATTCTGCGTCAAAACCCCTCGAATTTACACCTCACGGGGACTGCTCAAGGGCCGATTGACAAGGGGTATGCCAATCAGTAGAGTGTCCAACTCGCTGGCGTTCAAGGACAAGCCGGGATAGCTCAACGGTAGAGCACCGCTTTCGTAAAGCGGGGGTTGTGGGTTCAAATCCCATTCCCGGCTCCATACCTCGTTGGAGCCCACCGCTTTACGAGAGGGGTCGCCACCGGTCCTCCCGAAACTACCGGGCGTGCAGTCAGTCGTGCAGTAACTGCGGGAAAACGGCCTCTCTTCGGCCTTCTGGGCCTCCTTTCTGCGATTCCGCCAATTACGATTCTCGACGCTCATGGTTTACCCGAGCGCGGCCTCCATCTTCGGGGTCACGCCCCCCTGCTTGCTCTCGAACGACTCGACGCAGTCGACGACGTCGTTCAAGTCCACCCCCAGCATGTGCACGTAGCGCATCGTGGTCGTGATGTCCCGATGGCCCAGGACCTGCTGGAGGGCCGGCAGCTTGCAGCCGCCCTGGACGGCGCGGGTCGCGAAGCTGTGACGCAAGTCATGGAACCGGAGTCCCGCGATCTTGGCGTCCTTGAGCGAGGCGTACCACCCGATCTTGGTGTCCTTGTACCGCGTGCCGGTGCGTGGGTTGACGAACACGTAGCGCTTCTGGACGGCAAGGGGGTCGCCCTTGCACGCCTTGAGCGCCGCCATGTAGAGCCGCGCCATGACCGCCTGGACCTTCCCGCTCATGTCGATCGGACGGGTCCGCTTCCCCTTGTTCGGATTCTCGTTGGTGCTCCGGACGATGATCTTCTTGGTCGAGAAGTCCACATCCGCCCAGGGGAGCCGCAGGATCTCGTCCTCGCGCATGCCGGTGTGGAGCGCGACGGTCACGATGTCGGCCAGGTACTTCCGCCGGTCGTTGAGCTGGAAGGCGCCGAAGAGGCGCTCCTGCTCGTCGAGGGCCAGGATGCGCTGCTTCCGCCACTCGTACTTCCGGAGCTTGACCTTCTTGACCGGGTTGACCAGAGCGCAGTCCCAGTCGATTGCCCGCGAGAACATCCCTTTGAGCGTCTGGTACTCGCGGTCCACCGTGGCCGGCGCGATCTTCTTCGTCGTGCCGTTCATCCGCTTGTAGACCGTCTGTGCCCGCTCGTTCAGGTACTCCTGGATGTCCCGGGGCCGGATGTCGGCGAGCTTGCGCTTCCCGAAGGCCGGCAGGAACTGGTTGTGGATCATAGCCTCGTTCCGCTCATAGCTCCGCTTCTCGACGGCCGACGCCTGGTGCGCCAAGTACTTCTTGGCGAACTCCTCGAACGTCAGGGCGGGCTGGGTGGCCAGCCCCGAGACCTTCTGCTCGATGAGGTCGCGGACTTTCTTCGCGAGGAGCAGCTTGGCCGCTTCCCGCGTCGGCGCCTCGGTCGTTTCCGAGTGGCGCCGTCCGTCCGGCCCCACGTAGCAGAGGGCCCACTTGACCCGGCGCTTTCGCCGGATCTTCCGCACGTAGTTACTCCGCTCCGAGTCCAACGACGCACCTCCGTTTCTGCCGCTCATGGCGGCGTTAGAGAACGCGCCGCCCGACATGGGCAGCGCAAGTAGGAAAAGGGAGAAGGGAATTAGCCGGCGCATTTGGTCACCCATCCCCGAATGACGGCGCTCCGCACGCGGATGCGCTTCCCGATCCGAAGGACCGCCTCGGCGGGCACCTGTCCGCGCCGAATCATCGCTCGCGCGGCGCCGACCGTCACCCGCAAGTAGTTGGCGAATTCCTCCACCGTCCAGAGTTCGCACTCCCCGGCGGATTCGTTCATGATTCCCCCATTCTCAGAATTATTCATTGAGCTTTTCTCGCGAGCCAGCACCTGACGTTGGGGCGGATGAATCGGATCGACCGGCCGATGTGCACATACGTTCCGGGTGGGAACTGGCCGCGCTTGAGGCGACAGCGGACCGCTTCCGTCGACATTCGCAGCCACACCGCGAATTCCTTGATCGTCCACAGCTCCGGCTCCTGCGCCGGCGTCTTGTCAGCAGTCATCTTATCTGCCTCCCTACCTAAAGGGTCCCTTGGGTCGATTTCTGAAAGGGAATGCATGTCGATTTCTCGAAAACAGTTCAGATTCTTCTCCGCTCGTCGGTCGGTGTTCATCCTCACTGGTCTAAACGGAATTCATTTACGGCTCCCGCGATCGAGAAGCTCCGGATGGGTCAAGACCAGGGCGCGGAACTTGACGAGCGCGCGGTGTCTCGCCTGCGCGACCGCACCATAGGAGCAGCCGAGCATCTCCGCGGCCTCTTGGATCGTCAGGTCCTTGATTTCGACCAACCAAAGCGCGTCCAGTTCATCGTCTCATCACACCCTTAAAGTCATCATGGCCTGCGGCCACCCTTGCCGATGAAACCGGGTGGCGGCCGCGCGGCCTTCCGACCGACGCCGAAGTGCATTGGTGCGCGAAGTCCGGCTTAAAGTCTGGCGTGGGAGCTTGAGGCACCCCTGATTGTTGCCCCGCCCGTGCGGCGGAGAGCACGTAAGGCAGAATCCTCGAATCGCCGCTCCTTCGGAAGGCCGACGGCGCCAAAACAAGGGAGGTGGGCGATGCAGGTCCGGTTCGAGCGCGTGAGCGGGTTGGATGTACACCGCGACACGATCGCGGCGTGCGTGCGGATCCCCGGAACGAAATCCGAACGCCGGGAGGAGGTCCGGACGTTCGGGACGATGACGGCGGACCTCCTGGCGCTTCGGCAGTGGCTCCAGGAGCACGGCGTGACGCACGTCGCGATGGAGGCTACCGGAGTTCTCTGGAAGCCCGTGTACTACGCGCTCGAGGGCGCCTTCACGGTCCTCCTCGTCAACCCTGGGCACATCAAGAACGTGCCGGGGCGGAAGACCGACGTGAAGGACTCCGCCTGGATCGCGCAGCTTCTGGAGTGCGGGCTGCTGAGCGCCAGCTTTGTGCCGCCCCAGCCGATCCGGGAGCTTCGGGACCTGACCCGGTACCGGACAGAACTGGTGCACGAGCGAACGCGCGAAGTGCAGCGCCTGCACAAGGTGCTCCAAGACGCGGGGGTAAAGCTGTCGTCCGTGGCGACTGATATTATGGGGGCGTCCGGGCGGGCGATGGTGGAGGCTCTGATCGCGGGCACGCGGGATGCGTCGGCGCTGGCGGACATGGCTAAAGGGCTCTTGCGCAAGAAGCTCCCGGAACTCCGGCGGGCGCTGGAGGGGCGCTTCGATGCTCACCACGCGTTCATGGCAAGCCGGATCCTGGCGCACATCGATTACCTGGAGACGGAACTCGAGGAGATGACCCGGCACATCGAGGAGGCGCTTCGCCCTTTTGTGGCCGAGGTCGATAAACTGTCGACCATTCCGGGCGTGAAGAGTAAGACCTCGGCCGTTATCGTGGCGGAGATCGGCGTCGACATGAAGCAGTTCCCGAGCGCCAAGCATCTTGGGAGCTGGGCGGGCCTGGCTCCTGGGAACAACGAAAGCGCTGGCAAGCACAAGCGCTGCGGGACCAAGCCCGGCGACAAGTGGCTCCGGGCGGGTCTGGTGGAGTCGGCCAACGCCGCGGTGAAGAAGAACGACAATCGACTGGCAGGGCTCTACTACCGTCTCCGATCGCGCCTGGGCCACAAGAAGGCCATAGTCGCAGTGGCTCATGAGATCCTCAGGATCGCCTACCACGTGCTGGCCCGCGGGAAGACCTACGAAGAGCTTGGTCGGGACTACTTCGACCGGGCCCAGAAGGAGGCGGTGAAGACCCGCTATGTCCGGAAGCTTGAGCGGATGGGCTTCGAGGTGAAGCTCGTCGCCAAGGAGGGCGCAGCATAGCAAGTCCTCTGTGGATCGCGCGCGGCCGCCACCCGGTTTCAAGGCAGGCACTTGAACCCCCTCAACCGGATGGGCGATGGACGGAATTCTCCTCGGAAAGTTGAAAAAGTTCCGCCGAACCTCTTCCCTTGGCCTTGCAGTGTGGCTCCCCCCTTCCCTTGCCCTTGCCCTTCCCGCGCCGGACGGCGCGGGCCCCTTCGGGTCACAGCGGGTCACGAGCAGCGGCCCCCTTCTCATTCTCTGGGGTCAAGTCTGGCTTGAACTGGAATCGCCGAAGCTCCGATGGTAGACTCGGGCATCTCTTGGAGGGAGGGGGCATGCCGAGAATCCAAACGACCAGCCTTTGCCGTGCCTGCAAGCAGCAGTTCGCCGCTCAGGTCATCGGGCGTCATCTGGCTGCATGTCCGAAAAGAGCAACCGGAACATTCCCCGTCCTCGATCTCCGCGTCTACGCCGGGCCGTTCTGGCTGTACCTGGAGGCCTCAGCCAAGGCGACACTCGAGGACCTGGACGGTCTGCTGCGGCACGTCTGGGTGGAGTGCTGCGGCCACCTGAGCGCCTTCGACATCGCGGGGACGCGATACCAGGCCGACACGGGAGGGATCGACGGGATGTGGGTGGGCATGCTCAAGCCCGGACCCGACATGGGCATGGGTGTCCCGCTGGGGCGCATCCTCCGGCCGGGGCTGAAGTTCTCCTACGAGTACGACTTCGGCACGACGACGGAACTGGAGCTTCGGGTCCTCTCGGAGCGCCAGGGTACGAGCGGCAAGAGGACGATCACTATCCTGGCCCGTAACGAACCGCCCGAGTTCCCCTGCTCAGTCTGCGGAAAGCCGCCGGCGAAGACGATTTGCACGGAGTGTCAAACGGAGTTGTGCACTTCGTGCGCCAGGAAGCACAAGTGCGACGAAGACATGCGACTGCCCCTCGTCAATTCCCCGCGGGCCGGAGCTTGCGGCTACACGGGAGGCGCGGAGGACGAAGTGGCGTAGGGCTCCATCGGTCAGGGACCTAGCGCGGTGGATGGCCCTCGTCATGGACCCTAAGGCTGGCGGGTGCGACTTGATCGCCTCCGCCACGTCGCCGTAGGTGACGATCATGCCCTTCCTCCGCTCGAGGAAGGCGATGACATCCTCCCAATCCGGCCTACTCAACATAAATCTTGTCTCCAAGGCCAAGATCATCAATCGCCTGCCGAATCTCGGCGGCCAGTCGGTCCGCGTCCAGGCCGTCAACTTCGGCTTCGAAGGACAGCCCCAGTCGGAGAGTCTTCGCCGACTTGAGTTTGGGAAGGATACGCGTCCCCAGACGATTCCAGACCTCCGGAGGGATGTCGCCCCGTATGCGGAGCGTTCGCGACTCCGCCTGTGGCGGCCTGGGCTCCGGAGGCGTGGGTTCGGGGAGTTGCGGGGGCTCGGGCGGTGTTTGCTGAGCCGCCGCACCCCCCTTCTTCAGCCCTTCGGCGACCTTCTTCGTCAGCAGGTACACGTCGGCGTCGAACCTAATCTCGTCCAAGGACACCGGCTCCTTGAACCAGGTGCGGCTCCCCGAGTGGAGTCCGAACTCACCGGCATTGACCAGCTCCTGGATCTTCACGCGAAGCTGGGCGTCCGGGTCCAGGAGACGCGTGAATGATCCGTCGAAGAAGCACTTCCGAAGCTCAGAGAGCGCCCATTTGCCCGACTCCTTGAGCGCCTCCGGCCATTGGCGTTCGAGGTACCCGGCCCCCGGCGACTCGCTGAGATAGCCCTCGGCCCTCAGAGCCGCCATGATGAGGCCGCACAAGGTCCGGCCCTGGCTCGAATGACCGGCGCCCAGATCCATCTCTCGAAAGCCATCCTTCGTGTGTCGATCCAGGAAGAAGAGATAGCGATAGGATGCCCAGACTTCCTCGCGGGCCGCGTCCTCCGCCTCTTTGACTCGACTGGCGATCTCGGCACGTTCCTGCCGGTCCGTGTCCGCGCCGAGAACGCCCGCCTTCTCGTCCTGCTCGACCCGTTTCCAGGCGAGCCAGAGCTCCACCTTGTCACGCAGGTCGCGCCCGGGTTTCCGGATGCACCAGATGAGCGACCCCGGGAAAGTCCGAGGATTCGTGCCTCGCGTCCGCGTCCAATCCGCCAAACGCTGCCGGAGCCCGCCGCCGTTCCATTCCATTTCGGGATCGCCCACGACGAGCAAGAGCCTGGGCGTATCTGGAATGGCGGTCGGATCGTCCTTCGCCATGAACACCTGCACCGAGGCCCCGCTCCGAAACTCTCTGTCGACCAGGGCCCGCGTGGCCTTGACGGTCTCCTCGTCGTCGAGCGACGCGCGCCGGTCGCTCACCACCTTCGTCAGCTTGGCCCGGAACCCGAAGCAATAACCGTCCCGCCCCACCCGGCGGAGGTAGAAGGCGCGCTTCTCGAGATCCAGCGTGGCTCGGTCGATCGACGTGATATCCAGGCGGGGCTCCCCTACGGCGAAGTTGACTTCGGGCGAGTAAGCCGCCTTGTCGGTGACCATTCCTCCCGACGACTCGAAGAGGATCGCCGTGCCGACCCGCTGATGGATTCGATGAAGATTCCCGGCCGTATCCACGTCCAGGGCTTTTGCATGGCTGCGCTCGCCGGCGATGTCGACCTCGATCGCCGGCCCGAGCCGCGGTTCCCCAAGCTGCGAAAGAATGACGCTCCGGAAGCCAAGGACATGAAGAGGCGCCGATCCAATGGAAATCAGGGGCTCGGGACGGGCGTCTCCCGCGGCCCCCTCGCGGTACACCCACGAGATCCACTGCGCCAGCATCGCCAGCGTTCCGCGAGTCTGCTGATAGTGCTGAAGCGTCTGCCACTTGCGCTGGAAAACGGACAGGGTCGCCGGGTGGAAGGGGTAGCAAGCTTCGAACTTGGCTCTCAGGAAATCCTTGGCCTTGGCTTCCGTGGCGGCAGTGTCGATCGAGGTCCACTCCCGGGGCAGGTACCGGTGATTCGCGAAGCACCAGTCGGCATACTCCTTCGCGACCGCCTTCCGCACGCGTTCCGGGCCCAGGTCTTCGAAAAGCCGGAGTCGGATGATCTCGCTGATCTCGACTTCGTCGTTGGCGATGCGCTCGCTGATCACACGCCGGAGGATCTTGAGGAGACGATCCTGCCACTCGATGTCCGTCTCGGTCATCTCGACCTGGCTTCGCGGCAGGCTCATGACGGCCACGCTGTTCGCCGTGCCGGTCATGGCAACGGAGAGATTGTGGCAGAACGTGTAGAAACCGTCTCCCATCGAGCGGTGGCGGTTGATGAAGTTGAGCACCTCGTCGAACAGAAGGAGCGTCGGTTTCCCGGCAAGCAGGCGCCCCAGCGCTTCCGTCCCGGGCGGCACGGACTTGGCCGCCGTACCCAAGATCTCAACCCCGGCCGGGCCGCCGAGCTGGCGCGCGATGTCGATCCAAGGCGTTTCGCGGCCCTCGCCGGGGTCCCAGGCGTTTCCCACGAAGACCGCGACGCGCGTCTCCGGAATTTCCCCCAGCTTGTTCTCGCGAAGAATATCGCGGATGCCGGGGACGTCACCGACTTTCTTGGGCGACCGGGCCATGTGATAGAGCGACGTCAGGATGTGCGTCTTTCCGCCGCCGAACTGGGTCACCAGGCCAACAACGGGCGAAGTATTCTCGGTGCGACCCGAGAGGCGCCGGAGAATCATCCCCACGTACTCGCGCAGCGCGCGAGTGAAGCATGTCCTTGAGAAGAACTTGCGTGCGTCGCGGTAGTCTTCAGGAACGTTCGGATTCCCCGCGACCACCTGCTCAAGGGCGATCGCAAACTCGTCCGGATTGAACGACCGGCCCCGTTTCACTTCAACTCGGGGGTCGACCTCGCGAAACCAGGGTCTGAACGCCGGCATGGTCACCGTCTCCGCAGTCGATTGAACATGTCCAACGCCGCACGCTTCAAGTAACTCAAGTTCGCGTACGCGGCGGGCTCAAAATCCCGATCTGCCGCGTAGAGCCGGTAACGCAAGCCATCGGTCACCACCAGATCGCAATTCAGACGGTGGTTTGCGGCGTACCCGCGGGCCTGCGCCAAAGCCCCCTCGATTCCCGCTCCCAGGCGCTTAGCTTCAACCAACAGGCGGCAGCTCTCAGCGCGGCGCGGAAGCCGCTCAAAAAGGCAAACATCCGTGTCGCACCATTGAACCGCGACGAGTTCCGGCGGCCACCCGAGCGCCCTGAAGAACGGGACAACCAAGTGCGCGATGATCTCGTCCTCGGATGGAAGGACAGTGAAGGAGTCCCGGTTGGTATACAAGCGAAACAGGTCGAGCGCCTCGCCCACGATAACGCGCAGTTCCCGCGGAGGGTCTTCAAGCGCAGGTTCAAGGGGAGGAAGGAGAGGGAGTGGGGCAACCTGCCAGCTGGAGGGCTCCGAGGCGATGAATCTCGCAACGTGGGCCTTTACTCGCTCGTCCTGGCACCGGCTCAGCCGGGGCGGGTTCGCTCCGAAGACGAACGCCGAAGGCTCGTACGGTTCGGGAAGGCGGAACCACCGAACGCGGCGGGCATGCTCCAGGTCGCAGCCATTCACGTCATCGAACTGGGGCAGGTACTGGTACTCGCTGGCCACGATGCCGATCGCGACCACGCGGTTGACGCCGGAACGCAATAGGATAATATCCCCGACTTTGACTTCGACCGCGAACCGCTTGACGTACTCGTTGTAGGCTGGGTCTTCCAACCGCACGGCGTCGCAAGGACCAATGTCGCCCGGGCCCATCGGCGCCACGCCGTGCTTAAGGAACATGTCCGCGTAAGCTCTTCCCCCAACCCCACCGGCCACCTGCCAAATCGTCGGCACCATCTATGCATTGACTCCGCTATGGACCAGCCGCAGGGCTTTGTCGAACGATTCGATCAGGTCGGCCGTTGCCGACATTACTTGCGAATTCTGCTTCCAGTAGCTCGGCGCGACGAGCTTCTCCTCCGCGCGCGTGAACTGCAAAAGGGCCTCCACGATAGGCTGCTCATCATACTCGAACTTGTTTTGCTTCGCCCCATGATCGGAAAAGAGGGTCAACCTCTTGGCGGCGAGGCTGATCCCGTCCACCTTCACCTCGACGGTCCGCTGAAACGGAAGGAAGTGATGGAATGCCGAATTGCGCGCGCCGTTGATGATCTTCTGATAGTCCTTGAGGGACGCCTTCTTACCCGGCCGAGTCCAAGGGAGCTTCCGAAACGCCTGGGAGAGGACCCATTGATCCGAGAGCGTGAGCCACAGAAACACGGGCTTCAAGTCGCAGATCTCCGTAATCAGCCGGAGCAGTTGGACGGCTTCGGCGGCGAAGTTGTAGGAAATCCTCAGCATTTCGTTGTAGGCGCCAGCGTTCCCGGCTTTCCTGCCGCCACACTTCTTGACGGCCTCATCGTACTGGCGGGCGTTCGTGCGGATCCGTTCGGCGATTTGGTTGAGAATCCCCTTCTTGGGCAGCGCGCCGGGCTTTGGAAGGGACAGCAAGACGCGGACATTCTCCGATAGTTTTTCGAGGGCGACGGCAAAAGCCTTTGCGAAGTCCTCTGGGAATTCATCCTTGATGACTCCGGCCTTGCGGGCTTCCCTCGACAAGTCCTCCCACAGCGCGTCCTCGTCGGTGGTGTCGTTGACGATGATCGTCTTCCCTTCGAGGGACAGCCGCTCCTGGACGGAGGTGTGGAGGGTGATCCTATCGAACAATTCATGCCCAATCGCCTCGGAGTGGATCACTCGGTCATCGACTTCTCCGAGGAGGACGAAGATGATGCTCCCCACGTGCTCCAGATGCTCCTCAAGGGCCGCCGCAACGGGGGCAGGCTTGAGGTTCGGGTCCTTTGGAGAAACGAATTTAAACTCGGTGTTGAATCTGTGGCTGACGAGCGTGGCATCCCCCAAGGCCAAGGGGTCGACTGCCGTGGTCGGGCGAGCAAGAACCCGCTGATGCTTGCGGGTGGCTACCTCTCGAAAGACGAAGCTGTTGTTGATGCAGAGGAAGTCGCCGACCCCGACCTTCGGCTTTTCATCTTTCAGCCAGTCCCGCACCGAGGACGACTCGGTGACCGCCTTGAGCTGCCGCGCGATTTCGGCCGACACTCCGTCCACGCGCATTCCGCCATTTTCCGTTCTCCCCGGTCGGCCTGGTTCTATTTCCCGTGTATTCATACCCGATGGGCATCGGAGGCCAAAGCAGAATTGAATGGGCGCGGGGAGACGGCTCAGGAGATTCACTCAACGGATCCATTCGTAGCCGGGCGGTAGCTGAGGGTGAGGAGGTCGAAGAGCTCGGGTCCCAGCTTCTCGACCTCGGCCCAAAAGCGAGACTCGCCTTCGAGGATGGCGGAAACTTCGAGCGGCGTGTCAACGTGGAGCGTGAGCGTCATTCGTCCCACTTCTTCCGGGTCCTGGGAGGCTCTCAACGTGACCGGCCGTGTGGCTCCGAGCATCTGCATGGATAGCTTGGCGAGCGCGGGGAGCCAGCCCATATCCTGCCGAGCGAGGACGACCGCGACGGCCATTGAAACTGTCGTTGGATCGCCGTGGAGCACGACGCCCGTTCCTCTCCCTTTGAAACCCGCCACGGATCACTTCCTCCGTATGGCCTGAAGCATCGCGTCCAGAAGACGTTTCTCCTCGCTGCCCTTTGGATAGAGCGCCGAGAGCGAGTTGGCGAGTCGCTCAAATTCCGGCCCGCGTTCGATTTCGGACTCCACGAGGTTGCGGAGCGCGTTCGATCGGCCGCTCCGCTGAAGGAGCATCGCCATGTGGACGCGGTCGAGCGTCGTCGCTTCCTTCCGCGCCTGGAGATCCTTGTCCTCGACCCTGGCGCCGCCGCCCTTCTTTCTGGCCTTGACGCGAGGCGCCGTCGTGCGGCGCTCTTCCGGAAAGAGCATGAGCTGGCCGAGATCGGCCGCGTGCTCCTCGATCTGGTCGGCGACCGCGTCAGCCCCCTCTTCGCCGAAGAGCCGCTTTGCGCGCTCGTCAAGACCAAGAAGCCGGACGACGCCCTTTTCCGTCTCGATGACGCGACCTTCCCAGTCCTCCAGGTGGATGCCGAGGGGCTGCGCGAACCGCCGCACGACGTCGTAGATCAAGGTGTATCCGCCCTTGGACGCCGCCTGCCCCTCCTCGTCGTCCTCTTCCACGTCTTCGCCGTTTTCTGGCTCAGCCGCTTCCACGCCCGCTTCCGTGCTTTGCAAAGTCCAGAGGAAGAGGGCCGTCAGGCGTGCGTCTTCTTCAAGCGAAGGCGCGCCGGCCTTTCGGGTGCGGGTATCGGCCGTTCCGAGGACGCGCTCCAGCGCCTTTCGTCCCACAGTCTCCCAGATCTTCTCCAAGAATTCCGGCAGTTGGACTACGCGACCCTCGGGAGTCTCGACTTTGGAGTATTGGCTAAAGATCTCGAGCGCCGGTCCGATGCAAGCAAAGACCAGATCTGCGCCACGGATGCCCTCTTCGCCAAGATGATCCATCCAATCGGCTACGAGGACAGGCAGCTGACGGAGCACATGCGCCCAGTCTCCCACCTGTGCATGGGCGTCGCGAGGTCGGCAGATCAAGTGAACGCTGGTGACGAGAGCGGCGGAGTCACGTGCACGTAGACGGTGTCCCGCCTCGGTTGCGATGGGCCAAGATCCAGTGACAGTCCATCCACCATTGATCATGCCGGAGATTAGGGCCTCCCAGCCCTCCGTAGTCTTGTGGGCAAAGACGACGCACCCAACAGCGTCGCGCATAAGAATCCGTCGGCCCTGCCGAAAGACCGACTCCATTTCGGTCGCGAAAAAACTTCTGTCCTTTGACTTTCCATCGCCAGAGCGCTTAACTTCATCCTCAACAATCTCAAGCAGCTTCGGGGTCAGCCGATTGTTGGGGTCAAACGGGTCATTGAGCAACGGCTCTCCTGGAAGTGCTCGCTTCTGCCAGACGTAAAAGACGTCCGATAGGTCGGCGTACGGAATTGCGTCGTAATAGGGCGGATCCGTGAACCAGACCTGACAGGCATCATCTGGTAGCGGTGATCGCTGCGCAGGGGATACTTGCGGTGAACAAGACTCTTCGACGCCTGTGAGCGAGGTGATCCCCGCGATTAAATTCTCGAGACAAACCAACAGACCGCCGCTTGAGTCCGACAGCGGCACGCCCTCAGCGAAGTCCCAGGAGGGCTTGACGCGTCCGCTTCCGAACACATTTCGTGGGCACTCCGCGACAGGCTCCCACCGGCAAATGGCGTTCGCCAAGTCGACCAGCTTCCCGATTGTCAGAGCGAGCAAGCGACCGAGCGTTTCCGATTCCCGTTCAACCAGCCTTGCCAGCGTTGTGAGCGTTAGCTTTTGGCGCGCGCTGAAGAGGTCGCCCCACCGAGTCATCCCGTAGAGCTGAACCCGGAAGCCCAGCGTCCCTTGTGGAGGGAGCGGCTCGTCGGGCACGGGACTGAGGCCGTTCTCGAGAGGCTGAGACGCCAGCTTTTCGAGCGCCTTGCGCGCCTTTCGAACGGCGTTGAAGTCTCGCTCGACGGGCGACCGATATTGGCGCCCGCTCATTCCGGGCTGAAGGGTGACGACCGCCAGAAGACGCGCGTCGTCGGCGCCGCCGTGGCGCTCGCGAAGCTGGGCGCGAACACGATCGGGCGACAGAACTCGCCCGCACGCGACGCAGGACGCCTTCGCGCGCGTCACCGTTCCCGGAGGCACGTCGCGGTCGTTCTTGGGGGTGAAGATCTCGAACTCCACGCGAGGCGGCTTTCCGGCGACGACCTTCGGACGAAGCGCGCGGCGGCGCTCGGCTTTCTTGCACAGCCAGAACGAGCGGGCCAACGGGATCTCCGCGCCGCAGTCTGGCGCTTCGCAACGCACTGTCCGCGCCCATAGATAGGCGATTGGGCGCGCCCCATCCGGATCCGGTGGATAGAACTCGGCCAGCTCCTTCTCCGCGGCCGCCTTGATCTCCGCGCCGACCCGCCGAAGCTCCTCGGCGAGCTTGGGGCCGTGGCGCGGGATGTCCTCGAGCATGGTCTTGAGGATGAGGCAGGCCACGGGATTGAGGTCGCTCGCGAAGGCGTCGCATCCCAGTCGCAATGCTTCAAGCGGAATCGAGCCGCCCCCGGCGAAGGGGTCCACGACGAGCGGCGGCTCCTCTCCGTGCGCCGCCTTGACAAGCCCTCGCGCGACTTCCAAGTACGTCGCGTTGGACGACAGGTCCCAGTTGGCGAAGTCGCCGATGAACCGAAGGAGCGCCTCACGAAGGCCAGGGTCCCCCTTGTCCACCGGCTTGGTTTTCTCCAGGAGCTTCCGCGCCTTCGCCCTGAAATCCCCTGGGCAATGATCATCGCACGGGTCCGGGAGCAGGAGGCCGAGGAGCATCGAGCGGCAGGCACCCAGCGGCCGCCGTGCCCACCAGAGGTGCAGTGTGGAGGGATGGCCGTGGCGGATCGACTTTTCCCGGGCGGAATGGCGGCTGACCGTGGCGATCGGAAAGTCCACCTCCGCCAGGCGCTTGCACTCTTTGGGGATCAAAAGTTAGTACCTAGTTCTTTCGTCGCCCCGACCCGAAAGCAGATTGCAACTACCTGTCCCCAAAGAAGTTAGACAGTACATAATTAAATACCTAATTACCCCCCTTAGTACCTATATTCCGCCTCCACTTGGCCGCGCGCCCCCGACCAACGCAGATGAGATTCCCCTTCCTTCGCTCCCGGTCCAGAACCCTCCGAACCAGGTCCAGGCTCACTCCAGGAACGGCACCTTGGAGATCCGCCGCCGTGAAGTCTCCCACATAAGCCTGGATGGCGTCCAGCAGAAGCCCCGTCTTCGCCCCCCGGGCCGACGTCACCTTCCCGGCACGCTCTCCGAACATGCGGTACGCCCGCCGAACGCCCCCCAGAAAGTAGTTCATCCACGGAATGAGGTCGTGCTTTCCTTCGTGCCAGCCGACCGAACTCTCCTTCAAGACCTCGTAATAGTCCTCCTTGGTTTCTTCCACCAACCGCTCCAGGCTGATGTATCGGCCGACCTCGATGCCGTGGTGGTAAAGCCCCACAAGCGCCAGCAGCCTCGACACGCGCCCGTTCCCGTCTCTGAACGGATGGATGCAAAGAAAGTCCAGGACCAGAGCGGCCAGCGCGACCGGCGGCTGAACGCCCTCCTGATCGATCGCATGGCGGTAAGACACGCAAAGTTCATCCATCGCGGCGGGCGTTTGCTCGACGGAAACAGGTCGAAAGCGGATGACGGGGGCTTGGCCCGGCCGGACTTCGGTGATCTCGTTGCTGACCTTCTTCCATTCGCCCGCGTCCCCGGAGTCCGGCTGAATCGTGCGATGAAGCTCGCGGAGAACCTCGGCCGTGACGTGCAATTCGGCCGCCCGCGTATGGATGAGGCTCAAGGCCCGCCGATACCCGAGGATCTCCCGCTCAGAACGGTCCTTGGGTCGAACGCTGCCCAGCACGAGGGGTCGGAGTCGATCGGCCTCGACGGTGACCCCTTCGATCCGGTTGGAGGATTCCGTGCTTTGGATGAGCGCCATTTCCAGCAAGGCCTTGAGAATCTGCGGCGCTTGTTTCTTGTAGAGCGCCTGGCGACCCTTCGCCTCGGCAATGTCGGTCAGGAGCCAGGAGGTGCTCTGCGGAATCCTGAAGTCCTTCAATCGGCCGCGGAAGGACATCATGCGCCCGGTTCCTCCCGCAGAAACTTGGACGGGAAGGTGTAGTATTGGATCTTCTGGATGGCGCTCCACTCGCGGCGGGCCGGGTCTTTCACGGTCGTCAGCCGAGGATGAGGGCTCTTGCAGTCCGTCACCAGATACAGCCAGTAGCAGTCGTGGCGATCCTCCGCCACGCGATGCTCGTTCGGCGTCAGGACCACCATTCCGTCACCGGCGCCGATGCCCTTCACCTCGATCATCCGGAGCTCGCCGCTCTTCGTGTCGAGGCTCCGGAGATCATATCCAAGGTCCTCCTCATGCACGTCCGTCACGACGCGGCCCTCCGCTTCCTCATGTCGGATGGCGACCTTCATGGCGATCGCCTCCGTTTCGGGGTCGGACCGAAGCCAACGCGGGTCGTTGATCTCGCCTTTGGGGTAAGGCAGGACAAGGACGCTCGTCAGACGCTCCACGCTCTGAAGGGTGAGCGCGCGTTGCCGGTCCAGCTCCTGCCTGCGCTTCTCCCGCCGTGCCAGGAGGGCGGAGTGACGGTCTTCGGCCTGCTTCAGGTTGCCCGCGGCGCCTTCAATGCCGCGCTCCGTGTCCTCGGAGAACCGACCAATCAAGAGATCTTCACGGGCGATGAGTTCCGTGAGCGAGATTTCAACGTGACGCGCGATCCGATCGAGCTCCGTCAGCCGGTCGCGGCGAACTTCCTCAAGAAACGGCTGGAAGGCGTGCGTGTTGAGCCAGGCGAGGGCCTCGGGCGCCTCGGCCACATCGGGCAACACATCCGGCACAGGGGCCGGCAGCAGGTTGCCCAGGACACCGGGCTCGTGGACGCGCGGCTCCTCGCCATCGGCGATTCGAATCGCGAAGAGGCGCTCGTGAATCGTGTGGCCCATGCCGTCCACGACGCGGCCGCGGTAGAAGTCGATGCGGGCGGGAGCGTCGAGCTCCACGGAATAGAAGCAGGCCCCCGCCGCCCACGCGTCGCGGGCCCCCCCCAGCGTATGCCGGCGAAGGGCCTCGAAGAGCGGGTGGCCGGGGGTCACCCACTCGAGGTTGTTCTTCTCGGCGGTCTCCCGGTCCGTTGAAAGTCGGGGATAGGCGTTGGCCAATGAAGGGAGCTTCCAATCCCGGTCGTTCTCGTACTTCCGCAGGACGACAGGGGTCTTCGCGGGATCGAAGGCATGAGGAAGGTCGGAGACGCGCTTGAGGGCGAACGGCACGCGACCGGAAACTTCCTGGAGAAACCGTGCGATCGTCTCGGGCACGACCCGCCGCTCCTGCGCACGGGCTCGACGCTCGATCAGCATTTCGAGATTGAGCTTCTTGGAGGCGAGGCCCTCAAGGGCGTTCTGGCAGATAGCGCGGAACCGATCTTCCTTCACGTCGCGAAGGAAGCGCTCCTCCAGGTCGGCCTCGCCCAATCGGCCCGCGTAGTATTCCCGCAGGACTCGATCGAGATAGGCGGCCGGGAGGATCTCCCCCACCACGTTGAAGACCGCGTCGTCATCCAGGGCGTCGCGGATTTCCTGGAGCTTTTCCAGGAGCTTCTGGAGGACGCGGCCCTCGATCGTGTTCTTCGCCACGAAGTTGAAAATGAGGCAATCGTAGGCTTGACCGTAGCGGTGGATGCGGCCCATGCGCTGTTCGAGCCGGTTGGGGTTCCAGGGGATGTCGTAGTTAAACAGGATATGGCAGCACTGGAGGTTGATGCCCTCGCCCGCCGCTTCCGTGGCGACCAGGATTTGGATTTGACCGTCCCGGAATTGCTGCTCCGAGTAGAGGCGCGTCCCCGACTCGTCTCGCGAGCCCGGCTTCATCCCGCCGTGGATCACGCCCACTCGGAATCCCCATTGGACCAGGGCGCCTTCGATTCCTTTGGCCTTGTTGCCGGCCAAGTAATCGAGCGTGTCCTTATATTCCGTGAAGATGAGAAGCCGCTGGTCGGGATTGTCGAAGAAACCCTCCTCACGGAGGAGTTTCTTCAGCCGGCTGAGTTTCGCCTCGGTCCCCTGAGCTTCAACTTCCCGCGCCTTTCCGGCCAACCGACGGAGCTCGGCGATTTCAGCCTGAACGAGATCGGGGCGCTGGGCGAACGTGACCGCTTCCAGGATTCTCTCGAGCTTCTCGCGCTCGGCGTCGTCCATTTCCTCCATTTCTTCGGGGTCCGGAATCTCGGGAGGGGCTTGCCGGGCGAGATCCTGGGCACGCTCCAGTCCGTCCTCGAGCCTCCGTGCCCTGTTCTCGAGGGACTGCCGGAGCGCAAACGTGCTTGACGCCAGCCGGCGCTGGTAAAGGGCCATGAGGAATCCCACGGCGCGCGCGCGGGGGTCCTCTCCCTGGGCTTCGGCCTGGGCGCACTGCCGCTTGATGAACTGCGTGACGGTCTTGTAGAGATCGAACTCCGCTCCGTCGATCGCGAACTCGATCGTCCGCGGAATCCGCTTGGTGAAGATCTTCCGGGCGAGCCACTTCCCGTCCCCTTGTCGCTCGGGGAAATAGACCATCGCCTCCTTGGTCCGGCGCAGGTAAAACGGCGCCCGGCGCTCGCGCATGGCCTCCTTGATCGACCGGACGTCCGCGAAGGCGTCCTGGTCGAGAAGCCGGAGAAAGAGGCTGAAATTGTCCGGGTCGCCCCTGTGGGGTGTCGCCGTGAGGAGAAGAAGGTGGTCTCCCTGGTCCCTCAGAAGCTCCCCGAGCTTGTATCTCAGGCTTTTCTTGTCCTCCGCGTAGGCGGACATCCGGTGCGCCTCGTCGACGATGACGAGGTCCCAGTGACACTGGCGGAGGCCGGGCAGGATTTCCTGCCGCTTGGCCAGGTCGAGCGAAGTGAGGATTTGCTTATTCTCGATCCACTGGTTGATGCCGAACTGGTCGCGGATGTCGTCGCCCTTGAGGACGACGAACTTCTCGTCGAACTTCTCCTTGAGCTCCCGCTGCCACTGGAAGGTCAGGTTGGCTGGGCAGACCACCAGGATATGCTCCGCCAGACCGCGCAGCTTGAGCTCGCGGATGAGGAGCCCCGCCATCACGGTCTTCCCTGCACCGGCGTCATCGGCGAGCAGGAACCGCACGCGAGGCAGCTTCAGCAGAAAGTCGTAGACCGCCTCGAGCTGGTGCGGCAGCGGATCGACCCGCGAAATGGAAAGGCCGAAGTAGGGATCGAATTCATACGCGATCCCGAGCGCGTACGCCTGAATTCCCAGCCGAACCGCCTCGCCGTCCCCCTTGAACGTCGGGGCCGCATCCAGTACGCGCAGGGCGCCGATCTCCCCCGCGGTGAACGTGACCTTTCGGAATTCGTTCGTCTCCGTGCCCACGAGCCCAACGGACCATGACCCGTTCCCGCAAGGGCGGACGGTCTCGACGCGCATGTGCTCCCGAAACTGGGGGCCGACGATAATCTGACCTTCCTCGAGTGGCGGTCGTACTTGGTCCACGCTCATGCCCGCGATCTACCGCCTCAGTCTCAGCCGTTCAGATCTTCCAACGCCTTCTTCACGTCCTCGACGGACGAGTAGTACGCACGTCCAAGCTTATCCAAGAAGAAAGCTCTACCGAGCGACCGGTCATCTTCCGATGCAAACTGCTTGGTATCGACAAGGATTTTCACTGAATCTCCAGGGTCCAGTTTCTTGTCCTCATACCAACTGCTATCGATCGGGTCCCTGGAAAAGAGGATTGCCTCTTGCGACCCGCTCTTTTCGAATGATACGCCTGCCTTCAAGAACACTGGAACGGTGTCATGATTAGCGGCTGTGACAACTAGGATGCTCTTGATGTCCCGGTTGGCAGCTCTGGATCCAATCTCCCACACGTCGGCAGCCATTACTTGAACCCTTACATCGAGGGCGTGAGTCTTTGTCGGCCGGATCCCGCTCGCAGGGAATGATGATGGAGAGCCTTCTGGTAACGTGGAAGCCGAAAAGCGCGCGAGAGACGATACGTGGATTCCCACGCCGAGCAGCTCTGCCTCCGCAATGAACAAACCTCTCGTTGCCGCAGGGCAGCTTCTTAAGTAGGTGTCGGTAACTACAAGCTGGTTTATCTTGTCGGCTCCCTTCTGAATCTTGCAAACAAGATCCAGCTCATGAGATACGATCGTGCCCGGATCGGTTTCCCATCGAAGCGGCGCTCGGTGCAATGCAACGCGTATCCTCACCGGTTGGCGATCAGGAGCCGGTCTTACCGCTCTTGCTAAGGGATAAAACAGGATGTGGAGACACGCCAATAGTGCTCTGGGCGACGAGAACTCTCCCTCGAAAGCCATCTCTGCTCCGTCACCCGCGAGCGAAATACGATGCGCCCCATAGATTTCCATTATTCCCTTCAGGTGCTGCTGCCAGTCCTTTATGAGGGGAAGCGCAGCGTCCTCGCCGATTTCGGCCTTCAATGCGGTGCTCCCCACCAGATCAACCGAAAGAAGGACCACATCGTAGGTGTTTCCCGCCTTCAGAACGGAATCAGTTCGGGACGGCTCGAGTTGAGGCCTAGAAGCATTCGCCGGACCTTTGAGGTGCGATAAGACTGCACTTGCCAAGCCGACAGCGTCATTGACTTTTGCAAGCTTCTTAGCGTTGGCCTGAAAATCATGAATGTAGTCACCACGAGCACGCGCATCGTTGACACGATCAGGAAAGTTCATCCCGATGAGATCGACGCTTTCCATTACCTTTAGCTCGAACGGCTTTGACCGAAGAGCAGCGGATTCTGCGTCCAGGAGTAGTGCGTACCAGGCACCCGCATCCGGGAGGGTGTAAACCACCGCGGTCGTTTCAGGTAGCCCCAAGTCCTTGCCGGCGTCATTGAATGCGGCAAGGAATCTCGATATATATCGGGCGAGTTCTTCGGTGTTTCTAGGAATGTCGCTCATCGGCATCATTGATCCAATGGTACTGGTTCACTTGGCTGCCCATCGCATTGGAGCTTGAGAGCGAATTCGGGTCAAGTGCCCTCTTTACTGTTATCAAGGGCTATGAACCCAAGTACCAATGCCGGTGGTCGCGGCGGGCGCGGCTGTGGCCGAGGGCCTGAATGGCGTCGCCGGCGGCCTTGTGGCCGGCCTCAGCAGGTGCCAGGCCGTCACCGACCGCCTTGCGGTACTGCGCGGTGTACAGGTCTTGCGCCG
>Ga0187892_10004666_pt1 | contig 22686 bp, 21 predicted proteins | sample MA1701073metaG_FD_139345 | JGI IMG/M metagenome (GOLD analysis project Ga0187892, IMG submission 139345) | Bio-ooze microbial communities from a basaltic lava cave in the Kipuka Kanohina Cave System on the Island of Hawaii, USA - MA170107-3 metaG ... | reverse complement strand
TTCTCCGACGACGTGATCGCGAAGATGCGGTAGAGAAGGAGGTCGAAACGTGCTGCTCCAGAACCGCGTCGCGATCGTCTCGGGCATCGGCCCCGGCATGGGCCGGGACATCTCGCTGCTCTTCGCGCGCGAGGGCTGCGACCTCGCGATCTCGGCGCGCACGCAGGCGAGCCTCGACGCCGTCGCCAAGGAGGTCCGCGCGCTCGGCCGGCGCGTGCTGTGCGTGCCGACGGACATCGCGCGGCCCGATCAGTGCGCGCAGCTCGTGGCGAGCGCCGAGGCCGAGTTCGGCCGCGTCGACGTGCTGGTGAACAACGCCTACCACCCCGGCAGCTACGAGCTGTTCGAGCACGCCGACCTCGCGAAGTGGCGCGCCCCGCTCGAGACGAACGTGCTCGGCTCGCTCGCGCTCACGCAGGCGGTCGTGCCGCTGATGAAGCGCCAGGGCGGCGGCTCGATCGTGATGATCAACTCGATGATCGTGCGCGACGTGCTGCCGACCATGGCGAGCTACGCGGCGTCGAAGGGCGCGCTGCTCGCGGCCACGCAGGGCATCGCGCGCGAGCTCGGTCCGTACAAGATCCGCGTCAACTCCGTCCTGCCCGGCTACATCTGGGGCGCGACGCTCGAGGCCTACTTCGCGGCGCAGGCCAAGCAACGCGGCGTCGAGCCGCGCGCCGTCTACGACGAGGTCGCCGCGAAGATCGCGCTCGGCTGGATCCCCCACTCCGAGGAGATCGCGGGCGCCGTGCTGTTCTTCGCCTCCGATCTGTCGCGCGTCGTCACCGGCCAGTCGCTCGACGTGAACGGCGGGCAAGTGATGGCGTAGGGGTCCGATTGACTCCGCTCGGCTTCGCCTCGCTGCGCGCGACGCTTCGCGTCGCTTGCGGGCGCCGCCGCGGGCGGCCGCGGACGGCGCCCCTCTCGGGTACCGGCTAGTCTCGCTCGCGTGAGCTGGCTGTGTCGGGAAGGGGTGGTGCGGCGCGTGGTCGACGGCGCGCTGCGCGGCAGCGCGCCGGTGATCTTCGGCGGGCCGGGCACGGGCAAGACGACGCTGGTGGAAGCGGCGGCGGAGCGCCTGCGCGAACAGGGCGTCGACGTGGTCGTGCACGAGCATCCCGACGACGACGATCAGCCGCGCGACGTCGCCGGCGCCGTCTGCCTGCGCACCGGCGGGATCGCGCTGCACCGAGCGCTCGTGCGCGCGCGCGCGGAACGCTCGCTCGACGGCCGGCCGCTGCAGCGCGTGCCGCTCGTGCCGCTCCTGCGCCGCGACCTGCGCGCGTGGACGGCAGCGGCCGGCTACAGCTTCTCGGAGCCCGAGCTCGAGCTCGCGTTCCGGCTCTCGGGCGGGCACGCGTTCGTGTTCGCGGCGTTCCTCGAGGCGTGCCGCTTCACGCGCCAGCCCGCGGCGCTCGAGACGCGCGTCGCGAAGAGCTGCGAGGAGCTGTTCGCGCGCGTCGACCGGGAGCTCGCGCACCCCGAGCTGGCGCCGCTCTGGGACTGGATCGCGAAGGCGGGCAGCGCGAGCGTCGAGGAGATGCGCCGCCGGATCGGCGCCACCAAGCCCGCCCTCGACCGGCTGGTGATCTCGGGTCCCGTCTCGCGCACGCTCGGCGCGAAGGCCGAGATCGCGGCGAGCTGCGAGCTTTATCTCCGCCACTCGCGCTAGGATCGCTCCCACCCAGATAGGTCGCGTGGGGAGGAGACACTGTGACTCGAGCGGGCGCCGTCCTCGCCGTGGTGCTGTGTGAACTCGCGTTCACGGCGTCGCCGAGCCTCGGCTCGGAGGTCGAACCCATCGACCTGATCGAACTCGCGGCCGAGACCGATCGGCTGTGCGAGGCGAGCTTCGTCGAGATGATGGCCCGCGAGCGCCGCCTGATCGAGGTCTCGACGCGCGTGCGGCGCGCGGCGGTTCCCCTGTGCGGCGACAAGCTCGCGCCGGTCCTGGGTCTGCAGATCATCAGCGACCGCGACCTCCCGCGCGAGTTCCTGAACCCGGCGATCCGCGCCTTCCGGCTGCGCGACGGCGCGCTGGTCGCTTCGGTGCTCGACGGATCGGCCGCGGCTCGCGCGGGCATCCGCGTGGGCGACACGGTGGTCTCGATCGACGGCTACGAAATCGAGACCAACTGGGACGTGCAGACGCGCCGGGCGCCGGCCGGCGCTTCGAGCTTGCGGTTCGTGATCGAGCGCGCCGGCGAGCGGGTCGAGCTCGACGTTCCCTACGAGCCCGGCTGCTACTACCAGCCGTTTCTCGCCCTCTCGGCCTCGTGGAACGCGTACGCCAGCGGGTACCAGCGCTCGATCGTCGTCTTCTCGGAGCTGGTGCGAGCGTCGGAGACGGACGACGAGCTCGCGATGGTGATCGGACACGAGCTCGGCCACATCCTGCTGGGCCACGACCGCTCGAAGCCGAGCTTCGAAGCGGACGCCGACTACTTCGGCACCTACGCGGCCGCGCTCGCCGGTTACGACCCGGCGGCGGGGGCGGGGATCTGGGCGAGGTTCGCGCGAAACAAGGTGGGGTCGCTGGTGAGCTACGGCTCGCATCCCACCGCTCCCAGCCGGACGCTCGCGCTGTCGCGAGCGGTCGAGGAGATCGCCGCGAAGCGCGCGGCCGGAGCCAAGCTCGAGCCCGAGGGCCTTCGACGATGAGGCGCCGCGCACTGCTCATTGCGCTCGCCCTCGCGGTCTGCAGCTGCGCGCGTGAGCTCGACTCGCCCCCCGTCGAACGCGCCGAGATCCGGCGCGAGACCGACGCAGCCGCGGAGGACGCGTTCGGCGCGCTGTTCACGGTGTACGCACGCGTGCTCGCGATCTCGGAGCGGCTCCGTCTCGCCAATCTCGAGCTCTGCGCGGATCACTCGGGAGGCTACTTCGGCTGGATGGTATTCGCGGGTCGGGATTTCGGCTCGCAGGAGATGCGCGCGCTCGCGGCTTCGGTCGTCCAGGTCGGCGAGGTGCCGGTCGTCGTCGCCCTGTCTCCGGAGGGCCCGGCCACCCGCGCCGGGCTGCAGATCGGAGACGAAATCATGTCGGTGGGATCGAAGCGGACCCGCACACACGTACAGGTCCGGCGCGCGGAACAGGGACAGAGCTCGGAGCGAGCGACGGTCAGGTTCCGGCGCGCTGGTGAGGAGCGTGAGGTGGCGGTCGCCCCGGCGCGTGCGTGCCGCTACGAGGCGATGCCCGTGTATGCCGGACTCGGAGCCTCGCCCACCCGAGACGGGCACGTCGGGGTGTCGATCGCGCTCGTCGAAGAGGCGACTGACAACGAGCTCGCATTCACGCTCGCTCATTCGTTCGCGCTTCAGCGCCTCGGAGTCGACGTGTATTCCGCCGTCGTGCCCTTCCCCGAACCCCAGACCACCAACCTGGCGGTGGAGATGTGCGAACGGGCCGGCTTCGATCTCGATGACGTCGAGCGGCTGCTCGAGCTCGAGGCGACCGAGCAGCCTTGGGGACTCTTCCTTCCCGCGAAGGGTGGAGGGGAGCGCGTGGGCGAGCTGCCGAAGCGGATCGTCGCGCTGCGCGCCGCGCTCGCGCGACGCGCGGCGAAGTAGCTACGCGGGAGCCGCGCCGCCGCGGAAGAAGCCGCGCGCCACGCCGTAGAGCAGGAAGCCCACCGGCCCCGCCATCAGCGTCAGGAACAGCACAGGCGCAAGGCGGTACCCGCCCTCGGGCGCGTCGTTCATGATGAATCGGCCGACGAACAGGTCGAAGCACAGGTAGTGCACCCAGCCGGCGAGCGCGCCCCACGGGTTGTCGAAAAGCGCCATCACGCCCGCGAGACTGCCGAAGTCGGGCGCGCCCGCGCTCGCAGGATCCACAGCGCCCAGACCGGCAGCGGCAGCAGGTTTGCGATCGAGAACAACGCGTCGGGGCTCATGGAAGACTCCTCGTGGACAAATGGAGGCGCGCGGAGGGATCGCCGTCCAGCACGGTCAGGAGCTCCCCGCCCGCGTCATGCGAAAAGCCGAAGTAGAACTCCGCCCCGCCGCGCGCGAGGCCGGCTCGCTTCGCGCGTTCCAGCACGCCGAGCGCGACCGTGCCCATCGTGAAGCGCGCGTTCAGCTCCACGACCGGGCGCAGCACTTCGCGTCCGTCGCCAGCGCGGAACACGAAGGCGTCGATGCCGCACGCACCGCGGAAGCCGGCGCCCGCGGCCGCGCCAGCAACCGCGAGCGCGGCCGCGCGCAGCTCGCCGTCCCAGGGCGTGCCGGAGTCGACCGAGCCGTCGGCGCGCAGCCGGCCCGCGTTGCCGGCCGGCCCGCCGCTCCGCGTCACCTCGAGCCGCAGCGTGCCGAGCACGCGCACCTCGCTCGCACCGGCCACGTAGAGTTGCGCGGACAGATCGAGCGTGCGCTCGAGCCAGGGCTCGACCAGCGCACCGCCGCAGGCGCGCAGCCGCTCGAGCGCGGCGGGCGAGAGGCGCTCGGGATCGACGCACCCCGCCTGCCCCGGGATCCGGCCGCGCCCGCTCGTGCCGGAGCGCGGCTTCAGCACGAAGCGGGCCGCGAGATCATCCGGCCAGCGCGCGAGCTCGGCCTCGATCCGACACCGGACGGCGTCAGCGTCGCGAAGGTCGTCCGGCTCGAGCAATAGCTCCGCGTCGCGCAGCTCCGCGGGAACGAGCCCCAGCGCGCGCGCCTGCGCCTGCGCGAACGCCTTGTCGTGCACGCGCGCGACCACGTCGGGCGCGGGGCCGGCGAGCGGCACGCCCTCGGTGCGGGCGAGCGCCTCGGCCTCAGGCGTCGCGAGCCAGGGCACGAGCGCGCGCCCGGGAGCGCAGAACGGGAACGCCGCCTCCTCCGCGCCGCCTGCGAACGGCGGCGCGAGCCGCGCCGGCACGGGTGCGCCGGGCCCGGCCAGCCGCGCGTCCGCGGGGAAGAGCGTGGCCCACAGCCGCGCGACCGAGCGCACCCGCGGGTGCCGGCTCGCGCGCAGCCAGGCGCCGCCCTCCTCCGCGCCGAGATTCGCGAACAGGAGCGCCGCTCCGCTCACGCGGTCGGGTCCGCCTTCGCCTGCGCACGCGCCGCACGCGGCCGCGCCGCGCGCACGTGCTCGATCAGCGCCTCGGGCAGGCCCGAGGCCCGGCGCGCGTCGGCGTTGAAGTTCCGGCCCTTCGCGCGCGCGGCCTCGAGAGGGAACGGCACGGCCTCGCGGTAGGCCGACACCGGATCCGCGCCCTCGGGCGCGAGCCGCGCGAGCCACTGCGCGGCCAGCCGCACGTGCCGCTGCTCGTCCGCGTGCACGGCCTCGGCCACGCGCGCGCTCGCCTCGTCGCGGCCGCGCCGGAAGCCCTCGGCGTAGGTCAGCGTGAAGTCGAGGTTCGCCTGCTCGAGCGTGAGCCCGATCGCGGCCAGGAACGCGGCCGGCCCGCTCGGGTGCGCGCGGATCGCGGCCGCGTGCTTCCAGAAGTAGTCCGAGAGCGGCTCGTCGCCGAGCGCGCCGCCGTGCGCGTGCAGCCTCTCGAGGTACATGCGGCAGTGTCGCTGCTCGTCGGCGAGCGCCTGGCACCAGCCGCGCCGCAGCTCCGCGGGCGTGTCCGGCCAGAGCAGGAGCGCCCAGGCGAACAGCTCTACCGCCATCAGCTCGTGGTGCGCGAAGCGGCGCAGGCAGCTCATGCGCGCGCGCGGATCGCCGAGCTCGGCCGGCCGAGGCAGGCGTTCCGCGCCGCCGCTCATCGCGAGCCCGGGCGCGCGCGCCGGCCGCTCGAAGTGGAGCGGCGGCCAGGGATCGCGGTCGGCCAGCAGCCGTCCATCCGCGCCGAACGGCGAGGCGAGCTTGGGCTCGAGCTCCCCGCAGGAGAGGATCTGGATCGAGAGCTCGCGGATCGTGGCCGGGGACTCGGGCATGCGGACTCGGAGCGCAGCGGCGCGGCCCGAGACTACAGCTCGGCGCCGGATTTCGGTAAGGTCGGTTCACCCCCAGCTGCGGGTCCCGGAGCGCCGGCGATCCGCGATGAGGGGTGATGATCGACGCGCTGGCTCGCTTCGGATTCGCGGACGCGCTCGACGTCGCGCTCGTCGCCGCCCTGCTCTACGCGGGCATCTCCTGGCTGCGCCGCTCGCAGGCCGCGCTGGTCGCGCTCGGCATGGGCCTACTCGGAATCGTGTACCTCGGCGCGCGGCTGTTCGACCTGCAGCTCACGACCTGGGTCTTCCACGGCTTCTTCGCCGCCGCCGCGCTGGTGCTGGTGGTGATCTTCCAGGACGAGCTGCGGGCCGGCTTCGAGGAGCTCGCGGCCTTCGCGACCGGCCAGCGCGGCGACCACCGGCCGCGGCTCGACGCGGCGGACGTGCTGGCGCACGCGCTCTCCGGCCTGGCGCGCGAGAAGCACGGGGCGCTGGTGGTGCTGGCCGGCATGCAGAAGCTCGACCGACACCTGAGCGGCGGCGAGGCGCTCGGCGGCCAGGTCTCGGTCGCCCTGCTCGAGAGCCTGTTCGATCCGCACTCGCCCGGCCACGACGGGGCGGTCGTGATCGAGGACCGCGCGGTGACGCGCTTCGGCGCCCACCTGCCGCTCGCGCGCGGCGCCGGCCTGCCGCACGGGCTCGGCACCCGACACAGCGCGGCGTTGGGGATCTCCGAGCGCACGGACGCGCTGGCGCTGGTGGTGTCGGAGGAGCGCGGCACGATCTCCGCCGCGCGCCACGGCGTGCTGCACCCGGCCGGGAGCGCCGAAGAGCTCACGCGCCTGATCGCGTCGTTCTACCGCGAGCGCCGCGCGCTCAACGCCTCGCGCCCCAGCCTGCGCTCGTTCCTGCGCGGGCACCGGCTCGAGAAGGCCGCCGCCGTGCTGCTCGCGTTCGGGCTGTGGCTGATCGTGGCCGGCGCCGGGACGGCCGCGAAGTAGCTATCATGGCGGCATGAACCGACAGCTCGAGCCACTCGACCGCGTCGTCTCCCCGATCCGCTTCGCGCACATCGTGCTGCGAACCAAACGCCTCTCGGAGCTCGTCTCCTGGTACGAGACGGTGCTCGGCGCGCGCGTGGCGTTCCGCAACGACTTCATCGCCTTCCTGACCTACGACGACGAGCACCACAGAATCGCGCTCGTGCAGAGCCCGACCTTCGCGGACGCGCCCGAGAACGGCGTCGGGCTCGAGCACTTCGCCTACACGTTCGCGACGCTCGGCGACCTGCTGCAGACCTGGAAGCGCTTGCAGGGCAAGGGCATCGCGCCGTTCTGGTGCATCAACCACGGGCCGACCACCTCGATGTACTTCAAGGACCCCGAGGGCAATCGCGTCGAGCTGCAGGTCGACAACTTCCCGGACACGGCGTCGCTCAACGCCTGGTTCCAGAGCGGCGCGTTCGCGAAGAACCCGATCGGCGTGGTGTTCGATCCCGAGAAGCTGCTCGCGCGCTGGCAGAACGGCGACCCGGAGAGCGAGCTCATCCTTCAGGGCTCGGCGTCGTAGGCAGGCGCACGCGCACCGGCTCGCCGCGCAGGTAGGACGCGCGCCGGCCCTCGATCTTCGCGGCCAGGACTTCGTCGCCGCGCTCGCGCGCGAGCTCGGCCGCGCGCGCGGCGGTGCGCACGGCGTCGTCTTGCCGGCCGGCCTCCATGTAGGCCATGGCGAGCACGTCGATCTCCTCGGGCTTGCGGCAGCCCTCGGCGCCGCAGGCGAGCTCGGCGAGCTCGACCGCGCGCGCGCCGTCGCGCAAGCCAGCGTCGGGCGCGATCGCGAGCAGGCGCGCGAGCTGCAGCGCGGCGATCCGATCCGACGGATCGAGCGCGAGCGCGGCGCGGTAGGCGGCCGCGGCTTCGTGGAAGCGCCCGACCGGCTCGAGCGCGAGCCCGATCGCGCGCTCGCCGCCGCGCAGCTTCGGATCGACCGCGAGCGCGCGGCGGAACAGCGCCACACCCTGATCGACCGAACCGGTCTCGACGTGGAGCTTGCCCAGGTTCGCGAGCGCGATCGCGTAGCGCGGGTGGATGCGCACCGCCGCCTCGAGCTCGGCACGCGCGCGCTCGAGCTCGCCGCGCGCCGCGAGCGCGATGCCGAGCTCGCGGTGCGCGATGAAGTTCGCCTCGGTCACCGCGAGCGTGTGGGTGAACAGCGTGACGGTGTCGCGCCAGAGCTCGACCTGCGCGCGCGTGCGCGCGACGCACAGCGCGAGCAGGAGCAGCGCGACGGCGGCGGCGGTCCCGGCCGCAAGCCTCCGCCGCGCGCCGGCGCGCTCGATCACCTCGCCGGCCGCGAACACGGCGGCGAGCGCGAGCCCGACGAACGGCAGGTACGTGTAGCGGTCCGCGTACGCCTGCACGCCGACCTGCACGAGCCCGAGCGTCGGCACGAGCAGGCCCACGAACCAGAGCCAGCCGGCCAGGAGCCACGGCCGGCGCGGCGCCTGCCACAGCGCGAGCGCGCTCAGCGCCGCGAGCAGGAGCGCCGCGCCCGCGAGCGCGCCCCACGCGATCCCCGGGCGATACGGGTAGAGCACCGCGAGCGGAGACGGCCAGAGGACGAGCCCGAGGTACGCGGCGAGACTCTGGATCGTGTTCGCGAGCCGGTAGCCGAACGGCACGGCCTGGATGCCCGGCGCCTGCGCGGCGAGCGTGACCAGGCACGAGCCGAGCGTGAGCGCGAAGAAGCCGAGCTTCTCGCGCACGCGCGGCCAGAGGTCGGCGCGCGCGCGCAGGCGTTGGAGCGGCCACCAGTCCAGCACGAGCAGCAGGAAGGGCAGCGTCACCAGCATCGGCTTCGCGAGCAGCGAGAGCGCGAAGCAGACCAGCGCGAGCCAGCCCGCGCGCGCGCGCCCGCTGCGTGCGAACGGCAGCCAGGCGAGCAGCGCAAGCAGGCCGAACAGGCTCGAGAGCAGGTCCTTGCGCTCCGCCACCCAGGCCACCGACTCGACGCGCAGCGGGTGCAGCGCGAAGAAGGCCGCGGCCGCCGCCGCGCGCCAGGTCGCGCCGGTGAGCGACGCGATCAGCAGGAACACGAGCACGGCGTTCGCCGCGTGCAGCAGCACGTTCACGGCGTGGTGTCCCGCCGGTTCGAGCCCGAACAGCTCGACGTCGACCATGTGCGAGATCCAGGTCAGCGGGTGCCAGTTGCCGGCGTGGAAGACGCGGAACGCCTCGCCGACACGCGCGGGTGTCAGGCCGTCCAGGACCAGCGGGTTCGCGGTCACGTACAGGTCGTCGTCGAAGCTCAGGAACTCGTTCTGGAGCGCCCCGGCGAAGGCGAGCGCGACGAGCGCGGCGAGCCCGACGGAGATCGCCGCGCGGCGCGCGTTCACGCCGCCGGTCGGCGCGGAAAGCGCGGCGAGGCGCGCAGGCCCCAGCGCGCGAGCCGGAACTCGAGCCCCGTCCACAGACAGCCGAGCCCGTAGCGCACGCTGCGCCGGAAGTTGATCGAGGACGCCTCTTCGAAGTAGAGCGTCGGGCAGGTGATCTCCGCGATGTTCGCGCCGACCCAGAACACCTCCGCGAGCACCTGGTTGTCGAACACGAAGTCGTCGGAGTTCCGCTCGAGCGGCAACGCGCGCAAGAGCTCCGCCGAGAACGCGCGGTAGCCGGTGTGGAACTCGGACAGCTTCGAGCCGAGCAGCCAGTTCTCGGCCAGCGTGAGCGCGCGATTCGACACGTACTTGTAGAGCGGCATGCCGCCGCGCAGCGCGCCGCCGCCCAGGATGCGCGAGCCGAGCACGCACGGGTACAGGCCGTTGCCGATCAGCGCCACCATCGAAGGCAACAGCTTCGGCGTGTACTGGTAGTCCGGGTGCACCATGACCACGATGTCCGCGCCGGCCTCGAGCGCTGCCCGGTAGCAGGTCTTCTGGTTCGCGCCGTAGCCGCTGTTGCGCTCGTGCACGATCACGGTCGTGTGCGGCAGCGTACCGGCGACCTTCACGGTCTCGTCCGTGCTCGCGTCGTCGACCACGATCAAGTGGTCGACGATGCCCTGCGCCATCACCTCGTCGTAGGTGCGGCGCAGCGTGCGCTCGGCGTTGTAGGCCGGCATCACCACGACCACTCGCTTGTCTCTGTACATGAGGTCCCTACGCTCGCGCTTCCGCGCGCGCATGATACGGTGTGCGCCCGATTTTCGGTGCACTGCGGAGTTGCGCATGGACGAGCTCGAGGGATTCCAGCGCCGCCACCTGCGCTCGCTCGCGCACCCGCTGCGTCCGGTGGTGATGATCGGCAAGGAGGGCCTGACTCCTGCGGTGGTCGCGAAGGCCGATCAGGAGCTCACCGCGCACGAGCTGATCAAGGTGCGCTTCGCGCAGTTCCAGGACGAGAAGCGCGAGCTGCTCGCGCAGATGGCCGCGGAGCTGCTCGCGGAAGTGGTGGGCGTGGTGGGCCACGTCGGCATCCTGTTCCGCCAGAACCGCGAGCCGAAGCTGCGCCGGATCCGCGTGCCAGCGCGGCCGAGGGCGTCGAAGGCCGCGCGCGAGAGCTAGCTCCCGGCGCGCACGTAGTCGACGAGCACGGGGCCGTGCGCCGCGGGCGTCTCGAGCAGGCGCAGCGCGGCCTCGAGCACCGCGTGCTGGCGCTCGGGATCGCCCGGCGTGTCGAGCGGCGAGCCGTGGCGGAACGGCAGCGCGAGCGCGCGCGGCGGGCGCACCGCCTCGGCGACCGAGCGCAGCAGCACCAGCGCGACCGTCGCGATCCCGTGTCGCTCGAACTCGGCTGCGGCCAGGCACACGGCCTGGTTGCACATGGGTCAGACGGGGACGAACAGCGCCGCGTCCACGCCGTCCGCGGCCGCGGCCGCGGCCGCGCGCGGCAGCGTCTCGGTCGTGAACCGGCCGGTGGCCGTCAGGCCGCCCATGAAGCTCCAGTGACGGTGATTCACCGCGCCGATCCGGCCGCGCGCCGCGAGCTCGCGCACGCGCTCGAGCGGGAACGCCAGGTTCGCGTCGCGGCGCATCGGCCCGTGGTCGAAGGAGTCGCTGCGGTGCGTGTCGACCAGCGCCGACAGGTCCGCATCGGACGGCAGCTCGCGCAAGCTCGGATCGCCGCCGCGCGCGTGCTCGTCGAACGGCTCCTGCCAGGGCAGCACGAAGCCCGCGCTCGACACCAGCGCGAGTCGCGCCCGCGCGAGCGGGACGCGCAGCGGCGCCCACGGCACGGGGTCGATCGCGCGCCAGCGGTAGGCCCGCAGGAAGAGCCGGACGGGCAGCGAGAACTCGGACAGGTCGCCCATGTCGCACCTCCGTTGCGCGTTCGTATGGTAGCCTCGGCTCATGCTGCCCGAACGACTTGTCCAGCTCTATCGCTTCGTGAAGCACGGCCTCCCGCTTGCCCGCCTCAAGCCCGAGGGCACGCGCACGACCGCGGACTTGATCGAGGAGCAGGCCGCCGCGCGCGGCCGCCACCCGTTCGTGTTGTTCGAGGGCCGCACGGTCAGCTACGAGGACTACAACCGCAACGCGAACCGCGTCGCGCACTGGGCGATCGCGCACGGCATCGGGCGCGGCGCGCGCGTCGCCCTGCTGATGCACAACCGGCCGGAGTTCCTGGAGACCTGGGCCGGGCTCGCGAAGGTCGGCGCGACCACCGCGCTGATCAACACCAACCTCACCCACCGCGCGCTCGAGCACGCGATCGCGACCGCGGACGCGAAGCACGTGATCGTCGGCTCGGAGTGCCTCGAGTCGCTCGCCACGATCGACGGCGCGGCGCCCTGGCAGGTCTGGGTCCTGCCCGACAAGGGCAGCGAGAGCGTGTCGGCGCCGTCCGGTGCGCGCGATCTCGCCGCCGACCTCGCGGCGCGACCGTCCGCGAACCCCGGGCGCGAGGCGCGCGCGGGCGCGCTCACGGGCGACGACCTGTTCTACATCTACACCTCGGGCACGACCGGCCTGCCCAAGGCCGCGCGCTTCAGCCACATCAAGTTCTTCTCGACAGGCACGCCCTCGCTGCTCTCGGGCTTCGGGCCGAAGGACGTCATGTACTGCGCGCTGCCGCTCTACCACTCGGCGGGCGGCGCGATGGCCGTCTCCGCCGCGCTGATGTCGGGCGGCACGCTCGCGCTGCGCCGCAAGTTCAGCGCGCGCGAGTTCTGGAGCGACCTGCGCGCCACGAACTCGACCGCCTTCCAGTACATCGGCGAGTTCTGCCGCTACCTCCTGAACCAGCCGCCCGACCCGCGCGACGGCGAGCACCGGCTGCGCTACTGCGTCGGCAACGGCCTGCGGCCCGACATCTGGGAGCCGTTCCGCGACCGCTTCCGCATCCCCCGCATCGTCGAGTTCTACGGCGCGACCGAGGGCAACGTGGCGCTGCTCAACATGGACAACAAGGTCGGCTCGGTCGGCCGCATCCCGAGCAAGCTGCTGATGGACGCGCGGCTCGTCCGCTACAACGTCGAGCAGGACGAGCACATCCGCGACGCGCAGGGGCGGCTGATCGAGTGCTCGCCCGGCGAGGTCGGCGAGCTGATCGGCGCGCTGCCGAGCAAGCCCGGCGACAACCGCGGCCGCTTCGAGGGCTACACCTCGAAGGAGGCGACCGAGCGCAAGATCCTGCGCAACGCGTTCGCCGACGGCGACGCCTACTTCCGCACGGGCGATCTGCTCAAGCAGGACGCCCAGGGCTACTTCTACTTCATCGACCGGATCGGCGACACGTTCCGCTGGAAGGGCGAGAACGTCTCGACCCAGGAGGTCGCCGAGGCGGTGAGCGCGTTCCCGGGCGTCGAGCTCGCGAACATCTACGGCGTCGAGGTGCCGGGCGGCGACGGCCGCGCCGGCATGGCCGCGATCGTGATCGCGGGCGGAAACTTCGACAGCCGCGCCTTCTACGAGCACGTGACGTCGTCGCTGCCCGCCTACGCCGTGCCGGTCTTCGTGCGCCTGCAGGGCGAGGCGGAGGTGACGGGAACGTTCAAGCTGCGCAAGGTCGAGCTGCAGCGCGAGGGCTGGAATCCGGCCACGCTCGCCGATCCGCTGTACATCCGCGACGACGCCGCGCGCGACTACGTCCCGCTCGACGCCGAGCGCCACCGGGCGGTCGAGGCGGGCGAGGTCCGGCTCTAGCGAGCCCGGTCCCGAAACACCGGAAAGCGTAAGGAGTCCGGCGCTTCCGGACGATACGTGCGATCGCCATGATCGTGCGCGTCGCCGACGAGAATGCCTCCCCCGAGCGCCTGCCGTTCGTGACGCTCGGGCTGATGGCGGCTCTGCTCGCGCTGTTCCTGCTCGCGCGCGGGACGGCGCCGGTCTCGAGCGGCGGCGAGATCGTCGAGCTCGAGCACGCGGTCGACTACTGGCTCGAGCACCCGTACCTGGAAGCGCAGCCTGCGATCATCGAGGCGGCGGCCGCGGCTGCGGGCACCGAGAACGTCGAGCGCTTCGTCACGCAGGCGCGCGTGTCCGGACCGCTTCCGCCCGCCGACGGGGAGGAGTTCGAGCACGAGCAGAGCGGGCTCGCCTACATGACGGCGCTCGCGCTGCGCGGCAGCGACATGCGGCCCGGGCCGGCGCACCCGTTCAGCCGCTTCGGCCTGGTCGCGAACGCGCCGCGCCTGCACGCGCTCGTCACCCACGCGTTCCTGCACGCGGGCTGGCTGCACCTTCTGGCCGTGTGCTTCCTGCTGTGGAGCGTCGGCCCGGCGCTCGAACGCGGGCTCGGCGCGCCGAGCTTCGCCGCCGTCCTCGCGGGCGGCGCGCTGGCCGCGGCGCTCGCGCGCCTGATCACCTCGAGCTCGCCCGAGCCGTTCGTCGGCGCGTTCGGGCTGGCGGCGGGCGCGCTCGGCGCGTTCGGCCTGCGCTTCGGCCTGGGCTCGATGCGCGTCACCTACTACACGCTGCGCGGCGGCAAACCGACCGCGCTCGCCTTCGACGCGCGCGCCTGGCTGCTCGGGCCGTTCGCGCTGCTCGTGCAGACGACGCTCATGCTCGCGTTCATGAACGCCGAGGTCGCGGCCGGCAACGACTGGTTCGCGAACCTGGTGGCGGTCGCGGCGGGCGCCGGGCTCGCGTTCGGCGCGCAGAAGCTCGAGCTCGAGAAGCGCTTCGCGGTGCGCGCCGAGCAGGCGCGCACGCTCGCCCGGCTCGACCCGCGGCTGAAGCGCGCGCTGACCGCGCGCGAACGCGGCAAGCACGACGAGGCGATCGAGCTCGCCTCGAACGTGCTGCGCGAGCGGCCCGACGACGCCGACGCGCTGAAGATCGCCTGGGACGCGCACGTCGCCGCGGGCCGCGCGGGCGACGGCGCGCGCTCGGCGCGCCGCCTGGTCGAGCTGCACGCGCGCCACGGCGATCTCGCGGCCGCCGCCCGGATCTGGGAGGAGCTCGTGCGCGTCGCACACAAGGCGCGCGTCGCCCCGACCACGCTGTTGCGCATCGTCCCGGAGCTGGTCGTGCAGGCCAAGCGCGAGGCGGCGATCGCGGCGCTGCGCGCGGTGTTCGATCCGCAGAACCCCGGCCTCACGGTCGGCCAGGCGCTGCGCGTGGCGGAGCTCGGCACCGAGCTCGACCCGCCCACCGCCCTGCTGGCCGCGCGCTACGCGCTGGAGAGCGGAGAGATCGTCGAGGAGCGGCGCGCGCGCCTCGAGCAGCTCGCGCTCTCGCTCGAGAACGCGGGCGTGCGCTCGAGGAGCCTGTCGGAGAGCGGCTTCGTGATCCGGCCGACGCCGCCGCCCGCGAAGCCGGCGCCCGCTTCTGCGCCCGCTGCGCCCGCGCCCGATCCCGACCTTGCGCTCGACGAGGCGCTCGCGGAGCTCGCGGCGGAGGATCCCGACAAGCCCGTGCTCGCGCCGACGCCCGAGCCCGGCGAGCTGTTCGAGATCGAGCCGACGCAGCTCGGTGTCGAGCCCCCGAAGCCGATGGCGCCCGCGCCCGACGAGCAGGAGACGCGCGCCGCACACATGGAGCTCTCGCTCGCGGAGGAGGATCCGCCGGAGGCTCCGCCCGCAGCGCCCTCGCCCGCGGCAGCGCTTGCTCCGGCGCCGGCGCGCAGCGACGAGAACTTCCAGACCGTGCTCTACAGCGCGCCGCCGCAGAGCACGGCGAGCTTCCGTTCCGTGAAGGTGACCCCCGCGACGCCCGTCGCGCTCGACATCGCGGGCCTGCGCGTGCGACTCGAGGGCGGCGCGCCGAGCCTGATCGAGTGGACCGCGATCCAGGCGGTCGGGGTCGGGCTCGTCACGGGGATCGGCCCCAAGCCGCTGGTCGTGATCGACCTGGCGCTGAACTGGGCCGACGCGCCCGACGGCGAGCTCGAGGTCACGCGCCTGCGCAGCGACGGCTTCCGCGCGCGCAACCTCGTGACCGGCGCCGAGAACGCGCTCGACGCGCTGCGTGCGCTGCTCGCCGAGCTGCTCGCGCGCAGCGGCGCGGTGCCGCTGCCCGACGCGGGCGGCGCGCACGGCCTCCCCTTCCGCGAGTTCCCGACGCCGGCCGCGTATCAGACCGAGGTTCTGCTGACCGAGGCGTGAGCGATCCCCCTGCGTGGTAGCCTGCGACGACACCGCGGAGGAACACGCATGAAGCTGCGCAAGCTCGGCCGCACCGGCCTCAAGGTCTCGAATCTCTGCCTCGGCGCGATGACGTTCGAGAACGCGCAGTGGGGCTGCGACGAGCCGACCTCGGCACGCATCGTCGCGCGCTTCCTGGACGCGGGCGGGAACTTCATCGACACCGCCGACGTGTACTCGAACGGCGTGTCCGAGGAGATCACCGGCCGCGCGATCCGCGCCAAGCGAGCCCAGATCGTGCTCGCGACCAAGGTCGCGGGCCCGATGGGCGCCGGCCCGAACGACCTCGGCACGTCGCGCAAGCACATCCTCGACGCCGTCGACGCGAGCCTGCGCCGGCTCGGCACCGACTACATCGACCTGTACCAGGTGCACGCCTACGACCCGACCACGCCGCTCGACGAGACGCTGCGTGCGCTCGACGCCTGCGTGCGCGCGGGCAAGGTGCGCTACGTCGGCTGCTCGAACTACTCCGCCTGGCAGCTGATGAAGGCCACCGCGCTCGCGCGCGAGCTCGGCACCGCGCGCTTCGACTGCCTCCAGCCGCAGTACTCGCTCGTCTGCCGCACGATCGAGCGCGAGCACATCCCGCTCTGCCTCGAGGAAGGCATCGGCGTGATCCCCTGGAGCCCGCTCGGCGGCGGACTGCTCACCGGCAAGTTCAAGAAGGGCGCGGCCGCGCCCGCCGGCGCGCGCGGCGCCGTCGACCCGACCATGCGCGAGCGCTTCGTGGCGGACAAGAACCTCGCGATCGCGGAGACCGTCGCGAGCGTCGCTGCTTCGCTCGGCAAGTCCGCGAGCCAGGTCGCGCTCGCCTGGGCCGCGACCCAGCCCGGCGTCACCGCGCCGATCTTCGGCGCGCGCACGCTCGAGCAGCTCGAGGACAATCTCGGCGCCGCCGATCTCGTCCTGCCCGAGGAGGCGCGCAAGCGCCTCGACGATGTCTCCGCGCTCGAGCTCGTCTACCCTTACGACTTCCACGCCCGAGTGCGCGGGATCATGGCGGCGATGCAGCTGGGCTGAAACAGCACTCGCCACTCCTAGCTCTGCGGACTCCGCACAGCTGCCGGTTCGCCCACGTCTCCGCCCGCACCCACCGACTGCGGCCCGCTACCAACCGTGCCGACTCAGCCTATTGGCTGGCCTGCAACCGCGCCGCCAAGTCGCACGAAGGCGGACAATGTCAATGCAATGGTAGTGCGACCGCACCGATCCAAGTCTTGAAGTCCTCTGGATTCGGCAGGTCGTCTACGTCATCTGGGTCGGCGCCGGCGTTCGTATCGAAGGTGTCATTCAAACCACCTTGCTCCGCTCGGCCCTCAATCGTGTAGGTGCAGGAGAGCCCCGGAGCACTATTCGTTCGAATGAACGAGAGCTCGATGTACGCAAGATCGGTCTCTCGACCGTGGGTGTTCGCAGTAACATAGTCGATGCCAGAAGCCACCGTGGTGGTCGAGCCTCCACAGTTCTCACGAATCCGACCCAAGAGCGAGTTATTCGCGGCATCCTCATTGTCGGCGAATAGCGCCCCGTGGACAAGGATCGCGTAGCCCGCTGCTGGAACAGTGACTGTGCACGCGACCTGCGCATCAGTCCAGCCGTTATCCTTGTAGCGATCTACCACTGACGGAAGTGTATCGACATCATGACAATTTAGGCTATCGGTGGATGGCGGCGACTCGGCATCGACGACTCTTCCCGCCACCAGCGCGTACGGAACGCTCGCGATCTGCTGGCGCGGCGCGAGCGTCAGGTTGTTGTAGCCAGAGCCGGAGACGATGCGGATCTGCAGATACCGGGTCGCGCCATCGAACGCGTCATCGAGCGAGCTGCCACCGTTGTCGGAGAGCAGCACGTTGTAGAGCCCCTTGACCACGTTGACGGTCAGCTGCTGGCTGAACAGCGGCGTGCCCGACGCCGATGGCGTGTCGTGGATCTGGAACTCCAGCACGTACTCGCCGTCCGGGACGATCACGCCGTCGTTAGTCGTCAGAATCCCCTGGTGGTTCAGGTGATGCGGCACCTGTGCGGGCGCCACTGCGGGCGCGAGCAGGGTGCAGAGCGCGGCGATCGCGGCACAGATGCGGAAGCGGCTCATGATTCGACTCCTCAAGGCTGCTCGGTGAGAACCTGATTCACGACCCACTGCAGGTCCCCCGCGTCGATCCGCGAATCTGCGTTCGCATCCGCGGCGTCCAGGCAGATGGCCTCGTTCTGCTCATCGAGCAGAAGTGCGATCGACGGATCTCGAGTCAGGAGGGTCTCGACCAGTACGTCGGCGAGGTCGACGCGGCCGTTGGGGTGCCCGAGGGGCGCGACGTCGCCCGCCATGCCGGGGTGACTCGAGCCGGCTGCCGGATCGGTGCCGAAGGTAGCCTCGCCATCGACCGTCGAGTCCCCGTCCAGGTCCCACCCCCCCGGCAGACGACTCAAGCCGACCAGACCACCGGCGCCATCGACGAAACGGTCGCCGTCGGTGTCGACGTTCGTCCCGCTCGTACGCAATGCGGCCTCCTCGAGCCCGGAGAGTCCGTCGCCGTCCAGGTCGCGCGCGTGGACGGTCTGCGGCTGGAAGCCGGCGAGCAGCGCGAGCCCAGGTGCCGCGGAAATCGCTTGCGGCGCCCCGGGCTGCGCGACGGGGCTCGATTGCCCGGCGGTCACCGTCGCGCGAAGTGGACCAGACGCGAGGCCGGGCTCGAAGGGCTGCCCCGCAATATCGGGGGGAGCCGTGCTCGCCGAGCTGAATACCGCGATCAGCGCGCGCGGCTGCGACGACGGGTCGGTTGCGTCCGTCGGCGAAGCGATGCCTTTCTCGTACGAGTCCGTCGCGCCGTCAGCATCGGTGTCGGCCAGGTATGGGCTCGTGGCGGTCTCCTGCGCGTTCGCGAGCCCGTCTCGATCGAAGTCCCCAGCCGGGGGAAGGTCTCCAGGAGTCGATTCGGCGTCGCGCGGATCGGATCCTGCCGCGAGCTCGATCCAATCCTCGAAGTCGTCGGAGTCGTCGTTGTCATCCGCACCGTCACAGATTCCGTCGCCATCGTTGTCATGCAGATCGAGTGGATCGGGATGATCTTCGTTGCACTCGTCCAGCGGTGGACAGACTCCGTCTCCATCGACGTCCTCCTCGGCGACCAGCGGACAGTCGTCCTGGAGGTCGAAGACTCCGTCCCCGTCCGTGTCCCGAAGCGTCGGATCCGAGCCCAGCTCCAGCTCCTCCGCGGCGGTCAGACCGTCGCCATCCGCATCGACTTCGTCGTTGTCCCCGATCTGGTTCCCGTTGCTGTCGGCGTGCTCCGTCGGGTCATCAGCGAACAGGTCCTCACCCGCGCACCCACCCTGCTCGCCAGGATCGCAGAATCCGTCGCCGTCGCGGTCTGAGTCGGCGTCGTCACCGATTCCGTCGCCGTCGAGATCCGCGTGCTCGGTCGGATCGTGCGGGAAGACGTCGATGGGGTCGAGGTGCTCGTCGCAGTCGTAGTCGTTGGTGCAGCTCGATGGATAAGAAGCACCCGGCTTCGTAGCTATGGCTAGGAGTCCAATCGCGTTCAGGAACGCGTCGGTGTCGCTCCAGACGCCCGCTGACGTCAGGCGAGTGTCATCTAGAAGCGCGTTCTCGAGGCCGAGATCGGAAAGGGCGACAGCATGAAGAGCTGCCAACCTCGAAGCGATCTCAAGGGTCTCCGTCTGAGACGTTACGGCAGCCCCCGGTGGGACAGCGGACGCATTCGTCGAGATGAAGTTCCGGGCCTCTATCGCTGGCGTTCCCGGGCCGAAGGCAGCGATAGCTCGCACGATCTCCGCTGTGATCGTCCTATCGCTTCCCTCTGTTGCCACGACGGGCACCCAGTCTCCTGACCAACCACCGTCTGCACGTCTGAAGAAGTTCAAGGTACCCAGCCTGGGGTTCTGGCAGACCGGAGCGGATCCAGCGGTCCTGATCGCTGAGAGAACCAGGGCGGAGTCGTAGGAGTTCACCGCCTTCTCTGAAGTGGGGCCCCACCCCGCGCTGTTGCCCGGGGGACAACTCCCGGGCACGTAGCCCATGGTGTCCAAGGCTGCAGCCTCCCGGCGCACGTCGACACCCGCATTCGCGAGGGCCCGAATCGCGCGCGCCCGATAGTCGAGACTCGCGGGCCGCTCGTTCAGCAGCCAGCTGCGTGCGCGACGAGCGGGCGGGGCGGAGCCGCGCTCTGCCTCCACCAAGGCGAGCAGCGCTTCCGCCGTTGTCAGGACCCGCCGATCGCCCGATCCCCACGAACCATCGGAGTTCTGGTGGCTCTCGAGCCACGCGACCGCTGAGGACCGTGCCTCGCTCAGTGTCGCCGCGTGCGGCGCGCCCGAGAAAGCGACTACGAGCGGGACTAGCCACGTCGCCGCGCGCAGCCTCAAACTGCGAAGGAACACATCCCAGCGGCAGCGCCGCGACGCCCGGATTGGCGAGATCTCGAGCACCGTCCGGCCTTCCGGGTCGTAGCGAAGCCGCGCCGTCCCGCTCACCATGTCCGTCGGCGTCACTCGGTCCAGCGCGTCGTGGGCGTACGTGAGCGTGGTGTGCGCGTTGCGCGCCACCACCAGCCGCCCGAACCCGTCGTAGCGGTACACGTCGTCGATCCCCGACGTGCCCGCGCTGCCCGCGCTCGTGCGCCGCACCACCCGCCCGCGGGCGTCGTGCTCGAAGCGCAGGCGCTCGCCCGCGCCGCCCACCCGCTTCATCGCTACCTGAATGCAACTACCGGCCGAGCCCAAGCCTGCCTCGCATCCTCACCAGGAGGCTCGTACACGACCTCAGTCGTGCCGGCGACTCCGCCCGATAGCTTCTCTTGGTCGATAACGTGGGGAGTCCCGACCGAGTCGCAAGCGGGTACCGATCGCTTCTCCGGCATCTCGGAGCCATCGGGACATCGCGGGGGTTCGTGCTGGCGCTCATCTTTAGACCTCACTCTCCGGGGTGTAGCCAGTTTCGATCTTGTTCTTTAGGGAGGCGTGGCCGCTTGTCCCCGCAACAGACATCTTGGCTAGCTCAGGAGTCATCTCTTGAAGGGCGCCAAAGTCTTCACCATCGAAGAGCCTCCACTTGCGAGCTCCACCCGAAGGCGGAGTGCCGGTTCCCCAGCGCATCATGGGGAAGACACGGAAGCGCTCTGGAAGTGCTTCGTGATGAACCCACGTCACGAGCTCCTCGGACAGCGCGCGGGGAAGCGGGTAAAATGTCATAAAAGCCTCTCCCCTGCTCAGCGTCTCCTCGAACGACGACGGACGCTGGCTGTACGTCCCGGGGAACACGCGGATCAGCTCGCAGTACCGCTTGCTCGTTCCAACGTACTGGAAGTAACCTAGACCGGACGTTGTCTCTATCTCGTAGATGTCGCCGAGCGCGGGCTTCCGCCGCTTCTTGACATTGCGATCCGCTGACACGGTGGACTCCCTCACTACTCGATTAGCCCGGCGTTTCTGAGAAGGTCTTGCCCGCGGGATATCGCTTTATCATAGAGGTTGCTCGCAGGACTAACGCTATTGATGAGATTGGCGAGCTGGCCCCCGAGCGCGTTCCCAGCACGATCTCGCACGCGACCATACTGCTCTATCAGCACTTGCTCGGCGCTCCGCGCATCGAATCTGGATAGGCTTTGTAGGCCCGGAATCACGTCGATATCGAACCCGGAGAACGCGCCGCGAAGATGCTCCGCCTGGCGACGCGCAAAGTCCGTGGTTATTCCCACATACTGGACCACTCCCCTGTCGACCACTTGATAAACGTCGTAGGCACCTGCACCGATTTGCCGCGTGCCGCGAACGATCGGTCCAGCGTTGGGCGCGAGTCCACCGGTCCAGGCGTTCGCTGCAAGACTGATAGCGCTAACTGTGCGCTCGAATCCCGTCGAGGAAGGAGCCGCAAGGGTGTACAGCTCGAGTGCGTCGCCCACGACCGGCACGAACCCAGCTACGCCCATCGCGACACCGGATCCGATCTGGGCGAACGCGCTCCCGAAGGAAGGGACGCTAGGCGACGACGAGGGAGCAGAGTAGGAAGAGGTACTCGCACTGAAACCCAACGGCCGCAGCCCGGTCGGATCCCAGAACCGATACGGATTCTGCAGTGCGTACGCGTACGGCTCGCTCGTCTCGACCACGAGCGGGTCGACCTGCAGGAACGTCCCCGTCGACGGGTCGTAGTGGCGCGCGCCCATCCAGAGCAGACCCGATGCGCCCTCCGTCGGTCGGCCCGCGAAGCTCCGCTCGACTTCCGTCGGCGCCGCGTTGAGACGAGCGCCGAACGTTTCGTATCGACGCACAGCCTCGAACCCGCTCCCGCCCGCCGTCGTCACGTGCGTCACGTTCGCGGTCCCGTCCTCGTGAAGCGCACGCACGACCGCTGGACCGTTCGGGTCGTAGCCGACCTCCGCGAGCGGCGCGCCGAGGCCACTCCCGAACACGCTCCGCCGGCGCTTCCCATCCCGATGCTCGGCCCATTCACCGAAGTAGAGCGCCTGACCGTTGACCGGTCCGGTCGCCTCCGCGCGCGCGCGTCGAAAGCCCAGCGCGTCGTAGTCGAGCGCGAACGCGTAATCCGCACTCGGCTTCGTGAATTCCGTCAGCGCGCCACGCGCGTCGTACGCATAGCTCTCGAGCAGCATCTCGCCCGACGAGATCCGCTGCCGGCGCCGCCCCGCTCCGTCGTACACGAACCGCTCGACCAGCGCGTCCGTCGTGAAGTCCCGGACCTCCGTGAGCTGCTGCGCCGCGTCGAGCACGTACCTCCGGTCCTGACCCTGCCGGTTCACGTGCCGCGTGCGGTTCCCCGTCTTGTCGTACTCGAAGCTCTCCGTCCCCTGCCCCCCCGGATACGCCACGCTCCGCACCCGGCTCCGGCTGTCGTAGGTGACCGCCGTCGTACCGCTGACTCCGCCCGACAACCCGCTCGCCTGCTCGATCGAGCCCGGGTTCCCGAGCCGGTCGTAGTCCCGATACGCATAGCTCTCGGGCGCCCCGACCCCGGGCCGCCAGATCTCCACCCGCTCAACGAACCCGTACCCGTCGCCCTCGTCGTCGTAGATCACCCGACGCTCGACCCCCGTCGGATCGATCCGCCGCACCAGCCGCCCCGCCGCGTCGTGCTCGAGCTGGAACATCCCCGCGACCGGATCCACCACGGCCTGGAGCTGACCCCGCGCGTTGTACACGTAGTGCACCGACACGCCCTCGGGGTAGCCGTACGTCGGCTTGTTCGGGTAGATCGCCT
>Ga0187892_10004665_pt1 | contig 22687 bp, 14 predicted proteins | sample MA1701073metaG_FD_139345 | JGI IMG/M metagenome (GOLD analysis project Ga0187892, IMG submission 139345) | Bio-ooze microbial communities from a basaltic lava cave in the Kipuka Kanohina Cave System on the Island of Hawaii, USA - MA170107-3 metaG ... | reverse complement strand
GAGTCGTTCGCCCCGGCCCTGAAGCGTCTGCTCGACGGCGTAGCGCAGGAAACGGCTCAGGCGTTCCGAGCGGGCGAAGTCCGGGCCGGCGAGAATCTTTTCGAGCTGCGCCTGGATCGCGGCAGCCGAAATCCCGGCCTCGATCGGCAGGTCCGGGCCAGCCTCAGTCCGCAAAGGATTGTCTATTGAAGCGGCCTCTGGTCTCATCGCCTCGCTCACCCGCTTTTCCAAAATTATCCGAATTAACTGATGAAAACCGGTTTCGATTTGGCCAGAGTATAAAGTCAGACAGGATTGGATCGCAATCAATCCGGCGATGTCCCGTCGCGGATCGAACCCTGCCGCGCCAAACATCTTGACCATCCGCGCGCGAATCTTCCGCTCGTATTCGCTGAATGAGGTGGCAAGCAGTTCTCCACGCCCGATGGCGCCTTGTTGCAGCGCCGACTTGCCCGGATAGCCGAAGGGCACGTAAAAGGTCAGAACTGTGGGTCGGTCAGGATCAAGCGGCGGCCGGTAATTGCCAACCAGCATCGGTCGGCGGATGTTGCGGAAGAAGCCGAAATCGTCGCCGAACCAGCGACAGGCCGTCACGCCGAGCCGGTGCATAAAACGCCAGTTCGTGAGCGCGACATTGGCCACCAGCATCGGCGCGTGGTGAAACTTTTCGTAGGCTGCTCGATGCCCAGCAGGCAAGTCGTGCACCACGTAACGATTGATCCAGGCGCCGGTCGCCATCACGACGCCGCGCGCCCCTGAGGCGAAAGACTTTTCCGTGCCGCGCGTGCGTCACCACCACATGATCGGCTTGTGCCGGCGCACCGGCGTGTTCGACGCTGATCACCGTCGCGTTCAGCCGCAGGCGGAACGGCTGGCCTGGCCGGTCGAGCGCGTCGAAGTCGACGCGGCCGTTGATGATTTCGCCAAACTCGTCTCGGCCTGGGATTCTTCGCCGCGATGACAGAACAGCTTCGGCGTCAGGCCGACCTCTTCCCGGAAAACCTGGACGAACCGCGTCTGGCTGAGGCCGATTTGGCCGGTGACATTCGAAATGGCGCTTGTGTGCGGCCTCCTCTTTCATTGTGACCATCTTGCCGCGCATGCCGAAGATGGTCAAGCCGGAGAGCGACGGCGACGCCCAATCCGCCCGCGGCTTCAGAAAGTCAGGCGAATCTGAACATCCATCCGCCGGTTGCCCGCTGGCTTGCCGCCTCCGCCCGCGCCGAAGCCGAAGCTTCCGGCGGTCGCGTTGGCCCGCCCAAAGAGCGGCGAACTGAGGTTGCCGATGGGCGTTCCCTTGTTCGTCCGGTTGAAGAGGTTCTGCGCGTTGATCGAGAAAGTCAGGTTGTAGCGGCCTCCGTCGCCCCCGCCAAACTTGCCCCTATCGTCGAACTTCTCGCCGCCGCCGCCCGATTTATCGAAGCCGCCGCCACCGCCCGATTTGTCGAAGCCGCCACCGTATCCCCCGCTGCCCTGGTTGCGCTCTCGGCCGAGGCTGAAGGTTTTGCTGACCCCCAGCCAGGTTGTGAAAAAGGCCGGCCCCCGGCCGTAGTTGCGCGGGATGACCGGTTGCCCCGGCGACGGCGTGAGGTCAAACGCGCCGAAGGGTGTGACGACGACATCCGGATCGTTGCGGTCAGCGGCAAAGGCCGGGCGCTCCGTGAAGAGGCCGTCGTTATTCAGGTCGCGCCCGATGATGATATTAAAGGGACGATTCGACGAGGCGATGACGAAGGTATTCAGCCGCACTCCCCAGGGCGCGGTGTAAGAACCGCTGAGAAGCAGGCGGCGCCGCGCATCGAACGACGCCCGGCCGTATTCGCGGCTCAGGTCGTAAGGCTCAGCCGGGAAGGTGAAGGCGCCGTCGGTATCGCTCATCACCTGGCCCAGGCTGTAGTGCGCCCAGAGCGAATATTTCCTGCCGAATGGCGTGCGCAGCCCGAGGATCAACTGGTTCTGGTCGAGCCTGCCGCTCGATTCGTACTGGTAAATGTCGCCGCCCGGCAGCGGACGCGCGCCCGTCCCGCGCTCGCCCGGGACAAAGGTTCCTGGCAGCGGCGCGTTGACGTTGCGCGAGCGCAGCAGACGCCGCGTGCGCGTGTTGATGAAGGTGGCGAAGGCCGTCAGGTTGTGCGGTAACTGCCGCTCGACGCTCAGGGAAGATTGCATCGTGTAAGGCGCTTGCAGGTCGCCGGCGATGATGCGCGTGATCTGCGGCTGCGAAAAAGCCGCGAGTTGAGCGATGGCCGGCAGGTTCGAGACCCCGTCGAGCGTGAAGCCGATCTGATCCAGGATCGCCGGGTCGGTGACCAGAAACTGCTGCTGCCGCGCGCCATCGAAGCGAATGGTTTGCAGCGCGAGGTTTTCGCCGAAGCGGTCGTAAAAGACGCCGAAGCCGCCGCGAATGACGGCGCGCGCCGGCCCCTGCCCGCCGCCCGGCGACCAGGCGAAGGCGACGCGCGGCGCGAAGTTCAGATGGCTGCTGATGTTCGACTGATTCTCGTAACGCAGCCCCGCCGAGAGCGTGAAGTTCGGGCGCACGCGCCAGTCGTCCTGCGCGAAGCCGCCGAAGTCCCACTGGCTAACGCGCGCTTCCGGTTCGCCGCCCGTAATCTGGAGCTGCGTCGCGCCGCCGCCGAGCGCGCGAATCTGCGCTCCCGCAAGTCCCTGCCGCTGGAAAAGCAGTGTGCGGCGGTAACGTTCAAGGCTCGTGATCGGCGCCAGCATCGGGTTTCCGCCCGCGTCGCGTATCACCTGGTCGCCGCCGTCGAGTTGCGGCGCGAGGCCGCCCGCGAAGGTCAATGCGCCGCCGAAGTTGTTCGGCGAAAAGTCCTCCTGGTGGACGCCGCGCACCCGCGCGCCGAACTTCAGCGTGTGCGAGCCATGTGCGAGCGAGGTGTGATTGGACAACTCCCAGCGATTCTCCCGGTTGAAGGCGAGGCCGATCTGCGCGCCTCCGCCAGTGAAGGCGTCGAGCACGCGAATGGTCGGAACAGTGTTGTCGCCCGACTGTTCCGCGCGCGCGCGCGTGAACTGGAAGCGCGTTTCGTTGATCGCGCGCGCGTTGAGAATCGCCGTCTCCGAGAGTTGGAAATTGTGTTCGGTGTTCGCGCGGTCGAAGGCGCGCGAAAGGAGGTTGAAATCGCCGATGCCGGCATTGCGGCGCGTGGCGCGCGCGAAGCTGTAGCGCCCGACCAGCGTGTGGTTCCGGTTGAGCGCGTAATCGAAACGCGGGCTGAAGGTCGTGCGCCGCTGCGGCGCGAGGACGGCGAGCGCCAGCGGCGCCGGCGCCAGTCGTTGATTCAGAATCGTCGCGTTGATGATTTCGTTGCCGTCTTCCTCGCGCCGTTCGAAGTCGAAGAAAAACGAAGCCCTCTTCGAGATGAGGGGGCCGCTCAGATTGCCGCCGTAGAACCGCGACTGGAAAGGAGCGCGGTTCGCGGCAAACGCGTTGCGCGCGTTCAGCGCTTCGTCATTGAAGCTGAAGTACGTCTGCCCGCGCAGCCTGTCCGTGCCCGGGCGCGTAAGTATCTCGATGCGACCGAAGCCGAGCCGGTCGTACTCCGCGGAAAAGGGATTCTGGTTGATGCGAATCTCGCGGATCGAATCGCGCGGCGGAATGCGACCGCCCGTAAAGCCGTCCACGAAAATCTGGCCGCCGTTCGGCCCCGCTGCCGGGCCTGCCAGCGCCTGCAACGCTTCCGCCAGATCATCCGGGTCCTGCGGCAGCGCGTCGAGGTCCGCGCCGCGCAACACAATGGCGCCGGCGTTGTTTTGCGGATCAGCGCTGATCGCTGTTCCATCCGCGACCGTCACCTTCTCTTCGGTCATCGCCACTTGCAGCCTGAGCTCGAGCTTGCGGCGCTCGCCGGCGGCAAGCCGGATGCGGGGCTGCTCCGCGAGCGCGAAACCCGCCGCGCTCGCGCGCACGATGTAATCGCCCGGCGCGAGGCCGGTTAGCCTGTAGACGCCTTCCTTGTCGGTTGTTGCGCGACGCTCGACGCCGCGTTCGCCGGCGATTATCACCGTTGCGCCGATGATCGCCCCCCCGAACTGATCGCTCACCTGACCATGCAGCGTACTGGGCAGCGTACTGGGCAGCGTACTGGTTTGCTGGGCCAAGGCCGCGACCGCGTGGAACACCAGTGCAAAACACACGCTCGCCGCCCGCGTAATCAGATCACGGAATGAATGCATACTTTTCTCCCTTCAAGCCGTCAGCGGCCTGATCGTAATTTTTCCATTGGGGACGGGGTCTGATCTGCGACCGGCGCGACGCGGGTCGCAGGCAGGTGGGGTGAAGAGTTACGGAATCCCTATGCCGAGGTCGAGCGCGCCGCCCGGCAAACCGAGTGACGCGCCGAAGGCGCTCCGCTTCCGCGGGAACATTTGCAGGAACGCATCGAGTCCCGCCACCACGGTAATCGCCGTGAAGCGCGTGGGATCGCCGCCTTCGACAGTCGAAACGGTGAGCGATTCGCCGGGCTTCAAATCGGCCAGAGTAACGAGCGGCATCCATTCCAGCATCCGCTGTGGATCGAAGCTGCCGCTCTTGCCATTTTTATTATTGTTGTCCTGGCCCACGCTCCCCGGTTTGCCTTCAGGAGACTTCCCGCCGGCAGCGCCCTGCCCGCCTTTCTCGCCGCCGTATCCGCTTTGCGGCTTCATCGTGGTGAACTCTTCGGGAACGCGGCGCAGCACGGTATCTTTGCTGATGACGATCGTGAGGGCTTTGCCTGTCTGGCGGTCGGTGATTTTGATCTCGTTGGCCGCGGCGTTGACTGCCGCCACCTGGCCGATGAGCGTGCGGAAGGAGCCTGAAACGATCTCTTCGGGGGTGAAGCGGGCGCCGCCGGCGCTCTTTTCGCCGAGCGCGCGGAGCTGGTCGCCGATCTTCAGTTCGGTGAACGAACTCGGCCCGGCATCGGCGAACCTGACCGAATCGGGCGCGTAGCGACGGAAGACAACATCTTTGCCAGAGGCCTCGATGGTGAGGGCCTGCGCGTCGCCGAACGAGCGCAACTGGAGCGTGATCTCTTTCGCCTGCGGGTTGAGCGCGGAGATAACGCCGGCGATGCCACGCCGCCGCCACTCCTCGCGGTCGCGCGCGCGCCTTTCAGCCAGAGCGGCTTTCGTGATGACGATAATCTGCCGCGCGACGATTGATTTCCGATCCTCCGCCACGCGCCCGAGCGCCAGCACGCGGTCGCCCACGCCGATGCCGGCCAGCGTGATGCGCGTTGCGCCCGTCAGATCGGTCGCGCCCGGTTGCGTCCGCAGGAAAACGGTTTTTTCATCGAGCAGCGCGTTGACGGTCTGACCGGCGTCGGCCTTGATCGTCAACCGCGTCGCCGCCGGGTCAACCGCGAGCGCCTCTCCGATCACGCGATTTGGCGTGATGCTCTTGTCTGGCTGGGCGCCGCCGCCCGCTTTCTGATCCTGCGCGACAGCCGCTGGATTCAGGGCCAGCGCACAGGCCGCAAAACAACAAACGATCCAAAGTTTCTTCATCATTGATCTCCCTCAGCGACCCTGCTGTTCGTACCCTTTGAGCTTTTGCTCGCCTCTGGCGTCCCATTCAGCCATCTTCGTGTCGAAGCGCTGTTGTTGTTCGGAGCGGAGCAGCGCGCGGAGACGGGCCTGCATCCGCAGCCGCGCCTCTTCATAGCGCGGGCGAACCTCCTGCCGCAGCGCTTCATACTCCCGCAGCGTTTCATCCAGAATTTTTCTCACGGCGGCAGCCTGTTCGTCGCTCAGGTTCAGGTCGCGCCGCAAATCCTCGAACATGGCTTCGCGCTTACCCTGATACGCCGCGCCGGATTTGCCGGCGTCCGGACGCGCACGGTAGACGCCGTCGAGCGCCGCGCCAGTCAGGCAACCGAGCAGGAAGACGCTCAGCAGAATGAGCCAGATTTTGAAACGCGCATTTTCTCGCGCAATCATTTCAATCCCTCTCTCAGTTTCTCGCCGCCAAACAGCGTCGCCAGCGCATCGTCGCGCGAAAGCGGCGGCCTTTCAGCAAATATGACGTGATCCATGCCGGTGTCAGGGCCGGTGTCAGGCGCTCCGAAGAAGGCGTCAAGGTTGAAGCGGCGCCCGGGCGTTTCTCCCGCGCCGGCGGCCAGCCAGAAGAGACAGCAGGCGGCCATTGACGCCAGCGCCAGCGCAGGCACTGCGTGGCGCGCCACCGCGAACCAACCGCCAGTTGCTTCGCGCCGCGTGCGCTCGGCGGCAATGCGCGCCCGCACGCGGGCGTAGAGAAATGGAGACGAAGCGAGTTGTGCGGCCTCCTCTTCGTCGAGGACGGACATCCGCAGCGCTGTGCGGCCCAGCCTGTCGAGACGCTCTTCCGTTTCGTATTTGCGCTTGTTTCCGAACATGTGTTTGAGACTTCCGCCGGTTACTTTTCTCCGGCGGGCTTCGATAATAAAAATGCCGGACGTTGCCCGGCGGTTACAAAGTCACCATATAATTTTTTGCGATCAGAGGAAGCGGCTCAGGTCGCGGCGCAGAGCCGCCCGCGCGCGATGCGCGCGCACTTTGACTTTAGACGCCGACCAGCCAGTCAGTTCCGCGATCTCCGCGACCGACAAGCCTTCCACCTCGAGCAGCACAAGCGTCAGGCGGTCTTCCGGGGCGAGCCGCGCCAGCAGCTTCGCGACCAGATCGCGCGCGACCGCGGCAGATTCGATATCGCCCTCCACGCCCTCCAGGTCAAGCTGCTTCCTGAGTCGCGTGGCCTCGTCCGCGGAAAGGTCGCCGAGCGCGCTCTCCGGTCGCCGGCGCTGGCGACGCACTTCGCCGTAGCAGACGTTGAAGGCAATGCGCGCCAGCCAGGCCGCGAAAGCTGACTCCGCGTCTTTGCCGGGCGTAAAGTCGGCGAGCGCGAAATAAGCTTTCATGAAGGTCTCCTGCAAAACCTCCTCGACCTGCTCGCGCTGGCGGAAAAACCGTCCGGCGATGAGCGCCACGCGACGGCGATGGCGCTCGAACAACTCCTCGAAGGCCGGCTCGTCGCCGCCGCAAACGCGCATCACCAGCGCGGCATCCGAAGACTCCGGCTGCGCGCTGGCAGATGGCGGGGCGGGTAGTAGCCCGGACTTGTCATGCGCTTGATCCATCGGCTGCGATTTTACCCTACGCCGAGTCGAGCCGCGCGCGCCCTGGCATCTGATGGCGCAGCCGCAAGCTCGCCGTGCAGGCGCCGGATAAGATCACCCGCTGCCTCTTCCCAGTTCACCACGACTGCCCGCAGGTCGTTCGGACCCTCTCGTAAAATGTGAAGGCAATGACCTCGGAGGTCATTGATCCTCTGCTTGCGAGACGCCTATCATAATCTCGCTCAACGAAAGACGGCTTTCAATCATCTGTTGCGCATCACCCGTTTTTTCTCGATGCGCTCGATGGTCGCCAACCGGTCTTCGTGGACCTCACGATGGAGGGTTTTCAACTGTTGCAGCAGTTCGCCGAAGAGCGCGGGCTGCTGCTTTGAAAGCTCTCTTTTCTCCAGCGGGTCATGCGCCACGTCATAGAGTTCGTACTCAGCAGGCAACGCAAAAGGCTTTCCAGCATGCAGGCCGCGCAGGACGTAATCGCCCGCGCGAATGGAAACCTGTGGTACTTTCGGATCGGATTTTGGCTTTGTGCCTTCAAAGCGGCGATCATACCCTTTTCCCACGAGTTCCCAGTCCGTGCGCAGCGGGTCAAATTGCCAGTAGAGAGGCTTCGTTCGCCGGATTGGTTTGTTCGCCAGCAGATGACCGGCGAGACTCGCGCCGTCCAGCGCCCTGTCTTTGGGCGCCTCGATCCCCGCCAGCTCACAGATCGTCGGCAGCGCGTCGAGCGTGCTGTTCGGCTGCGCTGAAACTCCGGGATTGATTCTGCCATTCCAGCGGATCATTCCCGGCACGCGAATGCCTCCCTCGAACAACTGTCGCTTCTGCCCGTAGAGCGGGAAGGATGTTCCGTAAGAGCGGTAGGCGCCATAGTAGACCCGGCAGATTTCGGGGCCGTTGTCGCTTGAAAAGAACACGACGGTGTTCTCGTCCATCCCCATCTCCCTGAGCGCGTCCAGCAGCCGGCCAATTTGCGCGTCCAAAAAAGTCACGTTCGCGTAGTAAGCGTCTTTGTCAGGATTGCCCGTCTGGTACATCCGGTTGTATTCATCCGGATTCATGACCCTTTCATGCACGGCGTCGTAAGGCAGGTAGAGAAAGAACGGCTTGCCTTGATGCTGAATGTTTCTCAACCACTGAATCGCATAATCAGTCAGAATCTCGCTCGTCCAGCCGGGCAGCGTGCCCATCGGCGCGCCGTGAGTCGAGAAAAAATCAGCCGGATTGCGCTGAGTGTTCATCGCCAGATCGCGCGCCGCGTGCGGGTTCTCTTTCGAGACCAGGGCGAAGTCGAAGCCCTGCTGATTGGGGAAAGAGCCGGTCCAGCCGCTCCAATTCTCGCGCTGCTCCCAATCGGCCCCGTTCAGATGCCATTTGCCGATGATGGCCGTCGCATAACCAGCGGGTTTCAGCGCCTCGGCAATCGTCACTTCGTCTCCGTCCAGAAAGACCCGGTCGTTATCTTTCCGGTCGTCAATCCAGAGGTTGATGTTGGCGCGGGCGGGAATTCTTCCTGTGAGTAAACCCGCGCGCGAGGGAGAACACACCGGGGCCGCGGCGTAGTGATGAGTGAACACGACCGACTGTCGCGCCAGCCTGGCCAGATTGGGAGTCCTGAGATACGGGTTCCTGAAAGCCTCAGTACCCGGCAGATTCAGGTTCACGTCGCCGTAGCCCAGGTCGTCAACCAGGATGTAAATGAAATTCGGCCTGGCCGGTTGTGCGCCGGATGGAAGCCGGCTCAGGGAGGTCGCGGCGATCGCCGAAAGGACGGCCAGTTGGAGAAGAAGCCTGAATAATCGTTGCACGCGCATAGTTCCACTCCGCTTCACTCGATGTTCGTGAGCTTGAAGACATAAGCATGCCGGGACGGCGCTTCATCCACTGAAAGCGGCGGCGTTGTTTGTTCCGCGTCTCCTTTAACCTCCATCGCAGGCTCTTACTGCCAGGGCAGGCGGGCGGTCGGCTCTCTGGTGAACTTTTTGCGATCCAGCGTCAGTTCTCCGCCCGCGCCGGGTTCGAGTTGCACTTCGAACCAGTTTGAGCCGACAGCGATTGATTTCGAGCCTGACACAACGCGCTCGCAAGTGTGTTCGCCGTAGGCGCCGGTCTGCACGATCACGCGGCGCGTTTCGCCCTGGTTCAGATTCACCAGCGTCAGCCTGACCGCTTCGCTTGTGATCCCGGTGACCAGGGCCGCCACATCCTCTGGCAGCCCCGGCCGTCGTCGTTCGGGATCGAAATAACGAAGCTCGGAGCGCAGCAGTCCGCCGCCCCACAGCGGCTGAGTCCCGCCCATCGTCAGATTGACCAGCGCCTCCGTCGCCGCGCCGATGACGCCCAGCGGAGCGTCAGCGCCCGGCCGGATACCGTGCGGCGAATCGGCCCGGCGCGTATCCGGCGTCGTCTTGTCTTCGCGGATGCCTTTCCGGCTCCAGCGAATGCGTGCGAAGGCGTCCTGCAATGCCCGCACCGGATAATCGGGATCGTTGCCTTCGAGGAAATCTATCCAGCCGATCTCGTTGCCGCCCTCGAAGCGTCCGGCTTCGTACTCGTATTTCCAGATCGGTTGCCGGCGGCGTTCGCGCGGGCCCGGGCGACACGCTTCGTAGAGCTTTACGCGATCCCGCGCGTCGAGACTCGAGAGATAGATGTCGCTGTAGAGTCCTTCGAACATCGGCGCGTAACTTTTAAGCTCGCCATAAGGTCCGTTGGCTCCGTACTTGTCGCGAAAGAGCAAACCGGCTTCTGACTGCATCCGATTTTCCAGCAACCGCTGCCCCTGCGCGCGCAAGGTGTCAACGTACTCCGGGCCGCCGAGCAGCGTGGCGTTCGCGAAACCGATGCGGACGGCCCGGCCAAGAATGACCCAGCCGCCGAATGTCCAGTCCCAGCCCATAATGCCGCCGTACCATTTTCCGTTCCATCCTTCTCCGACCTGGCCGTTGAGTCCGACGATGGAGGGCATCCAGCCATTATTGGCCGCCGCCCGCTTGCGCCAGGCGTCCACATATTCAATCACCCAGTCGCGGTAATGGTCCTCGCCGGTCAGGATGTAAGCGTTGGCCACCAGGCTGGTGACAATCAGGTTCATCGGCACGTCGCCGCGGACATTGGTCCAGTCCGCGTACCGCTGCACATCCTCGCGGTCGCCCCAATCTTTTCCGGTGGCTTCCAGCTTCGGGCCGCGGCTGCCGTTGAGAATGCTCTTGATGATTTTGTGTTCGGGGTCGTAGTTGCCGGCGGAGCGGTCTCTGCCGGTGTAAAAATCCGCGAAACGGATCAGTCGCTGGCGATTCCGAAGATCATCCGGGTCGGCCAGCGGCAGCAGCAGGAACGGCGCCAAACCTTCGCCGTTGTGCTCCCAGTCGAAAGACGTGATGAACTCCCGGTGATACATGCCCACCCTGGTGTATTGCCGAAGATGCCCTTCCCAGATGAAGCGAAGCAGGTCGAGCGTTTCGCGCTCTCCCCCCAGGATGTAAACCATCGGCCAGTTGTAGAAATTCTCCATGATGTCGTCCGGCCCGTCGGCGCCGCCCCAATGCTCGACGCATTCGAACGAGCCGTCGTTGGGATTGACGTACCGCTCGGCGAAGACCTTCATCAGGCGCGCATTCTCGGCCAGCAGCGCGCGTTCCATGTATGCCCACGGGGGAGGCGGCATGGGAGTGGCGATTTCGATGGCGGTCTGACCGGCGGTGAAGCTGGTCAGCAGGGTAACGATCAACACAGCGAGTAAGGCATTGCGCATGGGAATCTCCGGAGCCGGCGGGCGGCTCGATCAAATGTCAGTGAATGAAACCGGGCGGCGGGCTTGACTTCGCGGTAAGACAGGTTTTTAACCTGTCTTACCACACGCCAGCTCCGCGTTGTCGTGGGCTTCAGACGGCTCCAGCGGCGTCACTGGGTCAATGAAAGGCCAGATGAATACGCCAAGCAGATAGACGCCCGCGTTGAAGTACAAGGCCATGTTCCAATCCTGGTTGGTGGAAAGCCTTGCCGGTCGTGTCAATCTGCTCGTCAATCACGTCGTAAACCATCCGCACGCGATCCTGCTGCGCGAGGGGTTTTGGTCCCAGCGCCAGAAATCCCGTCGCGACTATGCCTCGGCGGTTAATAGCTACCGCCTCGGCAGGCAGCAGGTCGCCCGCGACTTGTTCCGCGACGAAGCGGTCGTATGGCAAATCCTGATTGAACGCCTCGATCACGTAGTCGCGATAGCGCCATCCGTGGAAATAAATATGATCCTCGTCCACGCCGGTCGAATCGGCGTAGCGCGCCACATCGAGCCAGTGCCGTCCCCACTTCTCGCCGTAACGCGGAGAGGCCAGCAGCCGGTCTACCACGCGCGCGAACGCCCGCGGGGAAGTGTCCGCCAGGAACGCTTTCAATTCTTCTTCGGTGGGCGGCAATCCGGTCAGGTCGAAGCTGACGCGGCGCAACAAAGTAGCTTTGGAAGCGGGCTGGGTTGGCTGCAATCCTTTTTGCTCCAGCTTGGCCAGGATGAATCGGTCAATCGGGCTTTTGACCCAGGAGACTGCTTTGACGACGTGCGGCTTTTGCGGTCGAACCGGCTGGAATGCCCAGTGCGACTGATCTTTCGGCGACGCTGGCCGCGCGTGAGGCCAGGGCGCGCCCATCTCGACCCAGGTTCGGAAGTTTGCGACCTCTTCGGGAGTCAGCCGGCCGGCCGGCGGCATCTTGATTGTCTCTTCGTAACTGATGACCCGGAGCAAGCGACTCTGTTTGGCGTCGCCCGGTTTGACGATCGGGCCGTTGTCAGAGCCTTTGGCGAAAGCCGCCGCGTTGGAAAGATTCAGGCCAGCCATCTGCATTTGAGTGCCATGACACGACTGACACTTTGCGACGAGTACTGGACGGATTTTGGTTTCGAAGAACTCCGTGGCCGAAGGCGTTTGCGCCGGGAGCCATGCCGCGAACAGCGATATTGATAAGTGCAGAAGTAGAACAAGGGTTTTCATATCCGGGCCGCAATCAAAAAATAGTCCGGTCACTTAACATTCCGCGTCGTCGTCGCATTCGCGGGCAGCATCGAGAGCAAAGGCCTCAATTTAACGATTACGTTGTTATTTGAGTACATCACGCGAATATCTTGCTGGCCACCACGCCATGCACGTCGGTCAGCCGGAAGTTGCGTCCGGCGTAAATGTGCGTCAGCCGTTCGTGATCCAGTCCCATCAGCGCCAGCAGGGTCGCGTGAAGATCATGAATGTGCATCCGGTCTTCGACCGCGTGATAGCCGAACTCGTCCGTCGCGCCGTAAATGAAGCCGGGCTTCACGCCGCCGCCGGCCAGCCACATCGTGTAGCCATAAGGATTGTGATCGCGCCCGTCGGCGCCCTGCACCCACGGCGAGCGCCCGAACTCTCCGCCCCAGATGACCAGGGTGTCTTTGAGCAGCCCGCGCGCTTTCAGGTCTTTCAGCAGTCCGGCAACCGGCCGGTCTACTTCCTTCGCGTTTTTGGCGTGCAGCTTCACCAGGTCGGAGTGCTGATCCCATTTGTAGCTGTGCCAGCATTCCACTAGGCGCACGCCGCGCTCGGAAAGACGGCGAGCCAGCAGGCACTGCCAGGCGAAATCGCGCGTTTCGGGTTGGTCAAGCCCATAAAGTTTTTTCGTCGCCTCGGATTCTTTATCGACATCCAGGGCTTCGGGAGCTTCCACCTGCATGCGAAAGGCGAGTTCGAAGGCCTGGATGCGCGCTTCCAGTTCGGGTTCGCGCGAGCGCGCTTCGGCGTGGCGGCGATTAATTTTCCGGAGCATATCCAGTTCGTATCGCTGATGCTCGGAGAGCGGGCCTTTGCTGGCCAGGTAGGGAACAGGCTCCTTTCTGATCTCGTCAGTCTTGATGTTGTTGGCGCCGATGGCGGTACCCTGATATTCAGCCGGAAGAAAACTCGAACTCCAGAGGCTCTGCCCACCGTGACCGAAGGAGGGCCTGATGGTGACGAAGCCGGGCAGGTTTTGATTTTCGGTCCCCAGCCCGTAGAGCAGCCACGATCCGAAGCTGGGCCGCGTGAACGAGAACGTGCCCGTGTGCAATTGCAGCATCGCCGCTCCGTGATCCACGCCTTCGCCGACCATCGAGCGAATGACGCAGAGGTCGTCAACGCATTGCGCCACGTTGGGGAAAAGCTCGCTCACTGGGATGCCGCTCTGGCCGTATTGCCGGAACTGCCAGGGCGAGGGCATCAGTCCGCCGACGGAATTGTCCGCGAAGGTCAATCCGCGTTTGAACGGCACGGGCTGGCCGTGATCCCGCGCGAGCCGCGGCTTGGGATCGAAGGTGTCAATGCTCGACGGCCCGCCGTGCATGAATAGGAAGCTGACGCGCTTCGCGCGCGGCGGGAAGTGGGGAGCCTTGGGGGCAAGGGGATTCTGCGCAAACAAGGTGTCGGCCAGCAGGCTGTGCAGAGCCACCATGCCAAACCCGCAGGCCGACTGTTTGAGCAGGCTGCGCCGAGAGATGGGCTGCCCGGGATAGTTTTCGGAGTTCAAGCGTGACACTCGACAACCTCCATAACCCGCCAACTGACTTCACTCAAACCGTTGCGCGCCGCGGGTAGGACAGGTTAATAACCTGTCCTACCCGCTTACATTGTTTCCGGGTGTCGCGCGCGACATGAACGACTCCTCCGAGAAACGGGATGATTCACGGAGAAGCCCTGGCCTGTTTCAAAAATCAAACCGAAAACCGAATGTCACCACCCGAGCCTGCTGCTGCCCGGTGATCCGGCCAAAGTTGGGATTGGTCAAATCGGTGATCGGATTATTCAGATTCCGGCGGTTGAAAGCGTTGAAGAAATCCGCCCGGAACTCGACCGAACGCTTCTCGCCGAGCTTCTGTCTTTTGGCGATGGCGATGTCTTCCTGCATGAAGCCTGGCCCCCGGACATCGGGCAGAAAGCGGCTCAGGGTTCCGAAGGTGAAGTCCGGCGGAATGGCGAAGGCCGCGCGGTTGAGGTAGAGATCGCCGAGTTCACCGGTCAATGCGTTGAGCGGCTGGAAGTCCCCACGTCCCGGCCCGATGCGGATCGGAACGCCGGGCACGAGGTTCGGGCGCCGCGAGCCGTTGAAGATCAGCAGGTTGTTGGGAATCGTAATCGCCAGGACTCCGCCCGATTGATAGCTGTGAATGGCGGAGACCGAAAAGCCGCCCAGAATGTGGCCGGCCGGCCCGCTCTTCAGAAAGCGTTTGCCCGGCCCCCAAGGCAATTCGTAGGAGTAGCTCAGGACCAGGCGCTGCGGACGGTCCGAATCGCTGAAGCTTTTTTCGGCGCGGCGGTCGAACTGGTTCTGCGGCTGCGGCGCGCCGACGAAGGCCTGGCCGAAGCCGGAAAAGGCCGGCACGTCGGTCAGGCTCTTCGAGAGAGTGTAGGAGACCAGGAACTGCAAACCGTTCGCAAAACGCTTCTCCGATTTCAGGAACAGCGCGTGATAGGTGGAATTGCCGGTCGGCAAATCCCGCGACCTGATGTGCTGGTACTGCGGGTAAGGACGCAGAGCCTGCGCCAGCGTGCCGGTGAAGCCCGCGTAGGGAAGCCTGAAACCAGCGGCCACAACCGCCGGGTCGGTGATGCTTCTCCCCAGCAATGCGCCCAGCGACAGGTAGCGCGGGTCTACGTCGTTGATCCGAACCAGCGAGTTATTGGTCAGGCCGTGAGCGACGTTGCCGGCGTAAGCCGCCTCGAAGAGAACGTCCTTGAATGTGTGCTGCACGCTCAATTGCCATTGGCTCGTGCGGGCCAATCGCCCGCTCTCCCCGCGCCGCCCGTCGAAATTGACCGCGTCCTGGCCATTGGCCAGCGTCGGACTGATGAAGGGCGGCTGCACCACGACTCCGGCGGGCCAGCCGGCGTCAATGTTGAAGACCGGGGTCAGGCCGCCGTCCTGACTGGTGATGCGAATATCGGAACTGAAGCCCTGGAAGTTGTCGAAGATGGCGTTGCCGGAGACGGGAGCGTAAAACAGCCCCGCGCCGGCGCGCACTACTGTGTTTTTTGTCAATTGGTAAGCAAAGCCCAGGCGCGGCCCAAGACCGCCGAAATCGGTCTTCTGAAAACCTCGACCGCCGATTCTGCCCTGGCCCTCTCCCGCGAACACCAGCGCGCCAGGCCGCCCGGCGGCGCCCGGATTGGGCAGCGTCAGGTCAACCTGGCTCGTGTTGCCATTCTTTTCAAACCAGGGGTTCTGCATCTCCCAGCGGAGTCCGTAGTTCATCGTCAGCTTCGGAGTCAGTTTCCAGTCATCCTGCGCGTAGACCCCGAAATAGTTCGAGCGCAGACCGTAAATCTCCGGCTGCAATTGCAGCGCGGCGTTGTTCACCAGTCCGAGCAGGAAGCTGGCGTAGGCGTGACCTGTCGCCGAATCCCTCAGTTGACTGGTCGCGAATTGGGAATAGCCATAGCCGCCGGCGTTGTCGCGGTTGTTGAGAGTGTTGAACTGGTAGTGGTCGTAGCGGGCGCCGAATTTGAAGTTATGTTTCCCCTTGGTCCAGGCGATGGAATCCTGCAGCGAGTAGTTGTTGTTCGACTCGAAGCGGAAATCGCCGTTATTGCCGAGCGCCGAAAATCCCTGCGAGGCGAAGTTCGTTGACGGGAAACCACCTTTGAAGGCGCCGGGAACTTTCAAGCCGATGTCTTTCGAGGCGGATGTCGGGACGGCGAAGCGGATGAAGCCCACCTGAAACCGGTTGACCAGGTTGGGCCGGAGGAAGTAATCATCGTTCAGGACGATGTTGCGCGTCTCCAGATCGTCTCTCACGCCGGAGACGTCGAAGGGGAGCGGAGTCCCGTTGCGGGTGCGCCGGGGGCCTTGGTGAATGCGCACGCTGCCGCCAAACTTGTTTTTTTCAGTGATCTGATGATCCACTTTGATCATGAAGGTGTCGTTGTTTTCCGTTCCGAGGCCTCCCCCGATGTAGTTGTCGGCCAGTCCGGGAGCGTTTGGCAGCGGGATCACATTGTGAATGGCCCGGGCGAAATTGCTGATCCGGTTTTGCGGGATGATGTTGCCGGCGAATGGCCGCCGGACTCCGTTGGCGTCGGCGGTCAGCGGATCGTAGATCAGCCGGCCGGGCAGAATCTCCGAAAAATCGCCTCGTCGCATTTTCTCGGTCGCCACGGTGGCGACCAGCCCCTGCTGGACGTTGATCCGGCGAAAGCCGGTGTAGTTGGCGAAGAAGAATGTTCGATCCTTCCCGTTGTAAAGCCATGGAATGTGAACCGGCCCGCCGATGGAGCCGGCGAATTCGGATTGCCGCGTGATGTCGGGAATGCGGGCGTTGTAGCGCCGCGCGTCGAAGATGTTGTTGCGAAACAGCGCGACCAGATTACCGTGGAATTCATTGCCGCCCGATCGCGTCACCATGTTGACCACGCCGTTGGAAGTGCGTCCGTACTCAGCCGGCGGCAGCACGGCTTCGACCCGGAACTCGGCGATGGTGTCATAGGCGGGCCTGGCCTGATCCGGGCTGTTGGTCACGGCGTTGTAGGCCACCGGGACGCCATCAACCAGGACTTCGCTGCTGAAGCTACGTCCCCCGGCGATATTCCTGGAAAAAGAATCTCCGGTCGCGCCCGGCGTAAGACGAATGAAGCTGGTCGGGTCGCGCAAGGCGCCCGAGAGCTGAAACGGCAAATTGTTGAGCATCGTCCTGGTCACGCCGGTTCCGACCGCCGAAGTCTCCGGCTGCAACAGCGATGCCTCGGACGAAACCTGCATCGTCTCGCTCACCTGTCCGGCTTCCAGAGCCACGTCCACACGGGCGATTGTGGCCGTTTCAATCACCACGTTACTCTGAACGTAGGCCTTGAACCCCGGCGCCTCCACTCGCACCTCGTAAGCGCCAATACCTAGCGCGGGGACGTTGTAGACCCCGGCCGAGTTGGTTTCGGTGGTGAGCGCGACTCCGGTGGAGGCGCTTTTAACCGACACCTTCGCGCCGACCACCACGGCTTTGTTGCTGTCGGTGATGAGGCCGGTGATGGCGCCCGTGCCTCCTTGCGCGAAGGCCGCGCCGGCGAACAAGCCAATTGAAAGCAGGGCTAACAGGGCAAAGGCAAAACGATGCGATACGCGGTTGAACAAGCTGCTCATAGTTTCTCCTTCGTGAAGCTGGTAGGACAGGTTAATAACCTGTCCTACCAGCTTCCGCCGTTTTTAGGTAAACATTTGAAAGGCGACTCTGGCCGAAGCTTAGGAGAGACCGTCGAGACATCTCTATAAAGATCTGGCATTTTTTTGTTGAGAAATTGCTTTCGACCTGACAGGAGGGTTATGAGTCATTGCTGAAGATGACAAAGAGCAAGCGAAATAGCTCGCTGCCTTCTTTCTCGTCTCAGCCGATCTTTTTATCTGAATCGCCGGTTGAGAGCATCGCGACAGCCTCCGGATCCAGAGCCACACCCAGCCCGGGAGCATTGGGTATCGGCAACATCCCATCGGCGTCCAAAGACCATTTGCCGGTCACGATGTCATCCACGAAGGGAGAACCGATCAGGTACTCGACCAGGTCCGTTTCCGGGAAAGCCGAAGCGAGTTGCAAATCAGCCGCCAGCCCCACCGCCGTATTCCAGCCATGAGGAATGAGGCGCACGTTGTTTTCCCTGGCCATCCAGCCAATCATGCGCGCCTCGCTCAGACCGCCCACTTTGGTGACATCAGGCTGAACGATGTCGAAGGCGCCCGCCTGGAGCCAGGGTTGAAAAGACTGGCGGCGGGTGAGGACTTCGCCGCCGGCAATTGGAACCAATGCCGCCTGGCGCAGGAGCACGTAATCGCGCAAGTTGTCGGGGGGCAGCGGTTCTTCAAACCACGCGACCGCGTAGTCGGCCAGCATCCGCGCCGTGCGCAATGCCCACTTATAACCTTGCCCCCAGAAGGCGTCGCTCGCGCCGGCATCCACCATCAGCAAGCAATCGGATCCCACCGCTTCCCGCGCCGCTCGCACGATGGCCTCGTCCGTCGCGCTGCCCGCGCGCCCAAAAGGCCCCCAGCCGATTTTGAAGGCGCGGAAGCCTTGCGCCTTGATCGCCAGCAGATGGTCGGTCAGGCTTTCGGGCTGCTGCATCAACAACGAGGCATAGGGGCGCACTCGTTCCCGGTAGCGTCCGCCCAGCAAGCGTCCCACCGGTTGTCCGGCGGCCTGACCGAGCAGGTCCCAGAGCGCAATATCAATGCCGCTGATCGTATGTGTGATCGCGCCACCTCGTCCGAGCCAGAAGGTATGCTGATGCAGCTTTTCGCTCACCCTCGCAGGCTCCAGCGCGTTCTCGCCCCGGTAGAGCGGCTCGAGCAAGGCGAGCGCGGCGCGCACGAGTTGATCGTTGGTAAAGACGCTCCCCCAACCGGTCAATCCTTCGTCAGTGTGAACGGCAAGCAGCGTGTGGACACAATCCTCAGGCCGCAACTCGTTGCTCCAGCCGCCCTCCGGAGTGCGGCCTCGCAGCCCCACTGCCCTGATTTCGCGTATCTTCATAGTGTGGGCTCCTGAAAAGTAAAACCGTGCCCGCACGAGATTACCGTGTAGTTAAGAACTTCAAGAGACTCCGCGAGAGTCAAAAGCGCCCTACCATGACCTGCGCGTTGTAAATCCTCACGAATTGCGACCCGGCGAAAGATTGCTTGATTGCCTTTGGTATCCACTCGAATTACGCCAATCGCCCCCCCGCCCAAAAATAACAGTAATGGATGATTACCTTCCCGGCGCTCATCAGGATGATTTTCGTCATAGACACCGAATCGCCCTCGATTCTCAAATAGCACTTTGCGCCGGATGTCGTGGTAAGCTTGCCATTCTTCCGTACCACTCGGGGTTTTCAATTCGTATTTTGGATTGTTATGCATTGGTTTAGTTGCCTGACACTATTTCAACGGCACGGCGTTTTTCTTCAGGTACTCCTCGAGTGACGATGGTCGCTGTCCGATGTAATGAAAAGCCTCGGCGTATTCGAGTCCGTGCTTGAGTCCAAGCTCGCGGTCTCGTCTGAGCACGAACTCCCTGATGTACTCGCGGTCGGCCGTCTCGTCATTGTCTCCCAGCAAGGGGAGACGCTGGTTGCGCGCGGCCAGTTCAGCCCGCAGGCGCGATCCGCGATTGCCGGCGGGACCTTTTGCCCGGTTGGCGCGGTTGGCGGCGATCTTCTGGTCTACGGTCCCGCTGATGTCCACTATCCGATTGACCGGGATGTGGGTCAGGCTGCGCCCGAAATAGTACTTCTCCCGCACCGTCTGCAACTGCAGTCCGGCCGCCAGGTGTTCGGGGTAATCGTGTTCCCGGCCCGCCATCCAGCAGGCGGCTTCGACGCAATGGGCCGTCACGTAATGGTCGGGATTCTCTTCATCACGGCTCCAGGGATCGTAACAAACGACCGTGTCCGCTTTCAGGAGTCGAAACAGAAAGATGAACCGCGCTTGCAACTCAAGCTGCGAGACGCCGCTCATGCGGTGGTTGCTGTAATTCAAGTCGAACACCCGCTGCAGCCCCAGCGCCCGCGCGACTTCTTTATTGTCCCGTTCGTTGCCGAGCACGTGCTGGCCGACGCTCCCTCGTTCGCCTAAGCCGATGGCGTCCCCCATATCGTCATTGGTGACGCGGATCAAATGGCCGGTGTACCCTTCCTTGATCAGCTTGGCCACCGTCCCGGCGGCCTGGAGCGGGATGTCATCGGAATGGGGCTGAATCGCGACCAGGACTTTGCCCGCGTGCGGCGTGCCCGCGAGGGGCCGCTCAATCACCACGCCGCTGGGAGTACTGTCTTGCGCCAGGGCTTCCATCCCGGCGAGCAGCACGCTGCTCGCCGCTGCGAATTTCGTCATGAAGTCACGTCGTTTCATATTTTTCCTCGGAAAATGTACTTCCCGGATCAGTACCGCGAGCGGTAGCGAGCGTGGCTCGTAAGGGAAGCCGCGCTCGCTACCGCTCGCGGTACTGATCCAGCGCTCCACCGAAATCCTACCTCTCAGGACGCCGGATTAGCCCGAAACACTCGAAGGTCCTCGACCCGGAATCGCTGACCATTGGAACACGAGCCACGCAGCCGGACCCTGGCGAGCTTCGCGGGCGGGAACATGTCCGTCTGCAATCCGCGCCAGGGCCCGTGACTGCGGTCAGCCAGAACCGACCAGGCGCGCCCGTCCAGTGAACCTTCGACCACGTAATGCGCGTAAGGCGCTGGCTTGCGGAACCAGAGCGGATCCTTGAAATCAATAAACTCCGGCAGCCGGTAGCGAACAGCTCGCAGCGTGGCAGGCGTGGGCAGGTCGAAGCGGGCGCCATCCTCAGCGGGCTGTAGCGCCTCGCCCTCGCCTGACGGCACGGCGTCATCCAGCAGGTAGCGCAATGTGCGGGTGTAGAGCGCCCGAAAGAGCGTATTCGAGCGGTCGTCGAGCAGACCGGTAAAATTCTCCCCCGCAATCACTGCCAGACGCAGGTTCTTATGCGCCATCAGTCCCGGGCGATGGAACGCGGGCTGGGCGCCGCGCTCGAGGCCGCTCTCCGCGCTCTCGGTGGCGGCCTGCTCGGTCCGCAGCAGGATGTCCCACGCCGCCGGTTCGTAAGCCATCTCTCCTTCGCCTGCCCACACGCCCGGCGCCGGATCGCCCAGTTTCAACCCAAGCCCGCGCATAATCGGATGCTCCGTGTTGGAAACCACTGCCCGGCTCCCCGGCGGCCAATAGGCCAGGCTGACGTGGAACAGGTTGAGGTAATCAATTGCATCGCCCGCTTCGGGCGCCGTGATGGGCATCGCCGCCGGCGCATCAAGTGGCAGCAGGCGCGGCGGCTGGAAGCTGTCGGGCTGGTCGGTTAAGTGACACCAGAGATGATCGCGCTGCCACAGGTAGCGAGGCTCGGCGAGGCTGGGCAGGTACTCCACCATCACCGCGAACGAATCGCCCCCGTGAATCACGACCGCCCCGCCCCGCGCCAGATACTCACGGAAACGCAAATAGCAGGCGGCGGTAGTGAACTCGGCGTGGCTGCCCACCAGCGCCAACTTGTAATCGCTCAGGCGGACGCGGCCCAACGCGATGTCGTCCTGCGCGCAGTAGTCAATGGCGAGGCCGTCCTCCTGCCCGAGTTCGCGCAGAAAGCGATAATGCCGGATGTCGGAAAAGCGCTCGTACAAACCATAGTAGTAATGATTGGTGCGGCGGTAGCGCGTGTTGAGCACGGTGGGCGAGTAACCCACGCTGTCATAGTGCCAGGCGACGCGCCAGGAAGTCATGGCGTGGCCGCCATTACTGGCGTAGGCGCGCCACATGTCGGTGGGCGCCACGAAGAGTACCTGGCCGGACGGGCGCGCCGGGCGCAGAATCAAATTCACCAGCTTGTCGCTCAGCCGGCGCACGGAGCCGTCCACCGGCTGGCCGGCGGCAACCACCGTTGCCCGGTACAAACCCGTAGGCCAGTCGCCAACCTCTATCACCAAACGCGTGACCGGAAGCTGCCAGGCGAAGCGCTGTCGCGCGACCACGCGGCCCGTCACATCGTCGATCAGCACCCATTCCATCGCGCGTCCGGCCTCGCCCGGAGCGGGCACAATCTCGACGGCCTGCCGCGCGCCAGGCGCCCAACTCATCTCGAGCGGGCTGAGCACAGGAAACAACCCCGGATGGCTCCCTGGCGCGCGGCGCTCCTGTTCCTGATACCACTCGGCCCACCAGAGCCGCTGCTCTTTTGGATGCCAGGCGAAGAGCGTGAGTTCGAGATCAGGCGAGCCGGTGAGCGTCCAGAAGTGCAGTTGAGTGGGGCCGCTCGGCCCCGTGCGGCGACCCCAGCGCGTCGCCGCGGGCACGGCGCCCCGGAGCATCGTCCCAATCGCCAGGTTGCGCGCGCGGTTATAAAACAGCGTTCCCCAGTTGACGAAATGCGCTGGCGGGATCGTTCCGTCCGGCAGGTAGAGCGGATGGCCCTGGAGCGCGCCTGCATCGAGGGTCAGCGATTCGTTGTACTCCATCGGAAAGCTCCAGATGAGCTTCAACTCTTCAGCGGGAACGAAAGAACCGGGCGCGTGGCGGATGCGGCAAAATTCAAAATCGCCCTCGCGCGAAAGGCGCGCCACCAGCGTGGCTTCCGACTCAGGCGCGCGCAACGCAACCTCGTCCGCCCGGCGCTCGTGCGCCGCGACGGGACGGTTCGCCATCGTCAGGACCAGACCTGGCATTTCCTGGCTCAACAGCAGGCTCTCGCGGGAATGAGCGGGGCCGAAGGCCTCTTGCAGGAAGGTTCGCCCCGGCTGCGCCTGCGCCGCAACACAGCAGAGCAGGAGCAGCAGCCCGCAATTCAGGATAAATATGGATGAGCGAACAATCCTTGTCATAGTCAACAGGCGTAGCCCCTGGCAGAAAAATGGGGGCAGAAATAAAAAAGGTAGTGACGAAAAGGTAATGCTGCCAATGTTGCTTCGCCGCGTCGCGGCGTTTGAGCTTAGCCCGGATGATAAAGTCACAACTGTAACTTACTTGAGATTTGACATCGTCAAACCTTTAGTCCGCCTCCGGGCAAGTCGGCGGTGAGAGGGTCTTTGAAGGATTGGCTCCGGGCT
>Ga0187892_10004664_pt1 | contig 22691 bp, 17 predicted proteins | sample MA1701073metaG_FD_139345 | JGI IMG/M metagenome (GOLD analysis project Ga0187892, IMG submission 139345) | Bio-ooze microbial communities from a basaltic lava cave in the Kipuka Kanohina Cave System on the Island of Hawaii, USA - MA170107-3 metaG ... | reverse complement strand
CTAGTTCAGGAGGCCAGGGCCGGCTTGCGCGCGAGCCAGGGGCGGGCGCTCTCGAGCTGGGCCCCGAGGCGGAAGAGCGTGGCCTCGTCGCCGTAGCGCGCCACGAGCTGGACCGCCACGGGCAGACCGCTCGCGTGGCCGAGCGGGAGCATCATGGCGGGCTGGCCGGTCAGGTTGAACCAGACCGTGAACGGCGAGAAGGCGAAGACCCGCCGCCAGTATTCCTCCACATCGTCCATCATCATGTCGATCCAGCCGAGCTTGACGGGAAGCTGGCCGAGCCCCGGGGTCAGCAGCACGTCGTAGCGCGAATGGAAGGCCGCCATCTGGCGGCCGAGCCGGTGCGCGGTCTGGGTGGCCCGCACGTAGTCGGCCGAACTGGTGCGCTCGCCGAGCTTGGCGGTGTGCCAGGTCACCGTCTCCACCTCGCCCTCGCGGGCGGGACGTCCCGCGGTCGGATGGGTCGACAGGTTCACCACCGTGTTGACCGCGGCCAGCGTGATGAAGGTGGGGATCACCGCGCCCCGCTCGATGTCGGGATCCGCTTCCTCGACGTGGTGCCCGAGCTCGGTGCAGAGACGCACCGTGTCCTGCAGGGTGGCGATGCTCTCGGCCGCGACCGCGGCCCCGTTGGGCGGGACCTTCGTGAAGGCGATACGTAATGGTCGCGGCTCCGCCGCGACCTCGTGCAGGAACGGGCGGGCGGGCGGAGGCGCGGTGTAGGGATCGCCCGGCCCCGGGCCGCGGGTGGCGTCGAGCAGCGCCGCGGAGTCCCGCACCGTGAGCGTCACCGCGTGCTCGGTGGAGCAGCCGCCGAGGCCTTCGCCGGTCACCGGCGCGAAGGTGTTGCGCCCGCGCGTGGGCTTGAGCCCGACCAGCCCGCAGCTCGCGGCGGGGGCGCGGATGGAGCCGAAGCCGTCGCTGGCGTGCGCCAGGGGCAGCATGCGCGCGCCCACCGCGGCGGCGGCTCCGCCGCTCGAGCCGGAGGAGATCCGGGTGTGGTCCCAGGGATTGCGGGTGGGCCCGTAGAGTTGCGGCTCGCAGGTGAGCGAGAGACCGACCTCACAGGAATTGGTGCGCCCGAAGATCACGAGCCCGGCCTTCTTGAGGCGGGCCACGTTCTCGCTGTCGAAGGTCGAGGTGGGGGTGTCGGCGAAGAAGCGGCTCCCGCGCGTCATGGTGGCTCCCGCGAGCGGGGCGCCGAGGTCCTTCAAGAGAAACGGCACCCCGCGGAACGGTCCGTCGGGGAGCCCGTCGGCGATCGCGCGGCGGCCGTGGTCATAGAGCGACATGATGACCGCGTTGACCTTGGGGTTGCGCGCTTCCACGCGCTCGATCGCCGCTTCGAGCAGCTCGGTGGGCGTCACCTTGCCCCGCCGGACGAGGTCGGCCAGCCCGAGACCGTCATACTGCTCGTAGTCGGCGAACGCGGCCATGCTACTGCTTCACGTAGAGCTGCCCGCCCGCCTGCTTGAACTCCGCCGCCTTCTCCCGGAGGCCCTGCACGACCGCGGCGGTCTCGTCGCCGATCCCGTGCTTCGTCGCGTAGTCGCGCACGTCCTGGGTGATCTTCATCGAGCAGAAGTGGGGCCCGCACATCGAGCAGAAGTGCGCGACCTTCGCCCCCTCGGCGGGGAGCGTCTCGTCGTGGAACGCGCGCGCCGTCTCCGGATCGAGCGAGAGATTGAACTGGTCCTCCCAGCGAAACTCGAAGCGGGCGCGCGACAGGGCGTCGTCCCACTCCCGGGCCTTCGGGTGGTTCTTGGCGAGATCGGCGGCGTGCGCCGCGATCTTGTAGGCGATGACCCCGTCCTTGACGTCCTGCCGGTCCGGCAATCCCAGATGCTCCTTCGGCGTCACGTAGCAGAGCATGGCGGTGCCGTACCACCCGATCATGGCCGCGCCGATCGCGGAGGTGATGTGGTCGTAGCCCGGCGCGATGTCGGTGGTGAGCGGCCCCAGGGTGTAGAAGGGCGCCTCGTGACAGACCGCGAGCTGCCGGTCCATGTTCTCCTTGATCAGGTGCATCGGCACGTGACCCGGGCCCTCGATCATCACCTGGCAGTCCTGCTCCCACGCGACCTTCGTGAGCTCTCCGAGCGTGTCGAGTTCCGCGAACTGGGCGTCGTCGTTGGCGTCGGCCTGGCAGCCCGGGCGGAGCCCGTCGCCCAGCGAGAAGGCGACGTCGTAGGCGGCCATGATCTCGCAGATCTCGCGAAAATGGGTGTAGAGGAAGCTCTCCTGGTGATGGGCCAGGCACCACTTGGCCATGATCGAGCCCCCGCGCGAGACGATACCGGTGACCCGCTTGGCGGTGAGGGGGATGTAGCGCAGGAGCACGCCCGCATGGATCGTGAAGTAGTCGACGCCCTGCTCGGCCTGCTCGATGAGGGTGTCGCGGTAGACCTCCCAGGTGAGCTCCTCGGCTTTGCCGTGCACCTTCTCGAGGGCCTGGTAGATCGGCACGGTGCCCACCGGCACCGGGGAATTGCGCAGGATCCACTCGCGCGTCTCGTGGATGTTCTTGCCGGTGGAGAGGTCCATGATGGTGTCGCCGCCCCAGCGGGTGGCCCACGTCATCTTCTCGACCTCCTCCTCGATCGAGGAGGAGACCGCCGAGTTGCCGATGTTGGCGTTGATCTTCACCAGGAAGCGGCGTCCGATGATCATCGGCTCGCTCTCGGGATGATTGATGTTCGACGGGATAATGGCGCGCCCGCGCGCCACTTCGTCGCGCACGACCTCGGGGCTCATGCCCTCCCGCAGGGCCACGAACTCCATCTCCGGTGTGATCTCGCCGCGCCGCGCGTAGTGCATCTGGGTCACGCGACTCCCCGCCTTGGCCCGGAGCCCCCAACGGCCGCCCGCTCCCGGCTCCACGTCGCCGCGCGAGAGGATCCAGTGGCGCCGCAGTGGCGGCAGGCCCTGCTTCACGTCCGCGGCGTAGTCCGGATCGGTATAGGGCCCGCTCGTGTCGTAGAGGCGGAGGCGCTCACCGGTGGTGAGCGCGACCTCGCGGAATGGAACGCGGACCGACGGGTTGGACGCGGAGACGTAGACTTTCATGGAAGGCCTCCCTTCGCTGGCATTACCCAGGTCAGGTCGCTAGCGGTCGGCAGCGTCTCCGCTGCCCTCTCAGCCCGGACCCCCGAGCTCCCGCGTGTGAACGGCTGCCCGAATGCTACGTCCAAAGCGCGGAGGGGTCAAGGCGCCGGCCGCCGCCGGTCGCGTGGATGCGGTGATCAGGAAGCCCTTCGCCTTGACGAAGCTGACCGCCGCGGTCAGCGCGGCGCGGGCGGGGCGGGCGTGATGCGAATCAGCACGCTGGTCTTGGCGGTCAGCGCCTTCCGGATATAGCGGCCCATGAACAGCGGCACGGTCAGCCAGTACTTCCGCCGGTAGTCGGCCAGCAGCGCCGTCTCCAGGTCCGACCGGCCGTCCACCCACTCGGCGTGGCCCTCGAAGGCCGGGCCGTTCTTCTTGCCCACGTGCACCGTCACCCGCCCGTTGTTCCGAATGCGCCGCGCCTTGAGGCTGTCCCGCTTCGTGGTGAAGTAGATGTCGCCCGCGTGGGGCCAGAGCCAGGTGGGCACCGTCCCGGGCTTTCCCCCCTTGCTGTAGGTCGTCACGTACATGTACTTGGCTCTCCCGAGCGCCGCCGCCATCGCGGAGGACGGGCTTCTTGCGTCCATGGTACGCAGAGCCTACCATGTGGGAGTTCGGCCTCCGGATCCAAACCTCGAACGTAGAGGAGATCACATGCCCCCGCATCGCCACGCCTATCGCCCGACGATCATGGGCACTCGCGGCGCCGTCGCCTCCGCGCACCCCCTGGCCTCCATGGCCGGCATCCGCGTGCTGCTCGAGGGCGGCAATGCGGTGGACGCCGCGGTGGCGGTTGGATCCACTCTCAACGTCGTGGAGCCGTTCATGTCGGGCGCGGCCGGCATCGGGCTCATGGTCATCTCCCGGGCGCGCACTCGCGAGCGCCACGTGCTGGACTTCATCGGTCCGGCGCCCCGGGCGGCCGATCACGCGCGCTGCACCGAGGACGAGCTGGCGGGTGGACCCAAGGCGTGCGCAACGCCCGGCAACCTCGGGGGCTGGCTGGCTGCGCTCGAGCGCTTCGGCTCCATGCCGCGTCCGCGGGTGCTGGCTCCGGCCATCGAGCTGGCCGAGAACGGAGTGCCACTCAGCTTCGCCAACGTGAAGTTCATCGAGCAGGCGCGAGCCACCCTCGGCCGCTCGGCGGAGGCGGGCCGGCTCTATCTCGGCAACGGCGGGCCGCGGCCCGGCAAGATCGTCACCTACAAAGAGCTGGCCGCGACCCTCCGCCAGGTGGCGGAGGGCGGGGCCGAAGTCTTCTACCGCGGGCCGATCGCCCGGGCCATCGCCCGCGCGGTGACCGAGGCCGGCGGCTGGCTCTCCGAGGCGGATCTGGCCGCGTTCAAGCCCGAGTGGCGGATGCCCCTCACCATCACCTATCGCGGGCGCGAGGTCTGCTCGGTGCCGCCACCCTTCTCTGCGTTCCAGATGCTCGAGACGCTCAACATCCTGGAGGGCTACGACGTGGCGGGCTGGGGACACAACTCGCCCGACTATCTGCATCACCTCATCGAGGCGATCAAGCTCGGCTCCGCGGACCGGCTGGCCTACGCCTACTCGGGGAATCCGCCGATCAAGGGGCTCACGTCGAAGGCCTACGCCGCCTCGCAGCGCGCGCGCATCGATCCGGCGCGGGCGGCGGTGAGCGAGGGCGAACGACACAATCCGGAGCGGCTGGCCGGCCAGATCGGCGAGGGTCACCCGGCGCGCTTCGAGGACGAGCAGACCACCCACTTCGCGTGTGCGGACGCCGAGGGCACCGTAGTCTCGGTGACCCAGACGTTGGGCGCGCCGTTCGGCTCGGGCTTCGCGGTGCCGGGCACCGGGCTCGTGCTGAACAACATCCTCAAATGGTCGGATCGCGATCCCGCGTCACCCAACGTACTGAAGCCAGGCCGCAAGGCGGGCACCATGATGTCACCCACCCAGGTCTTCCAGGACGGCGCCTTCACGCTCAGCATCGGCACGCCCGGCTCCTACGGCATCCTTCAGACCCAGCCGCAGATGCTGCTCAACGTCCTGGAGTTCGGGTTGAACCTCCAGGAGGCCATCGAGGCGCCACGTATCCGCGCCTATCGCAACCGCCTGGTAGACGCCGAATCGCGCCTCGCGGAGGGGACGCGCGCGGAGCTCGGCCGGCGCGGGCACCAGGTCAACGTCATCGACGACTGGTCGTGGGTGGTGGGCGGCGGGCAGGGGCTCGCGCGCGATCCAGAATCGGGCGCGCTCATGGCGGGCGCCGATCCCCGCCGCGACGGCTACGCCCTGGCCATCTAGAACCGGCACCCTCACCCCAACCCTCTCCCTCAGAGAGGGAGAGGGAGAGGGGGTAGAGGGTGACTTCCAATTTCCCTCTCCCCTCCGGGGGGAGGGCAGGGTGAGGGGGGAATCGGGACGGTGAGTCTGCAAGACAAGGTGGCGGTGGTCACGGGCGCGGGCTCGGGCATCGGGCGCGGCATCGCCCAGGCGTTGGCGGCTCGCGGCGCGCGGGTGGCCGCGGTGGACATCGACGGGGCCAGCGCGGCGGAGACGGCCCGGCTGCTGATGGGCGCGGGAGGCAAGGCGCTCGGCATCCCGGCCGACACCAGCGTGGCCGCCGATGTCGATCGGGCGGTGACGACCGCGGTGAGCCAACTCGGGCCGCTCGACATCATGGTGAACAACGCGGGCATCCTCGATGGCTACTTCAACGTGGATGAGACGGACGACGCGGTGTGGGCCCGCGTGATCGGGATCAACCTCACCGGCGTCTTCCTCGGCTGCAAGCGCGCGCTCAGGGAGATGCTGCCCCGCGGGCGGGGACGCATCATCAACATGGCCTCGGTGGCCGGGCTCAACGGCACCGGCGGCGGCGCGGCCTACGTGGCCTCCAAGCACGGGGTGGTCGGGCTGACGCGCCAGATGGCGGTGACCTACTCGGGGCGCGGCCTCACGATCAACGCGGTCTGCCCCGGTCCGATCCTGACCGGGCTGCGCGCCCACTCGCAGCAGATCCTGGGCCCCGGTGTGCCCGACATGAGCGGCCGTGGCATCGCGGTGGACGACGCGGCGGTGCGCGCGACCAACCCGTCGGGCCGGCGGGGGACGGTGGAGGAGATCGCCTCGGCGGTCTGCTATCTGGCCTCGGACGAAGCGGGCTACATCACGGGACACTCGATGGTGGTCGACGGAGGCTGGAGAGCCAAGTGATCACGAAATTCTCGGTCCTCTACGTGGGGCAGATCGAGCTCGAGAACATCGGCATGGACGGCACGCCTTCGGATCAGCGCGCGTACCCGAACGAGCGGCTCATCGAGGCGTTCCAGACCTCCAAGGAGGTGGCCCAGCTCATGGACGAGCTCGGCTACTACTGCCTCTGGACGGCCGAGCACCACTTCCAGAGGGAAGGCTACGAGGTGTTCCCGAACCTCGTGATGCTCTCCATGTGGCTCGCCACCCAGACCCGGCGCCTCAAGCTCGGCTGCGCCTTCAACATCCTGCCCATGTGGCATCCGGTGCGGCTGGCCGAGGACTTCGCGATGGCCGACGTCGTCACCGACGGGCGCGTCGTCATGGGCGTGGGCCGCGGCTATCACACCCGCGAGGTCGAATCCTTCGGGGCGCCGCTGCTGGACGCGGCGGCGAACCGGGAGCTCTTCGAGGAGCAGATGGAGGTGCTGCTCAAGTGCTTCAACGAGGAGTCCTTCAGCCACCGGGGCAAGCACTACGTCATCCCGCCCGACGTGGACTACCGCGGCTACCGGCTGCGCGAGGTGACCTGCGTGCCGCGCCCGATCCACCGCCCGGTCGAGATCTGGATGCCGATCGCGAGCGGCAAGACCATCGACTACATGGCCCGCATGGGGCTCAAGGCGATGGTGACGCTCAACGGGGAGAAAGTGCTCGACCAGGTCGCGCGGGCGTATCGCGATGCCTGCGTCCGGCACGGGCGTTCCAAGCAGCTCGGCGAGGATCTCTGCTGGGGTGTCGGCCTCTACCTGGCCGACTCGCGCGAGGAGGCGATCCGCCGCCTCGAGCCCGCCCACGACGAGCGCTACAAGTGGTTCGCTCCCTTCGGCTTCGTGCGCTACGCCGACGAACAGGGCCGGGCGTGGGGCACGCCCGGCGCGCCCGCCCGCGTGCCGACGCTGCGCGAGGGCGTGGAGCAAAAAGCGTGGCTGGTCGGGCGTCCCGCCGAGGCGATCGAGACGATCCGCGAGATGGAGGCGCGCTACCCGGGGCTCGACCAGTGCATGATCCACTGGGCCGAGGGGATTCCACCCGCGGAGTTCAAGGAGCAGCTCCGCTGGTTCGCGCGGGACGTGATGCCGGCCTTCACCGGACGGCGCTGAGGGTCGAGGGGACCCCCCGGGGGTATACCCCCACCGGGTAGTCTTTCCCTCGTGGAGACCCCCCTAGGGATTGTATTTTTCTCTTTTCTCTCCCTCGGAGTCCGTCCATAATACCCTCGGCCGTTTCGGGGGCGCCGGGCAGGACCCCCAATAACCCAACGAGGGAGGAATGGCGAATGGCCAAGAAGAAGCTGGCGTTTGGCGGCTACTCCATCAACTTCAAGGGCTGCAGCGATACGCTGGAGTCGGTCATGGGCAAGAACCCCATCGGCCCCTCGGAGATGACGAAGAAGATCTGGGCCTACGTGAAGCGGAAGCGGCTGGCCAAGAAGTAGGAACCCGTTCGCAGCGCGCGGACCGTCCTGGCCCCGCCCGGCGCCCCAGGACGCTCCGCCGCTCGAGAGAGACGGCCTAGAGTCCCAGCTTCTCGGGAATCGCGTCCAGCCGGTCCACCTCGTAGTCGGGGGTGACCTCGAGCTCCTCGGCGGGCGCATTGCTCCGGTTGCACCAGCAGGTCGTGAAGCCGAAGGTGGCGGCCCCGGCCACGTCCCACGCGTTCGAGGATACGAAGACGATCTCGCCCGCCGCCACCCCGAGCGCGCGCGGCGCCAGCTCGTAGACCAGCGGCGACGGCTTGTAGACCTTCACCGCGTCCACCGAGAGTACGTGGCTGAAGGTGCCCTCCAGCCCGCTCGAGCGCACCGCGCGCTCCAGCATCATCGGGGAGCCGTTCGAGAGGATGGCCAGCGGTGTGGCCTCGAGCGCCTGGAGGGCCGACGGCACCTCGGGGAACGCGTCCAGAGTGAGATAGGCGTTCATCAGCGCCTCGACTTGCGCCTCGCCGGCGGTGACGCCGAGGCGCCGCAGTGCGAAGCGAAGGGCCTGGCCTGTCACCACCCAGAAGTCTCCGTAGCGACCCATGAGCGAGCGCAGCCACGTGTACTCGAGCTGCTTCTGACGCCACAGGGTGGAGAGGACCTGCGGCTGGGAGGTGACCGCCCGCGCCGCTTCGATGACGGAGTGGACGTCGAAGAGCGTGCCGTAGGCGTCGAAGACGAAGGCCCGCGGCGCCGCCATGTCAGCCCGCTCCGGGCCGGGCGGCCTGGGAGCGGCGCTCGGTCGGCCGCCGCGGCGGCAGCCGAGGCCGGACGGGGCGGCGCGGCGGCGGCTCCGGCGCGGACTCGAGGCCGGTCTCCAGGAAGCCGTAGCGGAGGACGGTCTTCGCGTCGCGGAACGAGAGGCTCCGGCTCCGGGAGCCCAGGATGATCACCAGGAATTGCTGGCCCGACTTCCAGGCGGAGATGGCCAGGTTGTAGCCGGCCTCGCGCGTGAATCCGGTCTTGAGGGCTTGCACGCCGCCCGGATCCTGAAACAGCGGGATGCGGCGGCTATAGACCCGCCCACGATAGACGAAGGTGGCGCCGCCCAGCAGCGGGCGCGAGGCCGGGTAGTCGTCGAGGAGACGGGCCGTCAGCTTCGCCAGATCCTCGGCGGTGCTGCGCTGGGCCGGATCGGGCAGGCCGTGGGAGTTGGCGAAGTGCGTGTGGGTGAGCCCCAGCTCATCGCCCTTGGCGTTCATGGAGGCGACGAAGGCCTCTTCGGTTCCCGCGAGATGCTCGGCCACCGCGGTGGCCGCGTCGTTGGCCGAGGCGATGGCCACGCCCTCGAGCAGCGTCCGCAGCGGGACCGTCTCGCCGCGCTTGATCCCCATGCGATAGCGCGGGGTCAACGCGGCCCGGTGGCTGATCAGCACGGGCTCTTCCCACTGGGCGCGTCCGGCCTCCAGCGCCTCGCAGGCCAGATAGAGCGTCATGAGCTTGACGAGACTGGCGGGGGCGTGGTCCTCGGTGGGTTTCTTGGCGTAGAGCACCCGCCCCTGCGTGTCCAGGAGGAGGACGGACTCGGCGCTCACCCCGAGCGAGCGGCCGCTGTGGGTGTTGGTCTGGGCTGCTGCCGGCACTGCGACGAGCCAGAGGGCCGCGCTGACGGCGAGGACAGAGATGGCGCGCACTGGCTCTATCTTACCCGGGGGTGTTTTTGCCGAGCACAGGAAATCCCTATCGGAGCGCGCGCTTGAGCTCCTTCGAGGGCTTGAAGCGCGGCGTCCGCCCGCCCGCCACGTTCATGGGCTGTCCGGTGCGCGGGTTCTTGCCTTTGCGCGGCTTGCGGCGGGAGACCGAGAAGGTTCCGAAGCCCACCAACGTCACCGGCTGGCCGCGCTTGAGCGACGCACGCACCGAGGCGAGGAAGGCGCGCAGGGCGCGGTCGGCACCCGCCTTCGTCCATCCGCTGGCCGCGGCCATCGTGGCCACGAGGTCGACTCGGCTCATGGCTGCTGCACGGTCCGCGGATGCTAGCAAACGGGACGTTGGAGCGTCAAGGACGAGATGATATCGTGGACGCCCCCGTGAAAAAGGCTCTCGTCTTCACCATGGAAGGCAATGTCGACGGCGAGGCCGCGCTGGCGTTCTTCCAGGCGCGCGGCGTGGCGGTGGACGTGCGCGACGTCGGCAAGGATCCGCAGGCGAGCCAGGATCTCTTTGCCCGCGCGGGCCGCCTCGGCGTTCCCACCGTCGTGCTCGGCGAGCGGGTCTTCGACGGCTTCGGCGCGCACCGCGAGGAGATCGAGGCCCTCCTCCGCGCCTAGACGGCCCTCGTGCTCAACGCGCCGCGTTGACGGGCGCCGGGCGGCTGCGGTATAAACTCACGTTGGGCTCGCGGCCGTCCGTGCCGCCCCGACTCACCCATCCAAACTGACTCAACGAGGAGACTCGGACTATGGATATTCGGCACCTGCCCCGGCGCGCGCTCCTCCCGCTCGCCTGGGTGTTGCTCGTCGTGACCGTTTGCGCGCTGGGGCTGCCCGCCGCCGCGCAGGCCCAGTCCCCGGCCGCGCCCGCGGCGGCCGCGCCGGCGCCCGCGCCGCACCAGGGCGGGGGCGAGGCCTCGCTGAAGCTGCCCGACCTCGCCCAGGCGAGCTTCGTGGGCATGACCGGACGCGCCCTGCTGCAGTGGGGGCTCCTGATCTGCCTCCTGGGCCTGGCCTTCGGCCTCGTGATCTACTCGCAGCTCAAGAACCTGCCGGTGCACCAGTCCATGAAGGACATCTCGGAGCTGATCTACGAGACGTGCAAGACCTACCTGATCACCCAGGGCAAGTTTCTCCTGATCCTGGAACTGTTCATCGCGGTGATCATCGTCTTCTACTTCGGGGCCCTCCAGCACCTCGAGGCGGTGAAGGTCGCGATCATCCTGCTCTTCAGCGTGGTCGGCATCCTCGGCAGCTACGGGGTAGCCTGGTTCGGGATCCGCATCAACACCTTCGCCAACTCCCGGACCGCGTTCGCCAGCCTCCAGGGGAAGCCCTTCCCGGTGTACGCGATCCCGATCAAGGCCGGCATGAGCATCGGCATGCTGCTGGTCAGCGTCGAGCTCTTCATCATGCTCTGCATCCTGCTCTACATCCCGGGCGACTATGCGGGGCCGTGCTTCATCGGCTTCGCCATCGGGGAGTCGCTGGGCGCGGCCGCCTTGCGCATCGCCGGCGGCATCTTCACGAAGATCGCCGACATCGGCTCCGATCTGATGAAGATCGTCTTCAACATCAAGGAAGACGACGCCCGCAACCCGGGCGTCATCGCCGACTGCACCGGCGACAACGCGGGCGACTCGGTCGGCCCCACCGCCGACGGCTTCGAGACCTACGGGGTCACCGGGGTGGCCCTGATCACCTTCATCCTGCTCGCGGTGCCGAAGGAGATCGTGCAGGTGCAGCTGCTCGTGTGGATCTTCGTGATGCGCATCATCATGATCGTGGCCAGCGGCGGCTCCTACCTCGTCAACGAGGCCCTGGCCAGGGCCCGCTACGGCTCGGCCAGCAAGATGAGCTTCGAGGCCCCCCTGACGAGCCTGGTGTGGCTCACCTCGATCGTATCGGTGGTGCTGACCTACGCGGCCTCCTGGATCATGATCCCCGACCTCGGCGATGGCAGCCTCTGGTGGAAGCTCTCGACCGTCATCACCTGCGGCACCCTGGCCGGCGCCATCATCCCGGAGCTGGTCAAGATCTTCACCTCCACCAACTCGTCCCACGTGCGCGAGGTGGTCACCTCGGCCCGCGAGGGCGGGGCCTCGCTCGGCATTCTCTCCGGCCTCGTCGCCGGCAACTTCAGCGCGTTCTGGCTGGGCCTGACGATGGTCCTCCTGATGAGCATCGCCTACGGGGTGAGCACGCTCGGTCTCGGCGGCCTGATGGCGGCGCCGGCCGTATTCGCCTTCGGCCTCGTGGCCTTCGGCTTCCTGGGCATGGGGCCGGTGACGATCGCGGTCGACTCGTACGGTCCCGTCACCGACAACGCGCAGTCCGTGTTCGAGCTCTCCGTGATAGAGACGATGCCCGGCATCAAGCAGCAGCTCAAGAAGGACTACGGCTTCGACGTCAACTTCGAGGCGGCCAAGCACCTGCTGGAGGAGAACGACGGAGCGGGCAATACGTTCAAGGCGACCGCAAAGCCGGTGCTGATCGGCACCGCGGTGGTGGGCGCCACCACCATGATCTTCTCCATCATCGTGCTGCTCACCGCCGGGCTCACCCAGAATCTGGACAAGCTCTCGCTGCTCCACGCCCCCTTCCTGCTCGGCCTCATCAGCGGGGGCGCCATGATCTTCTGGTTCACCGGCGCCTCCACCCAGGCGGTGACCACCGGGGCCTACCGGGCGGTGGAGTTCATCAAGGCCAATATCCGCCTCGAGGGCGCCACCAAGGCCTCGATCACCGACAGCAAGCGGGTCGTGGAGATCTGCACCCAGTACGCTCAGAAGGGCATGTTCAACATCTTCCTCGCGGTCTTCTTCGTCACGCTGGCCTTCGCCTTCGTGGAGCCCTACTTCTTCGTGGGCTACCTGATCTCGATCGCCCTGTTCGGTCTCTACCAGGCCATCTTCATGGCCAACGCGGGTGGCGCCTGGGACAACGCCAAGAAGGTGGTCGAGGTGGACCTGAAGGAGAAGGGCACGCCGCTGCACGCGGCCACCGTGGTGGGCGACACGGTGGGCGATCCGTTCAAGGACACCTCCTCGGTGGCCATGAACCCGATCATCAAGTTCACCACGCTCTTCGGGCTGCTGGCGGTGGAGCTGGCGGTCTCCCTCACCGCCGAGCGCGGGACCGGGTTCACCTCCGTGCTGGCGGCCCTGTTCTTCATCGTGGCCATCATCTTCGTGTGGCGGTCGTTCTACGGCATGCGCATCAAGACCGAGAGCGCCGCCGCGGCGACCCCCGCCATGGCGAAGCGCTGAGAGGAGGAGGCGACCATGGACCGTGCGAGCGTGCTCGGATCGCTGGTAGCCCTCCTGATCGGCCTGGCCCTGGGCGCGGCCGCCCTCTCCTGGTGGGAGGGCGGCCGCCAGAGCGCCGAGATCGAAAGCCTCAAGGTGCGTCTGGCCGACGAGCGCGGCCCGGTGCAGGCCAAGGTCAAGCAGCTCACCGACGAGCTCAACAGCGAGAAGCAGCGGCGCGAGGCGCTCGAGCAGGTACAGAGCACCAAGCACCGGTAGCGGGCTGCCGCCACGCCAGGGCCTTTCTTCGGCGTGATACGATCGAAGTCGCTGTAGGTGCGACTTCGGACCGACCGGGGAGGCCTGGAACCGGGACCGAGGGGAGCAGGTCGGCCCATGAGCTCGACCGGCGCGGGGGAACCCTCGGCCGGGCGGGCAAGGACCGTCAGGCCCCGTTCTGATTCCGAGCACTTGCACGTGCCCAAAGGCGATCGTAGCTCGTTGGAGCCACCACCGTCCGTGGAAGATCTGGACCGGACAGGAGTCGCAAGTAAATTCTGGTCCGATGGCCATGCCGCACGTCGACCTGACGTGATGACCGCGTTCCCGGCGTCCCGACACTTCTCGACCGGCGCGGAGCGCCCAGCTCTACGCGGTCGTCCGTGTAGGAATTACACGGCGGACGCGTCCCGCCACCGCGCCGGCTGACCCAGGCCTCGAGAAGTCGACGAGTTTCAAGGCGTTGGCGGTTCGGTTTCGCCTGAGCCGCGTGGCACGTGGTTTGCCTCTCCGCGTGGATTGGCTCCATGGGCACCGCCGGGTTGACGCGCGATCTCACTTCCTCTGTCAGGCGTTTCCGCCAGCTGCTCCGGGCGCTGGGTTACTTCCGGCCTGACGCTGGGCGGATAGCCCTTAGCTTGGGCCTGTTGCTCCTCGGCATCGGGCTCAACCTGCTCAAGCCCTGGCCCCTGGCGCTCCTGGTCGACAGCATCCTTGGGAGCAAGCCGTACCCAGGGTGGCTGCCTGATGAGGCGCGGACCTGGGGACAGCCCGCCCAGCTGACCGCCATTGTCGCGGCGTCGCTGGCGCTTCATCTGATCCACGCCGCCGCCTGCGCCGGGCACGCGTACCTCTCGATCGGCGTGGGGCTGCGCGGCCTGCGGCGGGTCCGCGATGACGTCTTCGGCTGGCTCCAGCGCCTCTCGCTCCGCTATCACCACGGCACCGAGGCGGGAGACATCATCTTCCGGGCGGGGACGGACACGTGCGCCTTTCAGACCCTGTTCCTGCAGGGGCTGCTGACCTTCATCAGCGCCACCGGCACGCTGCTGTTCATGGCAGTTGCGATGGCCCAGCTGAACCTGCGCCTCGCCGCGGTCGCCATGGTCGCGGTGCCGATCCTGCTGCTGTCGATCAAGGTCTTCGGGCGGGCGATGCGGGTGCGAGGCACTGCCGCCCAGCAAGCGGAGGGCAAGGTCTACGCGCTCATCCACCAGGGGATCACCGCCCTGCCGCTGATTCAGAGCCATGCGCGCGAGCACCACGAGCGGGAGCGCTTCATGACGCAGACCGAAGCGGCGCGGCAGCAGAAGATGGCGCAGCAGGGTCTCGAGGTCTTCTACTGGGGCTCGATCTCGGTGATCCTGAGCGCGTGCACGCTCGGGGTGACCTGGGTGGGCGCTCAGCAGGTGCTGGCCGCGAACCTGACGGTGGGGGAACTGCTTGTTTTTCTCGCCTACGTCTCCCAGCTCTTCGACCCGCTCCATCAGCTCTCGCAGGTCGGCGCCACGCTGTCGAGCGCGAGCGCGAGCACCCGGCGGGTGTTCGAGATCCTGGACACGCCCGAGGAGGTGAAGGACCGTCCGGAGGCGCGCCTGGTCTGCCCGGGACGCGACCTCGACGGACCGGCGGGATTGCCCACGTCGGCCGACAACATGTTCGCCGCCGCCGGTGGCGCGCCCGCCGGGTCCCCGTGCCCACCGCTCCCGGTCTACGGCAATGTCACCTACGACGACGTCTGCTTCGCGTATGAGAGATCGCGGCCCGTGCTGCGCGGCATCAGCTTCAAACTCCTGGCGGGCACGTCGGCGGCCATCATCGGCCCGAGCGGCGCCGGCAAGACGACGCTGTTGAACCTGCTGCCGCGCTTCTTCGACCCCGTGAGCGGCGCGGTGCTGCTGGAAGGCGTGGACCTGCGCGACCTCCGCCTGGAGGACCTCCGGGCGCAGATCGCCCTGGTCCTGCAGGAGCCGATCATCCTGCCCACCACCGTGGCCGAGAACATTTCCTACGGGAAGCCCCAGGCGACGATGGAGGAGATCGAGGCCGCCGCGCACGCCGCCCGTGCCGACGAGCTCATCGAGAAGCTGCCCCAGCACTATCGAACGGTCATCGGGGACGGGGGCGTGCGCTTGAGTGTCGGGGAGAAGCAGCGGATCAACCTGGCCCGGGCGTTCCTGAAGGACGCGCCTATCTTGTTGATGGACGAGCCGACGAGCGCGCTCGACGTGGAGAGCGAAGCCCAGGTCGTGGCCAGCCTGTTCGCGCTGATGCGCGGGCGCACGACGTTGATGGTCGCCCACCGGCTCACCACGATCCGGCGGGTCGACAAGATCCTGGTCGTGGACAACGGCCGCCTGACCGAGACCGGCGCCCCCGAAGACCTCCTCGCCGAGCAGGGCTACTACGCGCGGGTCGTCGGCGGCCAGCTGGCGCTCTAGGGCCTCACCGCACGCCCCGCTCGCGCTCAGCGGCGCCGCGCTCTCTCTGCTGGCGTTCCCGCTCCAGCGCGGCCTGTTCGCGCAGCCATCTCGTTCGCTCTTTCTCCGCTGCCTCGATCCGGGCGACCTTCTCGAGCACGCCCGACCGCGGCACGCGCGTGGTCGTTATCTCGGCAACCTCGATCGCCCTCGTCAGGTTCGCATTGGCCCTCTCGAGGTTCTTCTGCAAGGTCGCGATGGACTCGCGGAGCTTCTTGCGTTCCGCCCCTTCCGTTCCCCACTCGCTGATGACACTGTCAAGGTACTCTCGCTGCTCTCTGTACACGTCGATCAATGCCCTCGCGCCACCAGACGCCCTCTCAGCGGAGTCGGCAAGGCTCCTGGCCTTGCCGCCGCCCTTCAGGGAACCCTTGATCCCGGTGATCCGATCCCTCGTGATCTTGTCCGCGCGCTTCTCTTGATCCGCCGGAACCCCGCGCTCCCTTGCCTCGATCTCGGCGATCCGCTTGGCATGAGTCCTGAGCTTGTTGTCGTAGCTCTCACGCATGTTCTCCCACTCGCCGGCGAGCCCGTCCGGGACCGTGATCAGCGATAGCAGAATGCAGGCCGTCATGGTGCGGAGCCATCGTCTCCCGGTGGAGTCCTGGCGCATCGCCCGCCTCATTTGAGGCTACTGACCTTGCCCTGTATGGTGTCGAGCCGGTTCGCCAGCTCCTTGAGCTGCCCGGCCAGACTCTCCGAGACCTGGCGCATGGTCTCTTCCAGCCTTGCCGAGCTCGCGGACAGCTCCTGACTGGCCGTTGCCACCTTCCGAATGCCGGTCGCGTTCTCGACATTCAATTCGTGATTGAGCCAGCCGAGCTGGGCCGTCTGCAGCATGAACTTGCGTACGGTCGCCAGATCCTCGGAGAGCGAGCTCAACGCGGTCTGCATGGCCGCCCGCGCGTCCGCCTCCCGCTTCGCCGCCGCGATCGACTCGGCGAGGTCGCGCTGTACGATGCCCAATTGCTCCTCGAGGTGCCGGACTTTGGTCTCAAGAGCGGCCAGGGCTTGTTGTTGTTGCAGGGAGCTCCGGGTTACGGTCTCGGGAGCCTTGGGTACGTCGGCTCGATGCACGAAGGTGAGCACCGGCGGCACCGACACGCGACCTGTCTCGCCCTCCGGCGACGCGCTGTAACGCGACCAGGCATCGGCCGAACTGTCGCCAGGCAGGACGATCAGGCGGCCATCCTTGGCGTCGAGAAAGGCCAGGGCGCCCACATTCCCGGATTGGCCGATGGCGGCGTGTATGGCGGCGGCGTGGGACGCGAGAGCTCGGTCGCGGTCCTTGATGGCCCCCGCCTGAGTCTCCAGCATCAGCGAGTGGCTCGCGCAACCGACGACCACCAACGCGAGGCTCAGGAGAGCCAGACCCGAGCCCACCGCGTGCGCGGCTCCCTGCCGTATGTGTCCGAGCAGCATGAGTAGCAGTTGGCGCATCGCTGAGCTCTCCGTCGGCTAAGGGTGAACCGTCAGGAGATTGGCCATCCGGGTCTCCGCTTGCCAAGCGCCAGAGAAGGCGGCCCGGATGAACATCCATAAGAATGCCCGGACGACACCCCGGAGTCGAGGCAGATCTTGGCGCGGGGTGCTGACCCAGTGGGAGCGGCCCGCCGCGCTGGCCGCGGCGAGGGGCGCCAGAGAACGAACGGTGCGCAAACGGCTGACGGCGTACTCTGGGGAGCCGGCGGCGGGCTTGACGGATCCGCTCCTCGGCCCCGAACAATCTTTGGCCACCTACGCCTCCTCGTGCTCGCGGGCGGCGGCGCCGCGGCCGGCGCATCCTTCTCGGGTATTCCCGACGAGTCCTGTAAGATCACTACGTCAGATCTGACTATGGATCATTGCTACCCAGTGTTTCAAGCGCATGCCCTTCGACGGCGCGCCACCCTGGCGAAGCCACTGTAGTATCCCTCTGACGCAGCGCTGTCGCTTCGAGAGCGATTGCCGCGGGTCGGAGACGCAACAAACGGAGTCTCCGGTGGCGGCTCGTGGATAGGATTCGGGACAGGGACGACGAGCTCCGGAACTCTGCCATCGGCGATCGCCGGGGCCGAGGCGGCCATGACCCGGGCGCTCCCCACCCCAACCCCTCCGAGGGTCCGGCCGGAGTCAGCCTGCGCCGCACGCTTACCAATGCATGGGCCATGATCGGCCCGTATTGGTTCTCGGAGGACCGGTGGGCGGCCCGGGGGCTCCTGCTCGCCGTCGTGCTCCTCACGCTCGGCATGGTGTACCTCACCGTTCTCTTGAATCAGTGGAACAACGCCTTCTACAGCGCGCTCCAGGACAAGGACCTCGTGGCCTTTCGCGGGCAGCTGTTTCGCGTCACGTGGCTGATCGGCATCTTCATCGTCCTTGCCGTGTACCAGGTTTATCTCAACCAGATGCTCGAGATCCGCTGGCGACGCTGGCTGACCGACCGCTACCTCCGCGCCTGGCTGGCCGATGGCGCCTACTATCGGATGCAGCTCGTGGCGCGTGAGACCGACAACCCGGATCAGCGCATCGCGGAAGATGTGCACCTCCTCGCAGCCCACACACTCGGCCTTTTCACCGGGGGCTTGCGCGCGATCGTCACGCTGGTGACCTTCGTGGCGATCCTCTGGGGGCTGTCTGGAACGCTCACCGTTCAGGTGGGCGGGTCCTCCCTCACCATACCCGGCTACATAGTCTGGGTGGCCGTTCTGTACGCGATCGCCGGCACTTGGCTGACCGACTGGCTGGGCCGCCCGCTCGTCCGGCTGAACTTCGATCGGCAGCGGTACGAAGCCGACTTCCGGTTCAGCCTCGTCCGCTTCCGCGAGAACACCGAGGGAGTGGCCCTGTACCGCGGCGAGCCGGACGAGTTCCGCAGCTTTCGCGAACGGTTCGAGGATGTGGTGGGCAACTGGTGGGGCATCATGCGCCGGCAGAAGCGGATGGCCTATTTCACGAATGCCTACGGGCTGGGGGCGTGGATCGTCCCGTCGATCGTCGCGGCGCCCCGCTACTTCCGGGGTGAGATCGGGCTCGGCGGGCTCATGCAGACGACCCAGGCCTTCCAGCAGGTCCAGGATGCGCTCAGCTTCTTCATCCAGTCATACAAGGAGATCGCGGCTTGGAGTGCCGTGGTCGAGCGACTCGCCGGGTTCGAGCGCGCGCTCGAGCACGTGCGTCGGCAGTCGACCGAAAGCGGTGTCCGGGTCGCCGCCGGGCGCCCCACCCACCTGACCGTGGAAGGAGTCGATCTCTATCTACCCGGTGGCCAGCCGCTCATGGCGAACATCAACCTCTCGATCCGGCAAGGGGACACCGTGCTCTTGGGTGGCGCGTCGGGCTCGGGAAAGAGCACGCTCGTCCGCGCCATCGCCGGCATCTGGCCGTTCGGGCGCGGCGAGATCCACGTGCCGCGGGGTGCCCGAGTCCTGTTTCTCCCGCAGCGGCCGTACCTGCCGATCGGGGCGCTCCGGGACGTGGTGAGCTACCCGATGCCCGCGGGCGGTGTGGACGACAAGACGTTGCGCGAGGCGCTCGAGGCGGTGGACCTCAAGGAACTCACCGGGCGGCTCGACGAGACCGCCCACTGGGCGCTCCAGCTCTCCCCCGGCGAGCAGCAGCGCGTGGCCTTCGCGCGGGCCCTGGTCCAGAAGCCCGACTGGCTCTTTCTCGACGAGGCGACCTCGGCGCTGGACGAGGCGACGGAGGCGCGCCTCTATCGGCTGGTGCGCGAGCGGCTCCCGGAGACGATGGTGTTCAGCATCGGCCATCGGGCGACGCTGGGTCCCTTCCATGCGCGCCGGCTCATGGTAGAGCCCAGTGCAAACGGCCCCGCCTCCATCATCGAAATGCCCGCCGCCCCTGGCGGCGCACAAGCCGGACAAACGGCGTGAGTATGGCAACCCCGTCACCCCCGTCTCGCTGCTCGGCGCGGGATGAAGGCAACGCAACGCTGCCGTCGGCCTGGTCGGCGCGGTTCCCCCGATGCCGCGAGGCGAGGTGTGGAGAGACTGGCCGCGGCGATCGAGGTGCTCGTTTTTCGTGCGGCGGCGCGGGGAACGCTAAATGCCGCGAGCGGGGGAGCGACTCAGGGGCACGGGGGGATGGAAAGGCGCCGCCTTGGCCTCCGATCGCGTCGTGCCGGACCGCCGGCGAGTGAGCACGGGCGCGGCCAGGCACATCGTCACCAAGAGCGCGAGGGCGGCGGCGGTGCCGCCGACCAGCGCCCAGGCATGGACAATCCCGGCCAAGCCAGTGGGAAGCACTCCACCGGCCACACCGAGCCCGATCAAGCCGATTGCGGTTCTCATGCGTTATGCTAGCGCTTCGGCCGCGGGGCCAGCAATTGGACCTAGGTCTGATAGGCTGGCCGTCCCTCGCCGCGAAACGCGACTCATGCGATCGACAGCAAGCGCGATGCCAGCCCGCCACGCGGGCCATCTAGCCGAGATGTCGCAGCAGGTACGTGCGCCAGCCGCCATCTCCCTTCCACGGAGGGGTAAAATTTACTCGGTCACTTATTCCCTCGTTCGATGACGCTCTTCGGCCCCGAGCCCATTCGCGGCGAGTTCCTCAGCGCCGAGCGACTGGAACAACTCGCCGAGTCCTTCGCCCGCCACCGCGTCTCGGACCGTGAGAGCGCCAGCGCCGCCCTCCTCGCCCGCGTCAAGGACAACGGACGGGCGCTCCTCCGGTGCTACCGGGCCCTCGCCGCTGTCATCCACGACGAGCGCGCCGCGATGCCCGCCGCGGAGTGGCTGGTGGACAACTTCTACATCGTCGAGGACGTCCTCAACGAAGTCCGCACCGATCTTCCCCCCGGGTTCTACCGACAGCTTCCCACTCTCATCGAGGGCCCGCTACGGGAGGTGCCGCGCGCGGTGGGGCTGGCCTGGACCTACATCGAGCACACCGACAGCCGCTTCGAGCCCGCCTCCCTCCGGCGCTTCATTGGGGCCTTCCAGCGGGTCGAGCCGCTCCTCATCTCCGAAGTCTGGGCGGTGCCCATCGCGCTGCGCCTCACCCTGATCGAGAACCTCCGGCGGTTGGCCGAGGAGATCGTCGAGGGGCGCGCCGCCCGCCTCGAGGCGGACCGGCTCGCCGACGTCCTCCTCGGCCAAGGCGGCCGGCCGGCGGATCCCCAGGCCTTCGCGCGTCTGGGCGCCGAGGTACTCACGTCCGCCTATGCGGTGCAGCTCGTCCAGCGCCTGCGAGACCAGGACCCCAACACCACGCCGGCGCTGGCCTGGCTCGAGAAGCGGCTCGCCGCCGCCGGCACGCCGGCTGAGGACCTCGTGCGCGCCGAGTACCAGCTCCAGGGGGCCGCCAATGTGACGGTACGGAACGTCGTCACCAGCCTCCGCATGATGGCGACCTTCGACTGGCGGGACTTCTTCGAGAGCGTGAGCTTGGTGGACCGCATCCTGCGCGCAGAGAGCGAGTTCGGCGCCATGGACTTCGCCACCCGCGACCGCTACCGCAAGGCCGTGGAGGATCTGGCGCGCGGCTCGGGACGGAGCGAGATGGAAGTCGCGCACGCCGCGCTGGGCCTTGCCCGTGCGCATGCGCCGGGCGTGGAGGATCCCGGCTACTACTTGATCTCACGGGGCCGGTCGCGGCTCGAGGAGGCCCTCGGCTATCGCCTCCGGCTCCGCCAGCATCTCGTCCGCGCGTATGTCGCCTCCGCGACGTGGAGCTATCTGGGAAGCATCGCCATCGTGACGGCCTCCTTCCTCTGCCTGCCCCTCCTCTACAGCGGGGAGCAGGGGATCGCCACCGGCCTGCTGGTGGCGCTGGCCGCCTTCGCCCTCTTCCCCGCCTCTGACGCGGCCATCGCGCTGGTGAACCGCGCGGTGATGGAGGTGTTTCCCCCGCGCGCCTTGCCGCGGCTGGCCCTCGTCGGAGGCGTACCGTCCCGCTTCAAGACCCTGGTGGCGGTGCCGACTCTCCTCACCACCGAGGCGCCGATCGCCGAGCAAGTGCGCCGCCTCGGCATCCACTACCTGGCCAACGCTGAGGGGTACCTTGCCTTCGCCATTCTCTCCGACTGGACCGACGCCGACGCCGCCACGGTTTCCGGCGACGAGCGCCTGCTCGCCGCCGCGCAAGCCGGCATCGACGAGCTCAATCGCCAGCACGGCCCCGCCGAGGATGGCGAGCCACGATTCCACCTCCTCCACCGCCGGCGCGTGTGGAGCGAGGGCGAGGGCCGGTGGATCGGCTGGGAGCGAAAGCGCGGAAAGCTCCATGAGCTGAACCGGCTGCTCCGCGGCGCGACGGACACGACCTACATCGCCACCGGCCCCGCCCCCCTGCGGCCGCCGACGGGCGTGCGTTTCGTGATCACCCTGGATGCCGATACCCAGCTCCCCCGGGGGGCGGCGGCTCGCCTCGTCGGGACGCTCGCGCACCCCCTCAACCGGCCGCGGCTCGATCCCGACGAGCGGCGCGTCGTCGCGGGGTATGGGATCCTCCAGCCACGCATCGCGCCGACCATGCCCGCCGAGCGCGACAGCTCGCTATTCCAGCGCATCTCGGCGGGGCCCGCGGGCATCGACCCCTACGCCTCGGCTATCTCGGACGTGTACCAGGACCTCTTCGGCGAGGGCTCGTACACGGGCAAAGGCATCTACGACGTGGACGCCTTCGAGATGGCGCTGGCCGGTCGCGTGCCGGAGGGCGCGCTGCTGAGCCACGATCTCTTCGAGGGCCTGTTCGCGCGGGTGGGCCTGGTGACGGACATCGAGCTATTCGAGGAGTTCCCGGCGCACTACGAGGTGGCGGCCTCCCGCCAGCACCGCTGGGCGCGCGGCGACTGGCAGCTCCTGCCCTGGCTGCTCCGCGGCACGGCGGGGAGTAGGGTGACGCGGGCCCGCATCAGCCCCATCGGGCGCTGGAAGATGCTCGACAACCTGCGCCGGACCCTGTCCGCGCCATGCGCCTTCCTGACCCTGCTCGTCGCGTGGATGCTGCCGGGCGGCGCGCCCGGGGTCTGGACCAAGCTCGTCCTCCTCTCCCTGGCGCTCCCCGCGCTGGTGCCCGTCACCACCGACATCGTGCCGAAGCGCCCGGGCATCTCCAAGCGCGTCTACCTCCGTTCCATCGTGGGAAGCGCTGCGCTGGCCGGCGCGCACATCGGGCTCGCCCTCACCCTCCTCGCCCATCAGGCCTGGCTGATGGGCGACGCCGTGCTGCGGACCCTGTGGCGTCTCGTCACGCGCCGCCGGCTGCTCGAATGGGT
>Ga0187892_10004661_pt1 | contig 22697 bp, 18 predicted proteins | sample MA1701073metaG_FD_139345 | JGI IMG/M metagenome (GOLD analysis project Ga0187892, IMG submission 139345) | Bio-ooze microbial communities from a basaltic lava cave in the Kipuka Kanohina Cave System on the Island of Hawaii, USA - MA170107-3 metaG ... | reverse complement strand
TGTATGGGGGTGGGTCTGGTTTGTCGGGCGGTTGAATTGACGCATCGCTTGTTTCCTGAAGGGCGCGCACAGGGCATCTTTGGATCAGCCGTGGTGATGGGAACACTCATTTCCCGGCTGCTATCCGGTTCGCGGGGAGGAATCCTACAGTCGGATGCAATGCAGATTCGCCTTGAGGGTCAGCCGCTCCAGCCAGAAAATTTTCTTCTTGTGGTTGCGACTACGTTGGAACGCTTGTTCTTGAAAATCCGCCCGTTTTGGGGGCGAGAGGCTGCCGAGGTGCGGTTCACCGCGATCGCTGGAGATGCGAGACGACCGCTGCTCGCTGTGCCTGGGATTCTCTCCGGCCATCCACCCGCGTCTCTTACGCCAGAGGTGGGATATACGAGTCGGAATGTGAACGACATTGAGTTACGTCTTGATTGTGGGATTGTGCTTGACGGGGAAATGTTTGGACCAGAACCAGGCCGCATCGTGCGTATCGGTGCTGACCGACGGATACGGTTTGTCAGGGCGTGAAAGCTCAGCGTTCAGCACTCGACACAAAAAATCTCAATCCCATGTCACATGAGAATCTGACACAACTCGTAACAGACGAACTATCGCGCCCGGCGCCTGCTGCCGCAGGCGCGGTTGCTGAGGCAATTCGTCAACAGCTTGGGTCTGGTGTTGCTGCCATTCTCTTTTATGGGTCGTGTCTACGGACTGGTGAGGTTGAGAACGGCGTACTGGATTTCTACGCGCTTGTGGATTCGTATCGAGCGGTATACCCGTCGCGCTTTCTTGCCGGACTGAATACGGCGCTTCCACCCAATGTTTTTTATAGAGAAGTACCGTACGAGGGAAGAATCCTCCGAGCAAAATATGCGGTTATTTCCACTGGCCAGTTCGCCTACGCGGTTTCGTTGCGCAGTGTTCATGCTGGAATCTGGGCGCGATTCTGTCAGCCAGCACTCCTCGTGTACGCACGCGACGAGTCTGCTCGTACTGTGGTGACGCATGCCCTTGAGGAAGCGATTTTGACGATGACGTTACGCGCGGTTGCCTTCTTGCCTGCCGAATCTGAGAAAGAGCGGTTCCGTCCTGAGGTGTTATGGCAATCTGGCTTTCAGGCGACTTATCGGGCAGAACTGCGACCTGAAAACCCGACGACGATAGCAGGTCTCTATCAGGCTGCCCCTGAACGCTATCAGCAGATCACGCAGGTTGCCTTGCGAGAACTGGCACGACGCGGTCTCTTGGAGCTTCACTGCGTCGAAGGCAACCTGCATGCGGTTATGCCAGCGTTCCGACGAAAGCAGATGTGTCGAGACTGGCGTGTTCGCAGTCTCCTTGCCAAAGGACTGTACGCGCTACGCTTGCTCAAATCTGCGCTCACCTTTGGTGATTGGTTGCCGTATGCGCTGTGGAAATTGGAACGGCATACGGGGACGCGGGTCGAACTCTCTGACCGGCAGCGCCGTGCGCCACTGATTTGGGGCTGGCCGGTAATTCTGAAACTGCTCTGGCAGCGAACGTTGCGATAACTCAGAGCCCGGTCACAGAGAAAGCGAAGTGAGCCAGAGCTTGCCTCATTCCCCAATCTCTGGTACGGCAAAATCGCTACACCAATGAAGGAGAAAGAAAGGAGATTTACGATGATTGCATATGTCACGATCGGCACTACCAACATGGAGCGGGCGACGCAGTTTTATAATGCCTTGCTTGCTGAGCTCGATCCTGGGATTAAGGTCCTTATGGATGCAGGCAGAATCAAGCTCTGGGGAAAGCCCGGTGCTCCAAACCTCGCCGTTGCCACCCCATTTGATGGCAAGGCCGCAACTGTCGGCAATGGAGTCATGGTCGCGCTTGCCGCTGATAGCCCTGCGAAGGTCGATGCCGTTTACAAAAAGGCGCTGGAATTAGGCGGTACTGATGAGGGAGCGCCAGGACGGCGCGGGGGAGAGAAGGGACCCTACATTGGTTATTTCCGTGATCTCGACGGCAATAAACTGAATGCGATCTGTATGAAGTAAGCTGCGTTATCTCTTCTCAACTGCCTTGCACTAGGTGTGAGGCAGTAACGTAGCGTGCGCTATGCGCGCGGCAGTTCTACTGCTTTTCGTACGCACGCCACACGCTACTGTTGCCGTGTGGCGTGCTCAAGGCGTAGCTGCGAGTAATGGATGCTCTCGCCGCGCGACATAGATGAGCGTGCGGCGAGCAAGCGGATCGTCATCGATCTGGCGGACTAGCATCTCTCCATCGAAGGGAGGTTCCATCGGGAGATGGTCGACGAGCCAGCTCTGTGCGTCCGCATCTTGATGCTCGACTTCCACACGGCACAGGGTCGAGTGGCAGTCTGTACTGAGTACGCGGGACCCTTCTATCGCCTCAGTGTGTAAGAGAGTTGTGATCTCCACTTCGGTCTTTTGGCTCCATGCTGGATCGTCAAACTCTTTGCCGAGCCGAAGATCAAGTTCGTAGAGTGTGTTCGCGATCCTCTGTTCCTCTGACAATCCCTTGGTGTTCCCCGCCTCTGCTTCCTCCGCTGCATTGGACGGGGGGCCTGTCTGCACACTCAACGAGATTGAACGAGTAAGCGCCGCTTCGACCGCATTCAGGCTCTGAACAAGCTGGTCATGCTCCCGTTTGAGTGTCGCTACCTCAGCTTTGAGACTCGCCAAGGCTTTCTCAGACACGTCCGACTGCTCGGTCCGACTCGCCGCCGAAGTCCCTGCGACGGGTGCCACCTGGCTCTCCGTCTCCGCAGGGCGGAGAAAGAGCCAGGTTCCGAGCGCGGCGAGGAACGCGACTCCGATAGTGACGTTGGTGACGTTCATAGCGCCGCGGTTCATGGTTATGGCTCCAGGACGAAGTAGGAGGCTATGCCCGACTGTGCAGCGCCAACCGGTGGGATATCGCATTTTGCAAAGTAGTATCCTCGATCTGCCTCCCAGATCCCCCCACCCGAGCTGAGAACCTGGCCTGCGTTTCCGTTGCCCGCGGTGGAAAAAAGAGCGCTTACCCCGAAAAGGCCTCCATCGCGACTGTAACTGTAGCCACGGCAGGTCACGTTCTGGATGAGGTGTTGATCGATGGCGACTACTTCGATCGTGATCCACGGGTCCGAAGCCAAATCGCGTACGATTGGGCAGAGCACCGTCATTGTTGAGACTGCGCTCGAATTGAGCAAACGTCCGCTACTAGTATAGTTTGCAGTGCCTCCCGAAAAGCGGGTGCACATGCTGCCAGGAAAGATTTTGCCATCGTCAGCCTGAGCGGGTGGGGCATCGAAGGCTCCAGTGATAACGGCGACAGCGCCCAAAGTTGCAAACAAACGATAAAATTTTTTCATGGTATCCTCCTTCAAGGATGTGGATTCTTCACAGGTTGATTCTATAGCTGTGTTCCTTGAGACTCATACGAAGCTGAAGAACCCTTAGGTGACCGCTTCGTCCGAGTCGTAAGCAGCTCGATGTGTAAACTATTTGTGCTCTCTCTTACTCGATCTTTTCCTCCTTTCTCTGCCCACAGATCATGCTAAGCACGATCTTACGAATTCTCTGGCTTTTGCCAGATAAGACTGCGGGTCAGGCAAAAGTGGATCACTCATGAAACAAAAAGGGAGGCGTAGGGGCGAAGCATTCGCGGCTCTTCCTCAGGGCCGCTGCTGCGCCTGTTCGACGAATGCTTCGCCCCTACTTTAGAACGTGTACTCAATCCCACCTGCGGGGATAAAGTCAGGTCGGAACCCATCGTCGTTCAGGGGGATGACTCCACCAAAGAAGATTGAACCTGAAGCTCCCAAGGCATAACGCAGGCCAAACGAGAAATCCGCAAGGTCGTTGCGCTGAATTTTTTCGGGAAAGAACGGAAACGCGCGAAATCCTTTGGTGAGATCAGGAGCGCATGGCTGTGTCGTCGTGCAGGTATCGGCAGGGCGATTTAACTTGAGTCCTTGCGTATAGATGCCCTCTGGCGGCACGCGGACAGAAAGCCCACTAAACTCGACGCGTCCCAGAAAGTCGATTATCACTCCAAGTTTTTCTCCCATCAGGAAAACTGTACCTGCCGTGTAAACAAAGCTGCTGCGATCAACGTCGTCGGCATTGAAGTCTACTCCTACGTTGAGGTGGGGCTCAAAACGCTCCCACAGCACCTGGGAGAGATAGAGAAAGGTCGTCAGATGGGTTTCGTCGGTGCCGTGAAAATCTTGCACTTCGCCACTCGGTAGTTGCAGATTGAGTCCCAGAGCGGCACCACCAAACTCCTGTTGCCACAAGTAATACTTACTGCGCAGGGTGATGTCGCCCACGCCTGTCGCACTACCCGACGCTTTACGCAACAACTGTGTAGAGCGCTGCGATTTCACCAATGGGATCAGTGACAGGTCACGAATCGGGTTACCGGCACGATCGAAAAATCCCAGAGGACGAAGCGAGTTTTCGTTATTCCCCGCAAAGGCAAATCCCACACGAGAAAAGTCCACATCTGCTACCCGCTTTACTTCATTGCGAATACGCAGAGAGGTATTAACAATGGGAATGGACAGACTCACGTCCCAGTTGTCAGTGATACCATACCGCAGGGTTGGCACGATGACATAAGCCTGGAGGTCAATGCCCGTCCGAATCAGCGAGGCAGAGACCGGAGCCAAAAACGTCGGTTCGCCGGTTGAGAGCTGTCCAAACGGAATGCCTTCGGTCAAGAACAATTCATTCAAGAGAGCAGGGCTGTTGATGTTGTCCAGATCGGTCCCGTTCAGGTCGGAGAAATCGATATAGGCATAGCCGACACCGAGATTGAACCGCCCTTTGCCTAGGGTTGGCGCACGTTCACTGAAAAGGGGTCCGGGAATGCCGGTGAGCCGTTCATAAATATCTACCGCGGGATTATAACGATAGATGAACGCCGGGGTGACAGAGGCGAAGGGAAACTCTTGTGTCACCGCTTGTGCAATCGCCGAAGAGAAGGCTGGAGCGACGGCTCGCGCTGAGGCTGAGGTATCTTTCCCGAACGCGCTGAAAGAGAAGCCGCGCACCAGGACGTCAGTCAGGTCTTTTGCTTCACTCCTCAAGGCCGAGCTAGGGAGGAACAGTAGCAGTATGCTGACCAAGACGAGTGTGTGTTTCATAAAGTCATACCGCCGTTCATCCTTCGACTTCCCCTTCGCCCTTTCGACAGAGCCTGCTTTAAGCAAGACGAAAGACTCAGGGCTCAGGGTACGCTCAGGACGAACGGAGTCTCTACTCAAGTGTTAACTCCGAAAGCTGACCGCTGATGGCTGATAGCTGAACGCTTATCTTCTGATAGCTGAACGCTTATTCCCTTTTTCCCTTCATCGCTTCCAAGCGACTGGCAAATCCTTGCAATCGCGCCCGTACGCGCGTGTCTGTTATTTGTTGTGCTCGCTCTCGTAACTGTTGCACTTTTGCGTCTAGCCGTTTGCCGCTTGCCTTAGACAGTGGCAAACGGCGATCTGAGAGAGGAAACGGTCTACTGCCGTTCGTTTGCGCTCTGTCCTGTATTTCTCGCTGTCCAGCGAGAACTGCAGCAGTGACGGTATTGTTGGCGATAGTACAAGTGGCGGTGTTGCCAGCGAGACCAGCTTCGCAGCGAATACCATCGGCGGTGTTAGTGGTGATGGTCTGCTGGGCGCGATTCTCGGTCACGGTTCCGCTGCTATTATCCATCCCCCCAAAGACGGCAATCCCCTCAAGGCCGCTACCCTGTACGACATTACGGAGAATTTCTCCAGTAATCTCGTTGTTACGAGTCTCCCCGGTGGCGGATTCCCGCGACTCGGCAGTGCCGCCGGTAACGACGATCCCATGATCGCCAGAGTTGCTCACGCTATTATCTGTGACCAGCGCGCTGACGGTGTTGTTCGAGGCGAGCCAGCCAGCGATGAGACCGATGCCGGACAGCGTATTGTTTTGCACCACATTCCTCTGGACTGTGCCAAGGATCATGTTGTTTTGGGCATCAGCGAAACCACTGCTCAGAGAAGCACCTTTACCGCCATTCCCGCGCAGTTCATTTCCGTGAATGTCACTGTGGATGATATTGTTTAGCGAGGTTACGCTGCCGCTCTCGATAAAAATCCCATCGGCTCCGGAGCCGGTTACCACATTCTCCCCAACCAGTGCTTCAACCATGTTCGCATTGGCAGTGAATGAGCCCCCCTCAATACGCATCCCGTAGAATCGACTATTCTGCACCTCGTTCTCTCGTAACTCGGCCATAACAATGTTGCCTTGGGTGTTCTCGACCCCCGCAGAGATGAGGACTCCCTCTCCTTCCGCATTGGTGATGACATTCCCCAGCAGTCGGGCATCAACCGTATTGTTTCTTGCAGCGCTAAATCCACCTTTCAGTCTGATGCCGGCATTCGCAGAATTCTGAATACGATTGGCAGTGACGGTTAGCGCTGTAAAGGTCGTGCCTGTCGTAGCGCTCGGCTCAATCAGTACCCCAACACTGCCTCCGGTAATGATATTGTTGGTCACCAGCACATCTCCGAGTGTCGGTTCACTTGAACCACTCGACCCTTGTGTGTCAATTTGTATTCCCACATCCGCGCCTTGAAGCTGACTGCCACCAACGAGGAGGTGACGAAGATCCGCTCTTTGCTCGGTTTGCAGCTCGGTACAAGCACGGATGCCACGGAGGGACGATGGGAGAAGCGAGGCGTTGAGTCCAAGCACGGCAACATGAGCGACCGACGTTCCGGGACGGGCGACGATGTTGACCGCTTCTCCAGGAACGCGGCTCATGATGAAATTCCGGATAAACGTCTGACTGGCGAGTACATTGAGTCCAAAACCATCCAACGTCACGTCCGGACTCCCGTTGCCATCCCCGTCTCCACTCAGAGTGATATTTCCTCTGGTAATGGCCGGAATCGGGCTATCCCAAACCTGTGGTCGTGCAACGGCGTTAGGACGGGGGGCTGCCGGCGTGGGACATTGGACTGTGCCCGGAGTTTCCCAGTCGATGAAAATACTTCCGTTATTGGGTGTGTTGTTGCTGGCCTGGATTGCCTCTGGGAGCGAAATGCCATCTCCCCCTCGATTGCTTTTCAACGCACTGACCGTCGAGGTGTCACCATTGATAGTACAGTTGAGGTTCTCGACTGGCACCTCATCAACGCTTTCATCTTCAAGCAGAAAAGCCTGTGCAGGAACATCGAAGCGATACCGCAAGATACGGGTGGCCGTTTGCTGTGTGGTTTTATCACGCACCCGTACTCCCGTTACCACCAACATTCCTCCAGCAATCCGTGCGGTCGCCACACTCACGTCGAGATCCTCGAGATAGGTGAAATCTCCTGGCCGCTCGACGACGACACCGGCAATGAGTCGTCGGGTAGTGCCACCACTGTCCTCAATTTCTATTTCTATCGTGTGTACGCCGGAGGAAAGATTGCCATAATTGACGGCGATGCCGAATCCACTATCGCGGGCGTTCGGTTCGTTCGGGAACGCTTGCGCTACATCCTCTCGTGGCGAGCCCCAGGGGATCGGAAAGATGGATTGGCCATCGATCCAGAGTTGCACACGGCGAATCGTCCGCCCGGCAGTGGCAAAGGCCCAGCCCCGTAAGACGGCAAGACCTGCGACGATCTGGTTGTTCTGTGGACTTTCCAAAGCGGCATGGAGAGCAGCGACCGCAGCGGTTTGTGCCGCTGTTACTCTCGTTAAGTTTGGTTGAGGGTGAGGAATGGTAAGAGCACTGGTCGCTCCTGTAGTTACCGCTTCGACCATTCCTAACCCTTGGAGATAGGAGAACCACCGGAGGCGTGAGGTCGTTTGTACTACTTGTTGGGTCAGTTTATCGCGGACTAGTCCTCCAGCAACGAGAATATCCCTCCCTTCGATCTGTGCACTGGCCCTGGAAATGTCAAATTGATCAAGGTAGTTAAATCCGCCCATTTTGACGACAGTCACGTTACGGTTCAGGGTGAACGAAGTTCCGCCTGCCTCGTCAATGCGGACAGTGATCGTATGTGCACCAGGAGACAAGTTGCCGTAGTTGACGGCGATCCCCCAGCCACTCTCAACGGCATTAGGGTTTTGCGGATAGGCAGCGGCGACATCTCCCCGCGCCGCGCAGCAGGGGATTGGAATAGCGAGAGTCCCGTCAATCAGTGCAGTGACTTTGGTGATGCGCACTCCGGCAGTATCAGAGAATGCCCAACCGCGGATGAGCCCGATACCGGCGAGTTGTTGGCCTTCGTCCGGCCCTTCAAGAAGGGCAATAATAGCGGCTTCTCCTTTTTGCGCTGGTCCCACGATGAAGAGGGCCGCCAGGAGGAAGAAGAAGCTACTGGACCATCGACCGACTTTCCTCTGGGTAATCATTCCCGTTTCTCCAATGTGACAAGTCACTTCGCCCACTCTCATTTCCCTCCAACGGCGATCTTCCACGCTCCATCTTTCCGTTCGAGCAGTTTAGTAAACCGTACGGCGAGTTTGACGTCTTGGCCAGTCTTGGCATCAACAAACTGGTCTTCTCGTGTATAGCTCACTACAGCTTCAGCTCCCCGCACAGCGATGTCTATATTGCTGAGAGTGACACGGAGGTCTTGCGTATTCTGGAAATACTTCGCGTTCGCTTCTTTTTGGGCCGGAGCGAGAGTGACGTATACCGCGTCGAGCAAATGCAAATCCTTTTTTTCATAGGCTTGGCGGTACACCTCCAGCATCGAGCGGATTTCTTCTTCAGGAACAGTTGTGGTCCCTGGCTGTGACGACACCTCTTGCGCCTGGGCAATCCCTGTACCGAGCCATCCTGGAATAACGTAAGAGAGCGGATCGGTCTCCTTCGATGGGAGACTCTCCGCAGGTGGAATATCCTCTTCCACTGATTCAGATGGAGTTGTTTCCCCCTCTGCTTCTAACAAGAGTTTGTAGGCGTCAAGACTGGAAGCCGGAGAAGACGGAGGTTCACCACCAGTCACATTCGGTGAAACGTTGACATCCAGCCGAGCCAAAAGTTTGATGGTGAGTTGGGTCTGTAGATTGAAGAAGTCACCGAGCGCCCCCTCAACGTGGTCCGAGGCTTCCAGCAGCCCGCTCTGCACGTCAACAATGTGGGCTTCGATGCGGAGCTTATCTGCAGTGGCGAGGAAGCTACCGGAGATCATCTTCACGACCCCTAAGCGGTTCGCCACCTCAATCTCGGTAACTGGGTCCTTACGTACGAGAAAATCGATGTACTCTTTGGCGTAAATCTTGAGATCAGACGCACTGCTGAGCTGACCGTTAAAATGGTCCCGGATCGCTTCCTGTATCCATTCGAGTTGTGGGTCAACCCGCAAGGGCTTAAATGGCATCACCCCAACAGCTTTGGGCCGGTGTGTTTTCTTGGATGACAATGGCGGTTGTTGCGAAGGGTCGCTACGAATCTGAGGTTGAAGGGCGGCTCGTCTTTCTCTGGATGGAGTCGTTGGCTTTTCTCCGCCATCTCGCTGAGGCACGATGAAGACGATGGCGACACATACCGCAACTATCGTGATGAGAACTGGGAAAAGCCTGCGTCGGAAGCGTGGCTGCCCGAACCACCAACTCCACTTTCCTCGTGTGTGGAGAGATAAAGACGTTTCTTGCGGCTTCCGTGCAATCTGGTCAAGGGAAGGAGGAAGAGCATGGAGGTCTTTTTTCGTCGTCGGCAGCAAGGTGAAAGTAGGGTCACCATACAGCATGTAACTCGCCCACGTCAGCCGTTGCCAGCCCTTTTGGGCAATAGTTTCGTGTCGGGCTGCTAACAGTGCCTCTCCCACGCTTTGCCCGGAGATGACGCTGCGATAGAAAGTGGTGGCGAAGCCAACACTCTCCTCATCGTGGACGACCCAGAAGGTGCCGATGTAGTGTTGTACTCCGGCGAGCAAGAACGCGCTGCCGATGCCAAAAGCTTGTCCTTCATAGCGGTAGCCACTCGTCCATTCCGCGGTTGTTCCGGCCTGACAGGAGTTAGAAAACACGAGCAGCGGTGGGCGGCCCAGTTTGCTGATTTCACCAGCAGTGATGATTCCTTCATGTAACAACCAGCCGCTTCTGCTTGGCGTAGTGGAGTCGTAGTGACTATGGCCGGCAAAGTGGACGACCTCGTGAGCCTCTAGCGCGGCGAGCAGCGGAACTTTGCGTATATCTCTGCCGCCGAGGAGCGTGACCTCTACCGTCGGTAACGTATCCAACAGGCTGCATAAGTGTTCAGCCTCCGTTGCCGCTTGCGCAAGGCTTTCGGTTGGGTCGGCAATCAGGAGCACTTTCAATCGTCCGGGCTCCCGTGGCGACGTTCCAGTTCTGACGATCGGAGACCCGGTAATGACCTGCCGCCCCACACGAAACTTCGTGGCAAGAAACTGCTCTCCATCGTACCCCAGTTCCCACGGGAGCTGGAGAAGGTGCTCGTCCAAACGAAGATAGAGATCGCAGGGCGAAGCAGCGCGCAACCGTTGGCGAGCAGGTTCCGTGAGCAGATGGGAGAAGATCAGCCCCCCGATGCGTTGCAGGTCCTGCATCACCGCCCCTAATGCAGGCTCGGAAACGTCGAGCACTCCTGGAGAGACCACACCCCGGCCATAGGCTGGGGTGGCCAGGTGCATGATCTCGGCAGTCAATTCTCGCAAAAAGTCGTCGTCAACATGAGTTTCACTGCGCGGGATCACTGCCCCGACCTCGGCCAGGTCGATGAGGTTGATCTCGCCCTGACGCAGGATCGTGAGATAAATCGGTGAGGATGCCATAACCCTTCTGTGCGCCTCTGTCCCAGAGGGCACTCAGCTTAGGAGCAGAACTCGAGCTGGAAGGTTGTTTTGAGCCCAGGACATGCCACCTCATAATTATCGGGCTTGAGGCGAGGGGTCCGCAGCTCTCCATTGTTATCCGTCTTGGCGGAAAAAACCGACCGTCCTCGGCGACGCAGAAAGACGCGTTGGCCTGCGAGCGCTGTCTGGCTTGTATCACGAAAAGTCATTTTGAGGGCAACTTGTGCTTCTTCGCGTACAGCAGTCACGTGAATTGTGGCCTGAGCGGTTGTGATGTTGAGGTTCACTGCCGCTGGCTCCTCTGTGGGACGATAAGCGGGGGTAGGGGAGGTCAGCAACTCCTGCACTTCGAGGAGTGGCGGAACGAGGTGCGATTCGAGGAGCCGCAAGCCTTTGTCCACGAGTTGGACAATCAACCGTGAGAAGACTCCCTCTTGCTTCTCTTTGCTGCCTGGTGACGGTTGTGCTTCGTCAACCCACTGTTGAATGCGGGAAAAGTCAAAGGAGGCCAAGAGAGACATTGCGGTTCCACAAGTCGGGCAACTTTGGAGATGTTGGGCGATCGAGTGCCGGTCGACTTCAGGGAGACTCTCCGGGCGGGTGTGGAATTGGGCGAGCAACTCCTCGGCGGGGTGAGATGCTGAGATTGCCTGGCCCACGGCTCGCAAGGTCTTCTCAAGCTTCGTCCAGCGCTGGATTTCTGCCGAGCAAGATTCACACTCTCGAGCATGACGCCGAAATGCTTCCCACTCAAGGCCCGCAGCATCGGTAATGAACGCGGCGAAATCAATAGTGGAGGTTTGTTGGCATGTCGCTGGCATAAGCAGATTTCTCGTTTAAGGAAGACTGCCGATCGTAAAAAATAGGATCATTTCTCTTTCAGCACCTCAGCAAGTTGTATCCGTAGCTGGCCTAAACCCAGACGCAAGTAGCGTTTGAGGCTCCCCAGCGGAATACCCGTTGCCTCTGCCGCCTCTTCGTAGGTTCGCCCCTCCAGATACACCGCTTGAATAGCTCTGCGCTGTTCCTCCGGCAAGTGACTGAAAGCCGAGCGTACTACCAAGACGGTCTCCTTATCTATAGGAGGTTCTTCGTCTTCGACCTCAACAACCTCTTCCTCACCGCGAACCCCACGAGCTTTGAGAAAGTCATAGAACTCGTTGCGAGTAATGGTACGAACATACACGACAAACGCTTGGGTCTCGCGTAATTGTCCCTGAGAAAAGCTCTTGACTAACTTCATCAAAACGGTTTGTTGTAAGTCTTCCCACTGGTCACGGTAGTCCCACGCTTGGAACGAGACCAGGAAACTGGAAATGAGGCGGTTGAGTTTGAGAAAAGCGACCTGTTTGTGGTCTGGGTCGCCGTGGAGAAGCATCTGCATGACTGCTCCCCAGTTTTCATACGTGCCGCTTTTCCTCTGCTGTTCTTCCATACTCATTATCCCGACCCGTACGCTCAGCGTGGAGGGAGAGAGACAGGGAGGGGAGGAGTGGGCTCTGTCTCTCCTCTCTGTCTTGTCCTGCCTGGATTCCGGGTCTCGTGTTGCTCGCCCGGAATGACGGGCGTGTCGTCTCGAGGAGTAATGAGTTCCCGAATGGTTGAGAGAATACCCCCACGTGTCGTGAGGTGATACGGAGAATCTGCCGGGAATTCCTCTCGTAATTGGCGGTGGAGGGGGCCGAGGCTGTGATAGGGTACTGTTGGTAAGAAATGGTGGAGAGCGTGATAACGAAGACCAACCGGTGCCGCGAGCACGGTGGGGATCGGCCAGCCACATAGATTGATCGAATCAAGTAGCTGTTCGACCGAGGTCAGTGGCCTGCCATCATTGCGATAACGGTGCGCGGCAAGAGTTCGCACTTGATTGACGAGCAAGATGCCCGCACTCACGACATACCACTGTATGAGCCAGAAAGAAGGAACGAGGTCAGCAAACCAGGACGCGACCACCAGCCAGAAAACAAGTGCGGCAGTGAATTCCTGTACCCGCCACCGTAACGCCGCACGACCAGTAGGAAAGGGGCGACGGTAGGTAGTGTTGATGACAAGGGATGACCCTTGCTCTACCGCAAATCGACGCAATGGCCGAACGAAAAACGACAACGGGCCTAATATCCCCCAACGCAGTGGGAGGAGGAGGGGAACGAATACCACTCCCACGACGAACCAGAGAAGAGACCATCGACCTTGATGGGCAAGCGGGGCATATTCTGGATCGCCTGCTGTCCCAAACGTGGCTTGTCGATGATGGTCGCCATGCGAGCCAACATACATCAGGCTTGGCAGCATAAAGGGGATTCCCACAGCGAGATTCCACACGGTCTCAAAACCTGGGATTGCTCCACGCTTCAGATGAGAAAGCTCGTGAATAAAAATGGCAGCGCGAAGAAGGGCGATGACAGCGACAAATGTAGTGATGCAATAGGCAAAGGAGAATATCGGTGTCTCAGCACTGATGGCGAATGCCGTCCAGCCAACGCCAGCCGACAGAGAAAAATCGCCCCAATAAATCCACGGCTTGGGGCGGAAAGCCCCAGCGTAGCGGCGACGATACTCGATAGCGGTTAATGCTGGTGTCATAGATTTTGTCAGAAACTGAGCAAGGAAAAGGCTGTAGAACGATATGGGCAATGCCTAGTTCTGATCGGTAATCATAAAACCGCGTTAGCGAGAATGTCAAGGAAGAGGAATTTCCCCTCCGAAAGTTGGTGCTCCCCATTGGAAAAAAGCGAGAAAGTCTGTTATCTAGCCAGACTATTACTGTTACGGGACTGTTACTTCAATCCTGTGGGCATAGCTGATACCTCAGACTATCCTTTCTTAGCGAAAGGAATACGGACCCTCGTGACTGGGGGGACCGGATTTATCGGCTCGCATTTGGTTGACGCCCTAGTCAGCCAAGGAGCGCAGGTGCGGGTCTTGGTGCGCCCGACAAGCGACACCAGTCGACTGAGTCAGCGCAATATCGAGCAGATAATAGGTGAGGTGCACAATTCTGAAACCCTCACTCGCGCGATGCAGGATATTGATGTCGTTTTCCATCTCGCTGCGCTCACACGGGCACGGTCGGAACGGGAGTACACCGCTGTCAACAGTGAGGGGACACAAGCGCTGTTGACAGCAATCCACACTACGCAGCCTCGTCCTCGCCGGCTTGTCTATGTGAGTTCTCTAGCAGCGGCCGGACCTGCTACGAACGGTGTTCCTGTTGAACCAGTTGATCCTCCGCGACCAATTACGGCGTATGGCCGAAGTAAATTGAAAGGGGAGCAAACTTGCCTTGCCGCAGCTAAGGATCTGGAAGTTGTCATTCTTCGGCCTCCGGCAGTGTACGGACCGCGTGACCGTGATCTGTTTTTATCCTTCCAGTTGGCGACGCGCGGCATTTTGCCCGTTCCTACAGGACCGGAACGGCATTTCCAATTTATTCATGTCCATGACCTCGTTGAGGCCATCCTGCGAGCCGCGACCGCTCCGAATGCTGCTGGCGTCTATCATGTTGCGGAGCCTCAGGCCTATTCGTGGCGCGAAGTCGGGCAGTGGATTGCGCACGCGATTGGACGTCGTGTGCGTACCGTGCGGGTCCCCCACTGGGGAGTACGTGCAGCGGCGATGATGAGCGAGTGGGGGGCGGCGTTGCGAGGGCAGGCAACGATCTTTAATCGAGAAAAAGTGCAAGAAATGCTCGCTCCAGGGTGGCTCTGCGAAACCGAAGGAGCGAAACGTGATTTAGGTTTTGCGGGTCGTATCCCACTGCCGACCGGGTTAACCACAACGGCAACGTGGTATCGAGAACAAGGATGGCTTTCGTGAATATTGAGAGTGGAACAAGAACGAGAAACGGCAGGATGCTCAGCCGGTGTGTCCCTGGGGTCGCATCGAGGAGGTTTTTGGAGAGGGGGATTTGGGATGAATCTCATTGACAAGTGTATTCGTTTTACGCGGGCGCGGGAGGCACAAGCGGCTGGATATTACCCATTCTTCCTTCCGATTGAACAATCGTCCGGTACCGAAGTTTTAGTCAATGGCGAGCCCAAGATCATGATGGGCTCGAATAATTATTTGGGATTGACCCATCATCCCAAAATTTTGGCGGCAGCCGAGGCGGCTCTGCGACGGTATGGCAGTGGCTGTACTGGTAGCCGCTACCTCAGCGGTAATCTTGACCTCCATGAACAACTCGAGACCCGGTTAGCACGCTTCATGGGACAAGAGGCGGCACTGGTCTTTAGTACCGGCTATCAGACGAACCTCGGGGTCGTGGCGACGTTGATTGGTAGAGATGATTACTTGTTCATGGATAAACTCAATCATGCCAGTCTGGTGGATAGTGCGCGCTTGGCTTATGGCAAGGTGTGTCGGTATCCTCACAACAACCTCAGGGTATTAGAGCGACAACTCTCCCGTGTCCCACGGGAGGCTGGGAAGTTGATTGTGACCGATGGGGTGTTCTCGATGGAAGGGGACATCGCCAAGCTAGAGGGCATTGTCTCACTCGCGGAAGAATACGGAGCAGACCTCTTGGTGGATGATGCTCATGCTATTGGCGTGCTCGGAGAGAATGGTGGAGGAACCGCGCAGCATTTTCACCTTGAAGACAAAGTGACCCTCACGGTGGCGACATTCTCAAAATCATTGGCCGCCATTGGGGGGGTAGTGGCTGGACCGGAGCCGATCATTCATTACTTGCAACACCATGCCCGCCCGCTGATCTTTAGCGCCAGTATGCCGCCAGCATCGGTGGCCACGGTATTGGCTGCACTCGATGTAATCGAGGAAGAACCGGAGCGGTGTGAGGCTTTGTGGCGCAACACCCGCCGGATGCAGGATGGTCTCAAGAGCCTTGGCTACGACATTGGTGACAGCGAGACCCCGATCATCCCAGTCCTCATTGGGGATATCGGAACCATGATCGTCTTATGGCGCACGCTCTTTGATCAAGGGATCTTTACGAATCCCGTAATCCCTCCTGCAGTTCCTGAACACAGTTGCCGACTAAGAATTTCCATGATGGCAACGCATACCAACGAGCAGATTGATTTCGTGCTCGAGGCTTTTGCGCAAGGGCGACAACTGCAGGCAGCAATGTAATACGGGGCCGCGCTATTTTGCTGTGAGGAAGGGAAACCTGCGAACTTTGTAGGATATTCTCCTGATTCCTCGTACTTTGCGACGCTTGACGGCAGCACCTGCGAGCGATCTTGCTCATTTCTCACCACCAGGTGCACTACGCTAAGTGCCCCGACGGCTCGACCGTGACGTGCGCCTTTGCCTCCTATATCCTCGTGTGTAGGCAAAGCAAAGCGAGAATCGCTTCCTGCCCTTTGCTTTTATTGACGATACGTCGATAATGGGGACAATTCTACGGATGTGAAAAGGAAAGTTACGGATGCCTGGACGTACACGGTTGATTGTTGGTCTCCTGGTTGTTGGACTCTTCGTGCTCTTCATTGTCCAAAACTCCGAACCGGTGACGCTCAATTTCTTAATGTGGGCAATGTCACTGCCTGTGGCAGTAGTTGTGGCGATCCCGTTCCTGTGTGGCATGTTCGCTGGAGGGCTGTTCGTCTGGCGGGAGCAGCGCAAGGAGGTCCGTAATCATCAGTTACATGGCTCTCCGGCTCTCGCGGCCCTGGCGACGACAAGTAAGAAGAAACAGAAGTGGTGGTGGTAAGGGAGAGAAGAGAGACCCAGCGTGACGTGGCGTTTGCGTATTCTCTTGGCCACAGCGGAGGACACGCCATCGGGGCAAGAAGAGATGCTCATGACTTTGTCAGAAGAAGGGCAGCAGGTGTTTATGGGGTAACGTTCTACAGCAAAGGAGGTGAGATATGAGTAGGTTGCGAATCCTTGGCATGATCATGGCCGGAGGAAAGGGCGACCGGTTGCTTCCCTTGACGAAAGCACGTAGTAAACCCGCGGTGCCCTTTGCTGGGAAACATCGGATTATTGATTTTGTTCTGTCCAATTTTATCAATTCTGGCATCTATGCCGTCTATCTCCTGGTGCAGTACAAATCACAGTCGTTAATTGAACACTCGCGGGCGACGTGGCGTTGGCGTATTGGCGGGGGACTGAAAGATACTTTCATTACGGCAGTGCCACCACAGATGCGTCGAGGTGAGACATGGTATCAAGGAACTGCGGATGCTGTTTACCAGAATATCAACGTGATCCGAGATTTTCATCCAGATCTGCTTGCTGTTTTTGGTGCAGACCACATCTACCGCATGGATCTCGAACAGATGGTCAAGTTTCATCGAGAGAATCGTGCTCATGTGACGATCGCCTCATTGCCAGTGCCGCTAGAGGCAGCGTCTGGCTTTGGCATTATTGAAGTCGATCGGACCCACCGGATCGTCGGCTTCGAAGAAAAGCCGAAGAACCCGAAACCGATGCCTACAGACACGAGCCGGGCCTACGCTTCAATGGGAAATTATCTCTTTGAAACTGAACTGCTGATCGACGTACTCCAGGAAGATGCCCAACGTGATACTGCCCATGATTTTGGCCGGACAATTATCCCACAGCTCTTCACCAAGCGACGGGTGTTTGCCTATGACTTTTTGAGCAATGACGTCCCAGGAATCAAGCCATACGAAGAACGCGGCTACTGGCGCGATGTTGGAACACTGCCGGCATATTGGCAAGCGCATCTGGACTTGCTCGGCGCGACTCCAGCGTTTGATCTGCACAACACCCAATGGCCGATCTTCGGTTCGGTCTACGATGGGTCTCCGGCACGGTTCGTCAGTGGGGAGATCGATGACAGTCTGATTGGGGAAGGCTGCTACATTGACGGAGGATCGATCAAACGTTCGGTTTTGGGCCGTGGCGTACGGGTTGGCAAGGGCGCAGAGATTCAAGAGTCAATAGTGATGGACTATGCCGAGATTGCTCCAGGGGTCAAACTCAAGGGTGTGATTGTGGACCGCTTCAATCGCCTGCCTGAAGGATTTGAGATTGGCGTTGGCTCAGGTTATGGAGAAGAACACTTCTTCCGTGACCCCTCCGGACTCTTTGTGCTAGAAAGGGCGGAAACGCGCTCGCTCGCCTAACGCGACGAGCAGGGAAAAGTTAAGAGTTGAGCGGGACGCTCTTTTTTGATTTTTTCACTCTTCACTCTTCATTCGTATGAAATACGTTTGTATTCACGGCCACTTCTACCAGCCGCCGCGCGAAAACCCTTGGCTTGATACTATCGAGGTTCAGGATTCAGCGGCTCCGTATCACGACTGGAACGCGCGGATTACTGCCGAATGTTATTGGCCGAATGCGGCGGCTCGGTTGCTTGGGGACAAAGACCGAATTGCGGCTATCGTCAATAATTACGCTTCTCTCAGCTTTAATTTTGGCCCAACGCTGACCTCCTGGTTTGCCCGTCATGAACCAGAGCTGTTGACAGAGATTATTGCGGCAGATCGCCTGAGCCGAGAGCAACACGCCGGACATGGCAATGCCATTGCGCAAGCCTATGGGCACGCCATTTTGCCCCTCGCCAATCAACGCGATAAGGAGACCCAGGTTGCCTGGGGGGTCCGAGAGTTTGTCCACCGCTTTGGCCGTGCACCTGAAGGGATGTGGCTACCGGAGACCGCCGGTGACCTGCCAACCCTAGAAACCTTGGCGGCTTACGGTATTGCGTTTACCATTCTTGCCCCGCATCAAGCCAAACGCGTTCGACCTGTGGGAACTGCGGCATGGCAGAATGTCAATGCTGATAGCGTGGAGACGCATCGCCCCTATCTCTGTCGTCTCCCAGGTGGAAAACAGATTGTGCTATTTTTCTATAATAGTGAGCTTGCCCGCGGTGTGGCGTTTGAGCGATTGCTCGACAGTGGCGACCGTTTGCTCGATCAGCTTCTGACTACATTTCGTTCCGATACCGACGAACCGCAACTCGTTCATCTCGCGACCGATGGAGAGACGTATGGACATCATCATCGGTTTGGGGAAATGGCGCTCACCTTTGCTCTGAACGAGATGGAACGGCGAGGGCTCGCGCGTGTCACCAACTACGGTGAATATCTGACGCTGCATCCACCACAGTGGGAAGTGCAGATTCACGAAAATACCTCATGGAGTTGCGCACACGGGATTGAGCGCTGGCGGGCAAATTGTGGTTGTCATAGCGGGAGCCACTCTGGATGGACCCAGCAATGGCGGGCTCCACTTCGTGCGGCACTCGACTGGCTTCAGGAACGTATTGACGCGCTCTTTGAGCAACAGGCATCGGGATTGCTCCAGGACCCGTGGGCAGCGCGGAACGCCTATATCGATGTGTTGTTGGAGCGCACCCCGGAACGGATCGCTGCCTTTTGCCAACAGCACGCGGGCCGGCCACTCGTTGCCGGTGAGCAGACTGCCATACTCAGACTTTTAGAGATGCAGCATCACCGCTTGTTGATGTTTACGAGTTGTGGTTGGTTTTTTGATGAAATCTCTGGACTAGAAGCGACACAAATCCTTCGCTATGCCGCCCGTGCGATGGAGTTCGCCAAGGGCTGGACGCCTTCTTTTGAAGCGGAGTTTGTTGACCGTTTACGCCAGGCTCCAAGTAATCTACGTGAGATCGGTCATGGTGGGCAGGTATATCTGCAAAAAGTCAAACCCTCGCGTGTTGATTTCCCGCGAGTGGTTGCGAACCAGGTGATCTGTCGCATGCTCGAACCTGTTCAAGGTCACGCTGCCCCACCGATGCTGCAGTGCACTCGCACGGACTATGAGGAGGATGCCTATGGGGCGACAGCACTCAGCGTCGGGCGCATGACGGTCATGTCGCAAGCAACGCTCGAGGCGCAGGAATTTGCCTTTGCCACCCTCAAATTCAGTGATCCCGATGTGCACTGTGTAGTGAGTGATCAACTGGTCGGGGCTGAGTATACCCGCACGAAGGAAGAATTATTACGGATATTTTCCCGACATTCGCTGTCGGAAGTCGTGCGCGCCCTTGATCGCCAATTTGGGGAAACGTACTACACGGCGCGGGATCTTTTCCTGGATGATCGCCGTCGCGTCCTGGCGCATGTGAGTGAAAGTGTGTTGGAACGCCTTGAGGCCACCTACCTCCAACTCTATCGTGACAACCGACGCCTGATGGAATATCTGTACGAGCTTGATATCCCCCTCCCGCAAGGGTTTACCTTGGCAGCAGGGTTCTTGGTGAACCGCTCGTTGAGCCGTGCGGTGACTACTCTGGTGACAAAAGAAAGCGACGGAGAGGCAATTGAAGAGATCCTCATCGAGGCACAGAAGTGGCGCGTTCCACTCGCAACCTCAGGAGTCGAGGCACAGCTGTGCAATGCCGTGGAGGAACGCATCGCCGCACTTCTCTCCGATCCACTGAGTGGGCAGGTGTTGACCGCCTTGCATCTGTTGGAGGTCGGGGAGCATCTTGAGGTGGTATTGAACCTCTGGTGGGCGCAGACGGTATTTGCTCAGGTGTGTCACCGTCATCTACGGTCGCTGCTCTCTCGCCGTGCACATGAAGAACCTGTCGCTCATCAAGTGACCCTCCTACGTCGATTGGGTGAGCGGCTCGGCTTCTGTGCAGTTGAGGGAATTCCACTGGAAAAATGGGATTCGTTCTAGTAGAGAAAAAGGCGTGAAAGGAGAAACGCTATGACGTGGATCAAAACGGCTCCGCCAAGCGAACACCCAGCCGTGCGAGAGGTATTGCAAAAACTTGCCGCGCTCTACCCCAAAGAATACGATCCGTCACGTCGACACGAGCGGATCCTCCCAGACAGTGTGAAGAATGACAGTATCATGGCGTCCCACTCGCTGATTCCGCAGGCGATGTACCACGCCTTTGCCGCGTTTGGGTCCGCAATGGACCCTGCCTTGCCCCTCTCGCGTCGTCAGCACGAGATGATTGCGACTGTGGTCTCAACCCTCAACCGTTGCTTCTACTGAATAGAATCACACGCAGAGTTTCTGCGGACCGTGAGCTTGGATCAAGACCTCGCGAACGCGCTGAAAGATGACTGGCGCACGGCAAAGCTTGATGAGCGCGACCACGCGATGCTGACCTATGTCGAGAAGATTACCAAGAATCCTGTTTCTATTTGGCGAGACGATATGGATGCGCTCCGTAAGGTTGGTTTCGACGACACCGGCATCCTCCAGATCACGCTTATTGCCTGCTTCTTTAACTACATCAACCGGATTGCCGATGCGTTGGGGGTAGGGAGGGAATGAGAGGGGCAATGCTGGTTCGAACTGCTTCGGATTTGTTTATACAAAGAAATCAAGAAGTGCAGATTTCATGATTAGCTCCTATTATCCCTCACCGGTAAACAAACTCCTAACTCTCGGCTCGTGCGAGCGCAGTCGTGATGGATGGCCGAATTACCTGAAGCATGGGTTTGGGCCGCAACACATTCCTGACCTCATCCGTATGGCGCTTGACCCAGAGTTGAATCAGGCTGTGACGGAGAGTCTTGAGGTCTGGGCTCCTGTCCACGCCTGGCGTACCCTTGCCCAGCTTCGCGCTGAGGCAGCGATCGAACCGCTCTTGCACCTTTTACGGAGAATCGACGACGCCGAGGATGACTGGGTAGGTGAAGAATTACCAGAAGTCTACGAGCAGATCGGTCCGGCAGCGATTCCTGCACTCACTGCTTACCTGAGAGATACCACTCACGGGTTGTGGGCACGGGTTGCTGCGGCGTCGAGCCTGCAAAAAATTGCCGCACGAGATTTTCAAGCACGGGCCAAGTGCATCCCTATTCTGATTGAACAACTGTCCAAGAGCGCTACGCAAGACCCCTCGTTCAATGGATTTCTGGCGGATGCACTTGTTGACCTGAAAGCAACCGAAGCGCTGCCCGTTATTCGTCGTGTTTATGCGGACGAGCATATCGACGAGACGATTATCGGTGATTGGGAAGACGTGGAAATCGAGTTCGGACTGCGAGAAGAACGGGATACCCCTCGTCGCCCTTTGTTTCCGTTCCTTTTTGGTCCGAGGACAGACGAAGATGACTTGGAGGATGATCCCTTCCTTGATGAGATTTTATTGCCAGGGGAGGTGAGCAATCGAGCTGCGCATCAGAGCAAGGTAAAGACCAAAGCTCGTTCCAAACGCAAGCAGCAGAAGCAATCACGCAAGAAGAACCGTCGTCGTTAATGGAGGTATGGACGGTATGACGTTCGATGAGGTGTTAGATCAGGTGCGGGAGCTGCTGCGTACGCGCCAGCGTGTAACGTATCAGGCGCTGAAGTTGCGCTTTGCTTTGGACGACGCTTGGCTGGAGGGCCTCAAGGCAGAACTGATCGAGGCAGAGCAAGTTGCTGCCGACGAAAACAGCAGAGTGTTAGTCTGGGTCGGCAACAGCGGTCTAGAGTCTAGAGTCCAGAGTCTAGAGTCAGAACAAGTCCAAGGTCTAAGGTCCAAAGTCCAAAGTCAGGAACCCCAGCCCCCAACCCCTAGCACCCAGCCCCCAGCAGGCGAACGTCGGCAACTGACGGTGATGTTCATTGATCTGGTGGGATCTACAACCCTCTCTCAACAGCTTGATCCCGAAGAGTACCACGCCCGCGTGGTAGCCTATCAGACGGCCTGTCACCAGATCATCGCGCGCTACGAAGGACATATTGCCCAATACCTGGGTGATGGCGTGTTGGTCTATTTTGGCTATCCCATTGCCCATGAAGAGGATGCAGTCCGTGCCGTGCGCAGCGGCTTGGAGATCGTCACGGCGGTCAGCCAGTTGACGTCTGCGCCACCGTTACAAGTACGGATTGGCATTCACACCGGGCCGGTGGTGGTAGGGGAGATTGGTGCAGGGGAGCACACCGAGAAGCTGGCTTTAGGAGAGACGCCCAATATTGCCGCGCGTATCCAGGGACAAGCCGAGCCGAATACCGTCTTTATCAGTCAAGCGACCTATCGGCTGGTCGAGGGCTTGTTTACGTGTGAAGATCGGGGGCAACCAGA
>Ga0187892_10004659_pt1 | contig 22701 bp, 9 predicted proteins | sample MA1701073metaG_FD_139345 | JGI IMG/M metagenome (GOLD analysis project Ga0187892, IMG submission 139345) | Bio-ooze microbial communities from a basaltic lava cave in the Kipuka Kanohina Cave System on the Island of Hawaii, USA - MA170107-3 metaG ... | reverse complement strand
GAACGTGGACGCGAGCGTCAAGAAGGAGGTCATCAAGGCCTTCGGGAAGTGGAAGGACCCGGCGAACGTCGAGTTCCTGGGCCGGCACCTCGAGGAGCCGGCGCCGGCCAACCCGGACTCCCCCAGCAACCCCCCGGCCTCCTATTGGGAGAAGCGCTGGAAGGCCTGGAGCGTCTACAAGGACGACGTGCGGTGGGCGCTCCACGAGATCACGGGCAAGCACTTCAAGAGCGAGCGCGAGGTCCGGGAGTGGCTGAAGAAGCGGAAATAGCCGCCCACCCCTCCGAGAGCTCCGTGACCGCCCGCGCCCCGAGCTCCGCGCCCGCGATCCACTCGTCGAGCTGCGAGCGCGTCGGGAGTCCGCGCCCCTCCAGCGCCTCGTCCAGCTCGATGCCCCAGAGCGCGGCGGCCAGGACGTCCGGAGTCCCGGGCTCGGGAAGCGCCGGCCCCCAGGCGACCAGCAACCCGCCGGGCGCAAGCAGCCGCGCGGCCGCCGCCGCCGCGCCCGCGGGGGACGCGAAGCGCGCGAGGCTCGCGGGGAAGAGCACGGCGGAATAGCCCTCCCCCGAGGGAGCCGCCTCCACGCGCGCGCGGCCGCCGTGCTCCGCGAGCCGCGCTGCGGCGCGCCGGCGCGGCCCACCCTCCTCCTCCACCGCGGCCACGCGGAGCGCGCGCGCGCGCTCCAGGAGGCGCGCGGGGAGCGCGCCTCCGCCGCACCCCATCACGAGGACCGGTCCGGCGCCGCCGAGCCGCTCGCGGAGAGGCGGGAGGCGCGGGATCAGCTCGGCCTCGAGCCGGTGCGCCGCGAGCGCCGCGCGCGCCTCCTCGCGGAGCGCCGCGCCCCGGCCGGCCTCCCGGCGGAGCCTCGCCAGCGCCCGCTCGGGCGGGCCCGCGGCGGCCGTCGCCAGCGCCCCGGGTCCGAGGGCGTCCGCGGTGCGCCGGTCGGCCACCAGCGGGACCACGCTCTCGGGCACGCGGAAGCGGGACCCCTCGCGGACCAGGAAGCCCTGCGCGCAGGCGGCGAGGCAGAAGACCCGCGTGGGCGCGCGGTGCGTCCCGGCGCGGTCGGCCAGCTCGTCGGGGTTGAGCCCGCGTTTCTCGCGGATCAGCGCGCGGAAGAGACCGGCCGCGGCGCCCAGCGCGAGGACGCGCGTGCGATGGAACCCCGCGAGGTCGCGAACCAGTTCGGCGCGTGTGACGGGGTCCATTGGGCGACGGCGGAGTCTATCGGGCAGAAAATGGTGCCACTCTTCATTTCCGCAGCGGAAATGAAGAGTGGCACCATTTTCTTCACCGCACTTTCAGGAGCGGCGTGAAATACCTGTAATAGACCTCGAGCGTGAGCACGTTGATCGCGGTCGAGTAGGAGCGCTCGCGCTGGTCGTCGCCGGCGATCTCGGCGTAGTGCGAGATCGGCCGCCAGGAGCCGTCCGCCTCCTGCGCGCCCACCAGCGTCTCCTTCATCCGCTCGTTCCACTGCTGCCACGGCGCGCCGCCGCGGCGGAACAGGGCCAGCGTCCCGTAGTACCAGAAATAGTCGTTCCCGGCCGCGTCGGTGACGAAGTCCTCCTCGCTGGCCCGCCGGTACTCCCGCGGCGCGCGGTCGAGCGTGAACGCGAGCGCGGGCGCGAGCCGCGGATCGCTCAGGTCCTCACCGAGCAGCGAGAGGGCAAAGAGCCCGGCCGGCGTGGAGCCGGGCAACGTCGGATACCCGGAATTGAGGCGGCTGGGATCCTGGCTGTAGCGGAACCAGCCGCGGCGCCGGTCGACCGAGTTCCACAAGTACGCGCGCGCCGCCTCGAAGACCCCGTCGGCCACCTCGAGCCCCGAGAGCCGCGCCGACTCGAGCGCCATGACCTGCCACGCGGTGATCGAGACGCGGGGCCAGGAGTCGAAGGTCCGCCCGTCGGGATAGAAATAGCTCCACCCGCCCGCCTTCTTCTGGTCCCTGGTCCGGTTCTGGTGGCGCACGATCTGGACCACTCCGCGCTCGATCGGCTCCTTCAGGCGCGGGTCCTTCGTGAGCGCGTAGCACTCGGCCAGCGCGTAGGTGGCGATTCCGTGGCTGTAGGACTCGGACCAGCCGAAGTGCCCGGTCTCCTCGTCCTGGATCGAGACCAGGAAGTCCACGGCCTTCCGCGCGACCCCGTAGTGCTCCGTCCCCGAGTCCGGCGTGTGCCCGGCGCCGAGGAACGCGAGCAGCGCGAGCCCCGTCTTGCCCACGCACGCCTGGAGGTACTTGTCGTGCTCGCGGTCCCGGCTCCCCCAGTTCCCCGGACGCTTCTGGCGCTTCGCGAGGTACGCGAGCCCGGCCGCCACGGCCTTCTCGGTCTGGACGCTGCCGCCGTGCTCGCGGAGCGCGATCGCCTTCTCGGCGCCGAAGCGGCTCCGGTAGGGCGTGTGGTCCAGTGACCGGCCCGGCTCGCTGCTCACGGGGCGCGTCTCGACGCCCGCCACTTCCCTGGCTACGGGAGCGAGCGGGAGCGACGCCTCGGGCGCGGACCACCGCCGCGGCCCCGGCTCCCCCTCCACGGCGACCGGTCCCGGCGTCACCGCCGGCGTCATCGTCAGAGCCGCGCCGTCCGCGGCCGCCGCCGAAGGCGCCGGTCCTTCCGAAGGCAGTCCAGGCACCGCAGGCGAGCGGACCTCACGCGCGATCGGATCCGGAGCCCGACGAGCCGGGAACGGCTCGGAAGCCGGGCGCGCCGGCGCCTCGGGAACGTCGCGCGGGCCCGGCACGGGCGCGCCTCCTGACTCCCGCACCGACGCGACGAGCCCCCCCTGCCGCGCGGGAGCCTCGTCCGGGGCGGCCGGCGCCGGCGCGCCGCGCGCCGGCGCCAGCGTCAGCTCGCCGACGGGCTCGGTCCCCACTTCCGGACTCGGGTCATCGAACGGCAGACGGGCCACCGGGACCCGCGAGACCTCACGCGCGCTCGAGACCTCCGTCTTCTCGCGGCCGGGACCGGACGCGCCGGGCCCCGCGGGGAGCCGCCACGCCGCGCCCGCCGCGAAGTCAGGCTCCGCCGCCTGCTCCCGGGCGGACGCCGCCGCCCCGCCGGACATCCGATCCGGCGCCGCCGGCGCTCCACCGTCGGGGCGCGACGGCGCGCCCGGATCGAGCGCGAGCCCGGGCGCCTCCAGGAGCCCGCGCGGAGGCTCCTCGCGCGGCCCGATCACGGCGACGGGCGCCGAGGCCCCGGGCCCGGCGGAGGGCGCCACCACGCTCCGCGCTCCCGCGCCGGGCGTCTCGAGCCCGCGCGCCGGCCGTGCCGCCGACGGCGCGGAAGGCGCGAGCCGCGATCCCGTTTCCTTCCCGGTCCCGGGCGAGGTCCGCGCCGGGTCCCCTGGCGCGGCGGCCTCGCGGGCGGGGGCGTCCCCGCCCGCCGCGACCAGCTCGAGCCGCGGGGCCTCCCCCTGGAGCCGGCCCGCCTCCGCGGGCGCGGGGCGCGTGCGCACCTCCGCCGGCGGACGCTCCGCCGGCGCTTCCTTCCCCTCCCCGCGCGCGGGCGCCGCGTCCGCCGACCGTTCCGGCCGGACGAGCGCAAGCGCGACCGCGCGGGGCGCGCCCTCGGCGGGAGTGCCCGCCGCCGCGCGCGCCGGCGCTTCCTCCCGCGCCCCGCCGCGCGCGCCTCCGAGCCGGCCCTGGCGCTCGCGCGTCCCCGAGGGCGGGCGCGCCGAGGCCAGGCGCACCTGGAAGAGGCCCGGACGGCGGGCCATCTCCACCTCCTTCGGCTCGACCTGCACGCGGCGGAACCACCAGAGGAGGAGCAGGTGGATGATCAGCGAGATCAGCACGCACTTGTAGAGGATCTCGAGCTGCTGCCAGCGCCGGGCCAGCCAGGCGAGCAGCGCGACCAGGAGGAGCAGCGCGAGGATCGAGAGGTCCAGCCAGCCGATCGGCCGGCCGGGGACGCGGAACAGCTCGAGCGACCGCGCGCGCCAGAGGTCGGAGGCGTCGGCCGCGGTCTCCACGGAGAAGAGCAGCGTGAAGCCGTCGGCGGAGGGGCACGGCCCGCGCTCCGCGTCGCGGCTGTTGACGCCCAGGAGCGCGGTGGGCTGGAGCCAGACGCCGCGCTCCAGCACGCTCCGGTGGAGGTCGAAGTCGCCGCCGCGGTCGGAGGCGAAGAGGATCGTCCGGGCGTCGGCCGTGAAGGCCGGTTCGCGCTCCTGGGCCGGCGAGTTCAGCGCGTCGAGGGGCCGCACCTGGAAGCCGGCTCCGTCCGGGGTGGCGAGCCAGAGGTCGAAGTCCTCGCCGCTCCGCTCGCGGACGCGGTTCGAGGCGAAGGCGACCGCCCGGCTCCCCGGCACAGGCGCCGGGTCGGTCTCGTCAGCAGCGGTGTTCACGGTCGGGCCGAGCGGCTCGGCCGCGCCGAACGAGCCGTCGCGGAACGGGACCCGCCAGAGGTCGAGGCGGCCCGCGCCCCCCGGCCGGTTCGAGGCGAAGTAGAGGGCGTCCGACGCGAAGGCCGGCGCCAGCTCGTCCGCGTCGGTGTTCACCGCGGCGAGCGGGCGCGCGCGCGCCGGCTCGCCCCCCTCGAGCTCGGCCAGGTAGAGGTCGGCGTTGAGTCCGAGGCGCCCGGACGCGAAGACCAGGAAGCGGCCGTCCGGGCTCACCGCCGGCCGGCTCTCGGCCTCGCGGCCGTTCACCGAGGGGGGGAGCGGCAAGGGCTCGTCCCAGACGGCGAACCGGAGCCGCTCGCCGGCGCTCTCGAAGACCCGTTCGCCGTCGGTGTAGCTCCCGGCGTTGCCCAGGTAGGGCCGGAACCGGAGCCACGCGGCGAAGAACCCGGCGCCAAGGAGCGACAGCACCAGCACCACGCTCTTTCCGAGGTGCGCCGGTCGCCGCCAGGTCACGGCAGTTCCCTATTGGCTCGAGGAGAGCCGCTTCTTCGCGGCGGCCGCGGCGGCGGTCTTCGGGTACTTCGTCAGGATCTCCTGGTACTGGCCGCGCGCCCGCGCGGAGTCGCCGAGCTGCTCCATGCACTCGCCCGCGCCGAGGAGCCCTTCGGCGACCTCCTCGTCGTGCGCGTAGAGGACCGCGACCTTGAGGAACTCGGAGAGCGCCTGCTCGGTCTCGCCCGAGGCGCGCAGCAGGCGCCCCAGCTCGAGGCGCGCGCGCGCCGCCAGCACGCCGCGGTCGCGGGCCACGACCCGCTCGAAGGCCTCGCGGGCGCCGCGCCCCTGGCCCTCGGCCGCGAGCGCCCGCCCGCGCCACAGCTCCGACTCCGTGAGGTTCTCGAACTTCGGGAACCGCCGGGCGAGGTCGGCCAGCACCGGCTCGGCGTCGGCCCAGCGGCCCAGCCGGGCGAGCGCGAGCCCGAGACGGAAGAGCACCTTGGGCATCGCCTCGTGCGCGGGGAACTCCTTGCGCGCCCGCTCCAGCGAGCCGACGGCCTCCTCGAAGCGCTCCTCGCGGAAGAGCGACTCGCCCAGGAGGAAGAGCGTCTCGCCGAAGAGGTCGCTCTTGGGATGGCGCTCGATGAAGGACGTGAACGAGAGCGTCGCGCCCTTCGTGTCCTTCATCCGGAGCCGCGCGAACCCCTCCTTGTAGAGGGCGCGGTCGGCCACCGGTCCCTTGCGCGCGGCGACCTGATAGAGCGGGACGGCCCTGGCGTCGTCGCCCGAGTCGAAGCGCGCCTCGCCCACGAAGAAGAAGGCCTGCGACACCTCGGGCGCCTCGGGCGAGGCCTTCGCCGCCTCGCGGACCAGGGCCTCGGCCTCGTCGGTCTTCTTCTGGTCGAGGGCGAGGTAGGCGGTCTCGACCCGCACCTGCGCGCCCACCTGGGGGTCGCGCACCGTGCGGAGCAGCTCCTCGTAGAGGGCGCGGGCCGGGTCGATGCGGCCCGTCTCCTTGAGCGCGAGCGCCGCCGTCCTGGCGGCCTTCAGGCGGCGGGTCTCGTCGGGGCAGAGCCTCGCGAACGAGCGGAAGGCCTCGACGGCCGCGTCGGCGCGGCCGGCCTTGTGCTCGGCCCAGATGGCCAGCTCGAGAGCCGAGAGGCGGAGGTCGTCCGAGGCGCCCGAGTCCGGCCGGGTCACCGAGCGGAGCAGTTCGCCCGCCTCGGCGTGCGCCTTGCGGTCGAAGAGGCACCACGCGAGCCCGTAGCGGCCGGCCGGGACCAGCTCGCTCTGCCCGAATCTCCCGATCAGCTCGCGGAAGCGGGCCTCGGCCGGCTCCCGCTTCCCTTCCTGGTAGAGGCTCTCCGCCAGCTCGTAGAGCGCCCGCGCGGCGTGCGGGCCGTCCCCGTGGTCGCGGAGCAGGAGCTCGAGGCGGGCGCGCCCGACGTCGCCGCGCTCGAGGCGCGCGAGCCCGAGCAGCGCCTCCGCCCGTCGCTCGTCCTTCGGGTGACGCTCGAGGTAGCGCTTCCAGGCGCGGGCCGCGCCTTCCGGGTCGTTCGCGGAGAGGCGCGCGCGTCCCTCGAGGAAGGCCGCCTCGGCGGCTTCGGGCGCGTCGGGGAAGCGCTCGCCCACCCGGGCGAACCGGTCCGCCGCGGCCGGGAAGTCGCCGGTGAGGAAGCGGCACCATCCGGTGCGCGCCAGCGCCCGGGCCGTCTCGCCCGCGGAGCGGAAGGCCTCCTCCGCCTCGGCGTACTTCTTCTCGGCGAAGAGCGCCTCGCCGATCACGAGGTGCGCCTCGGGGACGTAGCGGCTGGACGGATGGGACTTCAGGAGCTGCCGCGCGAGCCGCGCCGCGTCGGCGTTCCTGCTCTCCTTCAGGCTCGCGACCGCGGCCGCCTGGAGGGCGTAGTCGGAGCCGGAGCGCTCGTAGGAGCGCGTCGCCTCCTCGCCGCGTCCGAGCTCGAAGAGGACGTCGCCGCGCGCCACCTGGAGCCGCTCGGCCAGCTCGGCCGCGGGCTTCGCGCGGAGCGCGAGATCGAGCGTCTTGAGCGCCGCCTCGCGGTCGCCGGCGCGCGACTCGGCCTGCGCCCGCCAGTAGAGCGCCTCGGGGCCCTCGCCCGCCGCGGCCAGCGACTCGCGCGCCGCGGGCGCGTCCCCCGCCTTGAGGAGCTGGATGCCGCGGTGGAGGGCCGCTTCGCCGGTGAAGCGGCTCATGGGGTGGCGCTCGATCAGGCGGCCGAACTCCTCGGCCGCGCCGCGCGCGTCGCCCAGCGCCGCGCGAGCGAAGCCGGCGCCGCGGAGCGCGCCGTCGTGGAACGGGCCCTCGGGCACCGAGTGGTAGGCCGCGAGCGCCGGCTCGGCGCGTCCGGCCTCGAGGTGCGCCTCACCCAGGAGGAAGCGGAGCTCGCCCTCGAACGGGTCGCCCGCGCGGTCGCGGAGGAACCGCTGGATGCGCTGGACGGCCTCGTCGTGCGCTCCGGCGCGATACGCGCACCAGGCGAGGCCATACTCACACTCGCGGGCGAACTCGCCCTTGGGGTCGGCGTCGAGGGCCTCGCGGTAGCGCGTCGCGGCCTCGGGGAAGCGCTGACGGCGGAACTCGGTCTCGCCGAGGAGGAACGTGGCGGGGGCCTTGAGGTAGTCGCGGACGCGGGCCAGCTCGAGCATCGACGCGGCCTCGTCGAAGCGGCCGGCCTGGAGCGCGCACTGTCCCAACCGGAGCGCGACCTCGGAGCGGTACTCGAAGCCCTCCAGGCCGGCGAGCGCGCGGAAGTGCGGCTCGGCCTCGGCGGCGCGCTTCAGCTCGAAGAGGGAGCAGCCGAGGCGGTAGCGGGCGAGGGGCGCCTTGGGGTGGCTCGGGAACTCCCGGAGGAAGCTCGCGTTCTCCTTGGCCGCCAGCTCGTAGAGCTTCTTGTCGAAGAGGCCGGCGGCGAACTGGTAGCGCTCGTCGGCGTCGTCGAGGAGGGGGAGGGCAAAGGCGAGGAACAGGACGACAGGGGTGGGCATCGCTCGTCTCCGCGGTGTCCCTGGATCCGGTACCCCGGCAACGCCGGGCCGAGGGCCGGAGGATGATACGGCGAAGGTGCGGACGGTGTTTGGGGCGAAAAATGGTGTCACTCTTCATTTCTTCCCCGCGGCGGGGAAGAAATGAAGAGTGACACCATTTTTCCTACCGGGGCTTCGCCTCTTTGAAGGACTTCGGGAGGGTGCCGGAGGCGATGTGGGTCTCGACCACCGTTGCGACCTCCTCCTCGCCGACGATGCAGCCGAACATCGTCGGGACCTTGGTCCTCGACTTGCGGTAGGGCTCGACGGCGGCGCGGAAGACGTCGGGCGCGGACTCGTGGAGCCCGCAGAGCGCGAAGAGCTGGCCCGGCAGCGTCCCGTGGGAGAGGACGTGGCGGAGGGCCTGGTTGGCCTCGGGCTCCTTCCAGAGCTTCTGGAGCGCCACGACCGGCGGGGGGACCATGGCGGCGATGCCCACGGCGGCGTTGCTGAACATGTCGGCCTTGAGCAGCACCGCGAGCGCCTCCTCCCCCTCCGGGCTCAGCTTCGGCTTCATCCGCGCGCAGACCTTCCGGAACTCGGACCCGTACCCCCCGCCCACGATGTCCAGGGACCGCTTCTCGACGGGGTGTTTCTCCACCCACTGGGCCACCGTCTGCCCGGGCTCCAGGCGGATGCCGCGCTCCGACGCCACGATCTCGCCGGCCGGCATCTTCCCGCCGGTGCAGCCGAACTGGATCGCGACCTCCTCGCGGCTCTGGCGGAGCGCCCCGACCTCCTTCTCGAAGGTCTCGGGCGCCGCTTCCCGGAGCCCGCAGAGCGCGTAGAGCTTCCCGGCCGTCGTCCCCGAGCGCAGCAGCTCGCGGAAGGCGTCGGCCGGCGCGCGCTCCTTCCAGAGCACGCAGAGCGCGCGCACCTCGGGGGGCGTCTCCCCGCCGTCCCCGACGGCGTCGTCGGTGAACCGCTGGGCCTTCTGGAGCAGCGTGAACGCCTTCCGGCCCTCAGGCGTGAGGTCGGGGGTGGACTGGCAGGCGGGGAGGAGCAGCGCGAGGAGGATGGTGGTCGTCATGATCGTCCCTCCGGATGGGTGCATCTGGCCGGAGGGTAGGCCCGGCGGGCCCGCCTGTCAAAGCCGGGGCTCCGTGCTATCTTCCGCGCCATGACGCTGGTCGGTTTCGCGGCGCGCAACCTCCGGCGGAGCCTCGTGCGCACCGGCCTCACGCTCCTGTGCGTGACGGTCTCGATGACGATCCTGGCCTTCCTGCTGATCGTGCTGCGCGCCTTCTACAGCGGAGCCGACCTCGCCGAGGGGAAGAACCGCTTGGTGGTGCGCCACAAGGCCGGCCTCGTCTTTCCGCTGCCGGAGTCGTACGGGCCCAAGTTGACGAGGGTCCCCGGCGTGACGATGGTGACGCCGCTCACGTGGTTCCAGGGCGTCTACATCGACGAGCGCCACTTCTTCCCGCGCTTCGCCTCCGACCCGGAGAACGTCTTCACGGTCTTCGACGAGAACCGGATCGACTCCGCTGCGCTCAAGCGGTTCCGGGAGAACCGCGGCAGCGCGGTGGCCGGACGGGCGCTCGCAGAGAAGGAAGGGTGGACCGAGGGCAAGCAGATCACGATCCGAGGCGACATCTATCCCTATGACGCCCAGTTGACGCTGGTCGGGTTCTTCGACGGGCCCGATGACTGGCAGCAGACGCTCTTCTTCCATCACAAGTACCACGAGGAGGCGCTGAGTCGGACGGGGGAGATCGGCACCTACTGGCTCAAGGTCGCCTCGAGCGACGTGATCCCCCAGGTCGCGCGGCGCGTGGACGACCTCTTCCGGAACTCGGCGGCGGAGACCAAGACAGAGACCGAGCGGGCCTTCAACCTCTTCTTCATCAACATGATCGGCAACGTGAAGCTGATCATCGGGCTGATCGGGACCGCGGTGGTCTTGGTGATCCTGCTCATCGTGGCCAACACGATGGCGCTCGCGATCCGCGAGCGGACGCAGGAGGTGGGCATCCTCAAGGCGCTGGGCTTCACGCCCGGGAGGATCATCGCGCTGGTCCTGCTCGAGGGGGTCGCTCTCACGCTGCCGGGCGGCGGAGTGGGCCTCTTCCTCGCCTGGCTGGCCGGGCGCGGGCTCTATGAGGTCCCGGAGATCCGGGGGTACTTCCCCAACCTCGCGTTGACGGTGGAGATCACGGTCTACTGTCTGGCGACCGCGGCTGCGATCGGGGTCCTCACCGGGCTGTTCCCGGCGCTCCGCGCGGCCCGCCTGAAGATCGCCGACGCCTTCCGGCACGTGGGGTGACCGATGATCCCGCTGCGCTACACGATCCGCAGCCTCGTGGTCCGCAAGGCCGCTACGGCGGTGACGGCGCTCGCGATCGCGCTCGTCGTGTGGGTGCTGGCGTCTCTGGGTGCGCTCGTGAACGGCGTGCGCGAGGCCTTCGTGGTGTCCGGCGAGCCGGACAACCTGCTGGTGCTGCGCGCCTCGTCCAGCTCGGAGACGATCTCGGGGTTCGAGCGGGAGAAGCTCCAGGTGCTGAAGTTCGTGGACGGGATCGCGCTGGACCCGAAGGGGGAGCCGCTGATCTCGCCCGAGATCGTGATCGTGGTCAACCGGAAGCGGAAGGGGCTGCAGGAGGAGGACAGCGACCGCAACGTGATCTTCCGGGGCGTCTCTCCGGCGGGGTTCGAGCTGCGCCGGCGCTTCCGGATGGTCAAGGGCGAGCGCTTCCGGTCCGGCGTGGGTGAAGTGATCGTGGCCGCGCCGATCGCCCGGCGGTTCGAGGGGTTCGAGGTCGGGGAGACCTTCCAGTTCCAGAGCCGGCCCTGGAGGGTCGTCGGGCACTTCGAGGCGGACGGGAGCGCGTTCGAGTCCGAGGTGTGGATGGACGCGAACGAGCTGGGAGAGGCGGCGGACCGAAGGACGGTGTTCTCCTCGGCGCTCCTGCGCGTGCCCGAGGCCGCCCGCCGGATGGTCATGGCCCGCATCGACAGCGATCCGCGGCTGAACCTCAAAGCCAAGGAGGAGCAGGCCTACTACCGCGAGCAGACCGGGAGGACCACGATGGTGGTGACGATCCTGACCGGGGTGCTCGCGATCCTCATGGCGGTCGGTACCGTCTTCGCGGCGGCGAACGCGATGTACGCGGCGGTGGCCCATCGTGTCCGTGAGGTGGGGACGATGCGGGCGCTCGGGTTCTCGCGCGCGAGCGTGCTCGTGGCCTTCCTGATGGAGGCGGGGCTCCTCAGCCTGATCGGTGGCGCCGCGGGGGCGGCGCTCTCCTTCCTGGTGGATGGCCTCACGGTCGGGATGGCGAACTGGAACACGTTCAGCGAGGTGGTGTTCAAGTTCCGCGTGACGCCGGCGCTGGTCGGTTTCGCGCTCGCCTACGCGCTGGCAATTGGCGTGATCGGCGGCTTCCTCCCCGCGGTAGGCGCGGCCCGCACGCCACTCTCTGCGGCGCTGCGGGAGACGTAGGACCTGCATGGTTTCCCACAAGAAGACCAAGCTGGAATTGGAAGACCGTTTGATGCGAAGGCTGAAGTCCCTCGCGGCCCCCCGGGGGCAGACCCTCTCCTCGCTCGTGGACCAGTTCCTGAGGCGCGGACTGGAGGAGGACACGACGGGTGCGAAGCGTTCACGACCTCCTGAGCTGCCCGTCCACGAGCGGTCGCGCCCGTCGTTGACACCGGTCGCGGGCGAGGGATCCGCCGTGATCAGTAGAAAAGGTCCTGACCCCTTTCCTACTTCCCCGAACCCGACAGCGCCTTGGCGGTCTCCAGGTCCATGTGGAGGTAGGGATCGTCGGGCGCGATCTCGAAGGCCAGCTTCTTGAGCTTCTCGCCCCGCTCGCGCCCCGACGAATCCCCCTTGGCCAGGAGGCGGCCGAGCCGCAGGTAGGCCTGCGCGAACAGCGGGTCCAGCGTGATCGCCTTCTCGAGCAGCGGGATCGCCTCGCGCTCCTTCCCCTCCCGCTCGAGCAACTCGGCGTACTCGTCATAAGTGACCGGGTTCGTGCTCCCCGCATCCACCGCCTGCTTGAAGTACTTCGCCGCCTTCTTGCTCATTCCGTAGCGGCGCGCCCACTGGGCAGCCTGCTCGTAGCCGCGCCCGGTCTGGAGCTGGAGCCTGTTCTTCACGTAGTCGTGCCACTCGGTCTCCAGCATCTTCAGGTCCTTGATCCCGAGTGTGCTCTTGAGCAGCGCGATCTGGTCGTCGGTCGGGACCTGCTTGAAGGCGTTCATCGGCCCGCCCATCATCCGCTTCACCCCGGGCGCCCGGGAGAGCGCGAGGTAGTAGCTCTGGAACTTCTTCGAGTACTTGGGCGACTCCATCAGGAAGTGGACGAAGGACCAGCCCCAGGCGTAGTGGATCGCGCTGAACTGCGGCTCGCGGATCAGGTCCTCGAGCCCCTGCATCTCCTGGCCGGCGATCGCGTCCCAGAGCACCACGAGGCGCCCCTCCTGGATGTTCCCGAGCGCCATCTTCTTCGTCTTCGGGTCCCACGAGCTCGCGCCGTAGTACTCGGCCAGCGACTCGTTGACCCACGGCGGGTAGTTGAACTTGAGGTCGATGAGCTGGGTGAGGAAGTGGTTCCCCTCGTGGAAGAGCACGTCCACCGCGAACTCGGGGTCGCGCCGGTCGTAGAAGACGTGCAGCTCGAGCGGCTCCACGAACCGGAAGTAGCCGAGCACGCCCTGCGGCGCGCCGCTCACCTGGTGGAAGGTGTCCTCGTCGTGGTAGATGCAGACGAGCAGCTTCCCGACCTTGGCCGGCGCCGCGATCCCCCACTTCTTCGTGAACACGTCGTAGTAGGTCTCGAGCAGGTTCTTGTAGCTCTCGAAGATCTCGGGCGGGATCGTGTACTCGAACTTGAAGTGGCGGCTCTCGGTCTTGTAACGGCTCCGCCACTCCAGCCGGCTCTTGGCCTCCTCCAGCCGCTTGCGCCGCGCCTCGAGGTCCTTCGGCTTCGTGTCCGAAGTGGCCGCGTCCCGCACCAGGCCCTCGGGGACGACCACCTCGCCGTTCTGGAAGGCGATGCGGTAGAACGCGCCGTCCTTCCTGATCGGCGGGCCCTCGACGACGCGACCGTCCTTGAGCTGGAGGATGTCCCCGAGCGCCAGCGCCGCCGCGGCGCAGAGGAGCGCGCCGGTCATGACGCGAACCGCGCCCAGGCGCCCTCGAGCCACTCCCAGTCCTGGTCCGTCCAGGACTCGAACGTGAGCCGGAACGCGTCCCCGAGCACCTGCTTCTCGACCGTCTTGGCCTCGGAGCGCATCCGCTTGTAGCGCTCCTCCTCCTCCTCCTCGGTGTCGGGCGCGCTGCTCCCGCCGGCGCTGGCTTTCTTGCGGGTCTGGATGTCGGCCACCACGTCGCTCAGGTTGCGGACGTAGTCCCGGAGCAGCGTCTTCGTCTTCTTCGAAGCCCGGCCGGGGCCGTCCAGCCAGCGGAGGAAGCTCGCCGCCTGCGCCGGCAGGAACTGGGTGTTCTCGCCGGCATTGAAGTCCTGCTCGGGGAGCACCAGGAGCTGGCGGAGCTTCTTCCACATCGAGCGGCGTCCGCCGTCCCGGAGGTTCTGCATCTCCCAGTCGTCGGGCTTGAACTCGAGCTTGCCGCCCCTCACGCGGGCGGTCCCGAGGTACTGCCCGAGCCCGGACGAGAGCCAGGTCGGCATGTGGGCCCAGAGGTCGGCGTTCTTGTCCGAGAGCCACTGCTGGAGGATGCCACGGGTGAGCCACTCGAACTCCCAGCGCATGGCCCAGGAGGTGTCCTTGGCGATGGTCACCTCGCGGGTCTTCATCGAGTAGGCGTCGGTCGACGACTTGTGGTAGGCCGACTGCTCGCGGTCGTTGGCGCAGACCCGGATGATGCCGTGCATCACGTAGTCGGTGCCGATGTCCTCCAGCTCCTTGTCCAGCCAGGCCCGCACGGCCTCGGCCTGGGCGATGACGCGCCCGGTGTACTTGTCGTCGGCGTGGGTGAGGACCAGGAAGTGCGGGGTGCGTTTGACCTTCCAGCCCTCGGGGAGGCCCTTCTGCGCGCGGTCGAAGACGGCTTCCTGGGTCTGGACGCGGCGCGCCTTGCGCTGCTCGGGGGAGAGCCTCTGATACTCGGGCCCCGAGATCGGGAGATCGCGCTCCTTGGTCTCGCTCCTGGCCGCGACCTCCCGCTCGATCAGCTTGAACGAGTTGAGGCAGGCCAGGATCGTCGGACGCATCCGGTCCCACCGGTCCTCGAGCACCTCGAACTGGACCGCGTAGTCCACCCCCATCCCCTCGTAGACCCAGGCGAGGATCCGCTTCGGGCCGCCGTAGCTCGGCTTATGCACCTTGATGTCCCTTTTCCGGACCGGCACGTCTCCGACGATGTCCTCCTTCTCCTCGGCGACGAAGTAGCCCTCGCCCTGCATCGAGCTCTTCAGGTAGTCGGGGTAGTCCTTGAAGGGGATCGTGAAGTCGATCGTGACCTTGTTCCCCTCCCTGGTCACGCTGGGCCCGCGTTTCTTCGTCTGGTCCTCGGGGAAGAGGATCACGGTCATCATGGGGGTGTGGCCCCACCCCTCGCGGTCGGCGTGCTCGCGTGGCGAGAGGTACTTGGCCGCGATCCACTTCTCGTCCACCTTCAGCGGGATGAGCTGCCACTCCTTGGGGTACTGGATCTGAAAGCCCCAGCGCTTGTCGGAGTGGACGGGCTGCGCGAGCGCGCTCGCGGACAAGGCGAGGACGGCGAGCAGGGTGGAAGGTGCACTCTTCATCGGGTTTCTCCCTTGGGCCGGAACGGACAGGGATTGTAGCGGGCACGGCCGTTTCGTCAGCCCCGGGCCCTCTGGAACTCTGGGACGGCCGGGCCGTCCCACGGGTTCCCGGTTTTTCGGGAGGCGGGTCACAGGGGGAAGGCAGCGACTTCCCGCGTCCGCACCCCTGGGAACGCACGTTCATCGTGAGTGGGTTCCTCGAGCGTCGTCCGATCGGACCGGGGTCAGGGAGGGCCCGTCGTGCCCGCGGAAGCCGGTTTCCGGAAGAAACCTGTAGCCGATTCCGACTGTCACCCAAGTACGCCATGGGCCGTGGTGGAGGCCCGCCGGTTGGGGGCGTCGGAGGGCTTCCTCATGGGGCCTTTGCCATCACGACAGGAGCGCATTCATGGACCATCCGGCTCCCACGATCTTCGCGGCTCTATGCCTCTGCGCGGGTTGGACGTGGGCTCAGGGTTCCGGCCCTCCGGCGGGAGACCCGTCGCCCTATGCGCGGCCGGACGCTGAGACGAAGGCCTCCTCCGACGACGGCCCCCAGGACGAGGCGCTGGGCGGGCGCACGGCCCGCGGCACGCCGCTCGCGAAGCGCACGCTGGAGTGCTTCCCGGCCGAGACCCGGAACCTCTTCTGGGAGGTCGATCAGACCTTCGACTCACCTTCCAAAGGGCACCCGCTGAACTTCGACATCGATGGAAACTCGGAGATCAGCGATCAGGAGCGCAATGCGATCCGGGGCCAGAACACGTGGATGCTCTGGGGCGAGGGCAACGAGGCTTTCTGGGGCTGGCTCCAGGAGAGAGGCTACGGCCTGGTGGACTTCCTCATCCTCCTGGATTCGAGGAAACGCGGGAGCCGCTTCAAGGACGCTGGCCTGATCAACCAGCCGGGCATGAGGGCTCAGACGGACTCTGCGAAACGGATCCTCGGACTCTATCTGGACCAGGCGGACGGTGAGAGAGCCCTGATGAAGCCGCCCCCGGGCGACAAGTCCACTCGTCCGGCACCCCCCTCGACCAGGCACCCCAGGCTCTTCAAGCCATGGGACGAGGCCCGCTTCGAGGACGTCCTCAGGGCCCTGCCCCAGGACGGGGCGGACCCGGAGGTCTACGGCTACCCCAGCGGGATCGTCGGCCTCCGGTTGATGCCGAACCCGGACTTCTTCGCCTCCACCGAAGCCGCCGCCCGGGCCCGGGCCTATTGGGACGAGCGCGTCGTGCGCGCGGAGCGCGATGCCTACTACACCGACCCCGAGATCCACGCCGACCCCGGGTTGATCCACCCCTTCCGCGTGAGCATGGCCTGCGGCTTCTGCCACGTCGGACCCCACCCCATGAATCCGCCACGGGATCCCGAGGCGCCGGAGTGGTCGAACCTCTCGTCCATCATCGGGAACCAGTACTGGAGGCCCGAGAAGGCGTTCGCGAACCTGACGAACACGGACAACTTCCTCCACCATTTCCTCGCGAGCCAGCAGCCGGGAACGATCGACACGTCGCTCGTCAGCACAGACCACATCAACAACGCGAATACGATCATTGCCATCTTCGACATCCCGGCCCGGCTGGAGCGGGCGATGGTCAACCCTCCGGAGCACCAGAGCCCGGCCAACCTGCTGCAACCGGGTATCGAGGACGGAAACCCGGCGACCAACCCCCGACATACGCCACGAGTGCTCATCGACGGAGCCGACAGCATCGGGGCCTTCGGCGCGCTTTCCCGCGTCTTCCTGAACATCGGGACCTTCCCGGAGGAATGGAGCCGCTGCCACAACCCGCTCATCGGCTTCAAGCCCCAGCGGCCCTTCTCGATCGCGGCCTGTCAGGCGAGGTCGCTGTTCTGGCAGACCGCGGAGAAGTACCGGATTCCCTACCTGGCGGCCTTCTTCCGGCTGAAGACGAGGGACCAGACGGCCACCGGGCCGATGAAGCTCGCGAACGCGCCAGGGGGCCGGGAGGTCATGAAGCGCTTCCCAGGCGATGCCGGCAGGGGCCGCGGGGTGTTTCTCCAGAACTGCGCCGTGTGCCACTCCAGCAAACAGCCCGAAGTCCGGCTCGCGTTCTCAGGCGATTGGGAGCGTGCGAACGCGTCGAAGGAGGGCGCTTCGTCCGTCCTGACGCTGCCCCTGGACTACGGGGAGTGGGAGCTCTTCAAGAAGAGCCGGGCGTACGAGGCCTACGTGCGGCGGCTGACCAGCCTGGCCGGAGACGTCCAGGGGACGAGTGACCGGTTCCTCGAGGACAACTTCCTGTCCTCTGAGATCCGGATTCCGGTGACGCTCGTCGGGACGAACTCCGGGCGGGCGGTCGCGACGAACGCCATGAGGGGCCAGGTCTGGGCCGACTTCTCCTCGGAGGACTACAAGAAGCTGCCGGCCGTGGGAGCCGTCCGGTTCTTCAATCCGTACTCCGGCGTGCCACCCGACGCCCTGGGGCTCAACGATGCCTACAGCCCGCCGGGCAACGGTCCGGGCTACTACCGTCCCGCGTCGCTGATCAGCCTGTGGGCGACCGCTCCCTACCTCCACAACAACTCCCTCGGTCTGTTCAACAACGATCCGTCCATCGCGGGACGTCTCGCGGCCTTCGAGGACGGCATCACGCGGCTCCTGTGGAACGGGAGGCGGGCCTCCGGCGCGCATCCTGCTTCGGGGGACCTCCGCTTCGATCGGGGCACCCGCCCGCTCGCGGCCGGCGATCCGGGGTTCATCTACCGGACGACCCACCGGAGCTGGTTGCTCATCCCCAGACGCTACATCTCTCAACTGCTCTCCGGCCTCCTGAGCCAGTTCGTGATCTCGCTGTTCACCTTCCATGGCTGGATCGTCGCCGCGCTGATCCTGGGTCTCCTGACGCTCTTCGGCCGGCCCCGCCATGCGGCGATCTTCCTGGCCCTGGCCGGGCTCGGGCTCGGCGCGATCCTGGTGATCACCGCGCTGGGCCGCGTCCACTGGTGGCTCTGGCTGGGAGTCGCCGTTCCTGTCGCGCTCGCGCTCCTCCTCTGGCTCTCGCAGCACCTCGTGCTGCTGGCGCGCGTCTGCCTGGGGCTCCTGGCCGTGGTCAGCCTCGTGACCGGCATCCTCGCGAGCTCCTTCGTCGCGGGACGGCTGGGGCCGCTGCGACTGGGGCCGATCCCGAAGGGGACTCCGGTCAACCTGATCATGAACCTCGATCCCGAGGCCCGGCGGTCGGACCTGATCGGGGGCATGACCGCGCTCCTGCGCGGCTCGCTGCTCAGCGGCAGGACCGGCCTCTCCGACGAGGAGGCGCTCGACCTCTTCCAGAAGGAGGCCGGCCCCGCGCTCCTGAAGGCGGACAAGTGCCCCGACTTCGTGCTCGATCGAGGCCACTGGTTCGGCGAAGCGCTCTCGGACAAGGACAAGAACGACCTGATCGCGTTCCTGGCGACGCTGTAGCAGGCGATCACTCTGGGAGGGCAGCACCAAGGCCATGGGCAAGAAACGACCGACACCGCAGGAGCTCCTGGAGCTGGCCGGCGATCCGGACCGCACGCTCTTCGACTACATCGTGATCGGGTCCGGCGCCGGGGGTGGACCGCTCGCCGCGCGCCTCGCCCAGGGCGGCATGCGCGTGCTCGTGCTGGAGGCGGGGACCGATCCGGCGCGACCGGACGAGGAGAACGCCACCGCCATCGGAGAGCCGGTCCGCCCGGAACCCATCGACCCGAAGAGGCTCCGCGAGGTCCACCAGGCCCCCGGATATCACGCCGCCGCGACCGAGGATCCCGCCATGAGCTGGGAGTTCTCGGTCAGACACTACGCCGACGACGACCTGCAGGCCGAGGATGGGAAGTACGACCCCACCCGGGACCCCGCCCGGAGCGCCGGAGGCGCTGCCCCGGGCAGGAGGAAACGCGCTTCGGTGCCCAAGGGGGGGATCTGCTATCCCCGCAGCTCCGGCCTGGGGGGCTGCACGGCGCACCATGCCATGATCATCGTGGCTCCCAACGACCGCGACTGGGATCAGATCGCGGAGCTCACGCGCGACGACTCCTGGCGCGCCGAGGCGATGCGCGGGTACTTCGCCCGGATCGAGAAGTGCCACTACCTGTCGGCGTACCAGGGATACCTCCGGAAGCTCCTCGGGTTCATCTACCTCGCGTACCGCTGGCTGGCCGGGCTGATCAACCCGCGCTGGGTCCTGGACGAGGCGGGGCATGGCTTCCAGGGATGGCAGGACACGAGCTTCATCGACCCCGGCATCGTGGCCAGGATCCAGAAAAAGGACCGGCAGTTCTACCGCGTGCTCGCCAGCACCATCGGAAAGGCCCTGGGCCAGAAGGGCGAGATCTCGGTCCTGAAGAGGGCGCTCTTGACCTCGCGGCTGATCGAGTACCTGGACCCGAACAACCTGGACACCCGCGGGACGAGCGCGGAGGGAGTCGCCTTCATCCCCATCGGGACCAACGGCAAGCGAAGGGTCGGCGTCCGGGAGCTGCTGCTGGGCGTGGCGGAGAAGCTCCCGGATCACCTGGTGATCCGCATCGGCGTCCATGCGACGCGGATCGTCTTCGCCAAGGGCGAGACGCCGCCGCGGGCCATCGGGGTCGAGGTCGCGGAAGGACGGCACCTGTACCAGGCGAGTCCGCTGGCGAAGCCGGCCTCGCGAGGCAGCCCGCCGAAGCGCATCTATTACGCGAAGAGCGAGGTCCTCGTATGCGCGGGCGCCTTCAACACACCTCAACTGCTCATGTTGAGCGGGCTCGGCCACGAGAAGGAGCTGGCGGCGCTGGGCATCGAGGGCCCCGCCGACGCCGAGGGGAGCCCGGTCGCCAACATCGTCAACCTCCCGGGGATCGGCGCGAACCTCCAGGACCGATACGAGGTCAGCGTGATCAACGACATGAGCCAGGACTTCCCCACCCTCCAGGGCGTCTCGTTCACGCCGGGCGACGAGGGCGATCCCGCCCGGAAGGAATGGCTCGAGCGCGAGACCGGCCTGTACACAACCAACGGCGGCGCCCTGGCCATCCTGAAGCGTTCGCGAGCCCGCCGGGAGGCCGAGGGAGACGAACCGACCGAGCCGGACCTCTTCATCTTCGGCGCCTCCGCCGCCTTCCGGGGCTACTACTGGGGCTGGTCCAAGGAACTCCTGTGTCGGACGAAGGGCGCGAAGGCCCAGAGCCGGAACCTCTGGAGCTGGATCGTGCTGAAGGCCTACACGGACAACAACGCGGGCCGGGTCCAACTCCGGTCGACTTCGCCGTTCGAGCAGCCGGAGATCAACTTCAACTCCTTCCCTGAGGACCGCCGGACGGAGCAGGACGTCGCCGCGCTGCTGGAAGCCGTCGAGCTGGTCCGCGAGATCAACGCGAGCCCCGGCTCCGGATTCGGTCCCGAGGTCCAACCCGGACGGGGTGTGGCGGGAAACGACCTCAGCCGGTGGATCCGGAGGGAGGCCTGGGGCCATCATGCCTGCGGCACGTGTCGCATCGGATCGGACCCGTGGCGGGCCGACGTCCGGACCCTCAACGACCGCCAGGCCGTGCTGGACAGCCGGTTCCGCGTCCATGGCGTCCGGGGACTGCGGGTGGTGGACGCCTCGGTCTTTCCCCGGATCCCGGGCTATTTCATCGTGACGCCGGTCTTCATGATCAGCGAGAAGGCGGCGGACGCGATCCTGGCGGACTCGAAGGAGTACCCGCGCAAGCTGGAGGAGGCCGAGGGCGCGGCCGTCCTCCGGCGCCGGGAAACGGCCGGGACCCACCCGGGATCGGAGCCGCCCGCCGTGATCCGCCTGCCCGCGGACACGGTGGGCCTGGCCCTCTCCGGCGGCGGGATCCGTAGCGCGACCTTCTGCCTGGGCGTGCTCCAGGCCCTCGCTCGGAAGGACCGGGTGCGACGCATCGACCTGTTGTCCACGGTGTCGGGCGGCGGCTACATCGGCGGCTTCCTGGGGCGGCTCTACACGAGGCTCCAGCCGGACCTCGCGAGGCAGCAGCCCGGACGCGTGCAGGACACGCTGACCGACCGGAGGTCCGCACAGGTCTGGTGGCTGCGGACCAATGCCAACTACCTCGCCGGGGCGGGAGTCGCCGACCTCCGGCAGAACCTCGCGATCCTCCTCCGCAACCTCGCCTCGGTGCACTTCGTGATGGGGACGCTGCTGCTCGCGCTCTTCGGTCTGTTGAGGCCCCTCGGCGACTGGCTGCTCGCCCGCGACGGCATCCCGCGGTTCCTGGGCGGTGAGGGTCTCCCTCTCCCGGGGGCAGCGTCGGCGGGATTCGAGTTCACGTCCTGGCGATGGCTGCCCGCGGCCGTGCTTGCGCTCGGGATCATCCCCGCCGCTTTCGGATTCTGGCTGGCCCCCCTTCCGGGGGCCATGGGCTCTCATCCGGCTTCCGTGCTCCTGGCGTGGCTGACCCTGCTGGCGGGCGGGGTGGCCGCCCTGGCCCTTCCGGGCGCGCTCGGGTGGTCCATCGGCGCTCTCACGGTGCTCCTGGCCGCATGGGGGTTCCAGGAGGTCTTCCGCTGGAAGCCGCCGCCGCGAACCAGGCCCGAGGACCTGGGGACCGTCGTCCGCAACCGGCTGACGCGCCGGCTCGGCGCGTTGCTGTTCCTGTTCCTCGGCGCCGTTCTCTGGGTCGTGCTCGACACGCTTGCGCGGACCGCGGCGATCCGGGGATTCGCCATCACGCTGAGCGGGAGCCTGATGGTCCTGACTCCGCTCCTGCCGCTCCTGAGACAGGCCGCTCAGAAGCTGCGGGAGAAGCTGGCCGATGATGCCGCCGGAACGAGCCCGAGCCTCCAACGGAACGCGGTCGCGGCGATGATCGCGTTCCCGCTGGCGTTGTTCCTCCTGTTCGTGGTCGATGTCCTCGCGCACGCCGCCTTCGACACGAGCGCCCGCCTGGGGCTCTGGATGGTCGTCGTCTCCCTGGCGTTCTCGGTGGCGGTCGGCAGCGCGACGCAGATGGCGAACCTCCTCTCCCTGCAATCTTCGTACGCGGCGCGGCTCACCCGTACGTTCTTCGGAGCCGCCAATCCGAGGCGCGTCTATCGGTCGGGCGCCGGTCTGGACATCCAGCAGGCCCATCCCGACGACGACCTGCCTCTACACCAGTACCACCCTGAAGAGCTGGGCGGCCCGTTGCACCTGATCAACGTCTGCGTGAACGAGACCGCGGACATCGCTTCCCAGCGGGACATGCGCGAGCGGAACGGACTGTCCATGTGCGTCGGTCCGGTGGGCGTCAGCGTCGGGCGGAGGTTCCATGCGATCTGGCGGGACGAAGACCCGAGGGACGAGGGCCCGATGGAGCGCCTTCGAAGGCTGCTGGTCCGACGAGTCGAGGAGGCTCCGGTCCTCGAGGCGCTTGCAACCGGGGAGGATCCACGGAGCTTCCACGTTCTGGCGAGGCGGGACGGGAAGCCCGCCCGCGTGGAGCGGTTGAAGGTCGCCCAGTGGATCGCGATCTCGGGCGCCGCCTTCACGACGGGGATCGGTCGCTACACGAGCCTGCCGATTGCGCTGCTCTCGGGCCTGGCGAACTTCCGCCTCGGCTACTGGTGGAACAGCGGCATCGGAGCGGGAGAGCGCCCGGGGCGCTATCCACCCGGCCTCTGGCAGCGGATCAAGTCGATCCCCGCGACTCTATACAGCCTTCAGAACCTCGTGCTGGCCGAGTGGCGGGCGTACTTCCTGGGGCCCTCCCATCGCTACTGGTACCTCAGCGACGGGGGGCACTTCGAGAACTCGGGGGTCTACGAGCTGGTCCGCCGCAGGGTGCCCTTCATCATCGCGGTGGACGCCGGGGAGGACGGCAAGTATGAGTTCGGCGACCTGGCCCTGCTCACGCGGCTGGTTCGCCTCGACTTCGGCGCGGAGATCGAGTGGATCGATCCCAAGGCAGGGCCCGTCCCCACCCCCGCCCAGGGGCTGACCGGCTGGGAGTCGATCGACGCGGCGCTCGCGCCAAGCCGCCTTCCGGACTGGATCAAGGACTGGATCGTCCCGCAGAGCCTGGGCCCGCGGGAGAAGATCGCGCGCCAGGGCCCGCACCGCGCGTCTCTCGCCCGGATCTGGTACGCCGGGACCCAGCACCCGCCGAGCTGCCTGCTCCTCCTCAAGACCGGTCTCTCCGG
>Ga0187892_10004658_pt1 | contig 22717 bp, 24 predicted proteins | sample MA1701073metaG_FD_139345 | JGI IMG/M metagenome (GOLD analysis project Ga0187892, IMG submission 139345) | Bio-ooze microbial communities from a basaltic lava cave in the Kipuka Kanohina Cave System on the Island of Hawaii, USA - MA170107-3 metaG ... | reverse complement strand
TGGCCGTAGTTGTCCTCGTCGACCCAGGGCTGGCCCTCGGCGAAGCGCGTGGAGCGGAAGGGCGTGAGGTCGGCGGTGCGCGGCTTGCCGTGCACGATCCACTCGGCCAGGCACTTGCCGATGGCAGGCGACGTCTTGAACGAGGTGCCGGAGTCGCCCAGCATCACGTAGAGCCCGCCGACGGACGGGATCTGGTCGATGATCGGACGGCCGTCGGGGCTCATCATGATCATGCCGGCCCAGCCGCCCCGCATCGTGGATCGCGCGAAGACCGGCAGCCGCGCGGCGAGCGTCTCCCGGCAGCGCGCCACGTACCCCTCGTCCACGCCCTCGTGGAAGTGGTCGGGATCCGCGTGCCCGGCGCCGAGCTCGACGCCGATGAGCGTCGAGCTCTCACCCTCCGGCCGGAGCCAGGACTGGTGGACCGCGTCGATGATCACGACGTGAGGCCGGACGAAGCCCGGCGGCCATCGGAAGATCGAGATCTGGATGCGGTGCGGGATGAGGCCGAAGTCCAGGCCGAGCGGATCCAGGAGCCGCTGGGCCCAGGCGCCGGGCACCAGCACGGCCGTGTCGGTCTCGATGCGCCCGCCCCTGGTCTCGACGGCGACCACGCGGTCGCGCGCCGTCACGATCCGCGTCGCCTCGCAGCCGGTCTCCAGCCGGACGCCGAGCCGGCGCGCGGCCTCGGCGAAGCCGTACACCGTCGCGTTCGGATCGGCATAGCCGGATCCGGGCTCGTAGGCCGCGGCGCCGATGTCGTCCACGAATGCCTCCGGCAGGATGGCCCGGATCTCGTCCGGGGTCACCGCGCGGGTGTCGATGCCGATCCGCTGCTGCCGCTCGACGTTGCGCTGGAGCGCCGCCTCGTAGCCGCGCGGGACGATCTGGAGAAAGCCGATGGCGCGGAATCCGCAGTCGCCGCCCACCACCTGAGCGAAGTCCTGGAAGACCTTGAGACTCTCGAACGCCAGCCGCGACTCGGCCTCGTTGGTGTAGTGCATGCGGACCAGCGAGCCCGACTTGCCGGTCGCCCCGCCCGCCAGGTGCCCGCGCTCCAGCAGCACGACGTTCCGCATCCCGAGCGAGGCCAGATGGAACGCCGTGCTCGTGCCGTTGGCCCCGCCGCCGATCACCACCACGTCCGCCGTCGTTGTCATAGGCGGTATTGTGGCATGTAACGGGATGCGGGAGTAGCCCGGTGCCGCTCGAGGCCCCCAGCTTGACTATCCCCGACCCAGGCCATATAAAGGACGCCACCACGCCCGGATTCCCGGAGGAGCCAAGAGGAGGAGATCAGCGTGAGACTCACCCGACGTGAACTGCTCAAGGGAGCGGTGGCCGCCGGCGCCGCCGGTGCCGCTGCCCAGGTCCTGACCGATCCCGCGCGGGCGCAGACCACCAAGAAGCGCGAGCTGGTGGTCGGCCAGGGCGGGGACATCGCGGCCTTCGATCCGCACCTCAGCACGTCCTCCAACGAGATCCGCTGGACCTTCAACCTCTTCGACAACCTGCTCGCCCGCCACCCGGACGGCAAGCTCTACCCGTCGCTGGCCACCGAGTGGAAACTCCAGGGGCAGACGGCGTGGGTGTTCAAGATCCGCCAGGGCGTGAAGTGGCACAACGGCGATCCGTTCTCCTCGGCGGACGCCAAGTTCAGCCTCGAGCGCACCGCCGATACGACGCTGAAGGGCAACCGCGTCAGCACGGTCTTCACGATCGAACGGGTCGAGGCGCCGGATCCCGCCACCTTGATCGTCCATTGCAAGAAGCCCGATCCGCTCCTGCCCGCGCGGCTGGCCTTCTACGGCGGCCAGATCGTGCCCAAGAAGTACATCGAGAGCGCGGGCCAGGCGGCGATGAACACCAAGCCCATCGGCACCGGGCCCGTGCGCTTCGTCTCCTGGGTGAAGGACGACAAGGCCGTCTTCGAGGCGAATCCCGACTACTGGGGCGGCAAGGTCGACTTCGACCGTATGATCGTGCGGCCCATTCCCGAGATGGCGCCTCGCGTCGCCTCGCTCCTGAAGGGCGAGGTGGACATGATCCTGCAGCTGCCGCCGGATCATGGCGAGCGCGTCAACGCCAATCCCTCCACCCGCGTGGTCAGCGCGCTCTACGCCGGGCTCTACGTGCTGGCGGTGAACAGCAAGGTGCCGCCGCTCGACAACCCGCTGGTCAAGCAGGCGCTCTCGCTCGCCATCGACCGCGAGCTGATCGTGAAGGAGCTCTGGCGCGGGCGCGGCATCGTGCCGAGCGGCCCCATCGCCAAGGGCGACAACCACTTCGACGCCGCGCTGCCGCCGCTGGCCTACAACCCCAAGGAAGCGCGCGAGCGGCTGAAGAAGGCCGGCTACAAGGGCGAGGAGATCCTGATCGAGACGACCTCGGGCTACACGGCCAATGACAAGCCGATGTCGGAGGCGATCGTCGCCATGTGGCGCGACGCCGGCATCAACGGGCGCGCGCAGGTGATCGAGTACGCGGTGCGCGCCGAGAAGAACCGGGACAAGTCGTTCAAGGGGCTCTGGTGGTCGGATCCGACCTCCACGCTGGCCGACCCGGATGGCATGATGTGGCGACTGCTCTCGCCGGGCGGGCCGCAGGACTACTGGCGCCACGCCAAGTTCGACGAGCTCGGCCAGGCCGCGCGGTTCTCCGTGGACGAGAAGTTCCGGGGCGAGTCGTACCGTGAGATGACGAGGATCTTCCTCGAGCACTTCCCGTGGCTGCCGATCATCCAGCCTACGAGGATTACGGCATCCAGAAGTACGTCGAGTGGACGCCGAACCCGAACCAGGCGTTCGAGATCCGTCGCTTCAACTTCAAGTTCCGTCGCGCGTAGCCGCCGCCCCTCACCCTCTCGTCCCTCTCCCCTCGGGGGAGAGGGCGGGGTGAGGGGCAAGCCGGACCGCGGCGCGCCACCACATGCGGGGACTCCTCCCGTTTCTCGGTCGCCGCCTCTTCCGCGCGCTGATCTCGCTCTGGCTCGTCTCCACGGTCGTGTTCGTCGTGATGCGCCTGTCCGGCGACCCCGTGCCGCTGCTGCTCCCCCAGGATGCGCCGCGCAGCGAGATCTTCCGGGTGCGCGCCGAGCTCGGCCTCGACCTGGCCCTGCCGGTGCAGTACGGCATCTTTCTCCGCAACGTGGCCCGCGGGGATTTCGGCCAGTCGATCCGGTTCCGCGATCAGGCGCTAGCCGTGGTGGTGGGCTACCTGCCCGCCACGCTCGAGCTCGGCCTCACGGCCTTCGTGCTGGCCGTCGTGGTGGCGGTGCCGATCGGCATCCTGTCGGCGGTGCGGCGCAACACGCTGCTCGATCATGCGGCGATGATCTTCGCGCTCATCGGGCAGTCGGCGCCGACCTTCTTCCTCGGCATCCTGTTCATCCTGCTGATCTCCCTCAAGGCCGGCCTGCTGCCGACCTCCGGGCGCGGGGACTGGACGCACCTCGTGCTCCCCGCCCTCACGCTCGGCGCCTTCGCCATGGCCTCCATCGCGCGGATCACCCGCTCGGCCGTGCTCGAGGTGCTCCGCGCCGACTACATCCGGACCGCGCGCGCCAAGGGGGTTGCCGAGGCGCTGGTGGTCGTCAAGCACACGCTGAAGAACGCGGCGATCCCGATCGTCACGATCACGGGGCTGCAGTTCGGCAGCCTGCTCGGCGGCGCCGTCGTCACCGAGACCGTCTTTGCCTGGCCGGGCATCGGCCGGCTCGCGATCCAGTCGATCTACAATCGGGACTACCCGGTCGTGCAGTGCACGGTGTTCCTGGCCGCGGCGATGTTCATCGTGCTGAACCTCCTCATCGATCTCCTGTATGGCCTCCTCGATCCCCGCGCTCGCGCCCACTGAGGCCGCCGCTCCCGCCGAGCCGACCGCGGCTCCCCGCGGCCGGCGGCGCGCGCTGCGGCTCGTGCTGCTCGGCGCCGGCTTCGTCGTGCTGCTCGCCTTCGCGGCGCTGGCCGCGCCCTGGTTGGCGCCGCAGGATCCGAACCGGCAATCGCTCCGCGCGCGGCTCTCGCCGCCCACCTGGGAGGCGGCCGATGGGCGCGCGCATCTGCTCGGCACGGACCATCTGGGGCGGGACGTGCTCTCGCGCGTGATCTACGGCTCACGCGTGTCGCTCGCCATCGGGTTCGCCGCGGTGCTGGTCGGCAGCGTGGTGGGCTCCGCGCTCGGCCTGTGGGCGGGGTTCCGCGGCGGCTGGGCCGACAGCCTCGTCATGACGATCGGCGACGCCCAGCTCGCCTTCCCGTTCATCCTGCTCGCCATCGGGATCATCGGCGTGCTGGGCCCGAGCTTTCCGACGCTGGTCGTCGTCATCGGCCTGTCCGGCTGGGTCGCCTACGCCCGCGTCCTGCGCTCGCAGACGCTGGTCCTGCGCTCGCGCGAGTTCGTCGAGGCGGTCCACGGGCTGGGCGGCTCGGCGACGCGGATCATGCTGCGGCACGTGCTGCCGAATGTCCTCTCGACGCTCGTCGTGATCGCCACCCTCGAGCTCGCGCGGGCGATCGTGCTCGAGGCGACGCTGTCGTTCCTGGGCCTCGGGATCCAGCCCCCCACCCCGTCCTGGGGCGGCATGGTGCAGGAAGGCCGCGAGTATCTCGACTCGGCGTGGTGGATCTCCACCTTCCCGGGCCTCGTCCTGATGATCACGTCGATCGTCGTCAGCCGCACCGGCGACTGGCTGCGCGACGTGCTGGACCCGACGCTGCGGGGGGAGTAGACGGCGCTGCGATCACGAAGGCCCGCCGGAACGGAGGTGCCCGTGAGGATCGTCATTCGGCCGACACATCTCACCCGGGTCCTGGTGACGGTCGTGTGCTGCCTCGTGCTCGCCCACGTCACCGTGGAAGTGCTCAGAATGGGCTTCGGAGTCGAGCGGTTCGCAAAGCTCCTGCGCCTCGTCGATCTCGGTAGTGAAGCCAATCTTCCGACGTGGTACTCGTCGGCCGCGCTGCTGCTGGCGTCGGCGCTCCTGACCGTCATCGCCCACCACAAGCGGCGAACCGGCGCACCTTACGAGCGCCACTGGGCCGTGCTCGCGCTGATCTTCCTCGGTCTGAGTATCGACGAGGCGGCCCAGATCCACGAGATGACGATCAAGCAGCTGCGAGCGCTCGTCGGGGGGCGCGGATTGCTGTACTTCACCTGGGTGATCCCCGGCGCCGCTTTCACCATCACGACGGCCCTCGCCTACATGCGATTCCTCAAAGATCTCCCGCCCGGTACGCGGTCAGGCTTCCTCGCGGGCGGCGCCATGTTCGTCGGTGGGGCTCTGGGCGCCGAGATGATCGGAGGATATCTGCTCGAGACATATGGTCGGCACAGTATCGCCTATGCCGTCGTCAAGACGGTCGAGGAGACGCTCGAGATGCTGGGGATCGTGGTCTTCATCCACGCGCTGACATCCTACATCGCCGACGACATCGGCGCGGTGCATGTGCAGCTCGGCGCCGCGGGGCGAGGCGCGCGGCCCGTGCGGGCCGACCGACTCTCCGAGAGCGTTCCGGCCGAGTAGCGCGCTCGCGCGTCAGCGCGCGAGCGCGACACCGATCACGCCGGCCAGCACCACCGCGGCGCCGGCCAGGCGGCGCCGGAGGTCGCCCTCGCCGAGCCACACGCTGCCGATCAGCGCCGAGAGCACGATCGACATCTCGCGGGCCGCGACCACGTAGGCCGCCTTGGACAGCTGGAAGGCGAAGAGCACGAGCAGGTATCCCGTCGGGCTGCCGATCGCGGCCGCCACGATGCTGGCCCGGTTCTGCCGCCATTCACGCTGGAGGTCCTGCCGGCGCGAGAGCACGACGGGCATGAGCGCCAGGCACGAGCCGAGCTCGATCAGGCCGATGTACGCCACCGGATGGAGCCGCGCCACGCCGGCCTTGTCCACCAGCGAGTACGCGGCGATCGACAGCCCCGTCACCAAGGCCCAGCCGGTTCCGGGAGCCAGCACCCGCCGGTCGCTCCAGGCGCCGCCGCGCCAGTGCAGGGAGAAGATGCCGGCCACGACCAGCGCGATGCCGAGCACTCCCAGCGGAGAGAGCGTCTCGTCCAGGAACACGAGCGCCAGCACCGGGACCAGCGCCACGCCCAGACCTCGCGCCACGGGATAGACCAGCGAGTAGTCGCCCAGACGGTAGGCGCGCCCCAGCGTGAAGAAGTACGTCGAGTGCAGGATGATCGTCGCCACCACGAACGGCAGCGCCTCCGGCCGCACCCCGTGCCTGAGCAGGACCAGGACCGTGAAGGGCAGGTAGAGCAGGCTCGCCAGCACGCCCGTGCACCAGAGAAACAGCAGGGGGTCCGTGCCGCGCTTGACCAGCGCGTTCCACCCGGCATGGAGCACCGCCGCGCCGATCACGAGCAGCAGGGCGGTGGGGCTCACCGCGACAGAGTACGGGTTCGGCGCGAGCCGGACAAGCCGCTGTGGGAGAGGAAGCGTGGCCATCCCTCTGCGCCGCCGCTGGGGGGGACAGGGCAGGGGGAGCCCGCCGACGCGGCCCGAGCCGGGACCTCGTCTTGACAGCGTCACGGCTGCTTCCTACTTTGGGGAGGATGGAGAGCTTTGGCGCGCGGCTCCAGCGCGGCGATCAGTGCTTGAGCCAGGGCCTCAATGGCGAGGCGGAGGCCGAGCTGCGGGCCGCGGTCGCTCTGGACCCGCGCAGCGCGAAGGCACACTTCAAGCTCGGCATCGCGCTGGAGCGACAGCGAAAGTGGATCGAGGCCGAGTCTGCCTACCGCGAGGTGGTGCGCTGGAAGAAGGACCACTCGCTGGCGTGGCTGCGGCTGGCGGCCACGTGTCGCCGGCTGGGCAAGTTCGCCGACGAGGAAGTGGCCATCCGCGAGGCGGTGCGACTGGCGCCCGGCAACCCGGAGGCCCGACACAACCTCGCGGTGACACTGGCTCGGGCCGGCAAGCTCGACGAAGCGCTGGCCGCCTACCGTCAGGCGCTCGCGCTGGCCCCCGGCAACCCGATCCTGCACGACGCGCTCGGCACGCTCCTGAGCTCCCACGGCCGCCTCGACGAGGCCACGGCCGCGTTCCGCGAGGCCATCCGGCTCCAGCCGCACTCGGTCCGGCAGCGGCTTCACCTGGGCGAGGTGCTGAGGCGGCAGCGCAAGTGGCCGGACGCGGCCGCGGCGTACCGGGAGGCGCTGGAGGTCCAGCCCACCAATGCCGATCTGCACGGCGGTCTCGGCCGCGTGCTCGAGCGCATGCGCCGTCCCGCCGAGGCCGTGGCCGCCTACACGCGCGCGATCCGCCGCGACCCGACGAACGGATTCTGGCTCTGCCGTCTGGCCATGGTGCTGGAGCGCCAGGGAAAGTATCTCGAGGCCGAAGCGACCTTCCACGAGGCCGTGCGCTACAGGCCGGATCTGCTGGACGCGCATCTCGGGCTGGCGACCACGTGTCGGCGGCAGGGCAAGTGGGCGGAGGAGGCGAAAGCCTACGCCGGCGCGATCGCGCTCCGTCCGGACGACGCGCAGCTCCACGCCGAGCTCGGGATGGCGCTCGAGGCCGCCGGCCTGCTCGCCGAAGCCGCCGCCGCCTTTCGTCAGGCCGTCGCGCTCGCGCCGAACAACACCGACTACCACCTGGATCTCGGCATCGCGCTCGGCCGGCAGGGCCGGCATGCCGAGGCGGAGACGGCACTGCGCGAGGCCGTTCGCCTGAACCCGACGGATGTCGTGGCGCAGGCGAATCTGGCGCTCGGGCTCGGCCGTCAGGGCAAGTACGCCCAGTCCGAGAGCGCCTACCGGGAGGCCATCAAGCTCCGGCCGGAGGGCGCCCAGCTCTACCGTGGACTCGGGATGGGGCTGTACTTCCAGGGCAAGTACGAGGCCGCCGAGCAGGCGCTCCGGGAAGCGATCCGTCTCAAGCCGTCGTACGCCCGGGCCCGGTCCGACCTCGGCGAGCTTCTCAGTGAACAGGGCCGACATGCCGAGGCCGCGCACGTGTTCGGCGAGGCGATCCGCGTGAAGCCGCATCGCGCCGCCTCCCATCGTGGGCTCGGGGCCGCCCTGCTGGCGCAGGGATGGCTGGCCGAAGCCGAGATCGCGTATCGCGAGGCGCTCCGACTCAGGCCGGACGACGCGCAGAACCACTTCAATCTCTGGACGGTGCTCGAAAAGCTGGGCAAGCACGCCGAGTGCGAGGCGGCCTATCGGGCCGCGATCGCGGTCAAGCCCGATCACGCCGAGGCGCACGCGCGGCTCGGCGCCTCCCTGGCCCGGCAGGGCCACTGGGCGGAAGCCGAACGGGCGTGCCGCGAGGCCGTCCGTCTGAACCCGGACGACGCGCGATTTCGCAACATGCTCGGGGCCGTGGTGAAGCGCCGCCTCTGATGGCTCGGAGTCGGTCCGACTATTCGGCGGAGCTGCTCACTTGATCGGGTGCGCGCCGGCGCCGTGGCGTGCGCTCGGGTGACGCGAGTCCGCCGGGCCGCCGCCGTCCTCCTGCTCGGCGGCGCCCTCGCGCCGATCGGCTGCGCCCGCGGCGTGCCGGCCGGATCGCCGCTGATCGTTCCCTCCGGAGCCGACGCGGGCGCCGCCGCCCGCAACGTCGCCGCGCGCGCCCGCCACGCCGAGATCATCTATCTCGGGGAGCAGCACGACAATCCGGCGCATCACGCGGCCCAGCGGCAGATCCTCGAGGCGCTCGTGGCCGCGGGCGCACGCCCAGTCGTGGCCTTCGAGATGCTCGAGCGTGGCGAGCAGACGGGCCTGGGGCGTGCGCTGGCCGAGGCCCGCGCGCCTGACGAGCTCGCCCGGCGCCTGCGCTGGCGCGAGCGTGGCTGGCCGGACTTCAGCATGTACTGGCCGCTGTTCGATCTCGCCGCGACCGTCGGGCTGCCGGTCGTGGCCGCCGACCTGGAGCGCGTGCAGGCGCGTCGCATCGCGCGCGGGGGGCTCGCCGCGCTGGGCGACGACGCGGCCGAGCTGCGCTCGCTGCTGGCGCCCGATGCGGCGCGCGAAGCCGCCCTCGCGCGCGAGATTGCCGAGGCGCACTGCGGCGCGCTGCCGGCCGAGCGGCTGGCGCCGATGGTGGAGGCCTGGCATGCGCGCAATGTCGTGATGGCACGACGGCTGGTGCAGGCGCTGGACCGCAGCGGGCAGGTGGTCGTGATCATCGGACGCGGCCACCAGCAGGCCGGTGGACTGCCCGCTCAGGTCGCCGCGCTGCGCCCCGGCACCCGTCAGCTCGTCGTGGACCTGGTGGAGGCCCCGGCCGGCGTGGATCCGGGACGCCGGGCCTCGGACTCGCGCGGCGACGTCGTCTGGCTCACCCCGCCCGCCGAGCGGCCGGACCCGTGCGCGGCGCTGCGCCCGGCCCCTAGCCGCCTGTCCGACTGATCCGCGGCGCCGGCTTCGCCGGGGCAAGCCCATTCTGGGGGAGGTCTCGGAGGGGGCCGTCGAGGCCCCCTCCGATTGGCTAGCTCCTGAGGTAGGCGTGGCGCACGGTTTCGGAAGCGGCCAGCTCCGCCGCGGTGCCCTGGCCCACGATCTCGCCCTTTTGCAGGAGAAAGCCGGAATGCGCGATGGCCAGCGTCTTCCGCGCGTTCTGCTCGACGAGGAACACCGTGCTGCCAGTCCGGTTGATCGTCTCGATCATCTCGAAGATCTGCTCGACCAGGAGCGGGGAGAGCCCGAGCGACGGCTCATCCAGCAGGAGGAGCTTCGGCCGGCTCATGAGCGCCCGACCCATGGCGAGCATGGCCTGCTCGCCGCCGGACATGGTGGCCGCCTTCTGACTGCGCCGCTCGGCCAGCCGCGGGAACAGCGAGTACACCTGGTCGCGTCGCGCCGCGAGGTCGCCCGGGTTCCACTCGACGAAGGCGCCCATGCGCAGGTTCTCCTCCACCGACATGCGCGGGAAGACGCGCCGGCCTTCGGGCACCACGGCGATCCCGAGCTCCACGATCTGATGGGCCCGGAGCCGGTCCAGGCGGCGGCCCTCGAACCAGATGCTGCCCTCCACCGGATTCACCAGGCCGAGGATCGTGCGGATCAGCGTCGTCTTGCCGGCGCCGTTCGGCCCCAGCAGGCACGCGATCTCGCCCTGCGCGACCCCGAGCGACACGCGGCGCAGCATCGTGATCGGCCCGTAGCGCGTGCAGACGCCGCGGAGCTCAAGCACGGGCGGTCTCCTTGCCGAGATACGCCTCGCGCACCTCGGGGTTCGCCGCCACCTCGCCGAAGGAGCCCTCGGCGATCTTTCGCCCGTAGTTGAAGGCCACGACGCGGCGGCTCACGCCCTCGATGACGAACATGTCGTGCTCGATGATGATCACCGACAGCTCCGGCATCTCCTCGCGCACGATTTTTAGATCCGTCATCAGCTCGGCGGTCTCCTCCGGGCTCATCCCGGCCGACGGCTCGTCGAGCAGCAGGAGCCGGGGTTCGGAGGCGAGCGCGCGGCAGATCTCGACCCGTCGACGGTCGATCTGCGGAAGCTGCCCCACGCGCACCAAGCCGCGCGCGGGCAGGTCGCGGTTGAACAGCGCAAGCAGATGCGCCGCCCGGTCGGTCGCGCGCCGGATCTCGGCCAGGAAGCGGCGGCGCCGGACCACGACGTCCAGCAGACCGGTGCGACGCCGCGCGTGCATGCCGATCAGCACGTTGTCGAACACCGAGAGGCTCAGGCACAGGCGACTGGACTGGAAGGTACGCGCGATGCCGAGCCGCGAGATCCGGTGGGCCTCCAGTCCGCGCAGGCTCCGGCCCGCGAAGAGCACGTCTCCCGCCGCCGGGCGGTAGAGTCCCGTGAGCGCGTTGAAGAAGGTCGTCTTCCCCGAGCCGTTCGGACCGATGATGCCCATGGTCTCTCCCGGCTCGACGTGGACCTGGACGCGATCGAGGGCCACCAGTCCGCCGAAGCGGACGGTCAGCTCGCGCGTCTCGAGCAGCGGCGCCGGTCGGCCCATCAGCGGTATCTCCGGACCGCCGCCGGCCACAGGCCCTGCGGCCGGTAGAGCAGCATGAGCACGATCACGATGCCGTAGAGCAGCAGCCGGTACTCGTGCAGGAAGCGGAAGCGCTCGGGCAGGGGCAGGAGCAGGCAGGCGCCCAGGATCACGCCGGGGATGGAATCCACGCCGCCGATGATGATGACCGAGAGCATGATCAGCGAGTAGCCGAAGTCGAAGTCCGGCGGCGAGACGAAGCCGACCATCACGGCGTAGAGCGCCCCGCCGAGCCCGATGAAGAAGTTGCCGATGGAGAAGGCGATGAGCTTGCCCCGCGTGATGGACACCCCGCAGCAGCGGGCGGCGATCTCATCGTCGCGCAAGGTGTTCAGCTCGAGCCCCAGCCACGAGTCGTAGAGCCGGCGGATCACCCACGTGCTGGCGGCCGCGATGAGCAGCGCCGCGTAGTAGAAGTTGGCGTGAGCGGGCAGCGCCACGCCGAACACGGTGGGCTTGGTGGTGAACGCGTACCCCGCGATCGTGAGCGTGGGGATGTTCTTGATGCCCTGCGGTCCGCCGGTGAACTCGAGGTTGTTCATCAGGATGTTGAAGATGAACACGAAGGCGATCGTGACCAGCGCCAGGTAGTGACCGCGCGTCTTGAGGATCGGAACGAACAGGATCGTGCCGACCGCGACGGCGACGAGCGGGCCGACCAGCAGCGCGAGCCAGGAGGGCCATCCGGCGTTGATGGTGAGCAGTCCGACCGAGTAGCCGCCCAGCCCGGCGAAGGCCGCCCCGGCCAGGTTGATCACGCCGGCCGTGCCGATCTGCAGATTCAGCCCCTGGCCGATCGTGATGTACAGCAGCGCGAGCGTGGCGACGAACGTCCAGTACGGGCTCGCGCTGAGCGCGAACGGCAGCGCCAGCGTGCACACCGCGCCGCCGACGAGGGCCGCGCGAGCATGCTCGGCGAAGGCCGCGGCCAGCCGCTCGCGCGCCGGCGCCACGAAGCGGAGCAGGAGCAGGGCTGTCACGAGCGCCGCGCCCGTCGCCGCCAGCGCCCACGCCCGCTCGGCGAGAATCCCCGCGACCACCAGCCCGAACAGCGCCGTTTCCGCGACCCAGACGAGAATCACCGCTGTCACGGGATGGTCATCCCCCCTCGGGGCAGAGCGCGCACAGGATCCCTCTCCCCTCTGGGGAGAGCGCGCACAGGATCCCTCTCCCCTCCGGGGAGAGGGCAGGGTGAGGGGCCGACGAGCGGACCGCGCCCACCGCCTACCAGTACTGCATGGAGTCGCGCAAGATCCAGTCCAGCTCGGTGGCTCCCACGGTGCGCGGTGCACCGGACAAGAGCCGCGGCTGCTTGAGCGTCCCCTCGACGAGGGCCGCGATGTCGCGCTCCGTGTAGCCGATCGCGTCGAGCCCTCGGGGCATGCCGACGTCGCGCATCAGCGCGATGAGGGCTCGCGGCAACGCCTCGCGGCGCTCGGCCTCGCTCAGCCCGTGCACCGGGGTCCCCATGAGCTCGGCGGCGCGCAGATGACGCTCGGGCGCGGTCGTGTAGGTGAAGCGGAACGCCGCCGGGGCGGGGAGGATCACGGACATGCCATGCGGCACCAGCGGGTGCCGCGTCCGGTAGCCGGCGGGCATGTAGCCGCGCACCAGCCCCGCGATCGGATACGCGGCCGCATGCGGGATGTGCACGCCCGCGTTGCCGAAGCCGATCCCGGCGTAGTTGGCGGCCAAGGCGAGATGCACCCGCGCCTCGACGTCCAGCCCGTTGAGCACCGCCCGGCGCAGGTAGCGCGCGACGTACTCGATGGCCTTCTCGCACCAGACGTCGCTGGCCGGGTTGGCGCCGATGTACACGGGCCGATCCGGCGGGTGGTGCTTGGGCCGCGCATTGTACGGCCGCGACGTGTAACTCTCGATCGCGTGGGTCAGGATGTCGCACCCGGCCGCGGCCGTGACTTCCGGCGGCGCCGTGAGCGTGTTGAGTGGATCCACGATGCCGAGCGCCGGCCGGAGCAGCCGGTGCGAGACGCCGGCCTTGACGTGCTGGTCCACGACGTGTGTGATCGCGGCGGCCGTGGTCTCGCTGCCGGTGCCGGCGGTCGTCGGCACGGCGATGAGCGGCTTGAGCGGTCCCGGGACGGGCACGCCCTTGCCGACCGGCTTGTTGATGTAGTCGAGCAGCGGGGCCGGGTAGCAGGCCAGCAGGTTCGCCGCCTTGCCGGTGTCGATCACGCTGCCGCCGCCCACGGCGATCAGCGCGTCGAACTCCTTGGCCCGCGCGTACTCGGCCGCGTCCTCCATCGAGCGGTCGGTGGGCTCGACCTCGGTGCCGTCGAACACGTCGGCCTTCACGCCTTGCTGCTCCAGGAGCTGCCGCACGCGCTCCGGCAGCCCGAGCTCGGCGAGGTTTCGGTCCGTGAAGATGAGGGCCTTCCTGACGCCGAGGCGGAGCGCGTCGTAGCCGATCTCGTCCGTGGCGCCCAGGCCGAACTTGATCGGGGACATCTCCATGACGAACACCGTCTCGGTGGGCAGCGTGACGCCTTTCATTGTGACCTCCAGGCAGTCGACTCTCTGCCGCCGGCCATGGCCGGCGGTCACGGCAATTATAGGCGCGCCGGCCAGCCTCGCGGGCGCTGATCGCGGCGCGCCTTGCCGCCGGCGGGGCGGGCCGGTATAGTCGGCCGTCACTGACGATGCTCTACATGATCATCGAACGGTTCAAGGACGGCGATCCCGTCCCGGTCTACCGGCGGTTCCGGGATCAGGGCCGGATGGCGCCGGAGGGGCTGACGTACCTCGCGAGCTGGATCACCTCAGACATGACGACGTGCTACCAGGTCATGGAGTGCGAGGACCCGGCGCGACTCGAGCAGTGGGTCGCTCGCTGGCGCGATCTCATCGATTTCGAGGTGCTGCCCGTCATGACGTCCGCTCAGGCCGTCGAGCGGATCGCGCCGCGACTGTAGCCGGCTCCCGGCCGAGATCCGGGATACGCTACACGCGCTCCACGCTCTTCTCGCCCAGAATGCCGCTCGGCCGCGCGATCAGGAACAGCATGACGACCGCGAAGGCCACCACGTCGCGGAACTCCGACCCGCGGGGGATGAACGCGGCGGCGGTGGTCTGGAGCACGCCGAAGAGCAGGCCCCCGAGGATCGCGCCGTAGACGTTGCCGAGCCCGCCGATGGCGGCGGCGGAGAAGCCGATCACGCCGCCCGTGATCCCCATCACGAAATGAATCTCGCCGTAGTACAGGCCTGACAGGATGCCGGCCACGGCCGCGAGCGCGGAGCCGATGAAGAACGTCGCGTCGACGGTGCGGTCGAGGTTGACGCCCATCATCTGCGCCGCGTCCGGGTCTTGGGCGACCGCGCGGATCGCGGCGCCCATCCGCGTGCGGGTGATGATGAGGTCCACCGCCACCATGGCGAGCAGCCCGATGGCCAGGATCGCCAGGTTCTCGTAACGGATCGTCACCCCGCCGAGCTCGAAACCTCCCTGCGGCAGCAGCTGCGGGAACGGCTTGGGATCCGCCCCGCGCGGATAGAAGATCAGAACGGCTTCGCGAATCACGAGCCCGAGCGAGAGCGTCGCCAGCAGCGTCATGAGCGGCGACGATCGCGCGAGGGGCTTGACGCACACGCGCTCGGCCACGACGCCGATGAGCCCGGTGATCAGCATGGCCGCGACGAACGCCAGCGCGAGATCGATGGCCGGCGACACGAGCCCGGCCAGCCGCAGGCCCAGCAGCGTGGTGAGCCCGGCGAAGGCGCCGAGCATGAAGATGTCGCCGTGCGAGAAGTGGATCACGTCGAGCACGCCGAAGAACAGCGTGAACCCGACGGCGATCAGGGCGTACATCACCCCCAGCATCAGCCCGTTCAGGGCCTGCTGGAGGACCAGCTCGACCGGGGGCACCGGTTCGCCCCGAGCGGCCCGCGCTACATCTTCTTGAACTTCAGTCCAGGCAGGGTGCGCTTGCCGGAGGCGTACTCCGAGTCTTCCCAGAGCACCCACTTGCCGTCCTGGCTCACGTACTTGGAGATCAGCGCGACGGTGTTCTGGCCGTGCTCGTCGAACTCGACCGGGCCGATGATGGTGTTGGCGTTCTTGGTGCGCTTGAGCCGCTGGGCGACCTTGGCTCGATCGGGTCCGACCGCCTCGATGGCGTCGATCACGAGATTGGCCGCGACGTAGGCGAATGGCCCGTAGGCTTCCGACGGCTCCTTGAAGGCGGCCTTGGCGTACGCGTCGAGGAACTTCTTGCCACCCGGAAGCTTCTCGGTCGGCGCGCCCTCCACGAAGCAGAGCGTGCCCTCGGCGGCGGCGCCGGCCGTCTCGTTGAACGTGTCGGACTTGATGCCGCTCGTGCCCTGGAACTGCGCCCGCACGCCGAGCTTGTCCATCTGCACCTTCACGCGCACGCCGTCCGGGGTGAGGCCGCCGTACCAGACGACCTCCGGCTTGTCGGCCTTGGCGCGCGTGAGCTCGGCCGCGTAGTCCTTCTGGTCCTTGGCCGTGCCCTGCGTGGAGAGGACCTTGCCGCCGGCCTTCTCCAGGAACTCGGTGAACCACTTCGCGTGCGCGCGGCCGTAGTCCGTGGTGTCGTGGATCACCGCGAACGTCTTGAACCCGAGTGTCTTGACCGCGAAATCCGCGGCGATGTTGTTCTGGTTGATCATGGTGCCGTTGACGCGCGTGATCTCCACATATTTGTGGCTGTACGTGATCTCCGGCAGGACCGCGCCCCACACCATGGCCGGCATGCCCGCCTTGTGATAGGTGTCGACGGTCGCGATGGCGGTCACCGAGCAGTAGTGGGTGACGCCGGCGATGATCTGCGGGTCCGAGGACGCCTTGAGCGCCGCCTGCACGGCCACCGTCGGCTTGCACTCGTCGTCGAGCACCTCCGACTCGTAGCGGTGCTTGCTGCTGGGGTCCCCGTTCCGCTCCTGGACCGCCAGCAGGAACGAGTTGCGTCCCCCGAGCCCGTTGGAGGCGGTGCCTCCGGTCAGGGGGCCGATGAACGCGAGCTTCACCGTTCGCTTTTGCGCCCAGGCGGCGGCCGGGCCGAGGGCCAGTCCGGCACCGAGCACGGCGCCGCCTTTGAGCCACGAGCGGCGAGTGATGCTGAGATCGTCGACGTTCGGCATGGGGCTCCTCCTGTTGGAGATCTGGGCGCGCAGCCTGCCGGGCGACGCGGGCAGCATACCCAACCGGGGCGACCAAGGCAACGTCTGCCCAAGCCGTCTGCCCCGCGGCTCCGGGGGGCGCTCCCGGCGCCGTCGCGAGCGTGATACCATCCGACCGCGAGGATCACCATGCGAGCGAAGCGACCGATCACGCTGGTGTTGCTGCTCCTGATCGCCGTGGCCTGGGCGCTCCCCGCCCCCGGCGCCGACCCGTGCCAGCGCGGGAAGCTCGACACGCTCTATTGCGACGACAACGGCGACGGCATCGCTGATGTGCCCAGGGACCCGGCCAAGATCCAGAATCCCGACACGCTCGTGTTCGCGTACGTGCCCGTCGAGGACCCCGCCGTCTACAGCAGCGTCTTCGTCGACCTCCTCCGCCACTTCGAGAAGGTGACGGGAAAGAAGGCGCAGTTCTTCGGTCCCCAGAACTACGCGGCCCAGCTCGAGGCCATGCGCTCGGGACGGCTGCACGTGACCGGCTACTCGACCGGGAGCCTGCCCTACGCGGTGAACCTCTCCGGCGCCGTGCCCTTCGCGCAGATGGGGACCGAGAAGGGGGCGCGCGGCTACCATCTGATCGTCCTGGTCAAGGCCGACAGCAAGATCAACTCGCTCCCCGATCTCAAGGGCAAGCGGGTGGCGCACGTCTCGCAGACGTCGAACTCGGGGCACCAGGCGCCCGTGTATTTCTTCTCCAGGCAGGGCGTCGTCCCCGGGCGGGACTACCAGATCGTGTTTTCCGGGAAGCACGACAACTCGATGCTGGGCGTGGTCAACGGCGACTACGATGCCGCCACGGTGGCGGACACGGTGGTCGAGCGGATGGTGAACCGCGGGCTCGTCAAGCGGACCGATTACCGGGTGATCTACACCTCGCCCGTCTTTCCCACGGCCGGGTTCGCCTACTACCACGCGCTCGAGCCCAAGCTCGCAGCCAAGATCAAGGAGGCGTTCTACACCTTCAAGATCCAGGGGACGAGCCTCGGGAAGGAGTTTCGTGACGCCACGAGCTTCGTCCCGATCAACTACAAGAAGGACTGGGAGGCCGTGGTCGGCATTCTCGAGGCCAATGGCGCCTCGTTCGCGCGTGAGTCGGCCGAGTACAAAAAGTTCGCCGAGCCGCCGAGGAAGGGCGGGGAGTAGGCTGCGCGCGACGGCGGTGCTCGAGGTCAGCGGGCTCACGAAGCGCTACCCGACCGGTGACGAGGCGCTGCGCGGTATCTCGCTCGCCGTCGGTGCCCATGACCTGGTGTTCGTCATCGGTCCCTCCGGGGCGGGAAAGAGCACGCTGATCCGCTGCGTCAACCGCCTGGTGGAGCCCGACGCGGGCTCGGTGAAGCTCGACGGAGTCGAGATCACGACGCTGGCGCCGGGCCCGCTGCGCCACGCGCGGCGGCAGATGGGCATGATCTTCCAGGAGTTCAACCTGGTCGAGCGGCTCACGGTGATGGAGAACGTGCTCACCGGCCGCCTCGGCTACGTGCCGCTCTGGAGCGCCTGGCGGCGGCGCTTCCCGCCGGAGGACATCGCGATCGCCTTCGCGACGCTCCGCCGGGTCGGTCTGGAGGGCATGGAGAACAAGCGCGCCGACGCGCTCTCCGGCGGCCAGCGCCAGCGGGTCGGGATCGCGCGCGCGCTCGTGCAGCGGCCGAAGATCCTCCTGGTCGACGAGCCGACCTCGAGCCTGGATCCGAAGACTTCCGCGGCCGTGATGGCGCTCATCACCGAGCTCGCCGCCGAGGAGCGCATCCCCGCGCTCATCAACATCCACGACGTGCCGCTGGCGCGCCGCTTCGCCCAGCGGATCATCGGCCTGCACGCCGGCCACATCGTGTTCGAGGGCACCCCGGCCACGCTGGATGGCCGCGCGCTCGACACCATCTACGGCGCCGCGCTCGCCGAGCTCGAGCCCGCCGGGGTCAGGCTTTGACTTCCAGACAGGTTGGCGAATTGTCAAGAAGTCAAAGCCTGACCCCGACCTGGCGGGCGCCGTCGATGTTCGCGTATGGGTGGGTGGGGCCGGCGCTGTGGGCGGCGCTGGGCGCGTTCCTGGTGTGGAACGCGGTGAATCTGGAGGTGGACGCGGCGCGGATCCAGCGGGGGCTCGCGCGGGCGGGCACGGTGTTCGCGCGGGCGTTTCCGCCCGACTTCCAGCGCTGGCCGCTGTTGCTGGAGGGCATCGTCGAGAGCATCCAGATGGCGACGCTGTCGACAGCGCTGGGCGCGGTCCTCGGCGTGCCGGTGGCGATCATGGCCGCCCGCAACGTCGCGCCGCGGCCCGTCTACGTGCTCGGCCGCGGCGTGGTCACGCTCGGCCGGACGTTTCACGAGATCATCGTCGCGATCATCCTGGTCAAGGCCGTGGGCTTCGGACCGCTGGCGGGCATGCTCACGCTGACCGTGAACTCCTTCGGGTTCTTCTCCAAGCTGCTGGCCGAGCAGATCGAGCAGATCGATCGCGGGCAGGTCGAGGCGGTGCGCGCGACCGGGGCCGGCCGGGGCGGTGTGCTGCTGTTCGGCGTCTTGCCGCAGGTGCTGCCGCGCGTCGTGGGGCTGACCGTGTACCAGTGGGACATCCACCTCCGCCAGTCCACCATCATCGGCATCGTGGGCGCCGGCGGGATCGGCACCACGCTCTACAACTCCTTCTCCCGTTACGATTACGACTTCACCCTGGCCATTCTCCTCGTGATCATCGCCATCGTCTGCGTGGGCGAGTGGGTGAGCGCATGGACGCGACGCCGCGTTCAGTAACGCGCGGGGCGGCGGCGGCCCCGCGCCGCTGGGAGCGCTACTCGCGCGGCCAGCGGATGACGCGGCTCGGGCTCCGCATCGCCATCGCGCTCGCCATCGTGTGGTCGGCGCGCGGGATGGGGGTGCGCTGGGACTGGATCGCGGACTCGCCCGCGCAGCTCGCCGATCTCTTCGGCCGCCTGCTGCCGCCCGACTGGTCGTTCGCCCGGATGCTGGTCGCGCCGCTCCTGCAGACGATCAACATCGCCACGCTGGGCACGGTCGGGGCCATCGTGCTGGCGCTGCCCGTCGCGTTCCTGGCTGCGCGCAACACGACGCTGAACCGCGCGACGTACCTGTTCGGCCGCCTCCTGATCGTCGTCAGCCGCTCGGTCGACTCGCTGATCTGGGCGCTGATCTTCATCATCATCGTCGGGCCGGGCTCGCTGGCGGGCGCGCTGGCCGTCGCCGTGCGCTCGCTCGGCTTCGTCTCCAAGCTGTTCGCCGAAGCCATCGAGGAGATCGACCGGGGTCCGGTCGAAGCGGTCACCGCGACGGGCGCGGGCCGCTATCACGTTCTCCTGTTCGGTATCGTGCCGCAGATCCGGCCGGCGTTCGCGGGCGTGTGCATCTTCCGCTGGGACATCAACGTCCGGGAATCCACGGTGCTCGGGATCGTCGGGGCCGGCGGCATCGGCTTCGTGCTGAACGAGGCGATCCTGGGGCTGGAGTGGGCGCGCGTCGGCATGATCCTGCTGGTGATCCTGGGCGTCGTCGTGCTCTCGGAGCTCGGCTCGGCCTGGCTGAGGCAGCGTCTCACGTGAGCCCGGCGCGCCGCGGGCTCCGCGAGATGCGCGGTTTCGTGTTCGATCTGGACGGCTGCGTCTGGGCCGGCGACATCCTCATGCCCGGCGCGGGCGAGGTGCTGGCGCTGCTGCGCGGCCAGGGCCGCGGGCTCACGTTCCTCACCAACAATTCCCGCGCGCGCGCCGCCACGATCCAGGCCAAGCTCGAGCGCCTCGGCGTGCAGGCGGCCATCCACGAGGTGCTCACGCCGCTCGAGATCCTCGGCGAGGTGATCACGACCCGCTGGGGACCGTCGCGCGTGCTGGCGATCGGCGGGCTGGAGCTCGAGCAGGCGGTGCTCGACGGCGGTCACACGCTGGTGCCGGTGGAATCATTCAAGGAGGCGGGTGTGGTGGTGGTCGGCAACGACTTCGACTTCAGCTACGCGCGGCTGATGGCGGCCGCGCGCGCGGTCGCGGCCGGCGCGGTGTTCCTGACGCCCAACATTGATCCGCGACTGCCGCTCGAGGAGGGCGATTTCCTGCCCGGCTGCGGGGCGATCGTCGAGGCCGTGGCCACGGCCGCCGGGGTGCGGCCGGTGGTGATCGGGAAGCCCGAGCCGCCGCTCTTCGAGCTGGCGCTCCAGCGCATGGGCGTGAGGCACGAGGAAGCCGTCATGGTCGGGGACAGCATCGATTCGGACATCCGGGGCGCGCGCCGCATCGGCATGACGGCCGTGCTCTTCGCGCCCAAGGGCGGCGTCGACGGCGTGGCGCACTACATGGTCCGCTCGATGGCTCAGCTGCGCCGGCTGCTGGCGTGAGATCTCGGCGCAGAACAGCTCGGCCCCTCACCCTGCCCTCCCCCCGGAGGGGAGAGGGAACGAGGGAAGATCCCGCTCCCCTCTGGGGAGAGGGGTAGGGTGAGGGGCGGGCCGCATGCGCCTCCTGCTCCATTCCGGCGGGCCGCTCGGGCCCGAAGGCCGCGCGGCGCTGCCGCGCTTTCTCGGGGGCGCGCGGCGTGTGGCGTTCGTGACGGCGGCCAATCTCCACGACGAGGCCGGCTACTTCGCCCGCGTGGCCGCCGCCTTGAGTCCGGCGCCTCCCGAGGGCGCCGGCTTGGAGCTCGCGCACCTGCGGTGGGACGAGCAGCCGCTCGCGACGCTGGAGCGCGCGGCGGCGCTGTTCATGGGCGGCGGCAACACGTATGCGCTCCTGAAGCGGCTGCGGGAGTCGCGGCTGCTCGAGGCGATCCGCGCGCGGGTGCGGGCCGGCATGCCGTACATGGGCGCGAGCGCGGGCTCGAACGTCGCGGGGCCGAACATCCTCACCACCAACGACTGGAACGTGGTCGCCCTCGATCGGTTCGACGCGCTCGGTCTCGTCGGCTTCAACGTCAACCCGCACTACAAGGAGACCGATCCGCTCATGGCGCCCTACAGCGAGACGCGCGACGATCGGATCCGCGAGTACCACGCCGTGAATGCCAATCCGGTGCTCGGCCTGGAGGAGGGCGCGTGGGTGATCATCGAGGACGGGAGCGTGACCGCTCACGGGACCGCGAGGATCAAACTATTCAGTCGGGGAGACGAGCCCGTGTGGTACGCGCCCGGGTCCGGGCTCCCGGTCGGATAATCGGTTGCCACGCGGGGCGTAACCGCCGGACGTCAGGTTGTCGCGCGCGCGGCCGGCTCAACCACCGGCGAGCTTCACGCGGTGCCCGAGCGCGCGCAGACGATCTGCCACGCGCTGGCGATGATCGCCCTGGATCTCGATGACACGATCCTTCACGGTGCCGCCGGCGCCGCAGAGTCGCTTCAGTTCGGCCGCCAGCGCGTCGGGAGCCGCGCCGCCCGCGGGGAGCCCCCGAATAACGGTCACCACCTTGCCGCCCCGGCCGCCCCGCTCGCGGTGGATCCTGACCACCCCGTCATTCAGCTCGGGCGGGTTCTGGGACGAGGCGACCGGAGCGTCGGATCTCGCCGGGCTCACGCGGCCGCGGTCGGTCGAGTACACGAGCCGGCTCTTGCTCACGGCGCCAGTCTAGCAGTCTCTCCGACTGACCAGACGGCCCCTCCGATTGCCTAGCAGCCTTTCGCACGTGCTCGGTGCTGGTGTACCCTTGGGCAGGAGCCGAACCCGTAGACCAATCGTCAGCATCCCGGGATGAGGGGAGGACGCCATGGCGGGTGACAAGTACGACCGGCGAACGCAGGACGTCGGCAACATCGTGGCCCTCGAGCACGTCAACCTGAGAATCCCCGACCAGGGTCTGGCGACCGTGTTCTACGTGATGGGTCTCGGCTTCACCCGTGACCCGTACCTGATGGTCGGCACGGAGAACATGTGGATCAACCTGGGGCAGCAACAGTTCCATCTGCCCACCGGCGCTCCGCAGGTGCTGCCCGGGTTCGCCGATCTCGTCGTGCCCGATCTGGATGCGCTGGCCGCCCGACTGGCCGCCGTTCGGGAGAAGCTGGGCGGTACGGCGTTCAAGTACTCGATCGAGGACAAGCACTTGCTGGTCACGTGCCCGTGGGGTAACCGCCTACGCTGCTACGGGGCCGGGCCGGAGTTCGGTGATCTGACGCTCGGAATGGCGCACGTGGAGTTCCCGGTCAAGCACGGTCACGCGGCGGGGATCGCGAAGTTCTACGAGCGCGTGCTGGGCGCGCCCGCGTCCGTGAGCTCGGATGAGTCGGGCTCCGTCGCGCGCGTGCGCGTCGGGCAGCGTCAGGAGCTGGTCTTCCGCGAGACCACGCACGAGCCGCCGCCGTACGACGGCCATCACATCGCAATCTACATCGCCGACTTCTCCGGCCCGCATGGGCTGCTCGACTACCGCGGGCTGATCACCGAGGAGTCGAACGAGGTCCAGTATCGCTTCCAGGACATCGTCGACCCCGATACCGGCCGGCACCTCGTCACGATCGAGCACGAGGTCCGCAGTCTCTGCCACCCGATGTTCCTGCGCCCGCTGGTGAATCGCAACCCCGCGCAGCGCCAGGCCACGTACCAGCGCGGCCGCGACGCCTTCGTGCCCGGCCTGAGCTAGCCTGGACTCTTC
>Ga0187892_10004657_pt1 | contig 22718 bp, 26 predicted proteins | sample MA1701073metaG_FD_139345 | JGI IMG/M metagenome (GOLD analysis project Ga0187892, IMG submission 139345) | Bio-ooze microbial communities from a basaltic lava cave in the Kipuka Kanohina Cave System on the Island of Hawaii, USA - MA170107-3 metaG ... | reverse complement strand
CACCGGCTTGCTGGATATCAGGATCTCCGTCTTCACGGAGCTGGCGATGAAGCACTGCTCGTGGGCGAGATGGTGGAGGTGGTCCGCATCCACGGCGGTCGGGCGCTGGTCGCCCCCGTAAACGATGCGCGGATTCAAGGTCACCGCGCTCACCCAGATGGCGCCGCGCTCGTTCTTGCGCATCACGCCCACCGCGTCGTCCTCGTAGCGCTCGACCACGAAGCCCTGGCGCATGGCCACGTAGAGAAACGTGAGCATGTGACAGCTCGAGATCGCGGCCACGTAGGCCTCTTCCGGATCCACGCTCGCCGGGTTGGAGTACGGCGCGGGCACCACACCGGGCGACGGCGAGGCCGGCACGGTGAGCCCGCCGTCGAACGTCCACGTGTGCTCGCGGGAGTAGCGCCCCTTGAGAAAGCCGTCGCCCTCGAGCTTCCACCGCACCGTCGCCCTGTGCTCAGACATGGCTCGTCTCCTCGAGTCTCGCGATCTGGCCGTCGTGGAGACGCGAGAGCAGCGCCAGGGCCGCCGCCCCACGAGAGCCAGGAACATGTTCCACTGAGTGTCCCACTGAACGCGCTGCGTGCCTAGGAACGCCCGGGCTACCAGTCACCCGCGTACTGGGTGCTGTGCCCGATCGTCTGCGCGAGCAGGCGCGCGCGGCGCAGCTCGACGAGCTGGCGCGTGTGCAGAAGGTCGTGCGCCGCCCACGAGGCGAGGAGGTCCCCCGCCGTGATGAGGCCGAAGGGCGCGCGGTACTCTCGGCTCCAGTCCGGCGCGGACAGGCCGGCGAGCCAGGCGAGCGAGCGCTCGCGCTCGGTGAGGAAGCCCTGCAGGGCCTCTCCGAGGTCGCGCTCGCGGTACCGCCGCTCGCTGACCCAGCCCGCGGGATCGATCCGGGCCCACGTCTCCCCGGGTCGGTGCAGCACCACGTCGAGCCGCGGCCGGAAGTCTTCCCGCTCTTCGTCGTGAAGGTGGCAGACCACCTCGAGCAGCGACCACGCGTCCGGCGCCGGCCTCACCCGCGCCTCGGCGGTGGAGACGCCGGCCACGAGACCGCGAATGGTCTCCGCGCCCTGAGCCAGCTCCCGCCGTATCACGTCGAGCTGCATCGCGGTCGGCTCACCGGCGCAGAGCGGACTGGATCTCGTCCAGGCGCTCCTTCAACCGATCGGTGGCGAGGGCCTCGAGCAGCAAGTCGTGGGTGAAGCCCTTCCAGAACGGGGCGAGCACGAAGAGAACGAAGGTGAGGACGATGACGAGGAGCGAGCCGGTGTCGACGTATGTGCGGAGACTGGTCATGGGCCCTCCCGCGGTGCTCGACTTACTGGAACTCGAGGGTGGCCGCGCGCAGCCCGCACAGGAGCTTGCCCGCGGTCTCGAGGCACCGGTCGTTGGCGGGCGGCATCACCGGCCCGGCGAGCGAGTCGCGATGCCACCGCTCGAGCGGCAACTCCTTCAGGATGCCGCGCCCGCCCGCCAGCCGCAGGGCGCGCTCGGTGGCCATCAGTCCCACGTCGGCGCAGTAGGTCTTGGCCTGGTTGACCGCGAGCATGGTGGCCTCGCGGTCGCCCGCCATCTTCACGCAGGCCGCCTCGTGCAGGAGGAGGCGCGCGGCTCGGATCTGGGTGCCCACCTCGGCGACCGTGCGCTGCACCAGCGGGTGATGGCTCATGGGCTCGTTGGAAGGCCGCTGCGTCCTGGTACGCGCGTACTCGGTCATGTACTCGAAGGCGGCCTCGCCGATGCCCAGGTAGACCGCGGCGTAGCCGAGCGCGAAGCCCTGCAGGTCGATGGTGAGGTACTCGCCCGGCCGGCCGACGACGTTCTCCCGATCCACCGCGCAGTCGTACCGGATGGTGTGGCTGATGGTGCCACGCATGCCGGTGGCGTTCCAGGTGCCCTCGATCTTCACGCCCGCGTCCCGGCTCGGGATCATCGCCGAGATCACGCCGTCGCGGGCGGTGGTCTTGCCCGCCAGGATGCCGGTGACGAAGAAGTAGTCGGCCGCGTCGCCGAGGGAGCAGAACTGCTTCACGCCGGCCACCCGGTAGCCGCCGCCGTCCGCCGGGTGGAACACGGTGTTGAGCACGAACTTGTCGCGAAAGCTCTGCTCCGGCTCGCTCGTGATGGAGGCGATCCGGGCCCCGCGCCCCACGACCTCGCCGAAGTAGCGGTGCTTCTGCTCCTCGGTGCCGAGGGCGGCCAGGAACGTGGTCACCGTCGAGTGCATGTTGAAGGTGAGCGCGGTGGACGAGCAGCCCTTCGCGATCTCCCGCAGGGCGTGCACGTAGGTTACCGGGTCCGCCCCCACGCCGCCGTACCGCCGCGGCACCGTCAGCGCGTGGAGGCCGGCCGCGTGCAGGTCGCCGTAGTTCTCGTAGGGAAAGGTGGAGTCGGCGTCGTACCCGGCGGCGCGCGGCGCGAAGCGCTCGCGCGAGAGCGCGGCCACGCGCGCCACCACGTTGCGCTGCTCGTCCGTGAGAGGCGGGAGCGGGAACACGGGCCCTAGCCTAGCGCCCCCGCGTGGGCCGGCGCAACTCGGGTGAGCCGGGGGCGGCCGCCGACCCCTGTGGTACTGTTGGGCGCGTATGGCGTCACGCAAGCGCGACCCGGTCGTGGCGGCGCCGGCGCGTCCGGACGCCCTGGTGCTCGGGCTGGCCGCCGCCGGCTTCGCCATCGCGGCTTATCTCACCTGGCTCAAGTGGTCCGGCACGACGGCGGCGTTCTGCCTGTCGGGGAGCGGCTGCGACATCGTGCAGGCGAGCCGCTACGGCGCGCTGCTGGGCGTGCCGACCGCGCTCTGGGGCGCGCTCCTCTACCTGGCGATCGGTGCGCTCGCCGTGGTGGGCCTCACCGCCCCGCGCTGGACGTGGGCCTTCTACCTGGCCGCGGCGGGCGTGGGCGTCTCCCTCTACCTCACCGCGGTCTCGGTGGTCGTCCTCCGGGTGACGTGCGCCTATTGCCTGGGTTCGGCCGCGGTGATGGTGGCCACCCTGCTCGTGCTGTTGTGGCGCCGGACCGCCCTGCCGGGCCGCCGCAAGCTCGCGTCGCTACTGCCCGGCGCCGTCGCCGCGGCGGTGCTGGCGCCGCTCGGCGCCGCGTTCGTCTTCGCGTTTCCGCAGGGCGGCGGGGCCGGCTTCGAGGCGGCGCTGGTCCGGCATCTGCGCGAGAAGGGCGCGGTGATGTATGGAGCCTACTGGTGCCGGCACTGCACCGAGCAGAAGGCGCTCTTCGGCGACGCGGCCAAGGACATTCCCTACGTCGAGTGCGATCCGAAGGGGGTCAACGCGCGGCCCGATCTCTGCCAGAAGGAAGGCGTGAGGTCCTTCCCCACCTGGGTCATGGGCGAGGCGCGTCGCGAAGGGCTCCAGTCTCCCCAGGCCCTCGCCGAATTCTCCAAGTTCGAGGAGCCGGCGAAGCCCTCCAAATAACCCTCTCCCCTCAGGGGAGAGGGCGGGGTGAGGGGTTCTAGTGGTGAGGGGGTTCTCGTGAAGATCGATCTCCTCCTGATTCCGGTCGGCGCGCGCTACCCCGAGATACGCGCCGCCGCGCGGGCCGCCGAGGACTCGGGCTTCGACGGGCTCTGGACCTGGGATCACCTGCGCGATCCCGACGAGGCCGCGGAGGCGGGCGTGCCCGAGTGCTGGACGGTGCTGGGCGCGCTCGCCGAGGTCACCCGGCGCGTCACGCTTGGCCCGCTCGTGCTGAACACCGGCCTGCGGCATCCGGGCCTGCTCGCCAACATGGCCGCGACGCTCCAGCAAGTCTCGGGCGGCCGGCTCCTGCTCGGGCTCGGGGCGGGGGCCACGCGCTCGATGGCCTATGCCCGCGAGCAGGAGGCGCTCGGTATGACGGTCGCCTCGGATCGCGTGCGCGCCGAGCGCGTGGCCGAGACGGCGCAGGTGCTACGCCGGCTCTGGAGCGGGGACCCGTCGCCCTTCGCGGGGACGCAGTTCACGCTCGATCGCCCGTCCGGCTATCTGCGGCCCGATCCGCTGCCGCCCATCATCGTGGGCGGCTTCGGCCCGCGTATGGCCGCCATCGCGGGACGCCACGGAGACGGCTTCAACACCCAGGCCATGCACCCGAACCTGGCCGAGCTTGGCCGCGTGGCCCGCGAGGCGCACGCCGCATCCGGGCGCGATCCGGCCCGCTTCAGCCTGAGCGTGTTCGCGGGCCTGAGCGCGCGTTGGCTCCGCCCCGACGCGCCCGAGCGCGTCCGTCTCGACCGCCTCAACGTCGACCGCCTCATCCTCCTCACCCAACCCCCCTACGACCTCACGAACGTTCGCGTGAAGTAACCCTTCTCCTCCGTGAGGGGAGAGGGCAGGGTGAGGGGGCGGCTCAGAGGGGCAGCTTGTAGCCCTTCGCGGTGATACCCGGCGCCGGCGAGATGTCCAGCTCTGGGGCTCGCTCGAAGCCCATGCGCTCGTAGAGCCGCATGGCCACGCGCATCATGTCGGTGGTGTGCAGCGTCAGGTCCCTCGCTTCCGCGGCGCGCGCCCGCCGGATGCACTCCTCCATCAGCCGTCGGCCGGTGCCGCTCCCTCGGGCCGTCGGCGCCACCGCAAGCAGCCGGACCTCTGGCCAGGTGAGCGTCATCGCCTTGCCGCCGCCGGGCTCGCCCATGACCGAGCCGGCCGGATAGAGCAGCACGCTGCCGACGAGCGCGCCCTCTTGCTCGGCCACGATCAGCGTGCCCGGCTTCACGCTGGCCAGGGTGGCCACGATGTTCTGCCGGTACATCCCCCACAGCGTGGCCCCGAGCGTGGCCGCGTACTGCTCGTAGGCGGCCAGCGTGACCGCCTCGATGGCCGCGCGGTCGACCGCGCGCGCGTCGCGGATCGCGATGCCGTGGGGCCGCGCAGTCACGCTGCAGCGGGCTTGAGCTCGCGGGCGAGCTGCTCCATCGCGCGCGTCATGGCCGGGATGCCCGCGCGCGGCAGGTCGAAGGTCATCCACTCGGCGCCCATGCCCTTCACCCGCTTCACGTCGCTGGCGACCTCGGCCACGGATCCCTGGAACGCGGCGCGGCCCGCGCCCTTCGCGGCGTCGGTCAGGTCGAGCAGGTTGCGCGGGGCGAGCCCGAGCGCGTCGCGCCGTCCGGTGCGGCTGGCGAGATCACGCAGGGTCGCGTAGCCCTTCTCGACGTCGTCGAGGCTGAGGGCGAGCGGATGCCACGTGTCGCCCAGCTCGGCGCACCGTCGCACCGCGGGGCCGGACACCACACCGGGCGAGCCGCCCACCCAGATGGGCGGATGCGGCCGCTGGACCGGGCGCGGCGAGAAGGTCGCGCCGGAGAAGCTCACGTACTTGCCGCCGTATTGCGGGATGTCGGCGGCGAATGCCGCCTTGATCGCGCGGATGTAGTCGTCGCTCAGCCGGCCGCGCTCCTTGAACGGCAGGCGCAGGTCCTGGAACTCGGCCTCGTCCCAGCCCACCCCCACGCCGAAGATGAAGCGGCCCCCCGAGGCCTGGTCGACGGTGGCCGCCGCCTTGGCCGCGACGAGCGCGCTGCGATAGGGGAGCACGATGACGCTGGCGCCCAGATGGATGCGCCGGGTGCGTCCCGCCAGGAAGGCCAGCAGCGAGAACGGGTCCGGCCAGTGGCCGCCGTAGTGCTGGGTGGTGGCCGGCTTGGCCAGGATGTGGTCGGGCACGAACACCCCGTCCAGGCCGAGCTCCTCCGCGCGCACCGTCAGGGACTCCGCCTCCGTCACCGTGAGCTGCCAGATCGGAAGTACCACGCCGTACTTCATGTGCCCCTCCTTTGGGGATTACCCGTTGAGCGGCGTCACGATACTCACCTCGGCCGCGCTCGGCAACCGCGGTCCTTCAGCGATCCTCCATCGTCAGGCGGACCCCGAGTCCGATCAGAACCGCTCCGGACGCGCCTTCGACCATGCGGCGACCCCGGGGCGTCCGAAGAACGTGGCCGATGGCCGCGACCGCCGCGGCATAGGACGCGAGCCAGACGAACGTGAGCGCCGAGAAGACCGCGCCGAGCAACAGCAAGGCGGAGAACATCTCCCGGTCGGAGGGCGCGAACTGGGGGAGCACGCTCGCGAAGAAGACCGCCATCTTGGGATTCCCGAGATTGTTGATCACGCCCTGGCGGAGCGCGGCGCGGGATCGCAGGCCTCCGCGGCCGTCGCGCTCGGCGGAGAGTCCGTCACGCCGGGCCGGGCGGAACGCCCGCCACAGCGAGTGGGCGCCGAGGCCGACCAGGTACAGAGCGCCCGCCAGCTTGACCCCGCGGAAGATCGGCTCGGATGCCAGCAGGATGGCCACGATGCCCGCACTGGTCGCCAGAGCCCAGAGCAGCTGTCCGATCGACACCCCCACCGCCGTCCAGATCCCGGCGGTCCGCCCACCGACGAGGGCGTTTCTGATCGTCAGGGCGGTGTCGGGACCGGGCGTGACGATCACGAGGGCCGAGATGCCGAGAAACACCAGGAAGGAAGCGTCGACGGTCATCGGGCCAGCTCCGCCCCGTGCTCGACCAGCAGCTCCTTCAGCAGTGACCGATGGCAGCGGCTCTCGGTTTCACAGTAGCAGCCCACCGCGAAGTCGGTCCGGGAGGACAGGGCCGCCAGCAAGGCGATGAGCCGCTGAGCGGCCGGCTCGCGCATCTCGGCCCGATAGCGTCGCGCGTAGGCGGTCCAGCGCGAGGGCGTGAACGGCTTCGAGAGCGCCCAGGCGACGAGGGGCGCGCTGGGAGCCAGCTCGGGCAGCCACGCGTCGAAGTAGTCCCGCGAGGCGTAGTGCTCCTTGCGCACGCCGCGGGGCGGGCGGCGAACCGTCCCGATGCGCAGGCCTTCACCCGGACCACGCGGGGTCCCGAGTCTCACGACGCGCAGAGCCACCGGGCTTGAAGTGCATCACGACGGCCGCGGAAGTTCAAGCCCCGAGGCGGAGGCTGCGGGGCAGGCCGGGAGGGCGGCGATGATGAGATCGGCGGTGGCCAGATTGGTCGCGACCGGGACATTGTGAACGTTGCACACGCGCAGCAGGGCGCGGATGTCCGGGTCGTGCGGCTGGGCGAAAAGGGGATCGACGAAGAAGAAGACCGCGTCGATCTGCTTGGTGGCCACGCCCGCCGCGATCTGGGCGTCGCCGCCCTCCGGCCCGCTCAGCAGCTCCTCGACCTCGAGGCCGACCTTGTCCCGCATGAGGCGGGCCGTGTGCCGCGTTGCCACGAGCGGGAACGCGGCCAGGGTGTCGCGATTGAATGTCGCCCAGGCGACGAGGTCGACCTTCTTGTTGTCGTGCGCGATCAAGGCGAGCTTCTGGGTCATCGTCTAGATCCCTTTCCGGCCGGCGGCCAGCTCATCCGCGACACGCAGGCACTGGGTCGCCACCGCGTGGTCGCCCAGGGCCGCGAAGGCCGCGGCCGCCCTCCGCATCCCGTCGGGCGAGCCGTCCCGATGGGCCCGGATGAGCGCGTTCAGGTACGCTTGGCGCGCATTGGGGCGCGACCCGTTCGGGGTTCCCGCCTCGGCGCCGATCCGCAGAAACGCATCGCCCACCGCGATCATGCCCTCCCAGCCGCGGCTCGCGAGGGCCGCGCCGTAGGCGTCGTGCCACGCCCCGACGGCGGCGCTGACGTCATGCTGCGCGAGCGCGCGGTCGATGGCCACGACATGCGCATTCCACAACGCGTCGAACTGGACCCGGAGCGCCGCGCGCTGGGTGTCGCGCGGGGTGAGATCCGCCTGTACCTCCATGACCGCGGCGACTAGCCCCAGCCCGATCACGACTGCAGCGAGGCTGGTTCGCAGCACCGCCACGGTTCTTTTGCGGTTGATCATCTTGGCTGTTCCTCCTCAAAAAGTAAGGAGCACCGTCATCCTACGGCGACGGCGCTCCGGATTTCGCGACGGTGCGATGAAGTGCTCGCGACATGGATTTGCAGAGGGCGTGCCAGCGGGCCGATGGATCGAGCGCGGCCGGATTCAGCAAGGAGCGACGGCTAGTTGCAGCGACAAGGCCGCAGAGGCACGGGCGAGACAGCAGTCTCGAGCGCGCCTACCGACCAGGCACCTCGAGCCTTTGGTGCCTCAGTCGGCGGCAGTCCGAGATCTCGTCGAGTACACCACCCAATCTCCGTCGGGAACGGAGACCGGGTAGCGCGGATGCGGAAGTGGTCCCAGTTCGTGAAGGCCGGCCTTCTGCAGAGCCCGTCGTTCAGCGTGGTTCTCCACGGCGGTGTAGGCAAACACGCTGCGCGTGGACGGGCGACCGAGCAGGTGCTGAACGGCGAGCGCTTGAGCAGCGGACCCGAGCCCGCGGCCCCGAACACCGGGTTCCGCCAGAAGGATGTTGAGCTCCCAGTCGATCTTGCTCGCATCCGAGGTGAAGCACCGCGCGCGCCAGTAGAGGCGTCCCACCGGGGTACCGTCGGCCAGGAGTCGAATCAGGAAGTACTCCCGCAGCCGATCTCGGAGGAACAGCTCGCGAAGCTGAGCGGCACTCATCTCGGGGACCTGCTTGTAGGGACCTTGAGCAACGGGATCAAGAGTCCAGCGGACCAGGAGGTCGACGTTCGCCTCGGTGGCGGGTTCGAGGAGGACCGCCTCGCTCTGAATTGGCGGGGTTCGATGGCACTCTGATTAGACTCCGTAGAATTCATAGAAGTCCAGCACCGAAGTCTCGACGGCGAGCACCTGAAAAGGGAAGCACAGGTCCAGCCCGTCTAGACTCGACTGACGCTCGAGGCGGTCCAAGAGTTGGCGCGTCATGCTCGCCTTGATCTCCCCATGGCGGTTCACGAATTGCCCCCAGAGAGGCATATGCTGAAACCGATGCTCGATCACGTGAGCGGTCGCTAGATACGAGCCCGGAAACAGGCGACGATACGCATCGAGATTGTACAGCCACGACCTCCCAACCACCTGGACAGGCTCTCGCACGGTCCGCTTGACATGCTCGAAGAGCGCGGCCAAGTCCGCCAGCCGCTGACCCCGGCCTTCGATCCCCAGTGGGGAGCGCCCATCGGGTTCCCCATTGTGGAAGTGGAGGCGGATACGCGCATTGCTCAACCGCGTGTAAGAAAAGCAGCCAAACGCTGCCACGGCGTCGGGCGGGACCATCGGGTGCGGTCGCGTCAGGTAGAAACGATATGTCCACCCGCGACCATCGCTCGTGTCCTGAAGGCCGGCCAGATACTCTTGCCAGGTCGGATGAGCGGGGTCGAAGGCACGTCCTAGACCAAAGCGGATGTAGAGATTGGTGTACTCCAACGACCAACCGGGTGGTCCCAGAAGAACATCTCCAGGACCAGGAATCCGACGTGGCTCAAGGCTACCAGGGCGGTTAGCAGATTTGCGACGAGTTTCACGCGCGCTGCCCTCCTCCCGCTCTTCGTGGGACCGTGCGCTTCATGCCAGCCCGGTTATCTCCGCCTTCGCCGGCTCCAGCCAGAATCCCATCCCCATCTCGCGATACATCGAGACGGCGGTGGTGAGGCGCTCCTGCGCCTCCCGCCGATTGTCCGTCCGCCGGGAGAGCCTGCCGAGGCCGAGGTGGCAGTGGGCGACGAGCGGGCGCATGCTGAGCTCGCCGGCGAGCGCCAGGGCCTCCCGGTAGTAGCCTTCAGCGTCCGCGGCGCCGCCTGTCGACGCGACGTCACCTGCGAGGCAGAGGGCGTGGGCTTCGTTTCCCCGGGCCCCCAGCCGGCGGGTGAGGGCGAGGGCCTCTCGGGCGTGGCTGGTGGCCTCGTCGATCCGCCCGGCCGAGAGGCAGGTCATCCCCGCGCACAGAAGGACTAGTCCCGGCGGGTTGTGTATCTGGCGACGACGGAACTCCTCGACGGCGTCAGTGACCAGCGGGAGTGCCTCGCCAGCTCGGCCGGCGAGGGCATATGCGGCGCCGAGCGAGGCGGCGACTGCCGGTATCGAAATAACGAACTGCCACGTTCGGCAGAGGTCGAGGCATCGCTCGAGGGCCCGGGTCGCGCGTGGGAGATCCCCGCGACGGAGGTTGACGAGCCCGAGATTGAACAGACTCCAGTACAGCGTGAACGGATGATCAGCGGTTTCAGCGACGCGCACGGCGGCCTCGCCGTGCCCGATGGCCTCGTCGAACTGGCCGAGCTGGGAGCGCACGTCGGCGAGGAAGGCTCCCGAGAGCGCCGACTGGATGGCGGGCGCGCCGAAACGCTCGTAGCGCAGGTCGCCCTCGAGCGCGACGTTCCGCTCGAGGAAGGTGGCCGCGTCGCTGAGCTCGCCCCTGACGTCGTGAGCCATGCCCAGAAAGGACGTGGCGACCACTTCGATCGAGCGGTCGCCGAGGGTTCGCCCGATGCTCAGGGCTTCCCGGCCGAATCTGACCGCCTCGTCATAGTCGCCAGTGACCAGGCACTGGATCACCATGAAGGTGGCGATCCGCGCGAGTCGGTGCTGGTCGCCGAGCGTCCTGGCGAGTATCTCAGCCTCGTGGAGAAGGTCTCCCGTGCGGGCCCGATCGCCGAGCGGCTGCAACGCGTTCCGGAGGTCGATGCGGAGGTCGATGGTCAGCTCGGTCGTCTCCCGGGTCTCGGGAAGCCGGCGGAGGGTCTCGATCGCCTGCTCCAGGTGGGCAATGGCCTCGCGGTACGCTGCCCGCGCCATGGCCCGGAGGCCCGCCTGGCGGAGATAGGCGACCGCCTTCTCCCACACCTCCCCGCGCAGGGCGTGGTGGGCCAGCCGCTCGGCCTGCTCGGCGACGCGCTCGGAAGCGAGCCGCTCGATGGCCTCGGTGATGCGGGCGTGCAGGGCGCGCTGCTGGTCGTGGAGCAGCCCCTGGTACGCGACCTCGTGAGTGAGCGCATGCTTGAACGTGTACTCGAGATCCGGAAAGAGCCGGGTCTCGTAGAGGAACTCCGCGGCCTGAAGGCGGGTGAGCTCGGCGCGCACCTCGTGCTCCGGCGCGTCGGCAATGGCCAGAAGGAGCGGCATCGGCACGTCCTTGCCCACGACCGCGGCCGCCTGGAGCAGTCGCTTGGCCTCGGGCCCCAGGCGGTCGATGCGCGCGGCCAGGATGGCCTGGACGGTGGCGGGAATCGTCAGGTGCTCGACGGGCCGGGTGAGCCGATGGGCGCCGCGCTCGCCGGCCAGGGCCGCTGTCTCTACCAGGGCCCGGACACTCTCCTCGATGAAGAGAGGATTCGCTTCCGTTCGCTCGACCAGGATCCGCTTGAGCGGGCCGAGGGCCACGTCAGGGCCGAGGAGCGCCTCGAGCAGCTCGTCGGCACTCTCGGGCGGCAGGGGATCGATCCGGAGCTGGCGGTAGTACGTCTTGCCGCCCCAGGCGTGGCCGTACTCGGGACGGTAGTTGACGACGAGCAAGAACCGCGCGGTCGGAAGGCTCTCGATGAGGCTGTCGAGGAAAGTCTGGGTCTCGCCGTCGATCCAGTGGAGGTCCTCGAAGATCATGAGGAGGGGCTGCTCGCGCGCTTCGCGCAGCAGCAGCTGCCTGACCGCGTCGAGCGTGCGCCGACGGCGCTGCCCCGGATCGAGCGCCTTCCACGGGGCGTCGTCCACCGGCACGTCGAGCAAGGCCAGCAACGCCGGCAGGACCGGCTTCAGGGACTCGTCCAGCGTCAGCAGCTTGCCCGTGACCTTCTCCCGGATCTCGCGAAGGTCGTCCCGGTCCTGGATCTTGAAGTAGCTCTTGAGGAGATCGATCACCGGCAGGTAGCTCGTGGCCTTGCCGTAGGAGACCGAGGCGCTCTCGAGGATCAGCCAACCCTGCAGGCGGTGCGAGTGGGTGAACTCGTACACGAGGCGCGACTTCCCCAGCCCCGCTTCACCCACGATCGCCGCGACTTGCCCGTGACCATCGCCGGCGAGCTGCTGGGCGCGGCGCAGCTGCTCCAGCTCCGCGTCGCGGCCGACGAAGCGCGTGAGCCCCCGCCGGGCGGCCGCCTGTAAGCGGGTCCGCACCGGCGCCCCGCCGGCCACCTCGAAGACCTCGACGGGCTCGCTCAGCCCCTTGACGTTGACGGGGCCGAGCGGCTTGACCTCGACGAAACCCTCGGCGAGACGGAGCGTCTCGGCGCTCATGAGGACCGAGCCCGGCATGGCGAGCTGCTCCATGCGGGCGGCGAGATGAGTGGTCTGGCCCACGGCGGTGTAGTCCATGTGCAGATCGCTCCCGATGGACCGGACCACGACCTCACCCGAGTTGAGACCGACCCGGACATGGATGAGGGTACCCTCGCGGCGTCGAATCTCCTCCGCGTATCGCTTCACGGACTCCTGCATCCGCAGCGCAGCGTAACAGGCCCGCACCGCGTGGTCCTCGTGGGCGATGGGCGCGCCGAACAGCGCCATGATCCCGTCGCCCATGACCTGGTTCACCGTGCCCTCGTAACGGTGGACCGCTTCCATCATCAGCGTGAGGACCGGGTCCAGAAGGTTCCGCGCCTCCTCCGGGTCCCGGTCGGCCAGCAGCTCCATCGAGCCCTTCAGGTCGGCGAAGAGAACGGTGACCTGCTTGCGTTCCCCTTCGAGAGCGGCTCGGGACGTGAGGATGCGCTCGGCGAGATGCTTCGGGGTGTAGCTCTCGGGAGAGGTGAAGCGCGGGGCCGCGGGCGCTGGCCCCGCCAAGCCAGTCGCGTGAGCGCACTCGGGACAGAACTTGGCCGTCGGGGAGAGCTGACGGCCGCAGTTCACACACGTCCGCGCCAGGGGGGCCGCACACTCCTCGCAGAACTTCGCGGCGCCCTCGTTCTCGTGCTGGCACTGCGGACATTTCATCGTGAACCCACCCCCGACCGCCATACATTCGCCTTCAGTCGTCGTGCGAGAATATAAGCGCGTCGGCTCTGGTGCTCAACATCGGGGTATAGGCCGTCGGGTCGCAAGACCCGGCGAAGCTCGCCAAGCGCCCGGACCATCTCGTCGCGAGGGATGTGAATGATGGAATACAGCGCGGCGATGCCCGCCCAGGCTTCATCGGCTGCATCCAACGCCATCATGTCGCCCGGCCGGAAGGCGACACCTGGAGTCAGGCGCCGCGCTTGCTCCACCATCCCGGGGGACAGGTCAATGCCACAAACCTGCACCCCATGCTCGTGCAAGTAGCGGGCGACATGGCCAGGGCCGCAACCCATGTCGCAGGCCGGACCGATGTCGCGCACCTGGGCGGCGAATCGGTCGAGTAGCTGTCGGTCGAGCGGCTTGTGTTGCAGCTCATCGAAGATGCGCCGGACGTATTCGTCGGCTACGAGGTCGTAGCTGGTCTGGTAGTCCTGGCGCTTGTGAGCGTCCACGTTTGGTGGCCGCGCGTGATGCCGCCTAACGCGCGGTATCGGCCGAGGCGGAAGGCCGTCGGCTCCATGCGGAAGTCGGACGGCGTCTTCCCGCGAGAGATCTACTACCGGTTCGTATCAATCCAGTACCTCCGGAGAGCACCTGACTCGCTGAAGAGGAGTCCGGGCTCGCTCTCACCGCCATTCCTCTCGATTATGCGCCACGAGGGCGTGTTGGCTTCATCGGCCGTGATGAGCACCCTCGTCAGCCCGATCCGTCGCGCTTCAGGCACAGTCAACTCCGGGAGGCGCGTACCATATCCCTTCGTTCGCCCAGCCGAGTGATCTCTGCACATCTCGACGAATCCGGGACATCCTGGGCCGCGTCGCGGTACCGGCCGTCACCGTCGGCTAGGGACTCTTCCGCGAGGGCTCGGAAGTCAGCACAAAGATCCAACGTTGGGCGAATCAGGGCAATGCTCGCTGCCAGGTCAACTCCTGGGTCACCTGATCAATGAACGTCACCTTGTCTGGCCGGAGCGTAAGGGATAGCCACATCAACGTTGAGTTGGCTACTGCTTCAGCGGCTTGCCGCGAGCCGAAGCAGGAGCAGGTTGCCGAAGGCTCCCTGGTGAACTGCGATTCGCTCGAACCCGAGCTTCTCGAGGACGCGCACCGAGGCGGCGTTGATCTCGTCGACGTCGGCCACTATCTCCGCAAAGCCTGGCTGGGTCCGCGCCCGCGCGATCGATGCGCGGGCCATCTCGGTAGCGAAGCCCCTGCCGGTGAAGTGCTCGAACATCGCGTACATGAGGTGCGGGTCGGGGCGGACGGATGAGGTCTCGAAACCGCAGAAACCCACGAGCTCATTCGTGTTCTTGTCGTAGGCCAGCCAGGTTCCGACGCCACGCCGCTCGAACAACGCCTGGCTTTGTCGCGTGCGCTCCGCGCTCCACTCCCGAGAGAACACGTTGCCGTCCATCATGTAGCGCCGAACGTGGTTGTCCTGCACGAGGCGGTGGAAGGCATCGAGATTCGCTGGCTCGACCGGGTGGTACCGCAGTCGTTCGGAGAGCATGGGACTCCCGACCGGTCCTGCTTCTCTATCCCACAGCGCTCGCTTCTTGCCCCGACCGCCGCGAAGCAGCTCCGTGCGGTGCCCAGATCTGCACGGGCCTGGTCCGGGCGTCCGAGCTGCGTGTGCAGGCGCGCTCGTTGCCGGTTCGGCGACCGAACGCCAAACTAGAGGCATTCGGAACCAGACAGCAGCGAGTTCGAGGCCGGCCAATTCCGAGCACGAGCGAGTGCGGGCCGCCGTTGCGGCTATTGGATGACGTCATCCGCGCGGAGCAGCAGCGAGGGCGGGAGGGTCAGTCCCAGCGTGGTCGCCGTCTTGAGATTGACGGTGAAGTAGTACCTCGTGGGCTGTTCCGCCGGCAAGTCGGCCGGCTTCGCGCCCTTGAGGATCCGATCGATGTAGAGCGCGGCTCGGCGGAACCCGTCCTCTGGGCTCGGCCCGTACGACATGAGCCCGCCGTCGCGGACGAGGAAGCTGAACTCGTACATCGCGGGAATTCGGTGCGTCGCCGCGAACTCGATGAGTCGTTTACGGTGCATGCTTGTGAACGCATCCGCCACCAGGAACACGGCGTCCGGCCGGCGACGCGTCATCGTGGAAAACGCGATAGCGAAGTCGTCAGGGTCGCGCAGACCGAGCGCCTGCACCTCCAGGCGGAAGGTGCGCGCTGCCTGCTCGATTCCGTGGTAGCGGAGCGTCATGCCCTCGTCGTTTGCGTTCCAGATCACAGCGATCAACCCAGCCTTCGGCAGCGCTTCCCTCAGCATCTCGAGTCGCTTGGTGCTGAGCTGAACGATCTCGTCCGTCATTCCCGTGACGTTCCCGCCCGGACGCGCGAGGCTCGCGATCAGTCCGGTCGCCACCGCATCCCCTGAGGCGGGCGCGAGAACGATCGGAATTGTCGAGGTCGGCTGCTTGGCCGCCACCGCCGCCGGTCCCCCTTGCGCTACGATGACGTCCACCTTGAGCCGCACGAGCTCGGCCGCCAGGCCGGGGAGCTGGTTCGCCTTGCCTTCCGCGAAGCGCGCCTCGTACGTGACGTTCCGGCCCTCGACATAGCCGAGCTCGCGCAAGCCCTCGCGGAGTGGGCCGGGCGGCCGACCGTCGGGCGTGCGACCGCCCCCGAACAGGTGACCGACGCGAAATTCCTTCGAGGCCGGCTGCGCGGCGGCCGGCAAGGGAGCGGCGAAAATGGCGAGCGCTAGGGAAACGATGACCGCGGACCGTACGACGAGCGACCCGAGACGCGGCATCAAGTAGTGCATCGCCCCTCCTCTCCATCCGTGCGGCAAGCCATCGGACCGTCCCGCAACACACAGGTCGCCGAAGCAAAGGAGACAGGTCGTCGCTACAGCCTCCGGTCGCTCCTGGCCCGCCGACTATAGCGTCGGGGCCAGTAGCTGGCAAGCGAGTGAGGCCGCGGCCCCCAGCCTTCGTCGTTCACGCCCGGCGCTTGCGCGTGAGGCCCGAGAGGCCGGCCGGGAGCAGCAGGACCACCACGATCAACACCAGCCCCAGGCTCAGCATGTAGAGGTAGCGGAACTTGACGAGCAGGATCTCGGACATGAGGCCGAGGAAGACCGCGCCCAGGATGGGGCCCGCGATGGTGGTGGGCCCGCCCAGCAGGGCCATGATCACGGTCTGGAAGGACACCAGCGGGTTGAAGACCTGGGGATCGAGGTAGGTCCAGCGAGGAGCCATGGCCCCACCGACCGCGCCCATGAACGCCGCGCTCAGCACGAAGACGCCGACCTTCATGCGCGTGGTGTCGATGCCGAGCGTCTCCGCACGCTCCTCGTCGGCGCCGATGCCGATCAGGGCGATGCCCCACCGGCCGCGCGGCAGCAGCGCCGCGACGGTCACCGCGAGGGCGGCCACGCCGAGCACCGTGTAGTAGAGCGTGACCGGGCCCGGCGGGTTGAGCAGGAGTCGTCCCACCGTGCCGGTGATGCCAGTCTCGAACCAGATGAGGGTGTGCTTGGCCAGCTCGGCCAGGCCGAAGGTGAATACCGCGAAGTAGGGGCCGCGAAGCCGGAGCGCGAGCGTGCCCACGAGGAGCGCCATGGCGGCGGCGACCACCGCGGCGGCCAGGACGGGCAAGGGCCACGGGACCCGGGCCATGACGACGGCGGTGGTATACGCGCCGGCCCCGAAGAAGGCGCCCGTCGCCAGCGACAGGTAGCGCGTAGGACCGGAGAAGAAGGCCCACGAGACCGCCAGCGCGACGTCGGCCAGGATGGCGAGCGCGAGCGAGCGATAGTACGGGGGCAGCACCTGTGGCGCAACGACCAGCGCCACGCCCAGGAGTACCCAGCCGAGCCAAGGTGCGTGCCGGAGTACCCTCTGTTCGAGCGCCGGCTTCGCCGGCGCAACCGGTTCTGGGGGAGGCTCGGAGGGGGTCCCCTCTGCGACCCCCAAAGGGGCCCCCTCCGATGACTTAGCGGCCAAAGAGACCCGAGGGCTTGAGGACCAGGATGAGCGACAGCACGGCGTAAGAGGAGATCAGCCGGATGTCGGAGGAGGCGAGATAGACGCCCGCCGTCTCCACGAGCCCGAGCAGCAGGCCGGCCAGGAGGCAGCCCACCATGTTGCCGAGCCCGCCCAGGATGACCACGACCAGCGCGGTCACGGTGTAGGGCAGACCCATGAAGGGTGTCAGCTCGAAGAGCATGCTGACGAGCGAGCCGGTGACCGCCGACATGGCGATGCCAGCGCCGAAGCAGAGGCCGTGGATCTGCGCGGTGCGGATGCCCACCAGCTGCGCGCCCTCCGGCTCCTGCATCAAGGCACGCACCGCCTTCCCGGTGAGGCTCCATCGGAGATAGACGTAGAAGGCCACTCCCAGGGAGAGCGCGATCGTGGCGGCGAGCACGCGGTTGGCCGGGAACACGGTGCCGAGCCACCGCAGAGGAATGGCGAGATAGCTGTAGCCCTTGAGGTCGGCGCTCCAGAGCAGCAGGGCCGCGTTCTGGAGCACGAACATGAGACCGAACGAGAGCAGGAGCGAGCGCGACTCGAGCGCCTCGTGCGCGTCGCCGATCAAGAGCCGCGCGTAGAGCAGGCGATGCAGCACGAGCCCGACGGCGAAGGCCGCCGGGCCCGTGATCAGCAAGGTCAGCAGCGGGTTGACGCCCCAGCCGGTGTGCAGCGAGTAGGTCACGTAGGCGCCCAGCATCAGGAACTCGCCGTGCGCCACGTTCAGCACGCGCATCAGGCCGTACTGGAGGTTGAGGCCGAGGGCCACCAGGGCGTAGATGCCGCCGGTGGTGAGCCCGCCGACCACGACGTCGAGCAGCAGCGTCGGCGAGAGGGTCACGCCCAGGCCGGCTTCGGCACCATCGCCGCTCCGGTGGCCCAGCTCTTGGGCCAGAGCAGCTCGAACTCGCCCTTCTGCCACTGGCCCACCATGCCCGGGGTGACCACGTTCTCACCCTTGGTGAACTTGATGGGGCCGGCCACCGTCTGGAACTCGGTGGCGTCGAGCATCGCCTTGATCTTGGGCCGGTCGAGACCGACCTCGCCCACGCATCGCTCCAGGATCTGCAGCGAGGCGTAAGCGAAGGCGCTCGCCCACCGGTCCGGCTCCTTCTGGTGCTTCTTGACGTGCGCCTCGAAGTACTCCTTGGCCCCCGCGAACTTCACCTTGGGATTCCATCCCGCGATGCCCATCACGCCCTCCGCGCCCTTGAAGCGGTCGCGGTAGAAGGGAAACGCGGTGCCCACGCCGGTGAAGAAGACGGCCGGGTTCCAGTCCACTTCCTTGGCCTGGGTGGTGGCGAGGATGTTGTCGGGCGGATAGGTGAGGCCCACGAACGCGTCGGCGCCCGCGGCCTTGAACCCGCGGAGCACGGGCGAGAGATCCTTGGCGCCCAGCGGGTAGCTCTTGGTGTCCACCACCTCGAGGCCGGCCGCCTTGAAGGCGGGGCCGGTGGCGCTGTTGAGCTCGATACCGAACAGGTCGTTGACGTAGGCCACCGCGACCTTCTTGATCTTGCCCTGTTCGCGCAGGTCCTTCAGCAGCGCGGCCACCGCCTGCATCTGCGGCTCGGGCTGCACGAGCATGATGTAGAAGTAGGAGAGGGCCAGCTCCTTGAACTTCGCCGAGATGGCGGTGGGGCCGATCATCGGGTAGCCGTGCTTCGTGGCCACCGGGGCGATGGCGAAGTTCATGGCCGAGCCCCACGGGGGCAGCATCAGATCGACCTTGTCGTCGGTGGCCAGCTTCTCGTAGAAGCGCACCGCGGTCTCGATCTCGCTGCGGTCGTCGATGGAGACGAACTCGATCGGGCGGCGCCCCTCGCCCTTGACCGCGAGCCCGCCCTTCGCGTTCACCTGCTCCTGCCACAGGACGTAGTTCGGGGCCTGGGTGATGCCCGCCCCTACCGCGTACGGACCGGTGGCCGACATGGTGTAGCCGATCCGGACCGGCTTCGCCTGCGCCCGCGCCCGGGTTTGGAGCAATGGAACCGTGGCCGCGCCGGCCGCCGCCGTCTTGAGGAATTCCCGTCTGCGCATCGTCATGTCGGTAGGCCTCCTTGCCAGTGGTGGATGTGCCTGATCAAGATGCGACCGCTTCGCCGAGATACGCCTCCAGGACCCGCGGGTCACGCGAGACCGCCCCGGGCGTGCCCTCGCAGATGACCTCTCCGTGGTGCAGCACGATGAGCCGCTCCGCAGTCTCCATGATGGCCTTCATCACGTGCTCGACCCAGAACAGGCCCACCCCGCGTTCGTCGCGGATGCGCCGCAGGATCGCCGTCGCGCGCGCGCCCTCCGTTGCCGTGAGGCCCGCCAGCAGCTCGTCGAGGAGGATCACCCGCGGCCGCATCGCCAGCGCCATCGCGAGCTCGAGCAGCTTGCGACGGCTCCCGGTCAGGCGCCGCGCGCGCACCGCCGCCTGGTCGCCCAGCTCCACCAGGGCCAGCAGCTCGGCGGGGGTTCCGCCCGGCCGGTCGCACCAGAGCGCCGCCGCCGCCACGTTCTCCGCGGCGGTCAGGTCCAGGAAGGGCCGCGGGGTCTGGAACGTGCGCCCGAGGCCGAGCCGCGCGATGTGATAGGGCGGCATCGTGCTGATCTGGTGCTCGCCCATGCGGATCGATCCCGCCGACGGCCGGAGCAGCCCGCTGATCAGGTTGAAGAGGGTGGTCTTGCCGGCGCCGTTCGGCCCGATGAGCGCCACGATCTCGCCCTCGGAGACCGCGAAGCTCACCCGGCTCAGGACCGTCAGGCCCCCGAAGCTCTTGGCCACCCCGGTGCCTTCGAGGAAGGGGCGCGTCATCGGGCTAGCCGCCCTGGGCCTGGAGCAGCAGCGTCCCGGCCACGATGAGGGCGATCGCCAGCAGGCGACCCCAGGTGAAGGGCTCCTGGAGGGCGAGGAAGCCGACGAGGAGGACGAGGAGCGTGGACGTCCCGCCGATGAAGAACGAGGAGGTCACCTTCAGACCGTGCTCGTAGGCGAGGAGCCCGAAGATGTCGACCCCGGACGCGGCGATCCCCGCGATTGCCAGGAGCCACACGGCCTCACGCGAGAAGACGATCTCCTGCCCGCTGGCCCGCATGGCCAGCAGCGCGAGCGCGTTGACCACGAAGGCGACACCCGTGATGACCATCGCGCCGAGGGCCGCGCTGATCTTGGTGGAGCCGAGCTTCAGGCAGATCGTCCACGTGGCCGCGGACACGCCGGCGAGGATCGCGAAGAGTATGGTGCTGCTGTTCATCCCGCGTCGAATATATCCCGGAAGGCGGCCTCCAGGGTCTCGAGATCGCCGCCGTGTCTCGCGACCAGCTAGGGCAGCGCCCCGAGGACGCGCTGCTCGTACAGCGCCGAGAGCATCTCGTCGATCGCCGCGGAGGCCCACACCTTGAAGAAGGGCGATTGCTGCATCGCACCCCAGTCGCGCAGGAAGCGCTCCCACGCCTGCTCCCGCGTCTCGCCCGGCCGGGCCGCTTGCATGGCGGGGACCAGGCGGTCCCTTGGAAAGAGCGCGGGGCGCTCCGTGTAGTGACACAGGTACTCGAGATCCTCCGTGTAGAAGACCACCACCGGGATCGACTGGTAGGTCCGGCCGTCCTGCTCCCGGAGAAACTCGTTCATGAGGTCGGCGTTCGGCGACTCGGCGGGGTCGGCCGTCGGCCCGCGCCCGACCCGCTGGCCGTCGCGCGGGAAGATGCGCAGCTCCAGCGGGGCCGCCTCCGCCAGTCGCCCGAGCATGGGAATGACCCGGCGGCAGTCCGACGACCATTCCTCGGAGACCATCAGGATCTTGGCCGGCCCCTTCGGCTGCGTGGCGAGCCACCGGATCGCGGCCACCTGATCGTCGCGGAGCCGCAGGCTCTCGTACCACGCCCGCAGGGGGCCACTCCAGTCCCGTCGCTCCGGCCCCAGCCACCAGCCGGCCTCCCGCGCGAGGTTCTCGGGAGTGCCGATGTACTCCATGTACTGCTCGAAGGTCATGCCCGCGGCGAAGCGCTCCGGCGTGACGATGCGGCTTCCGCGGCCCGATCCCACGACTAGAGGATCCCGATCCGGCGCAGCCCGAGCAACAGAAAGGCGATGCCGCTCAGCACGCTGCGGACCGCGCGCAGGCGGCCCCAGCGCGCCAGGAGCATGCCGACCTCGAGGGAGCTCCGGTCGAGCGTGGGATCCAGCAAGCGCTTGTTGGTCGGCATGATCACGATCAGCGTGAAGGGAACGACCGCCCCGAGCAGGAGACCGGCGACGAGCACCACGGCGGCGCCGCCCTGGGCCCAGGCCGACACGGCGGCGAGGCAGCCCACGACCGCGAGCGAGGCTTGCATCACCGCCGCCCGCCGGTAGCTCGGCCCGAACTCGGCGACGGCCAGTGCGGCGCCACACTCGAGACGCGCGGGGTGCTCGACCAGCGTGATGTAGATGGCGGCCCCGGCGAAGAGCCCCGCGCAGAGCAGGGCGACGAGCTCGAGGATCATGGTTCGCTTAGTAGCGCAGGTCGGCGAAGACCGCGTAGCGGTCTGACGGAACGACGCCAGCCACGGGCTCGGCCCCCGCGATCGTGCAGCGTACCACGTGCCCGGCTCCGCCCCGGCGAGGCCGGCCGACCAGGACGTAGTCGGTGGCTGGCGGACGCCGCGGCGGTCATGCGGACCGGCGGCTGGACGGCAACGCGTCGATCTTCCGTTGAAGGAACCAGCAGAACCAGCCGCGGTACTTCTCCTGTAGCTCCTTCTTCATCCAATCCTTGCCGGTCACGGTGCCGCGACAGTGGGCGCTGCTGCACCGGCACTGCATCTCGTGGTCGCCGTCGTCGGTGGTCGCCCAGTCGATGGTGAGCTCTTCCCCCGGGGCGATGTCCCGCATCGCGACGAGGACGATCTGCCCCTGGATCGCGAGGTTGGGATCGCAGGAGTGGTTGGTGTAGAGCATGGAGCCGTCGCGCTGGGCCTGGTCCACTGGTGCAATGAACAGATCCTCTGAGATCTGGATCTCGGCTGGCCCGAGTGCGGGCTCGAGCGCAGCCCATTGCGGCGCCGTCAGCACGTGACCGCCCTTGACCGCCACGATCTCGCCCCGGACGATCGCGCGGTTCGCGAACAGGCCCGTGCCGTGAATCGGGCTCGGCCGCACCGCCGTCTTCGGCGAGCGATAGGTGAGGGCCGTCACGCCTCAGCCGCGCGCGAACGGATCGTCGAGGATGAACCGCCAGGTGCCGTCCAGCTGGCGGCGCACCACCTCGATCGCCTTGCCGGCGGTTTCGATCGGGCGCCCGTCGGGCCCCTTGGCCGACATGCGCCAGTCGTTGTAGACCATGGCGAAGTCCCCACCCGCCTGGACGACCTTCACGATCTCGGTGCTCATCTGGGCCTGCATCCCGAGCAGGCGGCTCAGCACCACGCGAATCTCCGCGTGGCCACGGGCCACGCCGCCGTCCCGTTTAACCAGGCTGCACGCGGGGTCGTAGAGGGTCATCAAGGCGTCCAGATGGCCGTTGTTGACGTGCTCGCCGAAGAGGCGGTCGCATGCTTCGGGGGTGGTGGCCGGCGTCGTCATCGCTCATCCTGCCTTGCCCCTCACCCTGCCCTCTCCCCAGAGGGGAGAGGGTGGAGGGAGAGGTGAAGCGCTACTTGAAGATGGAGAAGTTGATCTCCTTCTCGGTGATGAACTCGAGCAGGACCGGGACGCCGTCGCGGGTCTTTGCGATGCCGCGCTTGAGCGCGGGGATGATCTCGCCCGGCTCGCTGATGCGCTCGCCGTAGCCGCCGAAGGCCTTCGCCATGTCCGCGTAGTGGCCGCTGATGTCGGTCGAGCGGTACTTCTCGGTGGCGGTCTTCATGATCGGCAGCTCGATGGCCATCGAGAAGTTGTTGAGCAGGATCGAGAGGATCGGGATGCGCTCGCGCACCGCGGTCTCGAAGTCCATGCCGGTG
>Ga0187892_10004656_pt1 | contig 22721 bp, 21 predicted proteins | sample MA1701073metaG_FD_139345 | JGI IMG/M metagenome (GOLD analysis project Ga0187892, IMG submission 139345) | Bio-ooze microbial communities from a basaltic lava cave in the Kipuka Kanohina Cave System on the Island of Hawaii, USA - MA170107-3 metaG ... | reverse complement strand
TATTCAAGACGTTCGCGCTCGCTCCGGGATCTGGGGATACCTGCGGTCGGGACGAGAAGCCTGGAGGAAACGCCTGATCGACATTCAGCCGCCGACCAAGCGCCCGTCTGACTACGACCTGGTCGTTCTCGGCACCCCGGTGTGGGCCGGCAACATCTGCTCGCCCGTGCGGGCCTACGTGGCTGCGCACCAAGAAAATTTCATGCAGGTGGCGTTCTTCTGCACGCAAGGTGGTTCTGGTGCAGACAAGGTCTTGCATGACATGGCCGAGCTCTGCGGGCGGAGACCAGTGGCGAGCGTCGCTCTCAACGACGAGGAGATCAAGAAGGGGCGCTACGCAGAGAAACTGAAGCAATTCCTCGCACTCGTCGCACGGCCGGCGGCCGCGGGATAGAAGGAGGTAGTCCCCTCCCGATACAGCACCGCCTCATCGGGCGCCGGCTTGATCGGCGAGGAGCTGCTGGAACTCTTGAGCGTTGCGCTGCGCTTTGTCCCCGTGGCAGTTGTTGAACAGGACATGCACCCGCAGCGCCCTGCTGGCGAGATCGTGCACGGGTTCGGCCAGCGCTCTCAGCTCGGCGCCCGAGTACAGATAGTTGAACCGCTCCGCCGAGCTCGCAAGGCCTTTCTTCGCCCACATCTCGCGGTTGCGTCCATGCAGTCGGACGAGCGCGAGATCGGGACAGGTCACCTGCCAGACCTGCGGAATGCTCGAAGAAAAGCCCTGCGGCTCGTCGACCACGACGTGGGCAAGCTTGTGGTCGCGCTCGAAAGCAATCGTCTTGTCGCGTGTCTTGTCTGCGAACCAGGACTTGTTGCGGAACTCGACGGCGAGCTGGAAGCCCTCCAGCATCTGGGCGCAATGCTGGATGTGCTCGAAGCTGTCGCGCCCGAACGCGAACCAGGGCGCGAACTGAAGCAGCACGGCACCGAGCTTGCCCGCGTGCCGCAGCGGCTCGAGCCCGGAACGGAAGCGTTGCCAGAGCTCGTAGCGGATCTCCTCGCTCAAGTCGCGGTAATACAGGTTCGGCTTCGCGCTCGGTTCCAGCGCCTTGCGCAAATCCGCGGGCAGCGCAGACGCCTGTGCCTGGTGTGCGGTGAAGAGCCGGAACGCCTTCACGTTGAAGATGAAGCCCTGCGGCGTTCGGTTGGCCCAAAGCTGCGCCGTCCGCTCGGCCGGCAGGGCGTAGTATGTGCTGTCGATTTCGACCAGCGCAAACCGTGTCGCGTAATAGCGCAGCCGCGCCTCCGCGTCCTTTGCCTCGCGCGGATAGAAGCGGCCCGACTCGATCAGCGTCTTGTCGGTCCAGGAGGCGGTGCCTACAAGGATCTGCCCCATGGTCCCGGCGTCAGCCGCCGACGTCGTGCCGAGTCCTGCCTACGCGTCGACCGGTGGAAGCAAACGGGCTGCATTCGGAGCGGTTCACGAGCGGCGCTCTTTCGACCCGGAACTGCCGATCGAGCTCCAGAGGACCAGATCTTCGCCGACCTCGCTTCGAGCCATGAGCGGTCCTACATCGACCATTATGTAACATAATGGTAACGGGGCTCCCCGTTTCCGGCCTCGACAGCGCAGAATCCATCTGGCAACCGCATCGCCGCGACAGGTCGAAGAGGTCGTCTGAACTATCTGCGAGCACATGAGCTCACGCGAAGGATTGATCTGGCCTGAGAAGATCGCCTGCGGGCACTCCGACGACGAGCAAGCTGTCACCTCCTCTGTGGCGTAGTAGCCTTCACCGCGGAACACGAGGCCGGGTCCCATGGCGGCCAAGGCGCTTGCGATCCTCCCGATCTTGCTCATTCCCCCCTCCCTGCTGTTCTGGCAAGCCGACCACGCCTGCCGCGGCCCGAGCACGCTTCTTATCGCTCGACGACGCAGTGGTCAGGGCGGGAGAAGGATATGCGTAGGAGCGGGTTGAACGTCACGCGCGCTCGAAGGTGCTTGCCCTGAGCAGGCAAGCGAGCGCGTTGACGCAGGGTCCCCGCGAATGCGGCGCATGGATCGCCTCCCTCGTTGCGTTGCACCCGGTCCCCGGCTCGTGTGCTCTCCTGTCTACGCCCGGGGTGTAGCTCCGTCAAGAAGCACCAACTAAGGCGGCGTCCATGCGGACATGGACATGTACGCCATCTGTTAGCTGCGCCCTGCGATCATGCTCGCGGCGTTGCGAGCAGAAACAAGAGATGGCAAGAGCAGTCACGGGCCATGTGCTGCGGTGGCTCGAACGGATTTTCGGCCGACACAGGCGGAAAATCGTGCTGCGTGTGGAGCATGGCGAACGCGTTTCCGAGCCGTTCCGGTGGCCGGGTGGCCCCGGCATGCTTCGAACCCGGGGTCATTTCGGTGAGGCACCGGCAAGAATAGAGCTGCAAGGGCGCGATCATGCCGGGAGCTGGATGGTGATCGCTACCGTCCAGGCGGGTGCGTTGCATTGTGCGTTCGACGCGCCGCCCGGGGAATTTCGACTCGTCGCAGTCGGAAATGTGGCCGCTGCTCGCGCTGTGGTCAGCAATGCGAGGCACCGGCCCCCAATCAGGCTCTAGAGCGGCACAACACCCTCGCCCCAAAGCGGCCGGGCATATACTCCGCTCATGGCGGCCATGGGGGCCGGTGTCAGACTTCCAGGAGTTCAAGGCCTACTACGCGCTCGTGGGCGAGCTTATCGAGGAACTCTCGAAGGAGCAGCTGGCCGAGTGCGCGCGGCTGCTCGCGTTGCACGTTGCCGACTATCAGCAGCGGTTCGGCGACATCCCTCGAAGCGAGCTCCTCAGCCTGCTCGGTACGGTCGAGCTCACCGACGAGCAGTGCCGGTTGCTTCGCGACGGCATGCAGATCCTTGCCGGGTATCTCGCGACCGTGCGTGACGCGCGGGAGGATGAGGACGATGTTGGTCCTGTTCACTAGGCTCTTGCTCGGAACGACGTTGTTAGTGGCGGTCGCGTCCGCTCAGACCCTAACAGGCCGCATAATCGGCATCACGGACGGCGATACCATTACGCTGCTCGACGAGCACCGCCGACAGCACAGGGTCCGCCTTGCGGGGATCGATGCGCCCGAGAAGGGGCAGCCCTTTGGTCAGCGGTCCAAGCAAAATCTATCTCGCCTCGTCTATCAGCAAGATGTTGTGATCGAATGGGGCAAGGTTGACCGCTACGGGCGCATCGTGGGCAAGGTTCTGACGCCAGGGAGCGAGGACGCGAACCTTGGCCAGATCAGAGCAGGCATGGCGTGGTGGTTCCGGAAGTATGCTCACGAGCAAAGCCCCGAAGATCAGCGAGCCTATGCGGACGCGGAGCAGGAAGCGCGTGCTGCGCGCCGCGGCTTGTGGGCGGACGGTGACCGCGTCGTGCCACCGTGGGATTGGCGTGCGGGACTGAGAGCGCCCGATAACCGGGAGATGCCCCTGCCGCTCCAGCAGGGCATCCTGAGTCAGGGCGCTGAGCCTGGTGCTCGGGGGTGCGACCCGGCTTACCCCGAGGTTTGCATTCCATCACCGCCGCCGGACCTCGACTGCGGCGATGTCCCCTTCATGGAGTTTCTGGTACTCCCGCCCGATCCGCATCGATTCGACGGGGACCGCGACAGCATTGGCTGCGAGAGCTAAGAAGTTTCCGACCGCCGGCAGCATCGCTCTCGGCGTTCTGGTACACAATGCGCAGGAGTCACTCGTGAATCTACTCGCAGACTGCGACTACGGCGAGATGGCAGAGGCGTTCCGTTTAGTAGCCGATTTGGCCGATTTGTGCGCGGATCTTGAGGAGCTAGAGGCTCCGGTCGGAAGCGGGGCTTCCTGAGATCGAGGAGAGACTGCAGGCGTAGCGGGTGCGGTCGCAGATCATGGCACAGGAGGAAACCTCGCCTTTAATTTGGAAGCTACTCGCTCCATCCCTGCGAGAGCACCGAGCGCCGTCCCTCTGTCGCATTGCTCCCTACGCCGGATTGCCTTCCCCGGATGGATGAGGTTTCGGAAGTTCTGCGCCAGTCTGGCTTGGCTTGCCGTGTCTTGGTCGATCAGCCCAGCGACCTCAGCCGCCTCTATGTAGTGGCCGAGCATCCACTCAACGAACGGTTTAGTGCTAGGTATTGGCCTGTTCACAGCGGAGAACGCGGCATCCACAACCGGTCGAGTCGTCTTCTCTAACGCCCAAAGCAGCAGCGCTTCCATCACGGAGCCAGCGAGCACCGTTGCGGTTTTGAATTGGCTGATTTGCAGGGCGGACACAGCCGCGCTCATGTCACTACGTAGCTGATTCCGCAATTCGCTGTCGTCTACGAATTCTAGCCCGGTCGTTTCGGGTGTCGGTGCTTCGTCTTTACACCTGCCGAGTACATCGCGGATTATCAGAAGCGGATGGCGATGCAGCGGGTAGATGTCACCGAACTCTCCTTCGTTCGTATGGTGTTCCCATCGGGCCAAGCAGTATCGTGCCGCTTCTGTGGCTATGGTCAGGTTGGCGAAGTCCTCTGCGTCACCCGGCATCAAATGCGAAGGAATCGCATCCAGCAAGCGAACAAGGCTCCTCAACGTTGGCGCGCTGGTGTGACCTATTATCGACGGGCGTTGTTCTGCAACACCAGGAAACGCCCGTTCAATGAAGCGAACAACCTGACTAGGAACAACCATCGGCATCAAGGAACCTCCGGTTCCGATCGCAGGCGGAGCCTGCTAGCGTTTCCTCCGGACCCATGGTGGGATTGGCTCTCTTTCGCTCCAGAGGCCACGTCCAGCAGCGTGCGACCCAAGACTCAAGCTCGACCTCGGGAGAGCCGAGTAGGGCAGTGTCCACTCCATCGGCATGATCGCTTTGAGGTTCCCTCTGTTTTTCGCCCTCCAAGCGATAGCTCTTATGCCGCCTTTTGCGCCTGATCCTGGGTCGCGATCCAGTCCTGCATGAACCGCATCGGCGACTTCAGACCCAGCGTGCAGTGACGGCGACTCCGGTTGTAAAACACTTCGATGTACTCGAACACATCGGCTCTGGCTTGCTCTCGCGTGCGATAGCGCGTCCCATGCACCCGCTCGTTCTTCAGGCTGTTGAAGAAGCTCTCGGTGGGAGCATTGTCCCAGCAGTTGCCCTTGCGACTCATCGAGCAGATCATCCCGTACTCAGTGAGCAGTGCCTGAAACACGCCACTGGCGTACTGGCTGCCCCGATCGGAGTGATGGACCAGCCCGGGCTGGGGACGACGCCGGAACCAGGCCATGGTCAGCGCGTCGGTGACGATGTCCGCAGTCATGCGCTCCTTGATCGCCCAGCCCACCACCTCGCGGTTGAACAGGTCAATGACCACCGCCAGGTACAGCCAACCCTCGTCGGTCCACAGGTAGGTCAGATCCGCACTCCAGAGGCGATTGGGCGCCTGCGGGGCGAAGTTGCGCTCCACCACATTGGCTGCTACCGGCAAGCCGTGCTTGGAGTCCGTGGTGGCCTTCCAGCGCCGCTTGTGCCGGGCACGGATCTCGTGCTCGCGCATGAGCCGCTCCACCCGCGCTTTGCCGACCCGAAAGCCGCGCCCTCGCAGCTCCTCGAGCATGCGCGGCGAACCGTAGGCCCCCTTGACCTCGGCGTGGATGGCTCCGATCAGCGCCAGCAGCTGCGCATCGGTGAGCCGCTTGCGATCCGAGCTGCCCCCGCGCAGCCAGGCCCGAAACCCGTTGAGGCTCACCGCCAGCAGCGCGCACATTAGCGCCAAGGGATACATCGCTCGATGCCGATCGATCCAGGCGTACTTCACTGTGCATCCTTCGCGAAGTACGCCGTCGCTTTTTTTAGGATCTCGACCTCCAGCTTCAGCCGACTGTTCTCGGCCCGCAGCCGTGAGAGCTCCATCTGCTCGGGCGTGATGTCCTTGACCCCCTCGTGCAGCTTGCCCTTGGCCGCGAGCTTGACCCAGTTGCGCAGGGTCTGCTCCACCAGCCCCAAGGCGCGGGCCGCCTCGGCCACCGTCTTGCCGCCTTTGACCATCGCCACGGCCTGCTCCTTGAACGCCGCGGTGTACTCTTGCTTCGGAATGCGCTTCATGTCTTCCTCCAGTAACGTCTATGCTACAACGCTACCGTTGGAAGGCGAAATTCGAGGGGAAGCTCACCTGCGGCATTAACCCTCCATCCTCCTGTCTGCGTTCTCCCGTACCACCGGTTCACCCTGAAGTGTTATTTGCACGGATACGCCTCTTCCAAGGCTTTGAGTACCAGAACAACGGCTGACTTATGGCGTTCCTTTGGATTTCTCTCAAGCCATTGAACCACGATATCTTTGCCTTGCACAGTCGTGACGCCATCGGGCATGCAATACATCATGTTCGCTTCCCGCTGTGGCACCTGGATTGCTCCTCTTCGGAAGCCAACCTGAAAGCCTAGATCGAACCCTTCGGCGGCACCGCTTACGAAGCCGAGGCACAACGTGGCCGCATGCCGATCCTTGCAATCCGCCAACAGCTCGTTGCCCGTGTAGCCGAAGGCAGTGCCAGGGCCGAGCAACACAGCGACTAGGAACCAACGCCGAATTGACATGGCTTGTCCTCTTCCAAATGAGGAGCAACCGTGACCAGGATAGTACGCCGAAGCGCTCCAATCTTGGTCGCTAGTTGGCATAATGACGATTGTGTCCGGGATCAGTGATAGGTCAAGGTAGCTCGGAAGCCAAGGGCAAAACCAAAACACACGCAACCACGATAGGGCGCCGGAAAACCTCGATGACACTATTGGCACGGCTACGCTGGCTGAAACCCTCGGCCGCAATGGTGGCCGCTATCGGAGCGGCGCTCACGCCGATCATCGTGGCCGTGGTAGGCAACAACGTGACGACCGCGATCAAGGAGCGAGAGGTCAGCAGCAAGTTCGTCGAGTTGGCCGTCTCTATCTTGAGGGACCCGCCGAAGAAGGAACAGAGAGAGTTGCGGGAGTGGGCGGTGAAGATCATCGGCAACCACTCGGGTGTGGAGTTCCCCAAGACCATCGTCGAGGACACCTACCTTTCCGGCTGGAACTGGCTCCCCCTATATGGCGAGCGCCGCAACCTCGATCTCATAGAGTTTCAGCTTGTGGCGCTCGGGTACCTGCCGTTCGGTCGGGAGAACGATCTTCGCATGATCGTTGACGCCCTGACCAAGTTCCAGACCGACAACGGTCTCCCTGACTGGGTAGGCGACCAGAAGACGCTTGAGTTGCTCGGGAGGAAGTTCGACGAACGTACCCGGCCGAGAATTTTCAAGGACGGGAAGGAAGTAGAGCAGTAGCCTACGGCGGCCCGACGGTCGCGAGCGAGACGGTGAGGAGTACGCCCGCGAAGATAGCTAGGATACGCGGCGATGGCATGCTCATTGTCTCTTTCGCCACTCCCAAGATGGCACAGCGCATCCAAGACCGCCAGCCAGCACCTTGCCGACGATGCGTCCGTACCCGTCGCGCTTGTGCCACTCGACGACTACAGTCTCGTCTTACCGACCTCGCTGGAACTCAGGCACAACAACGTTCCGCGCCTTTACGTCGTATCCACGAGCAGCAGCGAGCGCTTGAATACCGGAGGTGAGCTTCTCCCGGATTTGCTGGGGCGTATCACCGTTGCACACGATGGTAACTACGTCGCCGGTATCGACCCCAGAAGTGCCGACGCCAGGACCGAGAAACGTCACGTTCCTGGCAATCCAGACTATCCCGACCACTTGCGGACAGGCGTCAGCGGGCGGTGCGAACTGCATAACTTCGAAGGCCAGCGCGTACGCGTGAATTTCATCGTCGGACCCAGCGACGGCAGGCGTACAACATAGCGCAACGGCAATGATCGCAGCATGACCGCTTTTCATGGCTCCCCCCTTGACCGGAAATACCGAGGGGCACCGTAACACACTCCTGGAGCCGCATGAGAGCGAAATGTTAAAGAGTGACGGAGGAACCTATGAAGAAGGGAAGGAGCGGCAGGAGGCTACGCCTTCGACCGCAGACGAAGTCTGCTAGCCGGCGTCATGGCAAGGCTATGAGGACCTACGGTCCGAATCGAAGGCGAAGCCTCCTCGAAGGCCGGCCTACGGCCCGGCGCGACGCAAAGCCTGCCGCAGTCCGGGTCAGAGGTACAATACTGCAGCCGGGGCCAGTTCGAATCAGGAAAGACCAGCAGATTCCAGATGATAGAACCCCCCTGCTCCTGATGTCCTACATCGGCGGCTAGCCCGCGCATCGGGTCCATGGACAAGCCGGCTTCTCTCTCGGCGCTCGCCGCCGACAGCGACTACGATCCGAACTCGATGCCGGTAGCGAAGGCGCGGGAGTACATCCGCGCCTTCCTCACACCCATCGCCGGCAGCGAGCGCTGCACGTCCGCGCCGCGCTCGGGCGCGTGCTGGCCGAAGACGTGCTATCCGGTATCGACGTCCCGGCGCACGACAATTCGGCGATGGACGGCTACGCAGCATCGTTGATGTCCAGAACCTAACTAACGCTGACGGGCTATCGACGCAGGACGCCTGCTGGCCCGTCCGAGTTCAAACTGTCGGCCCGTCCTGCGGTCTGCGGTCTGGCTTTGTCTTGATAGCGCCAGTCCTAATCAGCGGATCAGCGTCCGCCCAGATACTGGAGAACGCGACAAGGCCTAGCGCGAGCTGGGCCTGCAACCGCGGCTACTATCCCTTTTTCGAGCGCGAGGAGGGCGCCTTCAACACGGGCCCGGAGATCAGGAAGCCGTTCTGGAACAACGGGTGATCGTTCGGCAATGGCTTAAGGAACTAAAGAACTTTGTCTCCGGCAGGATCGTCCAGCCAGGTGGTACCCGCGACCCCTTCGGTGTCGAGGTAGGCGCTTCGCGCGCCGGTGGTGCAGATCGCTTCGCTGCCAGGCTTCGAGATTCTAGTAGCAAGTCACTCAGTCTACTGGCGATGGGCCGATCACCGCGGTGCCAACTGGGTAGATTTCTGCGCCATGAAAATCTAGCGTCACCCTCGCCGAATAATGCGTGTTGTCTAACGTGAAGGACAGAAAGCGTTGCGGCGGAAAGCTAACCAGCCAGATAGGCGGATACGATACATCCCTAGCTCCAAAAGCAGTTCGTATCCATTCTGGAACGCTGCGGTACTGGTTCTGCTCAAGACCCACGAGGATTCGTCGGATCTTCTTGTAGTGCGTCGGATTCGTTGCCCAAAGCTCCTCTATTGCACCGGGGGCGTTCAGGTCAATCGCGCGGTGTCGTAAGACGTCATCAGCGAAGACGGTGGAGAACGACGTAGCTGCCAGCAGCAGTGCCAAGGTCCTTGTCAACATAGGCTTTGTTCTTCAGAGGGTTGGAGCGTTTGGCCTGGTGCGCGACCTGCATCGGAGTGCGGGCTGCTTGCGGTATCTGGCGTCGGTTTGCCCGCCGCATTGGTTGGCGGTCGTACCCAGTCGACAGATTTGATGGGCGGAGGTGCTGAGGGTTCCCCGTTCGGGAGTTCTTTCGCGCGCGAAGACGCCTATCGGAGTAGCGCGTCGTTCGTGTCGCGGATCTTGGTACCAGTCTCGTAGATATCGGAGGTGAGCATCCGAAACTCCAACTCGGCTGGTTTAAGAAAACACCGTCTCATTTGACTACCCTTCGGACCTCTCTCACCGCTCCGACGGGTTCCCGGAGGACGTCAGCATATGGCAGCAGCAGGAGTGAGGGGGCAACCGGAGCAGGCAGATCACACCGCCTACATCACCCCCGCGCAGCGCGACGCGCTCAGCCGCCTGCACGAGAGGACGCGAGTGCCGAAGGCAGAGCACTTTCGGGAGGCCGTCGATGATCTGCTCGCGAAGTACGACGACGTGCTGAAGCAGACCAGCGCAGCAAGAGCGGGCATGCCGGGGTGTAAGGGCACCCCGGCGCGCCCTGACCACGATCCACACGCTTGAGGGGCGGCAGACCATGGCTACACAGAAGACTACCACACGCAATAACAGGCAGCGCGACAGCAAGGGTGCCCCGCGCACCTTCGCCCACCTGCGCGTGAGCACCGGGGCCAGAACGTCGATGTGCCGAAGCTCGGCATCGTCGATTACAGCAGGAAGCACCAGCTGCCAATCGGGCGCTGGTTCGAGGAGACCGTCAGCGGCAAGCTCGCCTTGAGCGACCGGGGTGCTGGGGAAGGAGGTCCTGCCCGCGCTGCAACAGGGGGACGCGGTGATCGTGTCCGAGATCAGTCGGCTGGGGCGCTCGCTGGTCGACATCCTGAACGTGTCCCCTGCGTGAAAGTTCCCGGGCCTCGGCCGCCATGAAGCGCAGCGTAGTGCGTATCTAGTGAATCTCAGGCGTGGACGGGCTCCGTCCGGCAGATGGCGGATGAGCCGTGGCGCACCGGGTGGAGGGGTCCAAGCGTCGGTGCCCCAGCGCACGCTGACCGGACTGCAGAGCAGGCTGTGCCCCGAAACCCTTGCGTCGGGAATGCAGTTCCGACGATGTCGCGGGCTCTGTGCCTGGGGGCGGTCGATCACGCGAAGTTGAGCGAGTGAGATGGTGGTATGGCCCGGTTCGATCCTCAAGAACGGCGAACAGCTCAGCGCCCCCGCGGGCTCATCTGGTTGTCGGCGATCCGGGGCGTGACGGTGACGGCAGACGGGCTGGATCCATTTCGGGAAGCCGCAGCAAGCCGCTTGGTCAGCCGGTCGTGTACCTTTCTCGCGTAGCGCAGGCGCAGGTCATCCCGCGTGGCGTTGTAGGCGCCCACGGCGCGCCAGGAGGTCTCACCGAAACGGGCCATGTTCCTGGACAGGATCCAGGCACCCACGTGCACGTTGATGCACGGGTCGAGCAGATGGCGCGAGGTGATGCCGTACTTCTCGAGCTGCGGCAGCCAGACGGAGTTGATCTGCATGATGCCGATATCAAGCGTCCCGTTGCGGTTTCTGCTGAGGGCCACAGGGCGGTGGTTGGATTCGACATCGGCAATCGCCACGAGGAGATGGGGGTTCACCCGGTGCAAATTGGCTGCCTGGTCCCAGCAGCTGGGGAGCGTCGCGTGCGAATCAGTCGGAGCGCTGGTGACCGGGGCTGTCGTTGCAACCTGCCGAGGCAAGGTGTGAAGGTGCACGGCCTCGGGCTGCACGTCGCCCGCCGCGACCGCGACCGCAGCCGAGAACAGGAAAGTGATAAAGAGCCCTCGCTTCATGGAGGTCTGCTGCGGACACGTTTCGCCCCGAGGGTATGGGGCCGGGCGGGTGCCGTACAGCACGAAAACCGCCCGTTTCCGCGTTTTCTTGTCCGACCAAAAACCAGCGGAAAAACTACCGGAAGGCAGGACCCCGGGGGACACACGATCCCCCGGGAGTGATGCGGTGGTCAGTACGCCACCGCGAAGTCGATCGCCTGCTGCTGCTCGTCGAACCGTCTCAGGGTATAGACCTCGCCCTGGGCGAACTCGTACTCGATGCACGCCTCGAAGCCCTGCAACGTCTGCTTGACGAGCATCCGGTACACCGGGCTGGCGTGATCGACCCGCCAGTCGGTGCGATACACGGTGTGCCCGTCGCGCAGGCGCCAGAGCGTGCGGGCCGCCTCCTCCACCCGCTCGAGGGTCGCATCGCTCGGGCACAGGCCCATGCGCTGAAGATGCGCCCCTATGGTGAGGACGCCATTGCAGCAGCCTTGTGCCAGGGACTGAACCATGGTGCTCTCCTTGCAAGAAGGGAACACCCCGCCCCCGGCCGGGAGCAGTGATGCTCCCGGTTGGGGAAGAGCCGATGGCGTGTGCCCGTGAGGACGCACGCTGATCGGCACGGAATATCGCCGGCACAACTGCCCGAGCGATGGACAGCGCGAGCGGTCAGCTGCTCGCGCGGTGGATGCGTGGGTGAACGCAGATGCGCTAGCCCCGCACGCGGGAACACCGCCTTGTCCGAGCGCGGCTCCGATGTCCCGGGTCAGCGCCCGCGGAAGGTCACCCGACGGGCGCGCCTGGCGCGGCGCGACATGCGGCTGACGAGCGCGCGCAGCAGGGCCGCGTCGCGGGCGACGACGATCTCGCCCTCGACGAAGAGCGGACGCGGGTCCTCCTCGTGGTCGGGTACGGCCATGCGCAAGCTTGCGGCCCCGCCAGCTACGAACCCGACCCACTGCGCGGCTGACTGGCCGCTGCGTGTGGTGCGGCGGCCAACGGCGGCGACCGTGGTCACCTCGTCCCCGGCAAGGCCAGTGACCGTGCGTCGCGGGCTGCGAGCCTCGAAAGCGTACGTGCGCACGGGCGGCTCGCCGCCCTCTCCGGCTGCCTCGGCGGAGAGCAGTGTGATCTTGGTGTGGAGGCTCTGCTCGATTGCCTTGCGGATGGCGCGAAACGCGACGTGGTGCTGTTCCATGGAGATGCTCCTTTCGGTTGTCAGATGACGCGCGAAGGGCGCTCCATGTCCGCGCGGGACAACGAGAGCCTCCGCGCAGAGGGTTGAGGTCGGGCTGGGTTGAGATCAAACGGTGCGACGCCCCAGCTGGCTATCGCGCTTGGTGCGCCCATTTATACGCGCCGCGCACGCGCATCGCAAGCCTGCTTGATCGCACGAATCGACTCGCGCTCTTGATCCTGCCGGCCCGGTCCGCATCGCACGACCGCCACGGTATGCCAACGTTGGGCCGCAGGGTCTTCCGGTGCGGCTTCGGGCGAAGTCTGCCAGCTTGGCCATCCTCCGGCTCCCCTGCTCCGAGCTCCGCCGGCAAGACGCCGGCTGATATCAAGACATGGTATCGCCTACCCTCGATCGTCCAGAGCGAAAAGCTTCCCCAGGGGGAACTTAAGCCAGCGTCAGAATTCGCCGCTATTGGCGGGTGAGCGGTGGACATAGTCCTCTGGCAGCATTTGGCAGTTGCAGGTGAGATAGCACGGCATGAGGTTCGAGATCGACGCCAAGCCGGCCGTGTGGTGGGCGAAGCGGTTGCGGTTCACCTGGGACAGCGACGCCGGAACGCTGGAAGGCCCTGACGCTGCGCGGGTTGAGCAGTTGGTGCGCGATGCGCTGCTGGTCGGCGCCGTTCAGGGCCACCCTGCTCCGCGATGGATTCCCGTTCACGACCCTCTGCACGACCCGGCCGACATGGCCGCGCTGATCGGCGAGCATCACGTTCTGCCTAAAGAGCTGGCGGCCCGCTATCCGTAGGTCACCGCAGTCGTCTGCGGCCAGGCCTGATGCGTGCAGCTTGGACAGGCTCATCCGGCAATTGTCCAGGGAGCCCACGATAGCCGCATGCCGCGCGCTGATCGAGGAAGCGAGGAGGCTGGCGGGAATGATCCGATCGGGCGGGCGCGTCACCACCTCTGGCCGAGAAGCGGGGAGTCCTCGCCGACATGGCCCACTTCAGCCTGCGTCGAGCAGTTCGCGCGCAAGCGCCTGCAGCTCGCGCAGCTCCGCCTCGCTCAGGCTCTCCTGGCCCGCGAGCACCGCAGCGCGCGCTTTGGCCGCTCGGATGAGCGTGCCCCGGCCGGGCAGCCGGCGGTGCGTGCCGTAGTACGCGGCAGTGACGTCCAGGCGCGAGTGCCCCAGCTCCTCGGACACGGTGAGCTTCGCGGCCGCCTCCTCTTCCCTGGGAAGCTGGCCCTTGGCGCCGCCGCGCACCGGCGACACGATCCCCAGGCTCTCGAGGCGCCGGTTGGCGAACTCGTGGCGCAGCCCGTGCGCGGTCACGCCGAGTTCGGCGCGGGTGACGCCGCAGCGGTCGAGCACATAGGTGAAGCGGCGCAGCGCCTGGGTCTTGGTCAGACGCCGCTCGCTGATGAACCCGCGGTTTGCGTGCGCCAGTGCACACGCCTCCTCCAGCACCGCCCGCTGCTGGTCGCTGACGACATGTACCAGCCGCTCGCGCCCGCCCTTGGTGCCGGCGATGACGCGCAGGTACTCCCCCTGCCAGGAGCGAAGCGGTTTGATCAGGACCGCCTCCTGCCGGCGCAGCCCGAAGGCCTCGGCGAGCTTGAGCTGCACGCCCACGTAGCGGTCGTAGGTGGACACGCGCGTAACGAGCGCGTCGAAGTCCACCCCGTGCGCGCTCCAGCTCTTGTCCACCCGTGCGGCGTAGGCACGGCGCAGGCGCCCGGGGGTCGAGGCGTAGGCGGCGCTCGCGCGCACCAGACCGGGCTTGCCGATCCAGCGTGCAAAGATGCGCAGCAGCGAGAGCTTGTTCTGGATCGTGGCGGCCGACTGCCCTGCGCCGTCCCAGCGCGCAACGAGCGCTTGCACGTGGCGCTCGCCGAGGTTGGCGGGATTCTCGATCATGTAGCCCATCGCGCGCAGCTCGCGAAAGCAGGTAAACAGCACCTCCCAGCGCTTCTTGCGCGTGAGATCGCCCACCGCCTTGTCCTTGCGCGCGGCGCGCTCGTAGTGCGCGCGCAGGATGGCCGCAAGCCGCGCCCGCCAGCCGGAGCGGCCGGCGGCGGCGCGGGGGAATGTCGTATCTGGACTCACATCGGATTCTCCTGTGGCGATCGTTCCGCTGTTTCGGTTGCGCGCCCGCGGAACGGATGGCGCTCAAGGTGCTTCAGGGCACGCAAAGTCTCTTTAGCGAGCTCGGGCCGCATGGGTCCTGGCGTTTCTGCCTCGACCGCACACCGGGCGTGGACCGCCCTGGAGCTCCCATCCAGGGGGATGGGACTCGGCACACCGGGTGGGATCGTCCCCGGCAGACGGCACAGTTGACGCGCAGGGCAACTGCGCGCTCCACCGTGACGAAGCTTGAAAAGCCCGATCTCTCGATGGCCCTCCCCGCTGCGACCACGGGGCAAAGAGATGCCAGCGCTATCCCCGCTGCTCCGTCGTAGTCGGGCCCGCTTCCGGTACGCGCGCGACTCGTTTCGGCGTCCTCCTACCGGAGGCCCCGGGGATTCATGCGAAGGCTGATCGGGCGTGCAAGAGGACACCTCGCTCCTCTTGACGCTGGCTTGACTTCGAGCGCGGTCCTCGTGCAATCGCGCCTCGCGCGCCGGATGTCCCCCGGTCGGCTTGGGCGCAATTGGTGAGAACCTCTGCTGCCGTGGCGTGTGGTGTCGCGCCTGGACGCGGTCTAACTCCGCGTCGTCTTGTGCGGCGTACACGCCTCGGCAAGGGGATGGCTCGATGGCACAGGTCCTGGAGGGACCCGCGCGAGCCAGCTCGCTGTTATTTCTTGAGAGCTTGACGCCGCGTACGCGGCGATACGTGAACACTTGAACCGGCGGCCCTGGTGATCCTTGATGGGGACGTAGTCCCGATCGGGCGGCCGGCGGACGCTTCGATGCGCCCTGGTGAGAGTTGAGTCTCTAGGCTGAGTGGCTCAGCTGCCAATTCAGGCTTGCGCCTGCATCGCGCGGCAATATAGGCGGTGGCTTTCACGCTGTCAACTTGTGCGTCGGAAAATCGCTGTCATCGCGCGGTGGGATCTTTCCGAGATCGGGCGGAAAGCCGCGCCGTTGCTGGTTCTAACTCACACTCTCTGTCCGTGAACCGGTGCGAACGGCGCGCCCGGGACTGCTCGCGCAATGCCACGCAACCAAGCGGAGGGAGAGCCTGCAGGCTCCGCATCATCTCGGCAGCCCTCGTCGTGACCGTGTGCCCCCAACCCTTCACGGCGCGTTTGCATAGCTGCCGAAACGGTGCGAGTTCGGGCGTCGTTTCGGCAGAGCGTCCGTCGCGCCGGCGTGACGTGCGCGTTCTGGCCGAAGCGGTGCCAGGGGTGGCATCGTTTCGGCCGCACGGCCGAACAAGGCGAGCAACTGCCGGTATTCAGACTGTCCGGCTGACGTGTCGCGTTCCTAGGATGGAGGCATCGCCATTTCCCTCCGAGAGCCCCCAGTGAGCAGCGTCCGTGCGGTCGATGTCGGCTACGGCAACACCAAGTACGTCCTCGCGCACCCGACCAGCGGGGATGTGCAGTGCGCGCTCTTCCCCTCGGTGGCGGTGCAGGCGAACAGCAGCGCCGACCTCACCGCCGGCGCGCTGCAGCGCCTCAACACCGTGGTGGTCGAGGTCAACGGTGTCCAGTTCGAGGTGGGCAAGGACGCCGATCTCGCCCAGGACCTCACCCACGCGCGCGTTCTCGACCGGGACTTCTGCAAGACGGACATCTACCTCGCCTTGCTGCGGGGGGCGCTGCACTACATGGGGTGCCCCAGCCTGGACCTGCTCGTGCTCGGCTTGCCGCTTAACACCTTCGGGACCCTGCAGCACACGCTCGCCAAGCGCGTGAAGGGGTGCCATCCCGTACCCGCTTTTGCGATCGGCGCGCCGGGGCGCGCTGTGGGCCTGCCTACCCACGCAGAGGTGCTGGTGCGCGAGGTCTATCTCCTGCCCCAACCGCTCGGTGCGCTATTCGACCACGCGATCCAGCAGGGCCAGTTCGCGAAACTGCAGTCCCACACCAGTCTCATCGTCGACGTGGGCTTCTTCACCTTCGACTGGCTGTTCTCGCACGGGGTGAAACCGATCGCCAGTCGCAGCGGTGCGGTGAACGGAGGCCTGTCCGCCATCCTGAGCGTGATCGCGGCCGGTGTGGGCAAGCAGTTCGACGCCCAGATCACGAACGTGAAGCGCCTGGACCAGGCCCTGCGCACCGGCACCAGTCTGCGCCTCTTCGGCCAGGAGCACGACATCACGCACCACATCAGCGCGGGGGAAGCCAAGGCGCGTGAGTTCGTGGCCGCCATGGCCAGCAGGGTCGGGGACGGCGCGGATGTGGACAACATCATCCTCTGCGGGGGCGGCGCGCACTTCTTCCACGCGCTCGTGCGCGAGAAGTATCCGCGTCACAACGTGGTGATCGCACGCGATCCTGTGTTTGCCAACCTCCGGGGCTTCCAGCTTGCCGGCGAGCAGCGCGTGCGACTCCACGACGCCCAGCTCCGGCCGTCTGCCACCGCTTGAGCAGCGCCGCCGCCTTGAGCCCCAACGCGCACAGCAAGGGGAGGCGCGATGGCATCCGCGTTGGTCTTCGGGTGTATCCGCGCACTCACAGCGAGCTCTACATGGAGCTCGGAGACTTGGCCCCGGGCGAACGCGGCCCGCGCCTGCTCTTTCTCGCCCAGCTCGGGCTGCTCGTTCGGGCCTCGATCGCCGCCCGCGCGTTAGTCCCGGCGCCTCCGACGGCGCCTGGCAAAGCCGCCGACCTGAAGCCGAGTGGCATCCGTCCGGAGGTCGAGGACGACCTGCGCAGGGCGATAGCCGAGCTCGACCTCTCGAGCTTCAGCGTGACTTGAGCGCCTTGCATGCGGCTGATTCTCCGCTTCAGGCCTTTGTCAGGGATCTCAGAATGGGATACGTCTCGTCTTGTGGTCTCTGCGTCCGGTGCCTCAGTGAGTTCTACGCACGTCTGTGGAAGGGGTAGCCGGCCGCGCTACTCCTCAGATCCTGTCTTGAAAACCCCCCTCCCTCTGGTATCGTGGACCGAACGTGAGGGGCGCTCCCCTTAAACCTGTCTAAGACCGAGAAGATGCGGTATCCCCTGTTCGCCATCGCCACTGCCATGCTGCTACTCGGGGGCTGCGGCCTCAGGCCACTTAAGCCACCCGTCACGGACCGGTTAGCGCAGATGAATGCTCTGTACGGCGAAGCGGTGGTTGTCTATCCGAATGGTAGCAATGAGAGCCGCTCGCGTTGCGCGAAGGCCGATGAGCTTCGTGAGGACCAGAAGCGAGCCTGCTCCCTCCTCGCAAGTTCCGATGAGGTTACCGTAAACGTCTCGTCGAGTTTTTGGGGAGGTGTTTTCAAATGGGGGTTGTTGATACCAAGCGATCAGAAGGTGCAACAGGGCGACATTGTCAAGTTCCACACGCGAGAGGGCGTCTTCGGCTTCATCAAGGTCGCCGCGCGCGCCGGCGACCCGAGCTGTAGATGGGAGAGCGGTATGATCAAGGGAACGACTGCGCAGGGGGTTGTCTGCGAGGACTACGACTACCGAACGGTGATCGAAATCCTCAGCAAGTACCAGTGATGATTGTGCCTACTGTGCTCGCGGCGCCGCGCACTTCCTCAGCTCGACACCGGTCAGGCCTTGCGCCTTGCACCGCCTGTAGCTCTGCTGCAGGTTGAGCACCGTATTGAACTCCGCGTAGGAGTCGGGCCGCTGCACGATGCCGGGGTCGAGCCCGCTCTGGCGGCACTGCTCCACCGTCAGGCTCTCCGAGCAGCTGCCCCGGTAGAGCTGGGTCGTTCCCGTCAGCCCGCCATTGATCGGCGCGTTGATGTGGCGCTGCGCGATACGCTGCGTCATGGCCGCCGCATGCTCGCTGGTCGGAGCTGGCGCGGTCAACACGCCATTGCCGGTCGAGCCAAGGTAAGCCTCCTGCGCCTGCGTGATCGGGCCGCCGCCGGAGAACACGGTCGAGCCGGCAGCGTAGGAGACCCCTGCAGCGGTCCCGATCGTGCCCGCCCCAATGGTTACACCCCCGGCCGCAGTTGTGCCTCCCGCTGTGATCGCGCTCCCAGCACCGCCCCCAACCGTGAACTGCACCCCCAGCGCCCACGCCCCGGTGAAGAACAGTGCCCCCGTGAGCAGCGCAAAAGAAAACACCGTCCAGCTGCGCTTGGTCTGCTGCCAGCGGTAGAGCAGGTCCTCGGGCGCGGGCATGTTGCCGCCCTGCCACTCGGCCACCGCCACCCCCGAGACGGCCACGTGCTCCCAGGTGTCGCAGGCGCTCGCGCCGGGGATCACGCAGATCATCGAGCTCGTGCCGTAGGTCTGCACGTCCACGGGGAGGGCCACGTACCAGCGCGGCTTGGCGTAGCCCTCGACGATGGTCTTCACCTTCTTGCGCAGGAGGCTGCCCGATTTCTCGGTGCGCACGTCGAAGCGCGGCTCGGCGATGGCGATCAGCCCCGCGAACGCGTTGTAGTGGCGCATCGCGTGGCCCACCGCGACCTGCGCCGCCGCCCAGTTGATGTTGTAGAACACCGGGTCGCTCGCATCCCCGCGGAAGCTCGCGAAGGGGTTGTAGCCGGGCCGGTTCACGTCGGAGCGTTCCGCGCCGGTGAGGTACTGGCGTGCCGCTGCCCAGCGCTCGCCGTGATGCGGCGTGAACTCGGCGAGGTAGGTGCGGATGCGCCCGTCGCGGTGGCGCTCGACCTTGTTGACGGCGATGCGAAGCTGCGCGTTCTCGGGGCTGTAGCGCGCGAAGACGTGGGCGCCGTTGCGCGGGAACGCGTGCATGATCTCGCTCAGCTGGTCGGAGGACAGCCCCAGCGTGCCCGCCTCCTCGCGCGCAAGCGTGATCCAGCGCTCGCCCTGGAGCATGCGGATGTCGAAGCCGCCGGCGGAGCTGCGCGCCACCTCGCCCAGGAGCTGCCAGCTGTCGCGCGGGTAGCTCACCGTCGTCAATGCGGAGATCCTGTACGGGATCCACTGTGCCGTGAACTGCCCGGGCGCCGCGCTGGCCGGCAGCGGCGCGATCAGCGTCGCGCCGGTGAAGCAGACCGCAACCGTTACTGCAACCGCCTGCCGGCTGCTTCGCATCCGCGGGACCATCAACCTTTCCATGTCGCCTCCTTCCGCAGGGATGGTACGCAAACCGCGGGTCGTGACAAGCGCCTCAGCGCCATGCGCAGCCTCCTCCGCAGCTCCAGACCGGCAGATGGATGCGTCCGTCGAGCGTGAGCGTGAACCAAGAAGGGGCTCGCAGCCTCCCTTCCAGCGCCCGATGGGAAACCTGGACCGTGTCCGCGCCGTTGTAGTGGATCGAGATGGGCTCCCACCGCTGCGAGCGATAGGTCAGCGCGGACAATACCGGCCCCACGGCGGCTGGCTGTCCCCGGTTGAAGTGAAGCTCGACCGGGAAATAGAGCGAGTTGCAGCCGCCACTGCGGCATTGCCGCCAGACCATCGCCCGGGCGATGTAGCCATCCCCCGCCGTTGAGCAGCGAATCTCCAGGCTCACCAGCCAGTCGGCGCCCGAGGCCGTCACGTCCGACTGGTTGCCGGACACGCTCAAGGGAGCCAGCGAGACCAGGTTCGGGACCTCCGAGACGGCAAGGAGCGAGCTGTCTTGCTCGGCCGGCGAGATGATGTATTGCGCGAGCGTTGCATACGCCGAGCGCGGCACGCTCGTCTGCTTGGAATAGCTCTGGGTCGGGGAAAGCCGCGTCTGGGTGAAGCGGTTCACCTGCGCGTAGGTCCCCTCCGCGCTCACGTAGAAGCGGTCGGTGGCCTCCTGCAGGGCGAAGCCGTAGGCGCCTTGATTGGTGTAGCGGATGTTGCCGCAGCCGCTCAACTCCACCTTGCGGCTGTCGATCTGCAGCGAGACCCGTGCGCTGTGCTCGAACTCGCCGCTGCCGGGCGGGGTCTCCACGCTGTCGTAGAGGGGCTTGAGCGTGCGCACGTAGTCGAGCATCGCACCGCTGGCGCCGCTCTGATCGATCAGTCCCCGGACGTCCGGATAGCCCGCCGGGCAGCCGGGGCTCGAGGCGCGGTCCACCAGGCACTTGAGCAGCGCGTCGGGGTCCACCGGCCCCCCGGAAAGATCGCCGGGCTCGTCGAACGCCCCGCCCGTGTCCACCACCGTGAAGGCCGTCTGCGGCTCCATGCGCTGGTCGACCAGCTGGTACTTGAGCGCGCCCGCGTCCGGGTACGCCCAGCTCGCCGGCAGACCCTGGGCCACCGACTTCGGTGTGTAGAGCGCGTAGAGCAGCAGCGGGTGCTCGTCGTGCAGCCGCGGGTTGCCGTAGAAGGCGCGCCCGCCCGCGTCGATCACCATGGTCCACACCAGATGGCTCGGGCGCGCGCTGCCGGCGATACGCACGCGCTGGTCGAGGTTGAAGGCCGCGGTGGCCGCTCCCGTGGACGCCGCGTAGGTGCGCAGCGCCTGCACCAGCGCCGGCACCTGGGCGAGCACGCGCACGCGCGCCTCGGCAAGCAGCTGGCTGCGCGTGCGGCCGCTGCCGTAGTCGAACACTCCGATCGAGGCGATACTGGCGGCGTTCGGGACGGGCTCGAAGCCGCGGCTCACCGCCGAGGCCGTTCCCGAGAACACGTACGAGCCCTGGCGGGCCTCGATCGAGCTCACCGCGCCGGACTCCGGGCCGGTGACCGTCTGGGTGACCACGAGCGTCTTGAGATTGGGGCGCTGCGTCTGCTGGGCCTGCACGCCGGTCACGGCGAAGCCGGTGGCGATCATCGCGACACCGATCACACGACGCACGCTAGGGACCAGAGGCATGGGCAACGGACAGCATCAGGCAGCACTGCCAGCGTAATGAGTGCAGAGGTGCGCGGCGCGCGGGCATAGCTCGACTTCCTCGCCTTGTTCGCTCCGGCAGCGCGGTCATTGCATCGGCGGCAGTTCCGCCGGCAGCGGTCCGGCCGACGGCAGCGCATCGGGATAGGCTGCACCGGACGGCGGCGCCGGCAGTGGCGCGAGCGGCGGCAGCAACGGCTGTGGCGCGCCCGGGGACTGCCGTGCAGCCGCGCCCGGCGTACCGGCCGCGGGCTGCCGGTCGACGACGGCGATCACCGCGGGGCGCCGTTCCATGTAGAGCGTCTGCCCGCCCACCGTTACGCTCTCGCCCGTGATCGCGGTGACCTCCTGGCCGAGGATCTTGTCGCCCTCGCCCACGGTGTAGGTCTGGCCGTTGAAGTTCACCACGGCGCGACGCCTGTCGCCCGATTTCAGGATCGCGGCGACCGACGGGCCCGGGGGCGCGGCCGGGGCCACCGCGGGTGGTGCCGTCCGGGGCGTGGCGCTCTGCGCGCGCTTCGCGCCGCGAGAGGCGGTCGCGCGCGCCGGCGCCCCTGCGCCCAAGGGCGGCGGGAACGCGGGTCCGTCATTGTGTAGCCGGCGCTCCTCGCTGCGCCGCTTCATCGGCGCGAGCTCGAGCCGCCCGCGCAGCTCGGCCTGCTTCGCCTGCTCCTCGAGCATGAGCGTGTCGACCTTGAGCTCCTCGAGGCGCCGCTGCTTCTCCTCGAAGCCGAGGCTGGTGCCGGTGAGCGGGTTGACACGGGCCGCCTGGGCGAGGGTGAGCGCCGGAGCGATCGCGAGGGCGACGAGGACGGCCATGGTCACGGGGGTTTGTCTCATGGTGTGTTCTCCTTCGGTTGTTGCCTAGAAGGTGCCGACCACGCTCAGCTGCAGCAGCGCACCGCCGGGGAGCGTGGTTTGCAGCAGCGCGGTGTACGGCGGCGCCTGCAGCGCCGCGGTGGCGTTGTTCGGGTTGCGGGTGCGGTCCGAGCAGTTGTCGAGCTGGATCACCTGCCCGTAAGCGTCCGTGACGTCGGTGCTGGACAGACCCAGCACCGTGTGCGGACTCACGCCCGTGGCGGCAACGAGCGGGACGGCGCCTGCGCACCCGGTGGAGGGCATCGCCCCGCCGCCGTCCCAGCGCTGTGCCGGGGTGCCGCTGCTGGCGAAGTAATCGACGCTCACGTCGCGCGCCGGATCGGACTCGAAGCGCGTCTGGAAGTAGGACTGGTAGGCCTGCGCGATCTTCTCCATGCGCGCGCTGCTCTGGCGGAAGTTCTCCGCCGCGATCGCCAGCCCGTCGATCAGCACGCCCTCGTCGTCGCCGCAGACGGTCAGCACCCCGGCGGCCGACAGGCCAGTGGTGCCGCACCCGGCCACCGTGTCGAGACGGTTGTTCCAGCCGGTGGCCACGAACGCGACGCTGTGGTAGGACACCTGCACCCCGGCGATGATCTGCGTAAGGCGCGGCGTGATGAGCACGCACAGCGGCGCACCCCCGCCGTCGCGGAACACCGCTCCGGTGGACTGCGAGGCGTAACGGGCGATCGGCGCGAAGGTCGCGGCGCTGCTGCTGCAGCGGCCCCGTGCATCGCCCCCTGCC
>Ga0187892_10004655_pt1 | contig 22722 bp, 20 predicted proteins | sample MA1701073metaG_FD_139345 | JGI IMG/M metagenome (GOLD analysis project Ga0187892, IMG submission 139345) | Bio-ooze microbial communities from a basaltic lava cave in the Kipuka Kanohina Cave System on the Island of Hawaii, USA - MA170107-3 metaG ... | reverse complement strand
TAATAAGGTTCGTGCACTCAACTAATAGCGACCAATTTGTTTAGGCTTCATCAGGTTGTTCCGAGGGCATCAGAATCATTGCGATCAGCCGAAAGTGACCAATTCATATTGGTTTCAATGGAGCATCCTAAGCACATAAACGACTGAGTATTCAGCGGGAATAGTCCGGATTGTTAAGGCTTCATCAGGTTATTCCAAGGCATAGCATCGTTGCAATCAGCCAATGGCGACCAGTTGCTTACTTGCTCGCAACTGTTACACGTTCAGAACCGTTCCTCGCAAAGACAGAAAATGCAATACGTCCTTTGATAAGTTTCCGGCTTCGCTAAAGCTTCGTCGGACAAGCCGCCGGATAAGTCGGAGCCTCGAAATGACAGGGCAGGTTTGGATGAAGAGGAAGGGCCGGGGTAAGGTCGCGGCTGGCCTGTCCTGAACTTGATTCAGGAAAGCCGCTCCTACAGACATGATGCAGGATACATGATGCAGGATCTCATCTTTTAACTCTCCTTCCACCCACAATATAAAATTAAGACTTGCAAACGAGTCGATTTTAATTAATCCTTTTACGTATCACAGGGGGTGCATGAATATGAGAAATAAAACTTCCCTATTTTCAGCCTACGCAATCCTGGTAATCTTGTTAGTGACTGGAATATTCTATATAGGTAATCAGACAGCCGAATCACAGCAGCCTCAGGGCGTGAGCTTCGTGAATTCCGGATTCGATCCCGACGCGTATTCCTTCGAGGAATTGACGCCGTTATCCGGCATAGTGGTCGCCATGGCTAACTGCGGGAACGATACGTGCTCCGACAGCCAGTGCTGCTGCCTCAACACAGACACCGGTGCGCAGTGCTGCAGGCCCGACAGCGCCGGCAACTGCGTCCAGTCCTGCAAGAAAAGCAGCCCCTGTTAGTCCGAGAAGCAAAGCGGCCTTATATTCATTGTTATAATCAACGGCAGTACTAATAAATAGGTTTATCCATGTCTTTAGTAATGGCTATGCAGTTCGGAGACCGTACGTGCATCCTCTCGGATTCGATGATCTCCGATACCGACACAACCGATCACGATGCCATCCCCGGGCAGCTGAAAACGATAGTCCTCAATAAGGAGGTATCTGTCTCCTACTCGGGTTCGACGAATAAAGCGATATCCAGGATCCGGGAGATACGGACGGCTTTATCGAAGAGGATATATTTCGAAGAAATCCTGGAATCCCTCGGCGAGCTCACCGCGGATGAGAACGGGGGGGTCGGTTTTATAGTCTCGTCGCACTTGGGCATACCCAAGCTGTATAAGATTGCGGACGGGCAGATACACTACGGGCTCAACACGTATTGGCTCGGCAGCGAAGAGGCGGCGAAGCGAGTCCTCGAGCAATTCGAGAAAGACGACCGTGTTATAGGGGAGCTGCCGAATAATGTGACGCTCGGGGAATACAAGCTCAGGGACGCATTTAAAAACGCGGTGTACGAGATGGATCCGCCCCATGCGGGGGGGCTGATATTCGACTGCATAGGGACGCCCGGGGGCTATCGTTATAACAATCACGCGATGGTGCATGCCGGGGACAGGATGTCACTCGATATTGCATTCGATAATACGGCTAAGCTGGCTAACGATAAACCGGGCTCGGAGAGCTACTCGTTGAGCCTGGTTTCGCCGAACGAGCGGAGCCTTGCCGTCACGGGGGCGTTCTTTGAGCGGAACAACCTGGGTTTCATCTATTCCCCGCTCGACCCCGACCTCGATCTTCGGGGCGAGGACGTGCTCGGCAAGCCCGAGGCAATTTATCCGGTGACTCTCAAGGGGTTCGTGAACGAGGTCGAGAGATACGCGTCGAGGCTGGAGATTTATTTGGGGGGATGAACCGATTATCGGAATCTAGCTGTCTCGGCTGCTGACGGGGATATTGCAGCAGGCTTGACGGAGCCGGGAGCTGCGGACAGTCCTGCATAACGATCATGCAATATGATATGGCGGAATAAACGATAGTTCCGGATTGATTTCAAGAGGAAGGATTTTTAAGGGCGTGTTAAATTTCCCCAAAATCCAAAATTCCCCCTTGAAATGTGGGAACGAACCCTTATTATATATTTGATAAATTTGTTCCGTGAATGGGGTGAAATAAATGATTAATACCGACAACTTAAGTCACACGGGTACTAAGTTCTCCCGGAGCTTCTACCTGGGGAACATTAGAAAGGCCACATTAAACAAGCCTGTGGACGACTTGAGCGAGAAGGAGCAGTATCAGTTCACCTGCCTTTCCGAGCAGATGAAATGGGGCAAGAAGCACGGCTACAACCTCGTCCTCACCCGCGACAGCGAACAGATCGACTGCTGGATGATAAGGGACACCTCCATGGACGACCTCAACCCGCTCTTCAAAAAGACGATCCTCCAGGTTTTCTGATACTTCTTAACACCCAAAAGATAAAGACGATTTTTGTGAGATGAAGCTGACGGCCTCCGGGCGGAGCCGCCGTATGGTTTCGCGTGAGCCGATTTCGGCCGCTGCTTTTCTAATTCCCTAAATAGTGTTAGTATGATGGGTAGCTTACCGCGATGCGCCCCGGAGATATATATGAGTGATTATGACGCTATAATCGAGAAATTGAGAATCAGGAAGGCCGAGCTCGAGAACAGGCTCGGCAGGGTCGAGACGTCCATGCGAAAGACCTACGCCAAGGACTGGGAGGAGCAGTCTATAGAGCGTGAGAACGACGAGGTCGTGGATGCGCTCGACGAGACCCTCCGCACGGAGCTGGACCAGGTAAACTCCGCACTCGCGCGCGCGGATAAGCGCGAGTACGGAATATGCGCCGTCTGCGACGAGCCTATACCCGTTGCGCGTCTCGAAGCGCTCCCGTATACGGACCGCTGCGTGAGCTGTGCGAGCGAATCCGAGTAGATTTATACCACCTCCCGGAAACAAACGTATTACCACTTATTCCGTACGTTTATCCACCCTATTGTTAAGCTACGGTTAACTTTTTTGACTTAAAAATGCATTTGGTTTATAAAATTCACTTAATATCGTTCGGTCGATTTTTCTCGTGCAGGCGGAGGCATAGCTCTATGGACATGAAGGTCATAAGGGAAGACGACGATTTGACTCACGTAAAGCTTTCCGGCAGGGTCGATCTGGAGGGTATAGGGGACCTCGACCTCGAGTTCACGAGGCATACGGTCACCCGCAGAAAACCGACGCTAGTGGATATATCCGACGTCGATTACATCGCCTCCATTGGCTTGAGGATGCTCGTGACCGCCGCCAAGGCGCTCAACAAATTCGGCGTCAGGCTCGTCCTTCTGAACCCCCATCCGGACGTCGAGGACGTGCTCAGGACGGCGGGCTTCGACAAAGTAATGCCCATCGAGCACGATTACGAGAGTGCGCTCGAGAAACTGAAAACGGCAGCCTGACCCCCGGTGAATTCTAAAAACCGTTTCAACGGATTAAAAAACGGCGGCTATTCGCAGTATTCGCAAGACGCGGAGCGCGCCGGGCGTTCCATTATATTCAGGACCCGAAGCTGAGATATGGAAAATCAAATTTCAGACGAGCCGGTCGCAGCGGCTGACAGCGTACCCGCGACCATACTAGTCGTAGACGACGACCCGGACTTGGAGCTCCTCGTTACCCAGAAGTTCAGGAGACAGATAAGGAACGACGAGTTCCATTTCCTATTCGTCCGCAGCGGGGAGGCTGCGCTCGATAAACTGAGGGAGAGCGAGGTCGATGTGCTGCTCACCGATATCAAGCTCCCGGGCATGGACGGCCTCACCCTTATATCGAGACTTAAGACCGATTACCCGCTTATCAGGTCCGTTATCGTCTCATCGTACGGGGACATGCGGACGATCAGGAGGGCGCTCAACCTGGGCGCGTTCGATTTTCTCACGAAACCCATAGACTTCGACGACCTCGGCATCACTATTACGAAGACGATCGAAGAGGCGCTCGCACTGAAACAGGCCGTGAAAGACAGGGAGCGCCTCGCCGCCATACGTCAGGAGCTGGACATCGCCCGCAGGATACAGCTATCCATGATCCCGGGAGTATTCCCGGCTTTCCCCGAAAGGGGGGATTTCGAGATATTCGGCGAGATAATCACGGCACGCGACGTGGGCGGCGACTTCTACGATTTCTGCATGATCGACGACGACAGGCTCTATTTCGCGATAGGAGACGCGGCGGGCAAGGGTGTGCCGGCGGCCCTTTTCATGGCGGTCACGAGGACCATGGTCAAGGCGGACGCGGTGAAGGGGCTCCCGCCTGACAGGTGCCTCACGGAAGCGAACAGGATACTCTGCATGGAGAACGAGTTCTCAATGTTCATCACGGTGTTCACGGGAGTCCTGGATACGCGGACGGGGGAGATAGTATATTCTAACGGCGGGCACAAGCTTCCATTCGTCATCCGCGCGGGGAGCGGGCCCGAGCTGCTCGATAACACTCAGGGTATCGCGCTCGGCGTTATCGCAGGCGATTCGCTCTACGGTCTCGGGAACGTGAAGCTCGAGCCCGGGGACGGTATTATCCTTTACAGCGACGGCGTTACCGAGGCGGCGGATAAGGACGGTAATTTATTCACCGACAACAGGCTCAGGGACCTGCTCGCGGACGACGGCTTTGAAAACCCCCGCGATACGGTCGGGAGGATATTGAGGGACGTGGGGGAATTTTCCCGCGGGGTGCACCTGAAGGACGATATTGCGCTGCTCGCGATAAGATATAATAAGACATGAGTTCCGATCTCTCGATCCAGCTCAAGAACAGGTTCAGCGAATTATCACGGCTGAAAGAAGCGCTCCATCAGTACTGCGAGTTCAGGGAGCTCCCCTCAAATATAGTGTTCGCGCTTACGCTCTCGCTCGACGAGGTCGTAACGAACGTCATTTCGTACGGCTACGGCGACCGCGACGAGCACCTCATAAACGTGACGCTGAGCTCGGGGAAGGGGGTGATCGAAGTTTCGGTCGAGGACGACGGGAAGCCGTTTAACCCCCTCGAATACAAGACCCCGGATCTCCAGTGCCCGATCGACGAAAGGCCCGTAGGCGGGCTCGGCATCTATCTCGTCAGGACCTATATGAACGAGCTCGAGTACGAGAGGGCAGGGGGGAAGAACCGGCTCACGATGAGGAAGGATATTTGATTCCCGCGAATGCGGTAACTCAAGGGTTCTCTTTTCAATCTTAGAGCGCTATCCGGTCTTATGAGGCGGACCGAAAATAACCGGCTGCGCTCCTTTCGGTTTCTCAGGTTTCATTATTATACTTGCAGGTCAAATTATTCCGTCTCATAGATTAGTTAAGGCCTCGACTTAAGTAGTTTATGTTATAATGATTTTTAAATGATAAGCATAACGAAGAGCATACAATGGAAATAATTATCCTATTAGTGGCTATTGCACTAATCTATGGTCTTTACTCTGCATTGAGAAAGCCCAAGAAGGGAAATGTTCCGGAACAATTTCCTAAATCCCAGATCGGTATTTCATTCCAAAATATTGCCCATCGTGACGATGAAATTAAGACGGTTCACGAGAACGAGGCGTGGACACCACAGCAACGAGATATGCTGATTGATGCATGGTGGGGCAAGGTTTCATCCCCAGATAAATTGCAGATTCTTCAGGATCAACCAGATAAGGTATGGATACCTCAGGATCAATCTGTTAACGTCGCGGGTTATAACATTAATGGCGGATTAATTTATGTCGGAGATAAGTTAAGCTCGGTAAGAAATGGTTATCGCCCGGAGCCGGCTCTGATTAACCCAAATCTTCACATTAACAAAGCTAATCCGGATTATGCGGGATATTCAATGACCTATTGGCCTTCCTATAGTGAAATCACACCTGAAGCGCGTGCTGCATATCTTGAGTGGTTGATGACTGGCAGAAAAAATCCTAATGCCAATATAGGATATGTTTTTTTATACTTTTATGGTCTAGAGCGTCGTCTCTTGGTAGATTCCGATTCGTCCGAAAAAGCACGTTCAGAGGCTTCAGCAATATTTACTGAAGTTGAGAGATTGCTTGAGTTATACGGAACTAACGCGTCATTCAATAGATATGCTTTAAATTTTTTGGATTTAGTGTGTTTGAAATATAAAATGGGGAATTTATCCTCAATCAAAGGAAAACCAGTACAATGGGGTGAGTTTCCCCTTTCATTTAAAATAGCTTTAGCGCAACTATCTAAGAGCAATGAACCCATACCAGATAAATATGCTTTATCTTGGGCTGAATATAGTCCGGAAACCAATCTGCGGACGCCTGTAAAGCGCTGTCGTGATGAATTTGAAAAGCTTTTTGCGATACGTTACAGAGAAAAATTTGGTAGCGGGCTTATCGTTCCTCCCAATAAATCTTTTATAAAAATAGATTATAGACCTGCTACCAGTTCAATTCATCCAATGACATGTGAAATTAATGATCTGCCTGACTTAACTCGACTTACGAAGCCTGTTTCTCAATTCCGTGAAATCATTGATAAATGTACAGAAGAATTAGATTCATATAGTCGTTTTGTTGGCCGAAAACCCGAAGAAAAACTGACCATATCCGCCATTTCATTACTTCCTAAAGAACTGATAACTCAAATGAAAATCGATAAAATAATTAGTTTACAGAGCTGGCTAGGAAATATGCTAAACAGCGAAGCAATTAGTGACATCGAAGCTAAAGAGCTTTTAAGTCAATTGGAGTTGAATGATAGTAAAAGCTTGACGAAGGCTGATTGTGTGTCAGTCGCGCAATTGCTGAAAACACTAGGTTACGGCATAGAACCGGATATTCGATTTGGCGACAATAAAATTGATCCAGGCGGTAAAGTAGTACTTTTCTTATCAGAAGGAGATGAACCTCGAAATCCAAGCGTGACCTACAAAGCAGCATCTACAGTGTTACATCTAGCATCTGCAATAAGTGCTGCAGACGGTGTTGTATCGGAAATAGAAGAATTAGATCTTGAGAGACATCTCGAATCCTCTTTGGAACTGTCTCAGCCTGAACGGAAGCGTCTACGTGCATATCTGAGATGGTTGATTTTATCATCACCGGGATTTTCATCTTTGAAAAAACTTTTAATTACACTCGATGAAAAATCAAGAAAATCAATTGCATCGTTTTTGATAAACGTAGCCTATTCCGATGGTATTATTGATCCTGCCGAAATAAAAACACTAAAAAAGATTTACAAATTGTTGGAACTCGATGAAGAGTTAATATATTCTGACATCCATAGTTTGCAAACCAGAGCAGCTAATGAACCTGTTACTATACAGAAAGGGTCTTCGGACTCTACAGAATATTTGATACCCGCAGATGATTTAATTCAACAAAAGACTGGAGATAGGGCGTTGATTTTGGATCATGCAATAATTGACGATAAACTGAAAGATACACGGCAAATACAGGAACTTCTGGCTGGTATATTTGTGGAAGAAGAAAAAGTAGCAGCACCTGTCGATATGGGCGGAAAATCCACGGACGTTAGTATAGAAACGGTCCTTGGTCTTGATGAACTCCATTCAAGACTAGTAAGAGATTTGATAGGCAATACTCATTGGTCTCGGTCGGAATTCGAAGGGCTTTGTGATAAATACGGATTAATGCCTGATGGGGCTATGGAAACCATAAATAATTCCACTTTTAAATTATATGACGAATCCTTGATTGAAGAAAATGGCCGTGTGGAAATAAATCAAGAAATCAGTAGGGGGGTAGTGTTGTGAAAGAGAAGAAGATTCGTTCGAGGGAAAGAGATGCGGTTCTTCAGTCGTTGCGTGCAGGAGTAGTTCCCCGTGTAGGCATACACCATATTCAAGTAGGAAGAATAAAAGAGGTTCAAGCAATATTAAAGGATATTGAAAGGATTTCGGATGGAGGCTCGTCAATACGTTTTATTGTCGGTGACTATGGAGCGGGGAAAACTTTTTTCTTATACCTTATAAGGTCAATAGCTGTTGAGAAAGGACTAGTAGCGGCTCAAGCTGATATGACACCTGATCGACGTATTCACGCTACTGGAGGACAAGCCAGGAACCTATACTCCGAATTAATGCGTAATCTGTCCACACGTACCAAATGGGATGGTGGAGCACTGCCTAGCGTTGTAGAAAGGTTTGTAGGTACTGTAATGCAAGAATCAAAGGACAGTGGGAATCGGGTTGAATCAATTATTCAGGATCGTTTGCAACAATTATCCGAAATGGTGGGCGGGTATGATTTCGCTGAAGTTGTTGCTGGCTATTGGAAGGGTCACGATACAGGCAACGAACAATTAAAATCCGATGCTGTGAGGTGGCTTCGTGGCGAATTTACTACGAAAACCGATGCTCGTAATGCCCTTGGGGTTAGAACAATAATTGATGACTCAAATGTTTATGACCATTTGAAGTTAATGGCTCTTTTTGTCAGGCTAGCCGGCTATAATGGACTTATTATAGGATTGGACGAAATGGTCAATCTATATAAGCTTTCAAACACCAAAGCCCGAAATTCTAACTATGAACAGATTCTTCGTATTTTGAATGATAGTCTTCAAGGGATGGCAGGGGGGCTAGGATTCTTGATGAGTGGGACTCCGGAGTTTTTAATGGACACAAGAAGGGGCTTGTATAGTTATGAAGCCCTGCAATCACGGCTTTCAGAAAATGTATTTGCAGCTTCTGCAGATATTATTGATTACAACAATCCGGTTCTTCGACTGGCGAATTTATCACCCGAAGACCTTTTCATTCTATTATGTAATATCCGTCATGTGTTTGCTGAGGGTGAAACTGAAAAATATTTAATTCCTGACGACGGTCTAAAAGCATTTATGGCACACTGTTCACACCGTATCGGAGACGCATATTTTAGAACTCCAAGAAATACGGTGAAAGCATTTGTCGATATGTTATCGGTTCTGGATCAGAATACACATATATCATGGAATAAGCTTGTAGAAGAAATCAATGTAGATGCCGATACAAATCCGGATATTGAACCCTTATTAGATGAAGAAAATACTGATGATGAAGATAACTCTAAAAGTTTAACAAATGAAAGTGGTGTAGACGATGGACTTAAAACATTCAAACTCTGATAAATCTACTGATCCAGAGAAATCCAGCGCATTTTTTCTTCTACATCAGAAAGTCCAACGTTGGATTTACAAGCAAGGGTGGAAAGAATTACGTGATATACAAGAACAGGCTGTTGTACCAATAATATCAGGGACTACCGATGTTATAATTGCATCTCCAACCGCAAGCGGAAAAACTGAGGCAGCATTCCTTCCTATCTGTTCCGGAATCATTGACGATTCTGATCAAAGCGTCAAAGTGCTTTATATAGCTCCATTGAAAGCATTAATTAATGATCAATTTGACCGAATATCAGGTTTATGTGACCAATTAGATATTAAAGTGCACAGATGGCATGGCGATGTGCCTCAGAATAAGAAACACAATGTAATTGAAAAGCCGACTGGTATTTTACTTATAACTCCCGAATCACTCGAAGCAATATTTTGTAATCACGGAACGAAAATTAGTCGAATATTCTCGCACCTATCATATATCGTTATAGATGAACTACATTCTTTTATAGGCTTGGAGCGAGGTCGTCAATTACAGTCGTTAATACATAGGGTCGAGGTATTCATAAAAGGACGCGTTCCCAGAATAGGGCTTAGCGCAACATTGGGTGACATGCATATTGCGACTGAGTATCTGAGGCCAGGAAATGTATTCCCATGCCGCTTAATTAATTCCCATGAAAGTCGGCAAGAAATTAAGTTGCAGTTAAGAGGATACAGATTTAAAGCCCCTGATGATAATCCTCTAAAAAATAATACGGGAACTGCTCCTCTAATACCTTCTGATTCAGGCGATACTCATGAAATATGCAATGATTTATTTAAGACTCTTAGGGGTACTTCCAACCTGGTTTTTGCTAATGCCAGAACTACTGTTGAAGAATATTCTGATCTATTAAGACGAATGAGTGAATTGAAGCATGTTCCGAATGAGTTTTTTCCACATCATGGAAGTCTATCCAAGGAACTCCGCGAAGATGTTGAGACGCGACTAAAAGACTCATCGAGGCCTCTAAATGTCCTTTGTACTACTACTTTGGAAATGGGGATAGATATTGGCAGTGTAACAAGCATTGCTCAAATTGGTTGTCCTCCATCAGTCGCCAGCATGAGGCAAAGATTAGGTCGCTCAGGCCGGCGTGGTGAGCCTGCTATTCTACGTATATATATACAGGAAGATGAAATTACTGAAGAGACGCATCCTCTGAATCGGCTAAGGCAAAAACTCGTTCAAACGATTGCAATGGTAGAGTTATTAATTGAGAAATGGTGCGAACCACCGATCTCTGAACGTCTACATTTATCCACTCTGGTTCAGCAATTATTGTCGTCAATTACACAACTGGGAGGAATAAGTGCGTCCGATGCATGGAAAATACTATGTGATAAGGGTCCGTTCAGAAATATTAACCAGAAAATGTTTATAGAGTTTTTGCGGAGTCTTGGGGAAAATGATCTTATTACACAGATGTCCGACGGAACGTTGATTTTAGGACTTACAGGGGAGAGGCTAGTCAATCACTACGACTTTTACGCCGCATTCAATACTTACAAAGAGTATATGTTGGTGAATTTAGGTAAGACTCTCGGCTCTATTCCATTAACTATGCCTCCTAAAAAAATAGGAGATTATATTATTTTTGCCGGAAAGCGCTGGAAAGTGGTGGGTGTAGATGAGGAAAAGAAAATTCTAGATTTGGTTCCTGCAATGGGAGGTTTAGTGCCCATTTTTTATGGCTCCAGTATAAATATAATAGATGATCGTATCAGAAAGAAGATGTATGAAGTGTATAAATCCTCAGAAACACCTATGTATCTTGATAGCCGGGCTGCAGATTTGCTTGAAGAAGCTAGAGACCACTTCTATAGATTTGGTCTGGACAAACGTTGGTATATTACTTATGACAAAGATATATTAGTATTTCTATGGAGCGGAAGCCAAATAATGAATACTTTTCAGGCACTATTTAATTCTAGGAATATTACCGTAGACCAAAACTGGGCGGCCATTTCAATATTTGCTATAACGGAAGAAAAATTTACTTCTCTGATAGAGGAAATGATAGTTAACGAAAAGATAACGGAAATCGAGTTAGCTAGTACTGTAGTTGAAAAGGGATACGAAAAGCACGATCATTATCTCACCGATAATTTGCTAAACGCAGAGTATGTTGCAAGAAGCTTTAACATAAAAAAAACCAAAAAACTCTTATCGGAACTTGTTGGTCGATCCTGAAGGATACAGGACGATACTCCGGGAGTTCGAATTCAATGTAATTTCACGAATTATCAAGGAGTAATCGTCCCGCCTGCGTGGCAGTTTCTCTCCATTGATACTATAATTAACGCGCAAATCTCGTTTTCAAAACCGGAGGTCGTTAATCATGGGCAAGTCCGCAAAAACAATATCAAAGAGCGGTAAGGGGAAGGCGGGCAAGAAATCATCGAAGGGTAATCAGTTGCAGTTTACATACGACCTCGAGGGCCAGAAGCCCGCGGTATGGAAGGCTGGGAATTCAAGAGAGGTTTCCGTGAGGGAGCTGCCTATATCGAAGGAAATCGCGGGCGTTTCGATGCGGCTCAAACCGGGCGGCATCCGGGAGCTTCACTGGCACGCGATAGCGGCCGAGTGGGGTTTCTTCATCACCGGTAACGCGAGGGTCACGGTGCTTAATCCCGAACGCCAGTGGGATACGGAGGTGTACGGGCCCGGCGATATATTCTTCATACCCATGGGGCACGCCCATTATATAGAAAGCATCGGAGGGGGCGAATGCCATTTCATCCTCGCGTTCAATAACGGGGCTTTCAACGAGTTCAGCACATTCAGCGTTACGGAGTGGGTCGCAGCGACACCGAAAGAGGTGCTGGCCAAAAATTTCGGCCTCCCCGGGAAGACGTTCGATAAATTTCCGAAGAAAGAGGTTTACATGGCTTCGGGAGAAATTCCCGGGAAGAAGTCTCTCAAGCGGAGGGGCGCGCAGAATACAGCGACGCTCAGCCACAAGTTCCCCCTCCGGGCTCAGGAGGGGCGGGTCTATCCCGGTGGGACGGTCAAGCTGGCCGACGTTAGTAATTTCCCCGTCTCGAATAATATGGCGGGGGCACTGATGACGCTTAAGCCGGGCGCCCTCAGGGAAATGCACTGGCATCCGAACGCCAACGAATGGGGGTTGCTATTGAAAGGCAAGATAAGGATCACGCTCTTCGCGGCGGACGAGGGATCGTTCACCGAAGAGCTCGGGCCGGGCGAGGTGTTTTATATCCCTCAGGGGTGCGGTCACTATCTCGAAAATGTCGGCGGGAAAGAGGCGGAGATTCTGCTTGTATTCAATAACGGCGTGTATCAGGAAATAAGCATATCTGAGTGGATAGCGGACACGCCTCCTGAAGTCGTATCCGCTGTTTTCGGGGTGCCCGAGAAGGTCGTTAAGGAATTCCCGAGGCAAGAGGTATTCATCTCCGGCGGAAACCGGTGAAATTGCCGTCAGCCGCCCCGGTATTTGAGGAGTAAGCTTTTAACTACGCTGAAGGAGTTTGAACACAAAAGGGTGGGGGGTAAAGAACCTTCTCGCGATGAGGAAGAGCACGTGACCGGGCGCACATTAACGGGACCGGCGCTCGTCTCATCTACGCCGTGAGCTTCCCGGTGTCCCTTCCGGTGAGCGCGCCTGTTTGCAGAGGTGTAAATATGGTCAGTCGCGGAATTCCAGCTTGTATTCTTTATTATTCACTACATTAGGGAAATCGATTCCGTCGATTGGGTATTCCCTTTGGGACTCGGTCTCGTTAAAATCGGAAAGCGCTTTGCTTTCGAATGTCATCTCTATTAACTCCGGGATTCCCCTTTCGTCCGTCACACCGGAATTATTAACATGCACATGAACGATATTAAAAAATTTTTCAAGGGCGTTTATATGGTTCCTGACCTCATCGAGCCTGTAGCTAACTTGATGGAACTCGACGGCTAGTCCGGTTACCCTGTCGTAATAATCACCGAGTCCTCCGAGCGCACTGTATTCCCACCCTTCTATATCCATTTTAATAAATACTCTGGCTGTGTGTGGGATCCTGGAAAATATTCTCTTGAAATCCGAAGAATTCTCCGGGTTGTCTCCGATCTTTTCCTTAAAGTGTTTTTTCTTGCCCGAGAAAAAAGCCCTGAATTTTATGGGGCGTAAAAGTTTGGACAATGAAAATCGTTTCAAGTAATCGATACGCGGACTACCGAGAATTACTTTTGCACTTCGGAAAGTATTTATAGTGAATTGGCCCATGCTTATGCTATGGTCATAGCAGTGAACCGGGCATCCCTTTCGTTTATGAAAGTCCTCTTCGAAAGTCCAATCGGTTCCGACCCCCAGACCTACAAGAAAATCCGTGTGCCTGATAATATTTTCAGTTACGATATACCCCCCGTCGAAATCCGATCCGAGCCTGACCAGGTCGTCGCGGTGACGCGGCTTCCATGCGGAAGGTAGAAACGCAACTATCGGGACTCCGGAAGCAGTATCATTCATGATCGATCACGATATATATATAATGCTTTCAGTCAAAAGTTAAGAAGTAAATTCTTAACGACGCTGAAGGAGTTCCTCGCGACGACCGGCAGGAATTTATTGAAGTCGGATGCCGCGGTCCCGTCCGCCCTGTCGGAGACCGTCCTGACTATAAGGAACGGGACCTTGTTGAGGGTGCACACCTGGGCAATCGAGCCGCCTTCCATCTCGATCGCGTCCCCGTGAAGCTCGTCTATCAGGTATTTATGCTCGTTCATCTCTTTCTTCGTGATGAACTGGTCTCCCGTAAGAATCCTGCCCGCGATTATTTTCTTACCTCTCAGCCTCGTGCCGCGCGCTATATCGAGCAGCTTCTCGTCGGCTCTGAATTCCCTGAGCTCGGTATATGGAATTTCGCCGCGCGGGAAACCGAGGGCTTCTGCGTCGAGGTCGTGCTGGATGCAGGTCTCGCTCAGGACGACGTCGCCTATGTCGAGAACCGGGTTGAGCGCGCCCGCGACCCCGGTGAATACGACAGCGCCGGGACTGTATTCGTCTATGAGCCTCTCGCACACCATCGCGGCGAAGACCTTGCCCACGCCTGACTTCACGATAACGGTGTCTTTACCGAACAAGCCGGCTTCATGGAACGTTATCCCGTTCCAGTCCGTCGTTTTTTTCGGCTCCGAATTCTCGAGGTAGTGCTCGATCTCGGCATCCATTGAGCCGATAATGCCGATGGATTTCTTATGCATGGCCATGAATAAATATCGATCGCCCAACCGGCTGATAACGGATCAAGCTCTGTTACTCCGGGGTAATCTCGTACCAGATGTTCGTCTGATAACCCTGCTTGTCGACTTCGGCGAAGGCCTTTCCCGCCGCAGGCGTGGTCCCGTCGCACTTCCATTCATATATTGTCGAGTGGCCGGTTACGTACATCGGTATAAAATCGGAGCCGGAGTTCTCGCTGCAGTAGTCCTTCATCCCCTGTGTCGGCTCCTTGCTCACGTCCGCCTTTTCATCGCAGGGCAGGTTAGCCCCTACGTTGCAGGCGTAGACCTTCCCGTCCATGCAGCGCCAGTAGGTCCCGTTCTTAAATACGTCAGCCGGCGTGGAGTCGGGCGAGCCGAACGCCTTCTTCAATCCTTGGGCGATGGAATCGGGCACGGCGGGACCGGTATATTCCTTGCCGGGCGCGTCTATAGTGCCTGCGGCCTTGCAGTATGCGAAGGGGCTGTCAAAAGTTTTCCCGGCAACAGTGCCGCTCTCGTCCGCACTGCACGAGAGCACTGTCAATATCAGCATAGCGGGGAAAGTCAGTACCAGTCTGATTGTATGGGATCTCATCTTTTAGCCTCCTTTGTTTCCGGTTAGTCCGAAACGGCTGCCCTGTAGAATTACAGCGTATCAATTATATCGCATGAAGTTAAATTTCCTAAATAGATTGTAAAATAATCCGTTTTGTTCACGGTTTACGTAACTCTAATATCCGGGGTCTACGGGCTATCTTATTTATTCGTCACGCTTTATAATTCAAACGGGATGAAGGTAACAGCAGTGCGTATATCCGTCTTCTGTGTCTTAATAATAGGGCTCCTGGCCTGTGAAGAGCACGGGGGCGGAGACAATCTCCCGTCCGACCCGCGGAAATGGGTATGCGAGAGCTCTCTTATTAAGCCCTCCGAAGAGGAAATCGAGCAGTTTTGCGCGACTTCAGACCCGGGGCTGCCCGCCCCGGATTTTCTCCGGAACCCGCCCCCGATATCCAGACTCGTCGAAAAAAATATCTACGACATACAGACGCAGGATTTCCTCAGGGAAAAAGGATACGTGCACGAGCTCGGCTGGCTCGGCGATTTGAACTGGCGTCTTACCGGGCCCTATGTCGGCCCTATAGGGAGCGGGCGGGCATACGGCGTGCATCCGGCGGTGAGACTTTTCTATTCGCCCGAGATAATAGAATGGCTCTGTAACGGCAGGGAGGGGGAAATCCCCGACGGCGCCATAATTGTGAAAGAGATGCATTCTATAAACCAGTCGCTCGATATCACGCTCGATAAAGAGGGGTGCATGGTAATAAACGCCGACGCGGAGCCCGCATTCTGGACGATAATGGTAAAGCAGAAAGACGAGGTCTGGGACGGGTGGTACTGGGCAAACTATTCCGGGGAGATAGATCCCCCTCAATCCGCGTGGCAGGTCGGGAATCCGCCTGTATTCAACCGCTCGGCAGTGACGGGAGATGAGTTCTTCGGCGGGCAGGTCGTACCGGCCGAACCGAATCCGCTCTGGTACCCCACGGGCTACGTTTACGAAAGCGCTAACAAGATACCGGACGTCGTCCCCACGTTCAGCGATTACGGTAACTATTGCCTGAACTGCCACGCCTCGGCAGAAAAGGAGCAGACTTTTTCCTCGCTCGACAATCTGCTGACTCCGGGACTCAGGTACAAACACTACGGACCGAACAGCCGGGCGGACGGGCTCAAAGACGGACAGTCCCACCTGCCGGGCGAAACACTTCAGACGGTACAGGTAAATGGCTTGAGGGAAGAAGGCGCCGTCGATAATTACGAATCGCCCTTTTCAAAGCCCCTGGCCTCGCCCTCTCCCGAATTCCTCGAATTTTACGACCAGCTCGGCAAAGTGAGCTTCCCCGAAGTGTGGGACCTTCGTCTGCCAGCGGAAACCTACGACCATATCGTGCCGGGGTCTCAGGCTCCCGGTTTATTCCTGACCTCGGACCAGTGCGCGGGGTGTCACGACGGGACTATATCGAACTCCTCTCTTCCGAATATGATCTTCGAGGAGCCGAGCCCCGACGGAACGAATAATATTAATCTCTCACCTTACAGCGAATGGAAGGCGTCGCCTATGGGTCTCGCCGGACGCGACCCGGTCTTCTTCTCGCAGCTCGAGAGCGAGACGAACAACCTGCCCGAGTACACGGAATGCATCGAGAGCATATGCCTCCACTGTCACGGAGTCATGGGACAGCGCCAGCTTGCGATAGATACGGGAGGGCAGGACGACGAGGACTGCAAGAGCCTCTTCGCGATCGAGCCCCCGCCCGAAGTCCCCTTCGGAAAGCCTTTCGGGCTCGATATGGTAAAGCAGTGGCCCGGGTCCGAAGACAACGAGTTTCAGAAATACGGGGCGCTCGCCAGGGACGGTATCTCATGCACTGTCTGCCATCATATATCCGAGACGAACCTCGGGCGCGAGTCGAATTCCACAGGTAACTTCGTTACGGGCCCTCCGGACGAGATATACGGCCCGTATGAAGATTCGACTATCGTCACCAAGCCGATGGTTAACTCTCTCGGTGTTACCCCGAAGCACGCCGATTATTTCGCGAGCGGGGATCCGTTCAGCTCGCATATCTGCGGGAGCTGTCACAATATACTGCTCCCCGTTTTCAGCAACGAAGGCGAGCTTCTCGGAGCGGGCTACGAGCAGTCTACCAACCTCGAATGGCTGAACAGCCAGTTCGGCGCAAGCGGGGAGAATTTCAGGTCGTGCGCTGACTGTCACATGCCCACACACTATAAAGGCGAGAAGCTTTCGTTCGAGATCGCCAATATCGAATCCAGCGAGTTCGCCCCCACGACGGGCCGTCTGCCCGATGAAGAGATTACACTCACGGAACGCGATAACTTCGCCCGCCACTCGCTCCACGGGCTTAACGTTTTCCTCAATGAAATGTTTCAGCAGTTCCCTATTATATTGGGATACCGGCAGATAGATGTCATGACGGGCACGTTCAGCGTCCCGGGGCTGATTACCGGAAGGGACTCGATGGTAGAGATGGCCCGGAACGAAACCGCGACCCTCGACGTGGAGTCGCTCGGGATAACGCCCGACGGGAAGCTCAGGGCGGAGGTGCTGGTCACGAACCTGGCGGGGCATTACCTTCCTACGGGCGTCGGCTTCAGGCGCATATTCATCGAGTTCTTCGTGCGCGATAAGGATGCAAACGTGCTCTGGGCTTCGGGGCGTACGAACGGGCTCGGCGTGCTGCTCAAAGGCATTACGGACGAGGCGCTGCCCTCGGAGGAGCCTGTCCTGAACCCCGATGCTTTCCAGCCCCACTATCAGACGATTACTGAGGACGACCAGGTGCAGATATACGAGGAGGTGGACGAGGATTCCGACGGGAACGTCACGACGAGCTTCCTGAGGCGCGTAAACGAGGTGAAGGACAACCGGATAAGACCGAAGGGCGCGGACCCCGAGTTCTTCGACAACCCCGCCCTCTCGCCCTATACACAGGCGCTTGCCGTGCTCCACGGCGAGGAGAGGTTCGACCCCCATTATACGGAACAGGCGCTCACGGGCTCTGACGGAATCGAATACCTGATAACACTCGACAGCGACACACTCGACCGTGTGCATGACGTGCAGGTCACGCTCTACTATCAGGCTGTCCCTCCTTCTTACCTCCAGGAGAGGTTCAGGGACGCAAGCGCGGGCCCCGCCGAGAATGACGAGATCAAGCGGCTCTACTACATTACGAGCCATCTCAACGTGAACGAGGCTGTGGACGGGAACGGAATGCAGGTGCTCAAAGACTGGAAGCTTTTCCTGACGAGCGTCGAGAGAGCGCTCGAGTAGGATTGTATTTTATGGGATAACTAAACTATTATGAGTATAATTATAATTCCTAAGGATATTCATGCAATCTATGTTTAGATTTAGCCTTCTTTTGGTGAATCGGAATTAGTTTTGATTTTAACAGGGTTGTATTCGTCTTCCTCTTTCCAAGACGGTAAGATGTATCTAGCTATTGTTTGTATTGCACCGACTATTTGACTTCGCCGTTCTTGTCTATCTTGTATATTTTCCTCCTCTTCCATGATATAAGAGATAAAATCGGTTAATGCACTAGCATTATGATATGCTTGACTGAATTCATTTCTGCATTCATCTATTAGATATAAGTTATTGTTGATATACCAATTTTGACACTCATTTATTGTATCGCGCAGTGAAACAGGATTAGAGAGATGTTCTAGTAATTTCCACAATAAAACATACGCTTCTTGATGCTTTTCAAGTCGTTTTTCAAGAGCTGCCAGTCTTATTTGGTTTTTCCATTTTAAATTTTCTAACAGTTGGTTATTCTGAAAAATAATCTCCTGAAGTTTTTCTTGATATTGACTCTTTACTTCTTCGATTTCGTTAGTGATTTTTGCTATATCTTCTTTATCAGCTAGGTTTTCTCCTTTTTTCCTCAAATATCCTGGAAAATAATATTGGATGAAAAAACTTATGAATGCTAATATGATGAATAATAGAACTCCCTCAAAAAAACTCATAGCTTTTCTCCTCTATTCTCAATCATGTTTTCGTTTGACCTTAATTGCGTCTCTTAAGTTTTAGTGATTTTAATATATATTACATCATAAACTAATCTCTGCCCCAAAGATTATACTAGAAGGGAATAATCACATGAGGAGATGAATATGGGAATCGGAGTAAGGTTTTATGTTTGGGATGAGAATAAAGGATTTAAAAAGCATTCGATGAAAGGCTTTGACAATTCATTCCGTGGCTTGCCTAATACAGATTTAATTGAATATGCTGGGAAGAGGGTTAAGTTTGTGCTGGTTTACTTAGAGTTAGAAAATCGCAAACCTATTGAAATAGTGCGTATAGAAAGGGAGATGCTCACTGTTGATGACGATGGAAAATTTAATCAAGACGAATTGCGTGAGACAATGAGATTATCGATGCAAACTCTGGATACACCAGAATATACGAGGTGGTTGGATGATGCAGATTCTAATGTGATTTGGTCTAGTGGTATTTTTGCTAAAAGAAAGCTCAAAGATATATATTCGTGGGAACTATCTGACGATCAGCTTGATCAACTTAGCAGAGCTATCTTTAAAGTGGGCTGAAGATACGAAGATCTGGAATGTCAGGCTTTATATGCTTCATCTTCTGATGTAAGGTTTATACATTCCGGCGGCGATAAATTGATCGATACGTTACCTCTCAGCTGGCTCAAGTGCGACATTGCATATCCAACGTTCAAATCCGTAAGGCTGCCTCTCTCGGGTCTCACATGGATCCATTCGGCCGAGATACCCTTCGAACTTTCTTTCGAAGAAATATATGCCGAGCTCGTGGAAAGGTTCGGCGAGGGAATTCTTCCGAGGGTGCAGGAGCGAGATCGCCCGATTCCTTACGGGGAGGGGGTTCGCGGCGTTAAGGACGGGAGCCGAAGCCCTGATAGATTTGAGGAGTGATACGAGAGCGCATTCTTTGGTAAAGGGTTTATCGAGGAGAGGCAAGCGGTGGGGCAGGGTGGAGGAGGTGCCGTTTACGGAAGCCTGCGCGGAAAGATTTTTCCGATTAAGGTCGGCATCAGCCCACGGCGGGAAGCCGCAGCTCCGTTACCTTTACCGTTCAGTGCCCGATCCCCTGACGAGGTGCTTCGTGTACCGCGTCCCGGGTGACAGGTGGCTCGGAGCGGTTACGGTCTCGGCGTCTTCCGAGCTAGGTGCGCATACCGAGATGATATTGAGGGACAGAGATGCCCCGCCCGGCGTCATGGAGACTCTGTTCCTGGAAATTATGGATACATTTAAGGAAGAAGGTTTCAAGGAGTTCAGCCTGGGCGAAGTCCCGTTCGTCTCTCACCGCTTTCATGCGGATGCCGCCCCTCCGTACGGGCGATATATCAAAGAAAGACTTCTGTTCGGTACGGGGTATCTGCTCAAATACGCGTATAATTTCGAGAACCTGTTCAGGTTTAAAAACAAGTTCCGACCGGAATGGGAGCCTGTCTATATTTGCGCGCCGAAGATATCATGGACAGCTCTCGCGGATATGTTCGTAGAGACCGGGTTCTATGCCCTTTCCAGATCGGCGCTGGTTTCGACAATGCGTACGGCGGCACCGCGATATAAAGGAAGTTCTACAACGTGACCAATCGTTCAATGAGATTGAAGAAGGGCCCGGGGTTAATAAATATACCGGCCGTTACCTTATGCATTATTTCCTCCCTTTTACTGTCCGGCAGCTGCACCCGGGATTCGAACGATCCCGGTGAGGAGCTTACCGCTTATTGTGTCAGGGAATGCGTTATTGAGACATCAGACGCCGAGATATGCGATACGCGGTGCAAATGCGCCGCTGAGAAACTGGCGTATGGTATATCGGAGCAGGAATTCGGGAAGATCGCCGGGGCGCTTACCGGCAATGATGCCCCTGACGAGGGTTATGCAGTTAAATTCAGGACCGCGTTTGAGAGTTGCAAGGGGATAAAGTAAGGCTTGGTTTGAATTTTGGTGTTTTGGAAGAGGGTGTTCAAACCAAGCCTCATTCTGGTTTCACTTTAATTATAACAAGTTGTTAAATATTCTTCAAGTAATTCTTTAAACATGTGTATAAATTGTAATTATCACGGAGTGTTATGTTTGATCAATTTTTTCTTAAGACCCCCCGGCTCTGGTGATATCACGCCAAATATACCTCGTTTTCTGCCCGGATTCCCGTTTGTTCAGCCTGTTCGAATCTATTCCTAAAGAGTTCGATGAGCTTGAAAACGCTTACCTGATGTCATGTTTTAGATATGCGGGGACCGGCTGAGGCTCGTCGACAGGATCACTCCGCAGATAATTGACGTTACACAATAAATGTCAAAGCCTGACGGAGGTGCCGTAGGTATCGACTGCCTGAATGCCGCTACGTATGGAGCGGGGAAAGATATATCCGGCCGGACCTCGATAACGTGAAAAGGATCCGCCTCCATGGGAGCGCTCATTCCATCATGCTATAGTTATTTACGAAAGTCTTCACGGGGCCGGTCGTGTATAATACTGCATTCAAACGAGGATTGAGCAACGATTAATGGTCCAGGTCATATTTATATCATATGTGCTGCTGGTGATATTTCTCAGTCTGCTCCCGGGTTCCGCCATAGGCGGAGCGGAGTATATGGACAAGATCGCCCACGCCGTATCGTACGGCATAATGGGTGTGCTGGCCTATATCGCTTTTCAGACGTTAAGGAAGAGGATTACAATTTTTATTTTTATGTTCCTCATGGGCGTATCGCTCGAATTGTTTCAGATATTTGTTCCCGGGAGAGGCGCCTCTCTATATGACGCCGCCGCAAACACGGCGGGACTCGCTCTCAGCTTCCTCCTGTGCTGGATATATACTTTAATCCCGAACAGCCCCGTGCCGGGAGCCGGTCAGACCCGCGATTAACTGCCGGGGCTCCGGAATCATGAAGAGAAATTGTCGAAAGGAATCACATGGATTTCTAATAGGGGCTGACCGACTGATAGGACCCGTTTAAAATGGGGATGCATTCATCCGGCAGTATCGCACGTGAGGTTTTTCCGGACCTGGGCTGCGATTTAATCCTCCCGTCCGCCCTGAACCATCCGTCGAGGTCGTTCCCGCACCCGTCATCGAATATGTTGAGAGGCTCCTGTGTTTCGCATTGAGCATCGCCGGGAGGGCACTTGAGACGGACGTGGAAATGACCGTCGTGCCCGTACCACGGTCTCACTTTGCCGAGCCACTTCTCGCCCGTATGGGTCTGGCAGAGCCTCCTCTTTATAAACGGGTTTACGAATATACGGTCGACCCTCTTGTCCGAGGCGGCGGTCTTCAATATCTCATCTATCCTGACGTCCCATTTGAACTCGTCTATTCCGGTCTGTTCGTAGTTAAGTACCGATTGCGGGAATATGTGCATCCTTTCTGTAATAGTCAGCTGCCTCTTGAGCGCTATAGGGTGCTGCCAGAATAGTATGTCGGCGTCGAGTCCCGTCTGGTGGCTGCCGTGCTCATCGTACATCGGCCCCCCGGTCCTCTGTGCGACGTCCCCTATGAGGAGTATGCCGCCCAAGTTTTCATTTACGCTTTTTGCGAGCGACGTTATGTATTCGATAGTCACGGGATTGGCGTAATACCGTCCCCTGTTGAGCCGTATGACCTGAAACCCCTCGCCGCTCGCGGGCAGGGGCGGGGCGTTCCTTATGCACCCGGCCGTGTAGGAGCCGATGGACTCCGTTACGACCGTTTCGGCCGCTACGGACTCAAGGACGAAAGACACCAGGATTAACGATATTAGGACTGTCACGATGCTTGTATT
>Ga0187892_10004654_pt1 | contig 22726 bp, 26 predicted proteins | sample MA1701073metaG_FD_139345 | JGI IMG/M metagenome (GOLD analysis project Ga0187892, IMG submission 139345) | Bio-ooze microbial communities from a basaltic lava cave in the Kipuka Kanohina Cave System on the Island of Hawaii, USA - MA170107-3 metaG ... | reverse complement strand
CAGCGGCGCGAGCCGGTCCTGCACCGCCTCGCTCTTGCGGAAGAAGCGCGCGGCTTCGGCCACGGTCATCGCGAGCACGTCGGCGATCGACTTGCCCTCGATGCGCACCTCGAGGATCTCGTCGCGGTAGCGCTTGCCGTCGCAGTCGGGGCAGCGCAGGTAGACGTCGGACAGGAACTGCATCTCGACGTGCTCGAAGCCGCAGCCCGAGCAGGTCGGGCAGCGCCCGTTGCCCGAGTTGAAGCTGAAGGTGCCGGCGGTGTAGCCGCGTTCCCGGGAAGCCTTTTCCTTCGCGAACAGCTGCCTGATCTCGTCGAACGCGCCGACGTAGCTCGCCGGGTTCGAGCGCGTGGTCTTGCCGATCGGCGACTGGTCGACCATCACCACGCTCGACACCTTGCCGGCGCCGCGCAGCGCGCGGTGCGCGCCTGGCGCCTCGGTCGGCTTGCCCTTCGCCTTGAGCAGCGCGCGGTAGAGCACGTCCTGCACCAGCGTCGACTTGCCCGAGCCCGACACGCCGGTGACGCAGGCCAGGCGCCCGAGCGGGATGCGCACGTCGATGCCCTTGAGGTTGTGCTCGCTCGCGCCACTGATCTCGATGAATTCGCGCGGCGCCTTGGGATTGCCGGGCTCGCCGGCGACCCGCCTGCCCGAGAGATATTCGGCGGTGAGAGTTTTTTCTGCCCGCAGTTTCTCGGCCGGGCCGAAGAAGACAATCTCTCCTCCACGCTCCCCCGGCCCGGGGCCCATGTCGAGGATGCGGTCGGCGGCGAACATGATCTGCGGGTCGTGCTCGACCACCACCAGCGTGTTGCCGGCGTCGCGCAGGCGCTTCATCACGCCGATCACCCGGCCCATGTCGCGCGGGTGCAGCCCGATCGACGGCTCGTCGAGCACGAACAGCGTGTTGACGAGCGACGTGCCGAGCGCGGTGGTGAGGTTGATGCGCTGTACCTCGCCGCCCGAGAGCGTGCGCGACTGGCGGTCGAGCGTGAGGTAGCCCAGGCCCACGTCGCACAGGTAGCGCAGGCGCGTCTGGATTTCCTTCAGCAGCAGATCCGTCGCCTCGTCGTCGAAGTCGATCTTTTCGAAGAACGCTCTTGTTTTTGCAATCGGCTGCAGCACGAGGTCGTGGATCGACCTGCCCTCGAGCCTCCACAGCAGGCCCTCGGGCTTGAGGCGCGTGCCGAGGCAGGCGACGCACTCGGTGTAGGCGCGGTACTTCGAGAGCAGCACCCGGATGTGCATCTTGTAGGCCTTGCTCTCGAGCCACCTGAAGAAGCGGCGCACGCCGTACCACACGCCGGGCCACGACTTCCTCCAGCTCACCCACTCGGGCTCGCCTTCCAGCACCCAGGTTTTCTCTTTCTCGGTCAGCTCCTTCCAGGGCTTGTCGAGCGGGATCTTTCGCTTCTTCGCGTACTTGTCGAGGTCGTCCTGGCATTCCTTGAAGCTCGCGGTCTGCCAGGGACGGACCGCATCGCGGAGGGTTTTCGCCTCATCCGGAACGACCAGGCCGAAATCCACCCCGATCACCCTGCCGAAGCCGCGGCAGGTCTCGCAGGCGCCGAGCGGCGAGTTGAACGAGAACATCGCCGGGGTCGGCTCGGAGTAGTGGATGTCGCAGTCCGCGCAGTGCAGGTCCGAGGAGTACCGGTGGCAGACGAATTCGGGGCCAGGGCCAGAATTCGTTTCCGCGTACGCAGAAACAGAATTCTGGCCCTGGCCCCGAATTCGGTATTCATAGACGTTCACCTTCCCCTGGCCGAACTTGAGCGCCGACTCGAGTGCCTCGGTGATGCGGGCCCTGTCTTCCGGGGCGATGCGCACGCGGTCCTGCACCACCTCGAGCAGGGACTTCGAGCGCGAGTGCAGGCGGGTGTAGCCCTGGCGCTGCAGCAGCTCCTCGACCTCCTTCTCCGTGAAGTTCTTCGGGATCGGGACGGGGAAGGTGATGATCAAGCGGGTTTCGCTCGAAAATCTTTCTCCCAGGTCTTTCCAGATTGATCCCGGCGTATCCTTGACCACCGGCTTGCCGCAGCCGCGGCAGTGCAGCTTCGCCCCCCGGGCAAAGAGCAGCTTCAGGTGGTCGTTCAGCTCGGTCATCGTGCCGACCGTGGAGCGCGAGGTGCGCACCGGGTTGGTCTGGTCGATGGCGATGGCCGGCGGGATGCCCTCGACCGCATCGACCTGGGGCTTGTCCATGCGGTCGAGGAACTGGCGCGCGTAGGGGCTGAAGGTCTCGACGTAGCGCCGCTGCCCCTCGGCGTAGAGGGTGTCGAAGACGAGCGAGGACTTGCCCGAGCCCGAAACGCCGGTCACCACGACCAGCTCGCCGGTCGGGATCGCGAGGTTGAGGTGTTTTAGGTTGTTCTGGCGGGCGCCGCGGATGACAATGGCGTCGCCGGGGACTTGCTCATGCTTCACTGGACTAGATTTTATCTGCTGCTGGGCAGCATTTGTGGGCCGGCGGTGCAGGCCGCGCCGCCGCAGGTGCTCGTCGTGCCGCTCGAGGGCGCGATCGGCCCCGCCAGCGCCGATTTCGTAAAGCGCGCGCTCGCGCGCGCCGCCAAGGACAAGGCGCAGCTCGTTGTTTTGCAGATCGATACGCCGGGCGGGCTCGACACTTCCATGCGCGAGATGATCAAGCACATCCTCGCCTCGCCGGTGCCGGTGGCGGCCTACGTCGCGCCGAGCGGGGCGCGCGCCGCGAGCGCCGGGACATTCATCCTTTACGCCAGCCACTTCGCGGCGATGGCGCCGGGCACGAACCTGGGGGCGGCTTCGCCCGTCGCCATCGGGGCCTCGCCGCCCAAGCAGGAGAAGGACGCGAAAAAGGACAAATCCGCCGCCGACCCGGCCGACACGATGACGCGCAAGGTCACGCACGACGCGGCGGCCTACATCAGGAGCCTCGCCCAGATGCGCGGGCGCAACGCCGACTGGGGCGAGCAAGCGGTGCGCGAGGCGGTAAGCCTGCCCGCCGAGGAGGCGCTGAAGCTGAAGGTGATCGACTTCGTCGCCGCGGACCTCCCGGAGCTTCTGAAGAAGCTGGACAAGGCCGACGCCCAGGTCACCCACGTCGAGATCGACTGGCGCACGCGCGTCCTCGGGGTGATCACCAACCCGAGCATCGCCTACCTGCTGATCCTGATCGGCATCTACGCGCTGATCTTCGAGTTCACCAACCCGGGGATGGTGGCGCCGGGCGTGGTCGGCGCGATCTGCGTGCTGATCGCGCTGTACGCGTTCCATCTGCTGCCGGTGAACTACGCCGGCCTGGCGCTGATCCTGGTCGGCATCGCCTTCATGGTGGCGGAAGCGTTCTTCCCGGCGTTCGGCTCGCTCGGCATCGGCGGCATGGTCGCGTTCGTGCTCGGCTCGATCATCCTGATCGACCCCGAAGGCTTCCCGGGCTTCGAGATTCCCTACGCGCTGATCGGCGGCGTCACCGCGGCGAGCGCGGCCTTCGTGTTTCTCGCGGTGGGGATGATGGTGCGCAACCGCAGGCGCCCCGTGGTCAGCGGCCGGGAATACCTGATCGGCGCCTCGGCCGAGGCCATGGAGGACTTCGAGCGCGAGGGCTGGGCGCAGGTGCGCGGCGAGACCTGGCGCGTGCGCTCGAATGCGCCGGTGCGCCGCGGCGATCGTCTGCGGGTGGTCGGAATGGACGGCTTGGTTCTCAACGCGGAGGTCGAGAGATGATCAACTTTGTCCTGGGCGCGGTCGTCATCGGCGTCATCCTGCTCGCGCTGTCGATCAAGATCCTGCGCGAGTACGAGCGGGCGGTGGTGTTCTTCCTCGGGCGCTTCCAGCGGGTGTTCGGCCCGGGCCTGATCGTCATCATCCCGGGGATCCAGCAGATGGTGCGCGTCGACCTGCGCATCGTGGTGCTCGACGTGCCGCCGCAGGACATCATCACGCGCGACAACGTCTCGGTGAAGGTGAACGCGGTGATCTACTTCCGCGTGGTCGACCCGCGCAACGCGATCATCCAGGTCGCGAACTTCCTCGAGGCCACCAGCCAGCTCGCGCAGACCACTTTGCGCGCTGTGCTCGGCAAGCACGAGCTCGACGCGCTGCTCGCCGAGCGCGAGAAGCTCAATCTCGACATCCAGACCGTGCTCGACAGCCAGACCGACGCCTGGGGCATCAAGGTGTCGAACGTCGAGATCAAGCACGTCGACATCAACGAGTCGATGGTGCGCGCGATCGCGCGCCAGGCCGAGGCCGAGCGCGAGCGCCGCGCGAAGGTGATCCATGCCGAAGGCGAGCTGCAGGCCTCGGAGAAGCTGCTACAAGCCGCGCAGATGCTCGCGCAGAAGACCGAAGCGATGCAGCTGCGCTATTTGCAGACGCTGACGCAGATCGCGGGCGACAAGGCCTCGACCATCGTGTTCCCGGTGCCGATGGACGTCATCGGCCCGTTGCTGGGGGCGAAGAAGGGGCCTTAGATTCGCCCCACATCGGCCGGGCGAGGGTTTCGGCAAACCCGCCGAACATCACGTTGAAGCTCAGGCTCGCGCGCACCGTGGCGCTGCGGTTCTCATCGACCGAGTGCGGCAGGTACGCCGGGAAGAGCAGCAGCACGCCGGGCTCGACCCGCATCACGACCTGATCGGCGTTCTCGCCGGTGAGCGCCGTGACCGGGGGGCGGATGATCGCGGTCTGCGGCCGCGGGTCGTGGAAGTTGATGGTGTCGGCGCCTTCGGCGGTGTGCAGGTAATACACGCCCGAGAGGAAGTTGTTCGGATGCGTATGCATGCGGTGCGCTGCGCCCGGCGCATAGGCGTTCGCCCAGCACCCGGTGATCGAGAAATCGTCGTGTCCGATGCGCAGGAAGCGAAGCACCGAGCGCACGGCGTCGTGGAAGCAGGCGACCAGCTCGCGCAGCTCGTGAAGCTGGTGCAGATCCTGGGCCGATTGCCAGGCGCTGCCCGCGGCGAGCGGCGCCGGCCCGCGCAGGCGCTCGCTCAGGTCGAGGGCAGGTTGAACCAGGCCGGGGCGCAGCTTCAGCTTCCACACAAAAGTGGGAAACATCGGATGGATTTCCGATGCTTCGAAAGCCATCCCCCATGCTACTGCGGCTGGGCAGCGACCGCGAGATTGCGCATCAGCGCGCCGCACTGGGCGCAATGGACCATGCCGGTCGCGCCCAGCTTGAACTCGTCGGCGTCGCAGCGCGTGCAGAAATACTGCTCGCCGATGTCCGGCGCGGCCCGACGCGGCGGCTTGCGGCGCTTGCGGTACTCGGCGAGGCGGACGATGTTTTCCATCAATGATCTTCCTGCACGCAATTTGATTCTTTTTATGTGCCCGCGTTCTGCGCGGCGTATATTGTTCGCAAGCCGGATAACAACGACAGCTTGTAGCTGGGGAGGGACATTTCTATCGCCTGAGAGGACGAGGAGAGACCATGACCCAACCGCAAGCCGAGCTAGTCGATCTCTACCGCGCCGGGCTGAAGACCGCCGCGGACCTGATGAAAGCCTCTCTGCAAAGCGCCGAAAAGCTGCAAAACCAGCAGCTTGTCGTGATCCGCAGCGCGCTCGAGCAGCAGTCGAAGTCGATCAGCGAGCTCGGGCAGGCGAGGACGATCGACGAGTTGCTCGCGCTGCAGACCAAGATGGCCGGCGCCCAGTGGGAGCGCGCCATGGGCTACTGGACCGAGCTGTGCCAGACCCAGATGGCGCAGGCGCGCGACTGGTTCAACGAGGCGGCCCACGCGGCGAGCGCGAGCTCCGGCGTGCGCCAGGTCTCTAGACAGGACCGAAAATCGGCTTGAGCGCCAGCCGCATGCGCGCATAGTGGCTGCCGGGCCAGTAGACGCGGTCGCAGCCGCAGCAGTACGAGAAAGTCTGCTGAGTTGAAAGGACGTTCTCCGGCACGCGGTGCGCGATCGCCTGCTTGTCCACCGCTTCGATCGGCAGGTTGCAATGCAGGCAGAGCGTGAACGGCCGCGCCGAAAGCGCCAGCCCGTAGCGCGCTGCAACCTCCAGCAGCTGCTTCTCCGGCTGCAAGGCTCGCACGTAGCGTCCGCGTCGTATCTCGCGGCACTTGAGCAGCTCGCGGTCGCGCGTCAGCACGATGCGTCCATCCTGGTCCGCGAGCCGCCGGATCTCCGCGTCGTCGAAAGCGTTGCGGTGCAGGGTATCGAAGCCCAGCATGCGCAGAAATCTCGCCAGCCCGCCGAGATGCGCATCGGCCAGGAACCGCAGATCGGGGTCGGCCCCCGATTCTTTCCACGGCAAGACCTGAATCGAATCTCCGTCCCGCACGACCCGCTGCAGCGTGGCCGGCTCGCCGTTCACGACGATGCCGCCGACCTCGGTATGCGGCACGCCCAGCGCCTCGATCGCGTTCTTGAGCGTGGCGGCACGAGCGCAGGTGTAGGGAAAGGCTTGACCGCGAAGCTCTTTCCCCAGGAACAGCGAAAGCTCTTCGTCGAACCTGAACGTTGCGGTGCTCACGGCAGCGCAGTCCGAATCTCAGTCCAGTGAGCGCGGCCAGCTCTTCTTGAGCAGCCGCGACAGCGCCCGGTCGGCGAGGATCCGGCCGCCGGTCTGGCAGCGCGCGCAGTAATTGGTCTCGTTCTCGGCGTAGACGATGCGCTGCACCGGCGCGCCGCACACCGGGCAGGGCTCGCCATAGCGGCCGTGCACCGCCATGCCCTCGCGGAAGGCGGTCACCTTCTCGGGGAAGCTCTCGGCGCGCAGCTTCCGGGTCCATTCGGAAAGCACGGTACGCGTGGCCTCGTAGAGGGTTCGAACCTGCTCCTCCGACAAGCCCCCGGTCAACGCGACCGGGGACAGCTTCGCGCGGTGCAGGATCTCGTCCGAATAGGCGTTGCCGATCCCGGAGAACAGCGTCGGGTCGGTGAGGGCGCGTTTCAGCGTGTGGTTTTGCTTCGTTAGCTGAAGAGCGAATCCGGGCAAATCCACCCCAAAGACTTCAACCCCTCCGGGGTCCATGGCGCGCAGCGCGGCTTCCCCCCGCACCAGGTGCAGTGAAGCGCGGCGCTTGCTGCCGGCCTCGGTGAGCGAGAGCGTGCCGCTGTCGAATTCGAACAAGGCGAGCGTGTTCCGCGTCTTCTTGCCGGGCCAATGGAGCCGTCCGGCGATCATCAGGTGCAGCACCAGGAACAGCTCTTCCTCGAGCCCGATCACGATCCGCTTTCCCAGCCTCGAAAGCTCCAGGACCTTCCTGCCTTCGGCGTTGCCGATCGGCGGGACCGCGGTGCGCAGCAAGAAGGGGTTGAACAGGCGGATTTTCTCGAGCCGCGCGCCGCGGATGCGGCTGTCCAGGGCTTCGATGTAGACCGTGACGTCGGGAAGCTCGGGCATAAAAGTGGGACGAATCCCGATGATAAGATCAACTCGAATGTCCCTACTGCAGTCGAGGCTGCGCACCGGGCAGTTCGTCGTCACCGCGGAGATCACGCCGCCGGTTTCCACCGACCCGGCCGAGTTTCTGCGCCGCGCGCTGCCGCTGAAGGGGCTCGCCACCGCGGTCAACGTCACCGACGGCGCAGGCGCCAAGGTGCACCTCTCGAGCCTCGCCGCCGCGCACTTCCTCGTGCAGAGCGGGATCGAGCCGATCTTCCAGATGACCTGCCGCGACCGCAACCGCCTCGCGTTGCAGGGCGACCTGCTCGGCGCCGAGGCGCTCGGCATCCACAACATCCTCGCGCTGGCCGGCGACGATCCGAAGGCGGGCGACCAGCCCGACGCAAGGCCGGTGTACGACCTCGACAGCCGCCAGCTCATCGCGCTCGCGCACCACATGCGCACGCAGAGGAAGCTGCCGTCGGGAACGCCGATCGCGGGCGAGTTCGACCTCGCCATCGGCGCCGCCGACGTGCCGGTCGACCCCGCGCCGGCATGGCAGCCGAAGGGCCTCCTCGCCAAGGCCGAGGCAGGGGCGGACTTCGTGCAGACGCAGTTCTGCATGGACATGGGCGTGGTGCGGCGCTATGCGGCCCGCCTGCGCGAGCTCGGGTTCAAGCTCCCGATCCTCGTCGGCGTGGCGCCGATCCCGTCGGCGCGCTCGGCGCGCTGGATGCGCGAGAAGCTCTTCGGCACCATCGTCCCGGACGCGATCGTGCGGCGCCTGGAGCAGGCCGCCGACCCGAGGGCCGAGGGCAGGCGGATCTGCGTGGAAGCGCTGCGCGAGCTGGCCGAGATTCCCGGCGTCGCCGGCGCGCACGTCATGGCGCCGATGAACTTCGCCGAGATCCCCGCCGCGATCGAGGAGTCGGGCGTGCTGAAAAAGCGCAAGGCGGCATAGCGAGGAAAATGAGCTTCGCCGAGTCCTTCGCCGAGCTCGACGGCTGCCGCGTGCGCCTGCGGCGCGGCGGCCGGGGCGAGCCGCTGCTCTTCCTGCACGGCGCGAGCGGCGCTCCCGCGATCCTGCCGTTCATGGAGAAGCTCGCGCAGCGCTTCGAGGTGCTGGTGCCCGAGCATCCGGGCTACGGCCTGTCGGACGAGCCCGGGTGGCTCGAGAACATCCACGATGTGGCCTATTTCTACCTGGATTTTCTGAAGCAACTGGACCTCTCGAAGGTCACGGTGGTGGGCAGTTCCATGGGCGGCTGGATCGCGATGGAGATGGCGGTGCGCGACACCTCGCGCCTCAAGTCGCTCGTGCTGGTGAGCCCGGCCGGCATCGCCGCGCCCGGGGTGCAGCCCGCCGACATCTTCCTGATGGCGCCCGAGGACGTGGTCAGGAGCCTGTTCTTCGACGAACAGCTGGCGCAGGCCCGGCTCGCCCAGCCCGAAGACCTCGACATCTCGCTGAAGAACCGCCATACGACGGCGCGCCTCGCCTGGGAGCCGCGGCTGCACGACCCGTTTCTGCCGAAGTGGCTGCACCGCATCGACGTGCCGGTGAAGATCGTCTGGGGACGGCAGGACCGCATCCTGCCCGTAGGGTTTGTCGATTACTACAGGAAATTGCTCCCGAAGGCCGACGTGCACATCCTCGAGAACTGCGGTCATTTGCCGCACGCCGAGAAGGTCGACGAGTTCGTCGAGATCGTGTGCAGGTAGTTCTCTTCCACCTGATGCCCTACGCCGACCTCGACCTCGAGGCCGGGCGCAGGAACGGCACGGTGTGGGTCAAGCTGCCGAACAGGCATTTCGACCCCGAGAAGGGCCACAAGCTTTACAACCGCTACCTCGACGAGCTCGAGTACGGCGAGGAGCTCGGCTTCGACGCGGTCTCGGTGAACGAGCACCACCAGACCGCCTACGGCCTGATGCCTTCGCCCATTGTGACGGCATCGGCACTTGCGCGTCGCACCTCCAGAGTACGAATTGCAATCCTGGGAAGCGCGTTGCCCCTCCGGTCACACCCGCTCACCGTCGCAGAAGAGCACGCGATGATCGACGTGATCAGCGGCGGACGCCTGATCAGCGGCTTCGTGCGCGGCATCGGCGCCGAGTACCACACCTTCGGCGTCAACCCGACCTTCTCGCACGAGCGCTTCCACGAGGCGCACGACCTGATCGTGCGCGCGTGGACCGAGCCTGGGCCGTTCGCGTTCCAGGGCCGGCACTACAACGTGCAGTACGTGAACCTGTGGCCGCGCCCGTTCCAGAAACCGCACCCGCCGATCTGGATCCCGTCGCAGGGCAGCAAGGAGACCATCGACTGGGCGGCGCACCCCGAGCGGCGCTACGCCTACCTGCAGACCTTCAGCCCGGCGAAGGTGGTGGCGCGCTACCTGAAGATGTACCGCGATACGTGCGAAGGGTTCGGCTACCAGGCAAAGGATTCGCAGCTCGGCTGGTCGGTGCCGGTTTACGTGGGTGCGAGCGACGAAAGCGCCCGGAGGGAAGCAAAAAACCATTTCGAAAACTTCCGCAACGTTTTCGTGCGCATGCCGCTCGAGATGCTGCTGCCGCCGGGCTACACCTCGCGCGAGTCGCTGAAGAACGTGATGAAGGCGAAGGCGCAGATGTTCGGCGACGTCAGCATCGACCAGGCGATCGAGCTCGGGCTGTTCGTCTGCGGCAGCCCGCAGACGGTCCTGCAGTCGTTCAGGAACCACTGGAACGAGATGCGCTTCGGCAACCTGCTGGTCTCCTGCCAGTTCGGCACGCTGCCCGCCGACCTCACGCGCCGCAACATGGAGCTGTTCGCGCGCGAAGTGATGCCGGCGCTGAAGCGGCTTGGATAGACCTCCTATGGTCGTGTGATAGCATATTCCAATGTGCTATCACCAGGAGCGCCAACCGTGCCCAACATCAGTTTGCGCGGCCTTGACCATGCGACCCTCTCGCGCATCAGGTTCAGGGCGCGCCGCCGCGGAGTCAGCGTCAACCGCCTGATCGTCGAGACATTGCAGCGCGAGTACACCGCCGGAGGGCAGGTGTTCGACGATCTGGATTCGCTCGCGGGAGCTTGGTCCGGGAGCGAAGCAGCCGCGTTCGCCGCCTCGGTCGCGCCCCTCGCCGAGATCGACCCCCGTCTGTGGGCTGCCGTCGAGCCGGGGGCCGCGTACCGGACCCGATCCGCCAAGCGCAAGCAGCGCAAGTGACGGCGCTCATCATCGATACCAACGCCTATGCGGGCCTTCTGAACGGCGAACCGAAGACGGTGCAATTCCTGCGGGCAGCGCAGGAAATCCATCTCCCGCTGATCGTGCTGGGCGAGCTCCTGGCGGGTTTCGCAGCCGGCACCCGCGTACAGAAGAACCGGGACGAGCTGGCGCGATTCATGGCCTCGCCGCGGGTCCAGGTGATGAAACCCGACGAAAAGACGGCGCAGCACTACGCCGATGTTTTCGCAGCGTTGCGTCGGCAGGGCATGCCGATCCCCTCGAACGACCTGTGGATCGCCGCCCTGGCGCGGCAGCACCGCCTGGCGCTGCTCAGCTTTGACACGCATTTTGCGGCCGTACCTGGATTGACGCTGCTCAACCCTTCAGCCCTCTGAGGATCCCGGCGATGAACGTAGGCTTTATCGGTGTTGGCCAGATGGGCCGCCCGATGGTCGAGCGGCTGAAGGGCGCGGGGCACAGCCTCAAGGTCTACAACCGCACCCGCTCTTCACCTGAAGTTCTTTCGGATCCCCAGGCGGTGCTCGACGCGGAGGTCGTCATCACGATGCTCGCCGATGACGCCGCGGTAGGGGCCGTGTGGCTCGATTCGGGACTGGCGCGGCGTGTGCCGAAGGGAACGGTCCACCTCAACATGGCGACAGTCAGCATGGGCATTTCGCGCCAGCTGGCGGAAGTTCATACCTACGTGGCGGCGCCGGTGTTCGGCCGCCCGCCGCTCGCCGCTCAGGGCCAACTCGACATCATCGCCGCCGGGCCGAAGGCCGCGCTCGAGAAGTGCAAGCCTCTCTTCGACGTCCTCGGCAAGCAGACCTTTGTCGTCGGCGATGAGCCGGCGAAGGCCAACGCGGTCAAGATCGCCCGCAACTTCCTCCTCGCCACGATGATCGAGAGCCTGGGCGAGGCGTTCGCGCTGGTGCGCAAGTGCGGTGTGGAGCCGCAGAAGTTCCTTGAAGTGATCGCCAGCACCTCCCTCGGCTCCCCCGCGTACAAGAACTACGGCAAGCTGATCGTCGAGCAGGCGTGGACGCCGGCGCAGTTCACCGTCCAGCTCGGCGTGAAGGATCTGGATCTTGCTTTACTGACTGCCAAGGAGAACGGGGTTCCGCTGCCCAGCGCGGAGCTGGTCCGCAGGCATCTGCTCGAGGCCGCCGCCGCCGGCCGCGCCGAGCAGGACTGGGCGGCGCTCGCCGGCAAGATCGCCGCCGACGCCGGCTTGTGACCGACTGGATCGTCTTCGCGCTGGTGGTGGCCGGCGCGCTCGCAGTCGATCTCGGAGTCTCCCGGAAAACCGACGTGAGGGGCGCGGCGAAGTGGAGCGCGGTCTGGATCGGGCTCGGGCTCGCCTTCGGGCTGTGGATTTTCCTGCGCCAGGGCGCCGACGTCGGGATTACCTACCTGACCGCGTACCTGCTCGAGAAGTCGCTCTCGGTGGACAACCTTTTCGTGTTCATCCTGATCTTCTCGCTCACCGGCATCCCGGCGGCGCTGCAGCACCGCGCGCTCTTCTGGGGCATCGTCGGCGCGCTCGTGATGCGCGGCGTCCTGATCGGGCTCGGCGTGGAGCTGCTCGAGCGCTTCCACTGGGCGATCTATCCGCTCGCCGCGCTGCTGGTCTACGCGGCGGTACGCATGCTGCGCGGCACCGAGATCCAGAGCCGCTACATCGAGATGGGCTGCGCGGTTTGCACGAGCTGGGTGGCGCGCTTCATCCCGATCATCCCGACGCTGCAGGGCAGCCGCTTCCTCGTGCGCAAGGAAGGCCGCCTGATGGCGACGCCGCTGCTGGTGGCGCTCGCGATGATCGAGACCACCGACCTGGTGTTCGCGGTGGACTCGATCCCCGCGGTGCTGGCGGTGACGCGCGACCCGTTCCTGGTCTACACCTCCAACGTGTTCGCGCTGCTCGGGCTGCGCTCGCTCTACTTCCTGGTGGCCAACGCGGTCCGGCGCCTGCGCTTCCTGCGCGTCGGGCTGGCGATCATGCTGCTCCTGGCCGCGGCGAAGCTCGCGATCGGCAGCGCGGTGGAAATTCCGCCGCTGGCTTCGCTGGCGGCCATCCTTGTGGTGTTCCTCGCCGCAATCGGCGCTTCGCTCGCCTTTCCCGCTAAACCCGCGTCGTGCGCGCACCGCGGGCAGATCAGGGACGTGAGCCCGAATTCCGAGGGCTGCGAGGAATGCCTGAAGACCGGCGGCGACTGGGTCCAGCTGCGCATGTGCCTCTCGTGCGGCCACGTCGGGTGCTGCGACAGCTCGAAGAACAGGCACGCCACCGCGCACTTTCACGCGACCCGTCATCCCATCATGCGCTCGCTCGCGCCGGGCGAGAGCTGGAAGTGGTGCTACGTCGACCGGGTGACGCTGGAGGACTGATCAGTCCTTCCGGGGCTTGAGCAGCACCGCGGTCGCCTGCTCCGCGTCGCGCTCGACGATGAAGGCATACGCGCCGGTCGATGCCCGGCAGGCGCCCAGGTTCCACACCGTCATGTCCTGCGGCGCGGCGCCGTGGCAGCCGACGAGCCGGTCTCCGACCTGCAGCGTGGTGCGCGCGTCCGCCGGCATTTCCTTGACCACGACCCGGGAGTCGGACTCGCTGAAAAGCACCGCGTGGATCTTCACGCCCTGGTCCAGGTATTCCGCATCGGCCGCAGCCGCGGCAGCGCTCAAGTCCTTGGCGAGGGCTCGCATATTCTCCACGCGCTCCGCGGAAGCGGGGTGGCTGGAAAGGAAAGGCAGCGGCCGGTCGCCGCCCGCCTTCGCCATGCGCTCCCAGGTGCGCACCGCGCCGTAGGGGTCGAAGCCCGCAGCGGCGGCGTAGCCGAGGCCGGTCTTGTCCGCGTCGCGCTCCTCCTCCCTCGAGAAGGTCATCGACACCGCTTGCGTGGCGACGTTGGCCGCGTCCATCGAGAAGCCTGGGCCCACTCCCTGCGTTGCCAGCGCGATCGCCAGCAGGACGGTGCCGACAGTGCGCAGGGACTCGCGGCTCATGCGCGACTCGCGGTGCTTGAGCGTCAGGTGAGCGTACTCGTGGCCGAGCACCGCGGCGTACGCGTCCGCGTCGTCGCCCAGCAGCGCCATCATCCCGAGGTTGATGCCGACGATCGGGCCGTCCTTCGAGGTCGGCATCGCGAAGGCGTTCGGGGTTTGTCCCTCCATCAGGAGCAGCGTCGCGGTGACGCCGGCTTCCTTCTCGAGCTTCGCCTTGACGTCCATGATCAGCCGCGCCCGGCTGGTCGGCACGACGGCGACCGTGGCCTTGTCCGGTCCCTTGAGCAGCCTGACCGCCGGGGCGGGTACCTTCGCGAGCGCGTCAAGGCGCCACGCCGCCGGCCGGTCCGCCAAGACCGAGCCCGACAGGCACAGAAGCAGAGCCAGCAACCCCGAGCGCTTCACGATCCCCCCGGGGCGACTGTCTTCCTATGCGCTTAGAGTGTCAATCCCATGGCCGCGCCTGAAAGCTGGCTCCGGGGAGCGGCTAGGCGCCCGGTCCCGGTTTTCGCGCCTGCAGCGCCCGCTCGATGATCCGCCGGTCGGAAACGTCGCGTTCCCGGGCCGATTGCTTCGTGCGGAGCAGTCCGTCCAGGTTGAGCGTCCGCACCGGCACACCGTCCAGATCGATCGTGATCTCGAACGGTTTCAGACTTTCGAACGTTTCTCCGCACGTACGGAACACCAGATCCACGACGATCTCGTCGGCGAGCCGTATGCCTTCGCCTTCCTCGAACCATTCCGGAGCCAGCTCGCGCGCCGAGCGGTCGGACAGCACGAGCAGCGCGCGGCGGATAGGTTCCGCCGCATCGCGGCGCGCCGGAACGATGAGATCGATGTCGACCGTGGCGCGCGGGTAGCCGTGGGCCAGCAGCGCGTAGCCGCCGATCAGCAGATAGTCCGCGCTTTCCCTGTGGAGCGCGGCGAGGAGTTTCTTGAGGTCTTCGAGAGTGGCGGGGCGGGCGCGCTGCGTCATGCTCAGCGCGGTTGTCGCGCTTCGGCCATGGCCTGCGCGAGCCAGGCTTCCTGCTGGCGATTGGCGTCCGCAAGCGTCTTGAAGCGGTAGATGCCCTTGGGCGCGGCGATCGTGCCGTCGGGCAGCAGGGCGCGGAGCGGCTCGTTTACCGCATACGCGGCCTTGAGCTGCTCCGCGGACGGGTGAAGCGCCGGAACGGGAAGCGCGCGGCGGCCGACGGTTCTTTCCATGCGCCCATTCTAATTCAGGCGGACACCGCGACCGGGCGCGCGCCCTGCTGCTCCTCCTTGATGAGGCGGTCCACGATCTGGCGCATCGCCACCCAGGCCTTGTCCTGGCCGAGGTTCTGCACTGGGCTCGGGCCGAGGTCCATGTTCTGCTGCTGCGCCTTCACCATCGCCATGTCTTCCATGAAGATGTCGCGGATCTGCTTGGCGAGCATCTGGCCGACCCAGGGCTCGTCGAGCTTGAAGTTGTAGGCCTGGGCGAAGAAGTAGTGCGCGCTCTTCTCCGTCTCGGGGGTGATCGCGTTCAGGTTCCACATGTTGACGCCCTTGCCGCGCTCGCCCTGGCGCACGGCGGTGCCGACCGGCGCGGAGCCGACGTCGAGCCTGACGAACGACGGCGGGCCGTAGTGCGTGATCTGCCAGCGGTCGACCTTCATGCCGTCGGGGAAGCCGCCCATCTGCTTGTGGAACGGCGCGGGCAGGTCGTTCATCAGGTAGCGCGCGACGGTAATTCGGTCGCCTTCGCGCTTCACCTCGAACTCCGAGCGCGCGAAGGAGTCGGTGCCGAGCGTGTTCGGGTGCAGGAAGGGCAGGTGCGTGGTGTCGAGCAGGTTCTCGACCAGCAGCAGGTAGTTCGCCTCGACGTGCAGGTAGTTGCCGCCGAAGCGCCACGCGGGATCGTCCATCCAGTGGAAGTCCTCGATCAGCGCCGGGTCGGCCTTGGCAGCGTCGCCGAGCCAGATCCAGATCCAGTGGTTCTTTTCCACGACCGGATAGGACCTCACCTTTGCGCCCTTCGGCACCATGTCTTGGCTCGGTACCTTCACGACCTTGCCGCTCGTGTCGTACTGCAGCCCGTGGTAGGGGCAGTGCACGATGTTGCCGACCAGCTTGCCCATCGACAGCGGCGCCTGGCGGTGGCAGCAGCGGTCCTCGAGCGCCACCGGCGCGCCGTCGTCCTTGCGGAACAGGAGCACCGGCTCGTCGAGGAGGATGCGCCGCTTGAGGGAGCGCGTGACCTCGTGGTCCCACGCTGCGACGTACCAGGCATTACGGATGTACATAGGCGCTCCTCGATTTCAGTTCGAAGGCGATAAGCGCGATGCCGAAGGCGGCGCCGGCGATGTTAACCCACAGCATGAGTTCCGACACCTGGTGCGGCGACATCAGCATGATCCCGGCGAGCGCGAACGCGACTCGCATTCCCCCAGGCAATACTCTCGTGAAGTATCCGGTCATCGCGGCGCAGACCAGCCAGATCCCGGCGATCGAGGTGACGGTGAGGATGACGATGTCGGCGAGGCTGCCCTTCATCAGGATCGCGGGCGAGTACACGAAGAGGAAGGGCACGATGTAGGCCGCCCAGCCGAAGCGCATCGCGGTCCAGCCGGTCGCCATCGAGGGCGCCTGCGCGATCGCGGCGGCCACGTAGGCCGCGGGCGCGACCGGCGGAGTGATGAGCGACATCATGCCGAAGTACAGGATGAAGAGGTGCGCCGCCAGCGGGTCGACGCCGACTTTCACCAGCGCCGGCGCGACCAGGATCGCGAGCAGCACGTACACGCCGATCGTCGGCAGGCCCATGCCGAGAACGATGCTCACCGCTGCGGCGAGAATGAGCAGCAGCACCAGGCTTTGCCCGCCGAGGTCGACGAGGTAGGCGGCGAAGGCGAAGGCGAGGCCGCTCACCTGGAACAGGCCCATGATGAAGCCGGCCGCCGCCGAGATGACGAGGATCTCGCACAAGCTGGTCCCGGTCTCGACCACCGCGGCCCAGACGTCGCCGGGCTTCATGCGGTTGCCGGCGTAGCCGAGGGCGAAGCCGAGCGCGACGATCACGGCGGCGGCCGCCATCGCCGAGTATTCCGGCTCCCAGTTGCGCCAGAACATCGTGTAGACGATCACCGCGAAGGGCGCGATGAACAGCCACCCGTTGGCGAGCACCGCCGAGGCGCGGGGGATGTTCTCGGCTTCGACCTTGCCGAAGCCGTAGCGCGCGGCCTCGAGGTCGGCCTGGATGAAGAGTGCCGCGTAATACATCACCGAGGGCAGGATCGCCGCGATCGCCACTTCCTTGTAGGGGATCTGCAGGAAGTCGGCCATCACGAAGGCCACCGCGCCCATCACCGGCGGCATGAGCTGGCCGCCGTTCGAGGCGCAGGCCTCGACCGCGCCGGCGAGGCGCGGCGGCATGCCCGAGCGCTTCATGAGCGGGATGGTGACGATGCCGATCACCACCGTGTTGGCGGCGGCGATGCCCGAGATCATGCCGAACAGGCTCGAGCCCGTGACCGCCATCTTCGCCGCGCCGCCGCGGTAGCGGCCCATCAGGGCGATCGCGATGTCGTTGAAGAAGCTCGAGCCGCCCGAGCGCAGCAGGAGCTGGCCCATGAACACGAACGGGATGATCACGATCACCGTGATCTGCAGGATGATGCCGAGGAGCCCGTTGCTGTCGAGGTTCAGGTAGACCAGCGCCTCGGCCGCGCCGACCTCGCGCGTGCGCAGCGCGCCCGGGACGAGATGGCCGACCAGCACGAAGAGCGCCATGCAGGCGAGGATGATCACCAGCGACCAGCCGATCGTGCGGCGCACCGCCTCCAGGGTGAGCGCGGTGAGGATGCCCGCAAGCGCGACCAGGTCCGGCGTGCGCGTGCCGGCGAGCATGGTGAGGGTCTGGAACCTGGCCGCCACGTAGGCGCACGCCGCGAGCGACATCGCGACGCAGACCCAGTCGTACCAGGGAACTTCCGAATCCTTGCCCGAGAACCTGAACCGCAGGAACGTCAGCGCGAGGCCGATGCCATAGGCCGCGGCGACGAACTGCTCGGCGAACAGCACCACGCCGGCCGCGCGGAAGAGATCCAGCGACCAGGCGACCGAACCCGCAAGGAGCAGCGCTGCCAGCGCGCCTTGCGCTAGCCGCGCCAGATTCCCTGTTCCTTGAAGAACTTGATCGCCCCCGGGTGGTGCGGCAGCGTCGGCTGGAACTTGCCCGCGTCGGCCGGGTTGAAGCGGTTGAAGCTGGGGTGGCCGGCGGCGAGGTCCTTCTTGCTCGCGTGCACCGCTTTCACGAACTCGTACACCACCGCGTCCGGAACGTGCGTGCCGACGCCGATGATGAAATCGAAGGTCTGCACCTGGACCGGCTTGTCGACCCCGGCGATGTGCGGCGCGGGGGTGACCGTGCTCAGGTAGTACTCGGGCCGCACCGCCTGCATGCGCTTCACGGCCTCGGGGCTGTCGGAGTAGGGCACGAGCCGCACGCCGCCGACGGCGGCCGACACTTCGGCCACCTTGGGCGCGCCCACCGCGAAGAAGAACATGTCGAGCTTGCCCGCCTTGAAGTCGTCGGCCGCGCGCACCACGTTGACCACGGGAACGTCGACCACGTCCTTGTAGCTGATGCCGCCGTTCGCGAGCATGGCGGTCGAGAGCTGCAGCACGCCGGTCTGCTGTGCCCAGACGCCCGGGATCTTCTTGCCCTTGAGGTCGGCGATGGTGCGCACCGGCGAGTCGTTGCGCACGAACGGCGCCACCTGGAAGCCGTAGATCGTCATCGCGGTGCGGATCGTCGGCTTCGACTTGCCCTGCCAGTTGCCGCGCCCGTGGTACGCGTCCGCGGTCTCGGCGATGTCGAGCGCGAGGAAGTCCGAGCTCTTGTTGTTGATCGCGTCGAACACCCCCGAGTCGCCGCCGTAGCCCTGCACGCGCACCTGCAGCTTGCTGTTGTCCTGCACCACCTTGGCGATCACGGTGCTGAGCGCGTTGAGCAGGCTGCCGGGCGGGAGCGTCGCGATTCCATAGGCCTGCGCGCCCGCGGTTGCGGAAAAAGCCGCCGCCGCGATCGCCGCCGCGGCGCGAATGGGATTCAGCATGTTGTCCTCCTCCTCGAAACTTAGCCGGTATATTAGCCGAGGATGAAGCTTCCCAAGGATCGGCTCCCGTACTCCGCGATCGTCGATCGTCCCACTCTCACGCTTCCCAACGGCGCGCGCATCGCGGTCTGGATCATCGTCAACGTCGAGGAATGGTCGATCGAGCGTGCGATGCCGCGCACCGTGCTCCCTCCGCCGTACGGCCAGCCGCTGCTGCCCGACCTGCCCAACTGGGCCTGGCACGAGTACGGGATGCGCGTGGGTTTCTGGCGCTTCGTGGATGTTCTGAAAAAGTTTTCCGTTAAAGCCACATTGGCGATCAACGGCTCGGTCATCAAGAGCTACCCGCGCGTCGCCGAGGCCGGCCTCGAGGCCGGGTGGGAGTTCATGGGCCACGGCTGGATCCAGCGGCCCATGCATCACGTGGAAGATCAGCGCGCGGCGATCGGGGATACCGTTTCCGCCATAAAAGAATTCACCGGGAAAAAACCCCGCGGCTGGGAAAGCCCCGGCCTCACCGAGACCTACGACACCATCGACTGGCTCGCCGAGAGCGGGATCGAGTACGTCGCCGACTGGGTGATCGACGACCAGCCCTGCACGATCCAGACCGCGCACGGCCCGGTCGTCTCGGTGCCCTACACCGTGGAGATGAACGACATCGCGATGATGGCGCTGCAGAACCATCCGTCCGAAGAATGGCTGCGGCGCGGCGTCGACCAGTTCGACCGGCTCTACGCCGAGGGCGAAAGCTCGGCGCGCGTGATGGCGATCAGCGTGCACCCGTACATCACCGGCGCTCCGCACCGCATCGCCTACCTTGAAAGGCTCATCGAGTACATCGTGCGGCGCCCGGGCGTGGCGCTCTGGACGGGGGAGCAGATCCTTGACTGGTACCGAGCTCTGGAAAAGAGCTGAGGAGCTGCTGCCGAAGCTCAGGTGGCGCGCGGCGGGCTGCGAGGAGCTGCGCCGCCTGCCCGACGAGACGCTGCGCGACTTCCACGACTCGGGGCTCTACCGCATGCACCAGCCGCGGCGCGTCGGCGGCCCCGAGCTCGAGTTCGCCACCGTGGTCACCTTCGGCGCGCTGCTCGCGCGCGCCTGCGCCTCGAGCGCCTGGAACTGGGTGAACTTCGCGGTGCACCACATGATGCTCGGCATGTTCCCGCCGCGGGCGCAGGACGAGATCTGGGGCAAGTCGCTCGACACGCTGATCGCCTCCTCGCTCGTGTTCCCCGCCGGGCGCGCGCGCAAGGTGGAGAACGGCTACGTGATATCGGGGCGCTGGCCGTTCTCGAGCGGCGTCGACCCGAGCGAATGGAACATGCTCGGCGGCCTCGCGCGCCTCGACGACAACGCGCCGCCCGAGCAGCGCATCTTTCTGCTGCACCGCTCGCAGTACAAGGTGATCGACAACTGGTTCGCCGGCGGCCTGCGCGGCACCGGCAGCAAGGACGTCGAGGCCGCCGAGCAGTTCGTGCCCGAGCACCTCACGCTCGCGGTCGCCGACACGAAGGGCGGGCCGACGCCGGGCAGCGCGGTGAACCCGGGGCCGCTCTACCAGATGCCGGTGTTCGCGCTTTTCCCGTACATGCTGTGCGGCGTGGCGCTCGGGATCGCCGAGAGCCTGGTCGACGAATACCAGCCCGGCGCCGGCCGCATGACCGGGGCGCGCGTGGCCGAGATCCAGAGCACCCAGATCCGCCTTGGCGAAGCCACCGCCTACGCCCGCGCCTCGCGCCTCGTCCAGGTTTCCAACTGCGAGGAGGCGCAGCGACTCATCGAGGCCGGCAACGTCCCCGACGGCAGGATGAAGGCGCGCTATCGCCTGGAAGGCGCCTACGCGGCCGAATGGGCGGTGCGCGCGGTGGACGTGATGTTCGGGCTCTACGGCGCCAGCGGCCTCTACGAGTCGGGCCACGTGGCGCGCGCTTTCCGCGACGCGCACGCGGTGCGGCAGCACTTCTCCTTCAACACCGACATCGCCGCCACCACGTACGGCCGCGTCGCGCTGGGGCTGCCCAGCGACAACCCCACGCTCTAGCGCCTAGTATTTCTTCTCAGTGCTCCCGGAGGTGCCGGGGGAGGTGCCGCCGCTCGCGGCCTTGTCGGACGCGTGCTCGGGCGCCGAGGCGTGCTCGCCGCGCGAGAGCTTGCCGTCGTTGTCCTTGTCGAGGGTCGCGAAGTCTTTCTCGTGCGGGGAGCCCTGCACCTCGTCGCGCGACAGGAAGCCGTCGTTGTTCTTGTCGAGGCTCCTGAACATCTTCTCCGCGCCGGACTCGCTCGTCGCGCCCGCGGCCGCCGAGCCGCTCACCGTGCCGGTCTGCGCGGCCAGCGGGGCGGCGAACGCCGCGGCAACCGCGAATGCAACCAATGTCCCGAGTTTCATCGTGGTCTCTCCTGAAAGTTGATGGAACACCTCGTGACGCAAGAAATCGTCCCGGCCTGGCCACCTTGACCTACGGCACGGCGATTGCTTCCTTTTCCTGTTGCAGTCAACCGACTCGGTCAATCCAGGAAAAGGAGATCTCATGAGGTTCAGTCCCATTGCAATTGCGGTCGCAGCGGCGATGCTGTCGCTCAGCGCCGTCGCACAAGAGCAGAAGAAGGAGGAGCAGCAGGCCCAGAGCGCCCCGCAGGCGCCGAGCGCCCCGATGACGGAGCAGAAGTCGAGCACCGAGGCGCAGGGTAGCGCGTCCACGAGCGGCGGCGCTTCCGCCAGCGGCTCGGCGAGCGCCGAGCAGAAGCCCAGCACCGAGGCCGCGTCCGGCGGCGCAAGCGCGTCCGGAAGCGCGGCCGCACCCGCGGCCGAGAAGAAGAGCGAAGGCGCCGCAGCGGGCGCGTCCGCCCGCGGCGAGACCAAGGCCATGGCCAAGGGCGGCGCGCAACACGACGCCGAGACCATCAAGCAGGTCCAGACCAAGCTGAACGTGAAGGCCGACGGCATCATGGGCCCGCAGACCCAGAAGGCGCTGAAGGAGTTCCAGACCTCGAAGAACATCGAGGCGAGCGGCCAGCTCAACCAGGAAACCATGGCGGCGCTCGGCGTGAGCGGCTCGGCCGCGGGCGGCGCGTCCGCCAAGGCCGAGAAGAAGGCCGGCGGCTCGGCGGCGGCCGGCGGCTCGGCGAGCGGCTCGACGACCACCGAGCAGAAGCCGCAGCAGCCCCCGGCACCCCCGGCGAAGACGGAGAAGCCCGGCGAGAAGAAGTACTAGGATTCTCGTTTGGAGGCACGAAGCGGAGAGCTGCGCTCTCCGCTTTTTTTTGGTTTTGGCATACTGATTGCTGTGGACCGGCGTTTCGATACCGAGGTAGAGAGCCTGCTCGACGGCGAGGCGCGCTCGCGCCTGCCGCTCGTGCGCCAGCTCCTGATCTACCTCGACCCGTTCGCGCTGTTCAAGGACGCGTCGCGCGGGCCGGCAAGGGCGCGCGAGAGCGCCCTGTCGTACAACCGCGCCATGCGCTGGATGCTGGTGCCCTACATGCGGCGCTGGATCGCGATCGCGGCCGCGCTGTTCCTGCTGATCGCGCCGGCCGAGGCCGCCGCGGCGCAGGAGACGATGTTCGCGATCCCGATGGCCGCGCTCGCGGTCGGATGCTGCATTGCGCTCACCGTGACCGCGGTGACCGTCGCGGTCTATCTCTTGCTGGGGCGGAAGACTTTCACGGATTAAAGCACCGGCGCGGCTGTTCGCCTGTCTGAGATCGACGACGGAGAAAGCCGATGGCCCGGATCGTGAAGCGCACCCGCATGGAGCCCACCAAGTTCGTCATCGACGGCAGGGAGCAGTGGCTGTGCAAGTGCGGCCTGTCGCGCAACCAGCCGTTCTGCGACGGCTCGCACAAGATGACGAAGGACGAGGATCCGGCGAAGCTCTACTGGTACGACGAGCAAAACCAGCGCCACGAAGTGAAGGACCAGTTTCCGGATATCCGCACGTATTGAACTCGGCGCGCCGGCGGGCTGTCGCACAGGTATACCCAAAGGAGGTATCCATGCGAGTCGGCGAAGCAATGACGCGCGAGGTGCGCGTCGCCGGCCCCGGGCAGTCGGTCCGCGAGGTGGCGAAAATCATGGCCGAGATCGACGCCGGCT
>Ga0187892_10004652_pt1 | contig 22743 bp, 27 predicted proteins | sample MA1701073metaG_FD_139345 | JGI IMG/M metagenome (GOLD analysis project Ga0187892, IMG submission 139345) | Bio-ooze microbial communities from a basaltic lava cave in the Kipuka Kanohina Cave System on the Island of Hawaii, USA - MA170107-3 metaG ... | reverse complement strand
TCGCACTTCGCCGACTGGACCGGCACGGGTCCGGTCGCGCTGCCGGGCCGCCCGCGCCCGGTCCCGGCGACGAAGACGCGCGAGGCGACGCTCGAGAAGCCGGGCGCCGCGCAGGCCCACGTGGTGTACGGCTTCCTCGCGCTCACGATCGCCGATCCCGACCTGCCCGCGCTCGAAGTGATGACGCAGATCCTGTCCGGCCAGGGCGGGCGGCTGTTCCTCGAGCTGCGCGACAAGCAGAGCCTCGCGTACTCGGTGTCCGCGTTCGATCTGGAAGGCGTCGATCCGGGCATCTGGGGCGTGTACATCGCCGGCGAGCCCGCGAAGCTCGCCGAGATGCGCGGCGGCATCGAGCGCGAGCTCGCGCGCATCGTCGACGGGCCGATTCCCGCCGAGGAGATCGCGCGCGCGAAGGCGTACCTGATCGGAACCCAGGCGGTCTCGCTGCAGCGCTTCGGCGCGCAGGCGAGCCTGCTCTCGCTCGACGCGCTGTACGGCCTGGGGGCGACCTGGCACCTCGACTACGACGACCGCATCGCGTCCGTCACGGTCGACGACGTGAAGCGCGTCGCGAAGCGCGTGATCCGGCTCGACGCGCCGGTGATCGCGGTCGTCGACTAGCGCGATGCAGATCCGGCCCGCCGCCCGCGACGACCTCGACGAGATGGTCGCCGCGGACGGCGCGGCGTCCGCCCTTCCCGGCCGCGCGGAGTTCCTGCGCCGCGCGATCCACGACGGCCACGCGCTGGTCGCGCTCGTCTCGGGCGCGCTGGTCGGCTACGCGGTGCTCGACCACTCCTTCTACGGCAACGCGTTCCTCGCGCTGCTGGTCGTGCGCGCCGACGCGCGCCGCAAGGGCCACGGCACCGCGCTCCTGCGCGCGGCCGAGGCGCGCGCGCGCACCGCGAAGGTCTTCACGTCCACGAACGAATCGAACGCGCCGATGCAGCGCCTGCTCGAAGCCGAGGGATACGAGCGCAGCGGCGTGATCGAGAATCTCGATCCCGGCGACCCGGAGCTCGTGTACGTGAAGTTCCTGGGAGGAGACGCGGCCTGATCCCTAACGCTCAACACCCTCGAAGACGACGCCGGTGGCGCTGCGGAGACGCTCGGCGAGGTTGCCCCGGCTCTTCCACCACCGCGCCAGCCAGTTGAGCGAGATCAGCATCCAGGCGGCAACGAGCACCTCGGCGAGGGCGAGCGGATCGACGTCGTCACGCAGGCGGCCGCTGGCCTGATCGCGTCGGATCAAGGCAGCGAGCGCGTCGTACATGCGTAGCTCGACGTCGCGCAGCTCCCCTTCCGCGCGGAACAAGCCCGAGCGTTGGAAGATCGCCGCGTTGAAGTCCGGTGCGCGTGCGATCGAGCGCCCGAACGCCGCCGCGATCCGCTCGATCGCGGAGCGGGCCGTCTCGGGACCGGCAAGCGATCCCTCGAGGTGCTCCGTAGTGGCGACGACGAGCTCGAGCGCGATCTCGTCCAGCAGCGCCGCCTTGCTGGGGAAGTAGTTGTAGAACGTCTTCAGGCTGACGCGCGCCTGGTCCGCGATCTCGCTCACTGCGACCGCGTCGAACCCCCGCTCCGCGAACAGCTCGCGTGCGACTTCGACCATTCGCTCGCGGCTCTCCCGCTTCTTCGCTTCGCGCAGCCCCACTTGCCTCGAGTCTACACGATATGCCAAATTACACTGTGTGTAATAAATATGGAGCTGCCATGACCCCCTTCGACCCGTTCCGCCCCGGCTTTCTCGCCGATCCCCACCGCGAGTACGCGCGCCTGCGCGTCGACGATCCGGTGCACTGGAGCGACGCGCTCGGCGCCTGGGTGCTGACGCGCTACGAGGACGCCGCCCTGATCCTGCGCGACTCGCGCTTCTCGGCCGTGCGCTCCACCACCCCGCCGGCGGCGCGCGGACTCGCAACAGGCCCGCTCGTGGCGCTGGTCTCGCGCGAGAACCTGCTGGTGCGAGACCCACCGGACCACACGCGCCTGCGCGGGATCGTGAGCGCGGCGTTCACGCGGGGCCGCGCCGAGAAGCTCCGCGCGCGCGCCGCCGAGGTCGCGCGCGGGCTCGTCAGCCGGCTGCAGGCTGGCGGTGAGTTCGACTTCGTGTCCGAATTCGCGACGCCCCTTCCGCTCGCCGTGATCGCAGGGCTGCTCGGTGTCCCCGAGCGCGACATGCCGACGTTTCGGATCTGGGCGAGGGACCTGTCCGCGTTGATGGACCCGCTCCGACTCGCTCGCGCCGATGCTCGCGCGGCGGCCGAGCGTGCGCTCGAGGAGGCGCGCGCGTACTTCTCCGCACTCTTCTCCCAGCGTGGTCGCGAGCCCGCCGATGACCTGGTGTCCGCACTCGTCGCCGCCAACGCGGAGGTCGGGCCGGCCCACCTCTCCGCGGATGAATTGTTCACGATGTGCGTCCTCGTGCTGATCGCCGGCCACGAGACCACCGCGAGTCAGCTCGGTGCCGCGCTCTGGACCCTGCTCTCCAGGCCGCGTGCGGTCGCGGAGCTCGCAGCTGATCCGAGAGGCATCCCACTCGCCGTCGAGGAGCTGTTGCGCTTCGATACCGTTGCCCAATTCACCGGGCGCACGGCGAGCGAGGACATTGTCCTCGGTGGACGCGAGCTGCGCCGCGGACAGAGCGTGATCGCGATCCTCGGCGCCGCGAACCGCGATCCCGCGGTGTTCGCAGATCCCGATACCTTGGACCTGCGCCGCTCGCCCAACCCACACCTCGCCTTCGGAGTGGGACGCCACTTCTGCCTGGGCGCCTCGCTCGCGCGCATGGAGCTCGCCGAGGGTCTCGCAGCTCTGTTGCCGATCGCGCACCGCCTCGAGCTCGCACGCTCCGAGCCGAGCTGGAAGCCGGGTACCCTGCGCGGCCTCGCAGATCTCCCGCTCGTGCTCCGCGCCGCGTCCCGCTAGTACCCGAGCGCCGCGCCGTCGCGGCGCGGGTCGGTGGCGCCGAGCCAGGTGTCGTTCGGCGGGTCGCGCGCGATCAGCTGCACGGCGCCCATCGGGAAGCGGCTCGGCTCGACGGTGTGGCCGAAGGAGCGGAGCGCCTCGACCACGTCGCGCGGGTGGGCGGGCTCGACCATCAGCGTGTCGGGGCTCCACTGGTGGTGGAAGCGCGGCATCGCCACGGCCTGCTGCGGCGGGAGCTTGAAGTCGACGCTGTTCAAGAGCGACTGCAGGACCGCGCTGATGATGAACGTGCCCATCGGGCTGCCGACCACGTAGCGCACCTGGCCGTTCTCGAGCACGATCGTCGGCGCCATGCTCGAGAGCGGGCGCTTGCCGGGCTGGATCATGTTCGCGCTCTGGCCGACCGCGCCCCACGCGTTCGCGGCGTTGGGCAGCGAGAAGTCGTCCATCTCGTTGTTGAGCACGATGCCCGTGCCCGGCACGGTGATCAGCGAGCCGAACAGCGTGTTCACGGTCTGCGTGAGCGAGACCGCGTTGCCCTGCTCGTCGACGACCGAGATCTGGGTCGTACCGCCGTCAGCGGGCGGCGCGAGCGCGGCGCGGCGCGCGTTCGGGATCGCGGGCTTGCCCCAGTTCCAGGGCGCGCGCAGCAGGAAGAACGGCGGACGCAGCAGCGCCGCGAGCTCGTTCCCGTACGCCTCGGAGGTCAGGTAGTCGGTCGGCACCGCGGAGAAGCCCGGATCGCCCAGGTACTCCGCGCGGTCCGCGAACGCGAGCTTCATCGCGCCCGCGACCAGGTTCACCATCTCGCTCGAGTTGAGTCCGAGCGCCGCGACGTCGTACGGCTCGAGCGCGTTCAGCATCTCGACCAGCAGCACGCCGCCCGAGCTCGGCGGCGGCATCGACACGATCTCGAGCCCGCGATACGTGCCGCGCACGGGCTCGCGCCAGATCGGCGCGTAGCCGCCGAGGTCGTCGAGCGAGAGCGCGCCGCCGGTCGCGTCGACGATCTTGCGCGCGATCGGCCCGAACGCGAGCGCGCCGCCGCCGCGCGTGCCGATCTCCTCGAGCGTACGCGCGAGGTCCGGCTGCACGAGCCGCCAGCCGAGCGGCGGCACCTGGCCGTTCTGCAGCTGGATGCGGGCGGTCTCGGGGAAGTTCGCGAGCCCCGGCTCGATCATGGTCAGCATGCGCCGCTCCGCGGGCTGGACCTCGACGCCGTCGCGGCACAGCCGGATCGCCGGCTTCACGAGCTCGCGCCACTCGAGCGACCCATGGCGCTGGTGCAGCTCGTACAGACCCTGCACCAGCCCCGGCACGGCCACCGCGCGCGGCCCCACGCGCGTCATGCCCTGGATCGCGCGGCCCTGCTCGTCCAGGTAGATCGACTGCGTCGCCGAGGACGGCGCGGTTTCGCGCGCGTCGAGCGCCTCGATCTTCCCCGTCTCCACCATGTAGACGAGCGCGAAGCCGCCGCCGCCGATCCCGGAGCTGTACTGGTGCGCGACGCCCGCCGCGAACGCGGTCGCGATCGCCGCGTCGACCGCGTTTCCGCCGCGGCCCAGGATCTCGCGGCCCGCCGCCGCCGCCGGCCCGACCGAGGTCACGACCATGCCGCGCTTCCCCCACGCGGGACCGGGCTCGGCGGCGAGAGCGAGCGGTGCGAGAGCGAAGCCGATGCAGACGACGAGCCAGGCGACGCGGAAGGAGGTGCGCATCGCCGCGGACCGTATCACGCGCTCTCGCGTGCGTGCTAGCGTGCGCGCCGATGCGCGCCTCTCTGGTGTTCGTGCTCGTCGCGATCCTGCTCGGCTGCTCGGCCGATCCAGTCGAGCCGCCGCGCGAGATCGCCGTGCTCCGGGTGCGCGGCCACGGCGAGATCCGCGTCGCGCTGCTCGAGGACAAGGCCCCGCGCCACGTCGCCAACTTCAAGGCGCTCGCCGCGCGCGGCTTCTACGACGGCACCACCTTCCATCGCGTGATCCCGAACTTCATGATCCAGGGCGGCGACCCGAACTCGAAGGACGCCGACCCGAAGAACGACGGCTACGGCGGTCCCGGCTACTTCGTGGAGGCCGAGTTCAACGACACGCCCCACTTGCCCGGCGTGCTCTCGATGGGCCACGGCGCCGACCGCGACACCGCCGGCTCGCAGTTCTTCATCATGACCACCGGCTCGGAGAAATGGCGCCCCGAGCTCGACGGCAAGTTCTCCGCCTTCGGCCGGCTCGTCTCCGGCCAGGACGTGGTCGACGCGATCTCGCGCGTCCCGCGCAGCGCCGCCGACCGCCCGCTCGAGAACGTGGTGATCGAGAGCGTGCGGATCGAACCGCGCTGAGCGAGACTCGCGGTGTGGCTGGGAAGACGCGGGCCGCCGCCAACCCTCCGGCACCGCGCGACGACGCGCCCTGGGACGTGCGCATTCTCGAGCTGATCGACCCCGGGATCGACGGCACCCTGATCGAGGAGAACCTGCGCCGGACCCCGACCGAGCGCCTCGCGCGCATGCAGCAGATGCTCTCGTTCCTGGAGCGGGCTACGGAAGAGCCGTGGTCGAGGGTGCGGATCAAGCCCCGCTGAGCCATACTGCGCGCCCGCGCCCGGGCTCTCGAGCCCGGGTCCGGCGCTGGCGCGGTAGCTCAGCTGGTAGAGCAGCGGACTGAAAATCCGCGTGTCCCCGGTTCGATCCCGGGCTGCGCCACCAGATCTCAGCGCGATCCGGGTTCTCGAGCTGACCCTACTTCTTCTCCGCGGGCGCCTGCATCGGCTTGACGGTCCCGCAGTCGGCGCCGAGCCACTTCCCCTTGGCGTCCAGGTTCATGGTCTCGGCTGTGCCGCCGGCGCTGGTGCGCACGACGGTCTGCGACGTGAAGGCCTCCGGACTCACGACCGTGTAGACGCCCTCGCCGCTCGACGGTGGGTCGGTGCAGGTGAAGGCCATCTTGACGACGTTGCCGGTGCGCGGCTGCGACGTGGTCTTGCACTTGCCTTGCTGAGCCGGGATCTCGTTGCGCGCGACCATCTCGGGCGTGAGGCAGGTCTTGACGGTCATCGCGCCCGGCGCGGCTCCGCCGCCCAGCTTCACGCCCTGCTTCGCCATCATGTCTTCCATCATCGCGCGCTGCTCGGGCGGGAGGTCGGCCAGCTGCGCTCGCATCTCCGCGGCGGCCTTCTCCGCCTCGCCGCTCGCGCTCGTCATCTTGCTCGAGATCTCCCAGAGACCGGGCTTCAGGTCTTGCGCCGAGGCAGCGACGGCATGGCTGCAGATCGCGATCCAGATCCACACGGCTTTCATGGCTCGAACCTCCCTTCAGGATTGTCGCAGTACCAGCTGCGCGGCCCGTTTGCCAGCGCTCGCCGCGCGCGTCAGGCTTCGATCGTGATGGCCGACGTGATCATCCTCGGCGCCGGGCTCTCCGGCATGTACGCGCTGCACAAGCTGCGCGAGCTCGGCTTCCGGCCGCGGGTCTACGAGGCGGGCGGCGGCGTGGGCGGGACCTGGTACTGGAATCGCTATCCGGGCGCGCGCTTCGACTCGGAGAGCTGGACGTACATCTTCTCGTTCGACCCGGAGCTCTTGCGCGAGTGGAGCTGGAGCGAGCACTTCTCGGGGCAGCCCGAGAACCTGCGCTACTGCGAGTTCGTCGCCGACAAGCTCGACCTGCGGCGCGACATCACGTTCGGAGAGCGCGCGCGGGCGGCGCACTGGGACGAGGCGGCGAACGAGTGGGAGGTCGCGTTCGAGAGCGGGCTGCGGGCGCGGGCGCGGTTCCTGGTCACGGCGATCGGTCCGCTCTCGGCGCCGACCATGCCGCTGGTCGAGGGCATCGACGAGTTTCGCGGCGAGTCGTGGCACACCGGACTGTGGCCGCACGAGCCGGTGAGCTTCGCGGGCAAGCGCGTCGCGGTGATCGGCACCGGCGCGTCGGCCGTGCAGGCGATCACGGAGATCGCCAAGACGGTGGGCGAGCTGACGGTCTTCCAGCGCACGGCGAACTGGTGCGCGCCGCTGCGCAACGCGCCGATCGACGCGCAGGCGATGGAGCGGATTCGCGCGAGCTACGACGAGATCTTCGCGCGTTGCCGCGCGAGCTGGGGCGGCTTCATCCACGGCGCCGATCCGCGCAACGCGCTGGACGTGTCCGCGGAGGAGCGCGAGGCTTTCTTCGAGAAGCTCTACCACCTGCCGGGCTTCGCGTTCTGGCAGGGCAACTTCCGCGACATCCTGGTGGACGAGCGCGCGAACGCGGCGGTCACCGCGTTCGTCAGCGCGAAGATCCGCGGGCGCGTGAAGGACCCGAAGGTCGCCGACCTCCTGATCCCGAGCGACCACGGCTTCGGCACGCGCCGCGTGCCGCTCGAGAGCGGCTACTACGAGGTCTACAACCAGCCGAACGTGCGGCTCGTCGATCTGCGCCGGGCGCCGCTCGAGCGCGTCATGCCGACCGGCCTGCGCACGCGCGAGCGCGACTACGCCTTCGACATGATCATCTACGCGACGGGCTTCGACGCGATCACGGGCGCGTTCGACCGCATCGACATCCGCGGCCGCGGCGGCGAGCGCCTGAAGGAGAAGTGGGACGACGGACCGCGGACCTATCTCGGCATGCAGGTCGCGGGCTTCCCGAACCTGCTCACGCTGGTCGGCCCGCACAACGCGGCGACCTTCTGCAACATGCCGCGCTGCATCGAGCAGAACGTCGACTGGGTGAGCGAGCTCTTGCGGCACATGCGCGAGCGCGGGCTCGTGCGCGTCGAGGCGTCCGCGCAGGCGGAGCGCGACTGGACCGCGCACGCGAACGAGGTCGCGGCGAAGCTCCTGGCCACGCGCGTCGACTCCTGGATGACCCGCGTCAACCGCAACGTGGCGGGTCACACCAAGCGCACGTTCGTGGCCTACGCGGGCGGCGCGCCGAAGTACCGCCAGAAGTGCGACGAGGTCGCCGCGCGCGGCTACGAGGGCTTCGAGCTCCGCTGAGGCGCCCGCCCTCTGCCCGCGCTAGCCGACGCGCGCCTTCGGCGGGGCGAGCAGGCCGTCGACGAAGCGCTCGACGCGCTCGCGGCCCCAGTGCGGGTTCTCGCTCGCGACCTGCTCGACGAGCTCGCCGCGGCGGCAGATCGGGCAGCTGATGCCCAGGGCGCCGTGCTCGTCGAGCACGTGCTCGACGCGGGCGTCGATCGGATCGATGGCGCGCTCCCGGCGCGTTCGCACTCCGTGCATGTCGATGCGGTGGCGGCGCAGTCCCGCTCGCTTGTACACCCGTACACCCCCCGCTGCTTCTCACTCCCCGATGGGCAGCATACTCGACACGGCCCAGCGTGTGGCGGGTGATTCTTGCGGCACCGGGCCGCGGAGCCCCGGGGGGGCGCGGCCCGTGTGCCGCACTATCCTGGCGCTCGCGATCGCGCAGCTCGAGGAGAAACCCCGATGAACCGCGCACTCGAAAAGTTGAAGGAGGAGCTCGTCGCGGTCGTCCCGCCGACGCTCTTCTTCTTCCTGGCGCTGCACGTGGTCGGAGTGATCCGCACGCTGATGGCGCGAGGCTCGGGCTACGACGCGTCGTCCACCGTCGCGATCGGAGTCGCCGCGCTGATCCTCGGCAAGGCCGTGCTGATCGCGGACCACCTGCCCGCGATCAACCGCTTCCCCGACCACCCGTTGATCTACAACGTGGGCTGGAAATCGCTGATCTACCTGCTCGTCGCCACCGCGATCCACTTCGCCGAACGCGTGGTCGACTTCGCGCTCGAGTCGGGCAGCCTGGTCGTCGGCTGGGAGGAGACGGTCGCGCACATCGTGTGGCCGCACTTCTGGGCGATCGAGATCCTGCTGTCGCTCTTGATCCTGCTGTACTCCACGGCACGCGAGCTGATCCGGCTGATCGGCCGCGAGCGGGTGCTGCGCATCTTCTTCGGGCCGACGCCGCTGCCGAAGATCTAGGACTTCCCGATCTCGCGCAGCCTGCGCGCGAGCGCGAGGCGCTCGAGCGACTCGAGCTTCAGCTGCGCGAGCAGCTCGATCCGGTGCAGCAGCACCTCGTGGACGCGGCGGAACGCGCGCATCTGCTCCTCGATCGAGCCCGGGACCGCGGCCGGATCGTCGATTCCCCAGTGCGCGGTGATCGGCTGGCCGGGCCAGACCGGGCAGGCCTCGCCGGCCGCGGAGTCGCAGACCGTGAATACGAGGTCCATCACCGGCGCGCCCGGAGCGGCGAACTCGTCCCACGCCTTGCTGCGCAGGCCGCGCGTGTCCTCCCCTTTCTCGCGCAGCAGCGCGAGCGCCAGCGGGTGGACCTCGCCGCGCGGCTGGCTCCCGGCGCTGTAGGCGCGGAACCGGCCGCCGCCGACGCGGTTCAGGATCGCCTCGGCGAGGATGCTGCGCGCGGAGTTCCCGGTGCACAGGAACAGGGCGTTGTAGGTCGGGTCCGCCAACTACTTCTCGAGCCAGGCCGCGAACGCCACCGCGCCGCTCATCCCGACCAGCTGCGCGACCACGAAGCCGGGCACGTCCGCGGGCAGGATGCCGGTGAACGTGTCGGTGAGCGCGCGCGCGATCGTCACCGCCGGATTCGCGAACGAGGTCGAAGACGTGAACCAGTACGCGGCGGCGATGTAGCCGCCGACGCCGATCGCGACGGCCAGCGGCTCGCGCACGCGCAGCACGACGAGCAGGAGGCCGAAGGCGGCAATCGCCTCGCTCGAGAGCTGCGCGAGCCCGTGGCGCGCGTGCTGCGAGAGCGAGAACGGCTCGAGTTCGAACATCGCGTTGGCCGCGGCGACGCCCGCGATCCCGCCCGCGACCTGCGCCGCGAGCAGGGCGGGGACCTCGCGCCACGCGAGCTGCCGGCGCCACGCCGCCGCGAGCGTGACGAGCGGGTTCATGTGCGCGTCGAGCGCGAGGATCAGCGCGACCAGGGCCGCACCCGTCGCCGCCGAGTTTGCGAGCAGCGCAAGCGCGACGTTTCCGCCCGCGAGCCGCTCGCCCATGATCCCCGAGCCGACCACGGCCGCGAGCAGGAAGGCCGTGGCGACGGCCTCGGCGCCTGCGCGCCGCGCGCGTTCGCTCGCCAACGGCTAACCCGCCTTGCGCTGCAGCGCGTTCGCGAGCTTCTTCGGGGGCTCGAGCACCGCGCACAGCTCGGCCATCCGCTCGAGCCGCAGGCGGTAGTACATCCACGTTCCCCTGCGCTCGCGCTCGAGCAGCCCGGCGTCGGTCAACACTTTCAGGTGATGGCTCACGGTCGGCTGCGAGAGCCCGAGCGGCCCGGTCAGGTGGCAGACGCACGCCTCGCCGTCCGGCTGCGCCGCCAGGAAGCTCAGCAGCCGGAGCCGGCCGGCATCGCCGAGCGCGCGGAAGGTGGCGGCCAGGTCGCCGGCGTCGGCCGGCTTGAGGCGCCCGTCGAGCACGGGCGCGCAGCACGAGGTCGAGGTCTTGCGTATCGGCATGCGTCGATATTGACATCGATCGATTGACCGTGCAACATCGACAACCATCGATATAAAGGAGCCCGCGATGGCCAACACGTTCCACGTCTCGCTGAACGTCAAGAGCATCCCCGAAGCGGTCGAGCGCTACCGCAAGATCCTGGGCGCCGAGCCCGCCAAGCTGCGCGACGACTACGCCAAGTTCGAGCTCGCCGATCCCCCGCTGATCCTGTCGCTGAACCTCGGCGGCGCGCCCGGCAGCGTCGGACACCTCGGCATCCGCTACCCGCAGTCCGCCACGGTCGCCGAGGGACTGCAGCGCGCCGAGGGCGATGCGCTCGAGCCCTTCCGCCAGGAGGGCGTCACCTGCTGCTACGCCAAGGCGGACAAGTACTGGGTGCGCGACGCCGACGGCATGGCCTGGGAGATGTACACGCTGCTCGAGGACGCCGAGGCCGAGCCCGCGCCCGACCCGGGCCTCTCGAAGTTCCTCGCCGAGAGCCGCGGCTGCTGCACGCCGTCCTGACGCGACGACGTTGGGCCGTCGTCCGTTTCGGGTAAGCTCGCCTCTGGAACCCACCCGATCGGAGGACACCGGCCATGGCGATCACGCTCGCGGACGTCGAACAGGCGCTGAAGCAGAAGCCCGAGACCGTTCCCGGCGGCTACAGCGACCGCGACTCACTCCTGTACGCGGTCGCGATCGGAATGGGCCGCGATCCGCTCGACGAGAAGGAGCTGCCCTACGTGTGCGAGACCGTGGGCGAGCGCGTCGTGCCCACGGCCGGAACGGTGCTCGCGCGCGGGAAGCGGCCGGGCGCCGGCATGATGGGCGGCGGGCTGCTCGGCAAGATGAACTTCGCGCTCATGCTGCACGGCGAGCAGCGCCTGGTCGTGCACCGCCCGATCCCGCGCGCGGCCGAGATCCAGCTGCGCGCGCGAACCACCGGCGTGTACGACAAGGGCGCGGGCAAGGGGTGCCTGGTCACGTCCGAGACCGAAGTCCTGACCGAGTCCGGCGAGCCGCTCTACACGCTCGGCTCGACGCTGTTCTTCCGCGGCGACGGCGGCTTCGGCGGCAGCCCCGACGGCGCGCCGGTTCCGCACCCGATCCCCGAGCGCAAGCCGGACGCGGTGTGCGAGATGCCCGGGCGCGAGGACCAGGCGATGGTCTACGCGCTGTGCGGCGATCGCAATCCGCTGCACCGCGATCCCGGCGCCGCGAAGCGCGCGGGCTTCCCGCGCCCGATCCTGCACGGGCTGTGCTCGTACGGCATCGCCTGCCACGCGGTGCTGAAGGCGATGCTCGACTACGACGACCGCGCGATCGCGGGCTTCGACGTGCGCTTCTCGGCGCCTGTGTTCCCGGGCGAGACGCAGGTCGTCGAGCTGTGGCGCGACGCGAACGTGATCTCGTTCCGCGTGCGCATCCCCGAGCGCGACGTGGTGTCGATCAACAACGGGAAGTGCACGCTGCGCTGACTCACGGCTCCAGCTGCGCGAGCCGGCCGGCGAGGAAGCGCCGCTCCGGCGCGCCGCGACACAGCGCGAGCGCGGCGCGATAGGCGTGGGCCGCCTCGGCCGCGCGGCCCGCGCGGCGCAGCAGGTCGGCGCGTGCGGCGTGATAGGGCTGGTAGTCGGCGAGGCGCGCCGCGCCGTCAACGGGCTCGAGCTCCGCGAGCAGCGCGAGGCCGGCCTCGGGGCCGCGCGCACGGCCGACCGCCACCGCGCGGTTCACGCGCACGACCGGCGAGGGAGCGAGCGCCTCGAGCTCGCCGTAGAGCGCGGCGATCGTTCCCCACGGCGTCGCCGCGCCGCTCGGCGCGAGCACGTGGGCGGCTGCGATGGCGGCCTGCACCTGGTGCGGCCCGCGCTCCGCGCACGCCGCCGCCGCACGCAGCGCCGTGACCCCGGCGCCGATCTCCTCCCTTCGCCAGCGCTTGCGGTCCTGCTCGTCGAGCGGCACGAAGCCGCCGTCCGCGGCGAAGCGCGCATCGCGCCGCGCGTCGTGCAGCAGGAGCAGCGCGAGCAGCGCGTGGGCCTCGCCCTCGCGCGGCGCGAGCGCCGCGAGCAGCCGCGCGAGCCGGATCGCTTCCTCGCACAGCGCGCGGCGCGCGGCGGGCTCGGCCTCGGTCGCGCTGTAGCCCTCGTTGAAGATCAGGTAGACGACCGCGAGCACCGAGCCCAGCCGCTCCGCCCACTCCGCCGCGGGCGGCACGCGGTACGGGATGCGCGCGTCGCGGATCTTCCCCTTCGCGCGCTCGAGCCGCTTGGCCAGCGTCGTGACGGGCAGCAGGAACGCGCGCGCCACCGCCTCGGTCGAGAGACCGCCGAGCGTGCGCAGCGTGAGCGCGACGCGCGCCTCGGGCGCGAGCGCCGGGTGACAGCAGGTGAAGAGCAGGCGCAGGCGTTCGTCGGGCACGTCGTCGTCCTCCGCGCTCGCTTGCTCCGCGCGGCGCAGCTCTTCGCTCGTGCGCAGCGCGTCCGCCTTGTCCGCGCGCATCGCCGCGTGGCGCAGGCGGTCCACGACGCGGCGCCGCGCCGCGACCGTGAGCCACGCGGCCGGGCGCGCGGGCACGCCGTCCTTCGGCCAGCGCTCGAGCGCGGCCTGCACCGCGTCCTGCAGGGCGTCCTCGGCGAGATCGAAGTCGCCGAAGCGGGCGATCAGCGCGGCGAGCACCAGGCCGGCCTCGCCGCGCACGACCGCTTCGAGCGCGTCGCGCTCGGCCATCAGCGCGCGGCCGCGAACTCCGGCCGCACCTCGACCGTGCCGATCTTCGCGAGCGGGCAGCGCTTCGCGAACGCCAGCGCCTGGTCGAGGTCCGCGCAGTCGAGAATCGCGAGCCCGCCGAGGATCTCCTTGGTCTCGGCGAAGGGGCCGTCGCTCACGATCAGCTCCGCGCCGTCGCGGCGCAGCGAGGTGGCGGACTCCGTCGGGGCGAGCCGGAGCGTCGAACGGAACACGCCCGCGCGCTCGAGCTCCCCGAGCCACACGCGCATCTCCTCGAGCATCTCGGCGACCACGCTCACGCGCTGCGGCTCCGGCAGCTGCGAGAGCGGCGGGTTGTAGAACAACAGGGCGTACTGCATGGCTTTCTCCTCACCCGGTCTGGCCGGGCTGCGCGTGTTGCGAACTCCTCGCACTATCGACGAACGAGATTGGTCGAAACGACAAGGCTCCGACCGCTATGCCTTCCGCGCCTTCCCGGCCACCGAGGTCGCGGCGTACGTGATCCTGCCGTCCGCGCTGGTAGGCATGCGCTCACGCAAGAGCGCGCGCAGCTTCTCGCGTTGCGCAGGCTCGAGCTTGGCGATCGTCCGACCCGGCGCCGAGAAGGGGAGAGTCTGCACGTCCCAGAACTCGTCGAAGCTCGCAAACGTCCGCGTGACCTCGATCTCGATCACGGCGACTTCGGAAAAGCCGGCGGCGCGGAGCGACGCGCGCAGGCCGTCGGCGTTGCGCTCCGGGACGAACGGCGACGTCAGCGTCTCTGCGCCGAGGCTCTCGACGCCCGCCATGACAGGCGCGTAGGGCGCGAAGTCCTCGCTCTCCGTACGCTTCCAGGTGTAGCCGCCGACGAACCCTCCAGGGCTCAGCACGCGCTTCATCTCAGCGAACGCCTTGGCGCGGTCCGGTATGAAGTGCAGCACGAGCGCCGACGCCACGACGTCGAACGACGCCTCGGCGAACGGCAGGGCTTGGGAGTCCGCGACCTCGAACGTCGCGCCGCGCACGTGCTCGCGCACCCAGGCGATCTGCTCCGGGGAAGGGTCGATGCCGTCGAGCGCCGCCGGCGCGGCGCAGCGCAGCACGATCTCGCTGAACGCCCCGGTGCCGCAGCCCACGTCGAGCCAACGCGCAGCGCGCGGCGCGCCGAGCCAGGCGAGGAAGCGCTCGCCGATCGCGCGGCTCCAGGCGCCCATGAAGCGCTCGTAGTCCCTCGCGGCGTCGAAGGTGACCGGCGCCTCCGCCATCCCTAGCGCGCGCCGGGCGTGTTCGCCGCCGCGAGCAGCTCGTCGAACGACGCCTGCAGGCACTCCGCGTAGAAGTTCGGATCGGGCATCTGCTCGCGGCAGGCGCTGAACGAGACGCTGATCCGGCCCGAGAAGCTGAACACGGGATGGATCAGGCCCATGCCGTCCATGACCGGGCCGATCCCGTAGAGCGAGACCATCTTCGCGCCGGTGAAGTAGAGCGGCACCTGCGGGCCGGGGACGTTCGTGATCACGGTGTTCAGGAACGGCTGCACCCGGTTCGCCAGCCCGAGCCGCGTGTAGAGCCGCGCCGCGAGACCCGAGAGCGTGCCGGGCACGACCTGCGAGATGTCGACCATGGTGCGCGCGCCGAGCGCGTTCGCGGTGGCCTTCGAGTCCTGCGTTCCGCGGTGGACCTTCGCGAGCCGCTCGAGCGGGTCCGCGACCTGCGTGAAGAGCGTCACCGCCATCGCCGAGACCTGGTTGCCCGCTGTGCCGCGCTGGTCCTCGGAGCGCACGGAGATCGGCGCCATCGCGACCAGCGACTCGGGCGGGAGCTCGCGGTGGTGCTCGAGGTAGCGGCGCAGCGCGCCGCCGCACACCGCGAGCACGACGTCGTTCACGGTCGCGCCGGGCACGCGCTTGCGGATGTCGCGGATGTCCTGGAGCGAGAACACGCGCCCGCCGACGACGCGGTGCTGCGACACCGTGCCGTTGAAGCGCGTGCGCGGAACGGGACCGGCGCCTTCGACGTCGACGTTCTGCTGCGCGCGCAGCACGCGCGCGATCGGCGGCACGGTCTGGCTCATCACGCGCGCGAAGCGGAACGGCTGGCGCACGTTGTTGAACGCGGTGCGCGCCGCGAGCTCGATCCCGGCCGGCGGCCGCTCGGGCACCCACGGCTTCGCGGGCGGCGCGGGCTCGGCGTCGGGCGCGATGTCGTGGATCGCCGCGGTCAGCTCGGCGCCCGACACGCCGTCGATCGCGGCGTGGTGGATCTTGGTCAGCACGGCGAAGCTCCCGGCCGGCACGCCCTCGACGCCGTCGAGCCCCTCGATCACGTACATCTCCCAGAGCGGCTTGGTCAGGTCGAGCGGGCGTGCGTGGATGCGCGCGACCTGGATGCACAGCTGGCGCCAGTCGCCGGGCTGCGGCAGCGCGATGTGGCGGACGTGGAACTCGAGGTCGAAGTCGGGATCCTCGAGCCAGTACGGGTGGTCGACGTCGTACGGCACGCGCACCAGGCGCTGGCGGAAGCAGCGCGCGAGGTGAAGTCTGCGCTCGACGTTCGCCAGGATCCCCTTGAACGTCACGCGCGCGCCCGGCGCCGTGCCCTGGTCGTAGATCGCGAACGATCCGATGTGCGTGGGCGTGTGCGGCGCCTCGAAGTAGAGGAACGAGGCATCCATCCCGCTGAGCTGTTGCATGGCTCTCCTTCGCCTCCCCCACGAAGAGCCTACACCCGCGCGGGTGTACGATGGGACTGCGAAGGGAGGATCGCCGTGGAATTCGATCTCATGACCGGAGGGCTGACCTGGGAACGGAGCGCTGCGCTCGCGCGCGAGCTCGAGTCCGCCGGCTTCTCGGGCATGCTGTTCACCGAGGCCGGCACCGTGCCCTGGATGATGATCGCGGCGGCGGCGACGGCCGCGCCGAAGCTCGAGTTCTGCACCGGCATTGCGGTCGCGTTCCCGCGCAGCCCGATGATCTCCGCGCAGATCGCCTGGGAGCTGGCGCAGAACACGAAGGGCCGCTTCCGCCTGGGGCTCGGCAGCCAGGTGCGCGGCCACATCGTGCGCCGCTACGGCGCCGTCTGGGACAAGCCGGCCGCGCAGATGCGCGACTACGTCACCGCGTTCAAGGCCTGCATCCGCGCCTTCCGCGGCGAGGCCAAGCTCGAGCACGACGGCCCCTACTACAAGCTGAACCTCCTGCCCGGCCAGTGGGCGCCGCCGCGCCACGCGCACGAGAACGTGAAGATCGACATCTCCGCGGTCGGGCCGCTGATGTGCCGCGTCGCGGGCGAGCTGTGCGACGGCGTGCACGTCCACCCGATGCACTCGATGCGCTACGTCGAGTCGCGGCTCCTGCCCGGGCTCGCGGAGGGCGCGAAGCGCGCCGGGCGCAAGGTCGAGGAGATCGACCTGATCGTGCCGGTGTTCGCGATCCCGGGCGACACGCCCGAGGCGCGCGCGCGCATGGTGCAGGTCGCGCGCACGCAGATCGCGTTCTACGGCTCGACGCCGAACTACGCCTTCCAGTTCGACGACCTCGGCCTCACCGGCACCACCGCGAAGCTCGGCGCGCTGATGAAGAAGGGCGACATCGGCGGCATGGCCGCCGCGATCTCGGACGAGATGCTCGAGCACTTCGCGCTCGTCGCGCGCTGGGACGACATGGCAGACGCCCTGATCCGCCGCTACGCGGGCAAGGCCGCGCGCGTCGTGAGCTACCTCGCGAGCGGCGACATCCAGGAGAACCCGGGCCACCTCGCCCGCTGGGGGGAGATCGCGAAGGCCGTGCGCGCGGCGTAGAGAGGCACGAGCCGCAGCTGGACGGTACGCTTGCCGCGATGGAGCTAGGGCAGATCGACGCCGCCGTGCGCGCGTGCTGCGCGGGGCGCGGCGACGTGGTCGCGGTGTACCTGTTCGGCTCCCGCGCCCGCGGGACCGAGCGCGCGTCCAGCGACGTGGACCTCGCGGTGCTCTATCGCGCGGCGCCCGAGGCGGGTCTCGAGGCGCTCTCGCTCCCATTGGAAGGAGAGCTCGAGGCGGCGCTGGGCGTTCCCGTCCAGGCCTTGACCCTGAACACCGCCCCGCCGGACGTGATCCATCGTGTGTTGCGGGACGGCGTGCTGCTGCTGGAGCGCGATGCGTCCCAGCGCGTGGCCTTCGAAGTGCGCGCGCGGAACGAGTACTTCGACGTTCGACCGCACCTCGACGAGTATCGCCGGACCCCGTCGTGACCGACGGCGATCTCGTCGCGAAGAAGCTCGCGCTGATCGAAACGTGCGTGCAAGAACTGCGAAGCCTCGCACGACCCGACGAGATCGAAGGCGACGTGCGCGAGCGGCGCTTCGTCGAGCACACGCTCCAGCTCGCGATCCAGGCCGCGCTCGATGCGGCCTCGCACGTCGTCTCGAGTGAGCGGCTCGGCGAGCCCCGCACCAATCGCGAGCTGTTCGACATCCTCGCGCGAAACGACTGGCTCACGCCCGCGCTCGGCGCCAAGCTCCGCGACATGGCCGGCTTCCGCAACGTCCTGGTTCACGGCTATACGGACGTCGATCCCCGGATCGTGCGCGAGGTCGCCCAGCACCGACTCGGCGATCTTCTCGCGTTCGTGTCGGAGATCCGGGCGCGACTGCGAAGCTGACGCGCGGGGGTCGCTGAGCCTAGCTCTCCCGGCAGAACCGCGCGATGCTGGCGGCGGTCTCGCGGCTCACGTCGGGACAGGCGATCGCGAAGATCTCGGTGCCGTGGATCGTGCCCATCACCTGGCGGCACTGCGCGGGCACGCCCGCGCGCAAGAGCAGCCGGTAGAACTCGATGCCCTCGTCGCGCAGCGGGTCGCACTCGTTCACGCTGATCACGGTCGGCACGAGGCCGCGCACGTCCTGCTCCGACGCGAAGCCGGGCCAGGCGAGCGGGTTCTTGCGCTCGAGCTCGGCGATCCCGTAGGCCATCGCGCCGCGGTTGTTGTGCAGGTCGAGCAGGATGCCGTTGTTCTCGATCGACGACGGCAGGCGCTCCTGCGGCCATTGGCCGGCGATGTACGGGCAGAGCGCGTAGAGGCCGCGGATCAACCCGAGGTCGCCGTCCTGCTTGAGCTTGAGCCCCGTCGCGAGCGTCAGGTTCCCGCCGCCGCTCTCGCCCGCGACCACGATGTGCGCGGGGTCGACGCCGAGTCGCGCCGCGTTCTGGTGCAGCCACCGGACGCCCGACACGCAGTCGTTCAGGCCCGCGGGGAACGGCGCGACCTCCGGCGCCGACGAGGGCGTGAGCGCGTTGCGGAAGTCGACCATCGCCACCGCGACGCCCTGCGCGGCGATGATCTTGCCCCAGGCGCGGTACATGCCGTCGAAGCACGACATGGTCTGCATGCCGCCGCCGTGGATGTAGTACACGCACGGCAGCGGCTCGCGCGCCTCGGGCCGGATCAGCTGAACCTTGATGGTGTTGCCATCGGGCGAGGATCGGAACTCGTGCGTCGCGATCGCGAGCCCCTTCGAGGGCGCGATCTGCTCGTTGTCCATGAACGCGAACATGGCCGTCATCCGCTCGCGCATGGCGACGGCCTCCAGCTGGTTCACCTCGGCGAGCAGCTCGTCGCGGCTGCGCACGTCGCTCTGCGTCATGCTCGGGAACGCGGCCATCGCGGCCTTGATGCGGGGGTCGATGCGTCGGTCTTCGGCGAGCTTGCTCATGGCCGTCTCCTGATGAATCGCTTCCGGCATCTTATGCTGCCGCGATGATCGATCTCTACTACTGCCCCACCCCGAACTGCCAGAAGGTCTCGATCGCGCTGGAGGAGCTCGGGCTCCCCTACCGCGTGCACCCGATCGACATCGTCGCGGGCGACCAGAACGAGCCCGCGTTCGCGGCGCTCTGCCCGAACCGCAAGGTGCCGGTGATCGTCGATCCCGACGGCCCAGGCGGCGCGCCGCTCACGCTCTGGGAGTCCGGCGCGATCCTGCAGTACCTCGCCGAGAAGACCGGCCGGCTCGTGCCGCGCGACGGCGCGCGCCGCGCGCACTGCCTGCAGTGGCTGTTCTGGCAGATGAGCTACGTCGGACCGATGATGGGCCAGCTCCACCACTTCGTGCGCTACGCGCCTTTGCTCCTCGAGTACCCGATCGCGCGCTACCGCAGCGAGGTGGAGCGGCTGCGGCGCCTGCTCGACCGCACGCTGGCCGAGCGCGAGTACCTGGCCGAGGAGTACTCGATCGCCGACATCGCCTGCGCGCCCTGGCTCAAGATGTTCGGGCTCGGCTACCCGAACGAGGAGCCGTACCCGCACCTCGACGCCTGGCTCGAGCGCGTGTTCGCACGGCCCGCGGTGCAACGCGGCGTGCGCGTCGACCTGGACAAGATCCGGCCGGTGGTGATCGGCGCCGTGCCGGTCACCGACGACGTGCGCCGACACCTGTTTGCGTCGTACCAGAAGGGCGACGGCGCGACGCGCGGCTAGCGGTCAGCCCTCGCGCGCGAGCGCGCCGAGCGTCTCGAGCGCTGCGCGCCGGCCGGCGCGCAGCGCCCCGTCCATGTAGCCCGTCCAGCGCTCGGCGGTCTCCGTTCCCGCCCAGGCGAGCCGGCCCGTCGGTGCGCGCAGCGCGCGGCCATGGCGGGTCAGCACGCCCTTCTCCAGCGGAGAGACACACCCGCGCGTGTAGCCCTCCTGGGCCCAGTCCAGCTCCGCGTAGTCGGTCGGCGCCAGGGCCTGCTCGCCGAAGCAGCGCGCGAACGAGGCGAGGATCGCGGCCCTGCGTTGCTCGGACGACAGGCCGTCGGGTGAGAGGCCGAGCGTGCCCAGCACGCCGATCGCCTCGTCCTCCGGCGAGGCGTCCGCCGCCCACGTGTAGGGCCCGTCGAAGTTGTAAACGCTCCCCGAGAAGCCCTGCTTGCGCCAGAACGGCTCGGAATAGCTGACGAAGACCTTCACGCCCGAGCCGGAGGTCGGCCAGGCCTCGAGCAGCGCGGCCTTCGACGCGGGCAGCTCCGGGGCGAAGCGGATCCCGGCCGCCTGCGACGGACTGAGCGCCAGGATCGCCCGCCGCGCCGTCACCACACCGCCCGGTGTCGCGATCCGGACGGGCCCCGGGCCATCCCAGTCGTGGATCGCGCTGACCGGCGACGCGAGCCGCACGATGGGACCGAGCTGCTGCGCCATGCGGTCCGCGATCTCGTGCGAGCCGCCGATGATCCGGCTCTCCTGCGCTCCACCCTCGATCGCCTCGAGCCGGTGGAAGCCGCCGGCGGAGTGGATGTAGAAGAGCACGTACAGGAACGACAGCGCGTCCGGCAGCGCGCCGAAGGTCAGCAGCGTCATCGCGTCGACGACCGCGCGATCCTGCTCGTCGAGGCCCGCCTCGGCGAGATGATCGGCGTAGGACATCGCGTCCCAGACCTCCGCGCGCGGCGCCGACCACGGCGCGTCGAGCGGCACGGTCCTCGCGAGCGCGTCGAGCGAGACGATGAACGCCGGGTCGCCGACCGGGCTCGCCGCGGCCGAAGCCCGGTGCACAACGCCGTGCGCGACGAGCAGCGTGTCGCCGCGGTTCCACTGAGGCCGCAGGCCGAGCCCGAGCTCGTCCGCGAGGTCGAGCACGGCCGACTGGCCCGGCCCCACCCACGTGGCGCCCAGCTCGACCGGCTGCCGTCCGGCGAGCGCCCGGCCGTGCACGCGGCCTCCGACCCGGTCGCGCGCCTCGAGCAGCGCGATCCGCTGCATGCCCGCTCCGGCCAGCGCGCGCGCGGCCGCGAGTCCCGAGAAGCCGCCCCCGATCACCGCCACGTCGAGCATCTACCGCCTCCCGGAGAATTGTTGCATGGCATGCAACTATTCCCTATCACTGCAGGCCATGCAAGTTTCTCCCCGAGCTCCCGGCCGCCGGGAGCAGAACAACCAGCGGCGACACGCGAGGCTGCTCGCGGTCGCGCGGCGGCAGTTCGATGCGCACGGCGTCGACGCCACGACCATGGAGCGGATCGCCGCGGCCGCCCGCGTCGCGACGCGCACCGTCTACAACTTCTTCCCCACCAAGCTCGACCTGCTCGCGGCGGTACTGCGCCACGAGATCGAGGCGCGCGTGTCGGCGGTCCCGGCGAGCCCGCAGGCCGGGGCGCAGTCGCCCGAGCGCGCGGTCGTCTCGCTGCTGCGCAGGCAGATCGCGTCGGTCGCCGCCCTGCCCAAGCGCGAGCTGCGACTCGTCACTGCCCACGCGATCCTGACCGCCGGCGAGTCCGAGGCCGGCCGCTACCTGCAAGAGGTCGACCGCTTCCTGCGCCAGAGCCTGTTCGAGCTGCTCGAGGCTCACGCGCGGCGCGGCACGCTGCCCGCGGGGATCGATCCGCAGGCGGCGAGCGAGCAGATCCTCGCGCTGCTGAACGGCGTGTACCACGAGTGGCTCGAGGCCGACGGCTGGACGCTCGAGAGCCGCCTGCCGCTCCTGACCGAGTTCTGCACCCGCCTGCTCGCGCCGAGCGAGCGCACCGCAACCCCCACGACGAGGAGAAGCCCTTGACCCAGTCAGCAAGCCGAAGCGACTCGAGCCACGACCTGGAGCTGAACGGCGCGCGCTATCACGTCGTCGATCGCGGCGCCGGAAGCCGCACCGTGCTGCTGCTGCACGGCATGCCCGACACGTCGAGCGTGTGGCGCCACCAGGTCGAGGCGCTGGTCGGCGCCGGCTTCCGCGCGGTCGTCCCCGACATGCTCGGCTACGGCGGAAGCGACAAGCCGCCGGCCGCCGAGCGCTACCGCGGGGGGCGGATCCTCGCGGACCTGTTCGCGCTGCTCGACGCGCTCGAGCTCGAGCGCGTCGACGTCGTCGGGCACGACTGGGGCGCCTTCGCGAGCTGGGAGATGGTGCTCGCCTGCCCGGAGCGCTTCCGCCGTCACGTTGCGGTGTCGGTGGGACACCCGGACACGATGACCGCGATGCAGAGCCCGGCCGAGGTGAAGGAGAGCTGGTTCCAGTACCTCAACGCGCAGGACGACGCGCCGGAGCTGTACGCAGCCAACGACGGCGCGTTCTTCAAGCGCTTCATCATCCCGTCCCACCCCGAGGTCGACGAGGTCTGGACGCGGATGAAGGACCCGCTCGCGATGATCGCCTTGCTGAACTGGGACAAGGGCAACCCCATGGCTTCCGCCTATCTCGCTACCGCCCGCCGGACCGAGCCGCCGCGCCGCTGCCTGGTGCCGACGCTCGGCATCTGGAGCGACGGCGACCGGTACCTGTGGGAGGAGCAGATGCGACGCAGCGAAGCATCGATGTCCGCCGCCTGGCGCTACCAGCGCATCGACGGCGCCTCGCACTGGGTCATGCTCGATCGGCCGGGCGCGTTCAACGAGTTGCTGCTCGATTGGCTGCGGGACGACTGCACCGAGGAACGCGAGAGCGACCGGGGCGTTCGTACCTAGAACGCGAGCGGTCCGTGGGGCAGCTTCGGCAGCACGTAGCGGCCGAAGAGGTCTGCTTCGCGCGCGTGCGGGTAGCCCGAGAGGATGAACGCGTCCATGCCGATCGCGCCGTAGGCCTCGAGCTTGCGCAGCACCTGGTCCGGATCGCCGACGATCGCGGCGCCGCAGCCGGAGCGCGCGCGGCCGATCCCGGTCCAGAGGTTCTCTTCGACGTAGCCGTCGCTGCCTGCGGACTCGCGCAGCTCCGCCTGCCGCCGGACTCCGGTGCTG
>Ga0187892_10004651_pt1 | contig 22745 bp, 25 predicted proteins | sample MA1701073metaG_FD_139345 | JGI IMG/M metagenome (GOLD analysis project Ga0187892, IMG submission 139345) | Bio-ooze microbial communities from a basaltic lava cave in the Kipuka Kanohina Cave System on the Island of Hawaii, USA - MA170107-3 metaG ... | reverse complement strand
ATCTCGTCAATCGCAGCGCTAATGGACGGAGCCCATCTTCCCATTTTCAAAAAATAATTCAAGCATGTTCAGCCTGTTACCAGCGCGCTCGACCGATTACGCCCGAGCTTAATTATAGGCCCTGAATCGCCAGATCAATCGGATGGTGGATACGGATCTGATATTGTGCTCGGATCCGGCGCACCCGACCGCGTGCCAACGCCTGGTGTCCCACCCACTTAGGCATGTCCTCCGCTCTGAAGTGCACGAGGTCTGAGCGCGCGATCTTTAGGGTAAGATGCGGCCCTAAATCAATATATGCCCCGTAGCGCGTATTGCGCCAAGAAGAAATTCGACCCCAGATGAGCTTGAAACCGCTGATATTCCGGTCCATCGCGTCGGCTTGCAGGGGCTGGTAATCCGGCAGCGCCCAGATCCCTCGCCGAGCCAGCCGCGCCTCGGACTCCGCACGCCTATAGCAGGAGAGAAATCCTAGATTCGGTGGCAGCGTCAAGCGCAAGGCTAATCCGTGACGCAACAACCACGCCTGGACGTTTCCTACTGGAGCACTGAATATATGTGCCAAACCCCTCCCGTAGCGATCTTGCGCTCTTTGATCATAGTGGACTCCAATGATGGCGCCGCCCAGAGCGCTTTGTAGAGCTTCCTGCGCCGCTCTGCTGAAGGGCTGAGAATGGGCCCCATCATAACCGATCTCCGGAGCGTCGATTCCGATAAGCCGCAGGCGACGGCCATCGCGCAAGATCAGCGTGTCACCGTCGATGGCGCGCCCTACGAGGGCCTGCGTATGGTAGTTCCTGGGGGTACATTCCGGCTCGCAGAAAGCCGCTCCAAAGAATGAAAAAAAAATTAGCGCGAGGGCCGCCGTGCGCAGAGAAAATCTCCTCACCCTGCCGAGGATTTCGGCGCTTAGGCCGTTATAGGGAAGTGGTCTCAGCTGGCCGCCGATGAGAATATGCTAATTACGCTTGTATTTGCGGCGGAATTTATCAACCCGCCCCGCTGTATCGACGATCTTTTGCTTGCCGGTATAAAACGGGTGGCAAGCCGAACACACGTCGATGTGCAGGTCTCTAGCCAGGGTCGAGCGGGTCTTAAACGTGTTGCCGCAACTGCAAGTCACCGTGATCTCTTCGTATCTTGGATGAATGTCCGGCTTCATTAGAAAATTATATCGAATGCCGCCGTTACAGCGCAATTGCCTAAAGGGCACTTCGAATTATTCGAAGTGCCCTAAGGTTCAAAGGTCGCCACGACGGGGGCGTGATCGGAGGGTTTCTCTCGTTTTCTTGTCTTCTTGTCGATCGAGCAGGAAGTGCATCCCCTGGCCAATGCGCTACTAACCAGGATCAGATCGATGCGTAAACCCTGATTGCGGCGAAACGCTCCTGCCCGATAGTCCCACCAGGAGAAGCTTGCCGGCACTTGATCAAACAAACGAAAACTGTCGTTCAACCCCTCGGCCAACAATCGCTGCAACGCCTGCCGCTCGGGCTCGCTCACCAAAACCTTGTCTCGCCACAGCTCGGGGTCATACACATCACGATCCTCAGGCGCGATATTGAAATCCCCCAGGGCCACGAGCGAGGAAGTTTCTGTAAGCAATTACCCCACATAAGCGCGCAAAGCATCCAGCCATTCGAGCTTATAGCGGTATTTGTCAGAACCGATCGCAACACCGTTTGGCACATAAAAATTGGCTATCACCAGGTCGCTATAATGCTGAACCAAGACCCGCCGTTCGGGATCGAGATAACCGGGCAGTTCGGTAGCGATCATCGAGGCCGGTCTCTTAGTGAGGGTCGCAACGCCGTTATAGCTGGGTTGACCTGAGAAATGCGCGCAGTATCCCGCCGCTTCGATCACCTCAAGGGGAAACTGATCATCGGTTATTTTGGTCTCTTGCAAGGCAAAGACATCCGGCTGCTCGAGCGTTAACCACTCCAGCACCTGCGACAATCGCATGCGCAAAGAGTTGACGTTCCAAGTCGCGATCTTTAGCAACTGGGGTTAGAACCGTTTTTGTAGTGGGCTTTGCTTTCAGACTCGAAACCCATTGTAAGTTAGCTGACTTCTAGGATGCGATCAACGAATGAATCGCAGAGCGAAACGGTGGTGTTACCCAGGTTTCCGAGACCGTCGTTTTTCTGCCTTCGCGTTCAGTGCGTCTCTACGAGCATTCCCGTATGGCGCAGTAGCGGCTCTACGCTCGGCTCACGGCCTCGAAACTCGATGAATTGCTCCATGGGCTCGCGCGTTCCGCCCGGCTCAAGGATACTGCTCAAAAACTCTTCACCGATGGTGCGGTCAAGCACACCCTTCTCTTCGAACCTGGAAAACACGTCTGCGGACAGCACTTCCGCCCATTTGTAGCTGTAATAGCCTGCCGCGTAGCCGCCGGCAAATATATGCGAGAAACCATTTTGAAAGCGGTTAAACGAGGGTACCGGCACCACAGCCACCTCCTTTCTTACTTGATCCAGCAGCGCTTGAATCGCCTCGCCGTCCATCGCTTCGTCACCCATGTGCAGCCGCATATCAAACAGCGCAAACTCAAGCTGGCGCACCATTTTTAGTCCCGATTGGAAATTCTTGGCGGCGCGCAGCCGTCGCAACAAAGCCTCCGGTAGGCGCTCTCCGTTACGGCAGTGGCCGCTGATGAGCCCCAGGACCCCTGGCTCCCAGCAGAAGTTCTCCATAAACTGGCTAGGCAGTTCCACAGCATCCCAGGCGACCCCATTGAGGCCGGCGACACTGGGGTAATCCGCCCGGGTTAACATGTGGTGCAATCCGTGGCCGAACTCGTGAAACAAAGTGATCACCTCATCATGGGTTAGCAAAGCGGGATCCTGCCCCAGGGGAGGTGAAAAATTGCAATTCAAATAGGCCACCGGGATCTGGAGTTCGTCACGCCCGCGCCTGCGTGCGAGGCATTGGTCCATCCAAGCGCCACCACGCTTTTTAGCGCGTGCATAAAGATCTACGTAAAACTGCCCTCTGATCTCCCCCGACTCATCCTGAATTTGAAAAAAGCGCACGTCAGGATGCCAGCTCGAGACGCCTGGTACTTCTTGGATCATAAGACCGTATAGCCGCCTCACTACCTCGAACAAACCCAGGAGCACGCGTGGCACGGGGAAATAAGGCCGCAGTTCCTCCTGCGAGAGTTGAAAGTGCTCCTGCCTGAGTTTCTCGCTGCAGTAAGCAACATCCCAAGCCTCCAAACAGCTTAGCCCCAGGTGCTCGCGCGCATAGCGTTCGAGCTCCCCAAACTCGCGTACCGCGATCGGCTTGCAACGCCGCGCCAGATCCGAAATAAACTCCAGGACTTGCTCTGCGCTCGAGGCCATCTTTGTCTCTAGCGAGTACTGTGCGAAATCGTGAAATCCCACTAACCTTGCCAGTTCTTGGCGCGAGCTTAGGATTTCGCTCATGACTTCGGTGTTGTCCCATTGACCCGCATTGGGACCATGCTCGGACGCACGGGTCACATAGGCTTGATACATCTCAAAACGCAGTTCCCTATCATCGGCGTACATGAGCACCGGCAGGTACGAGGGCGCTTCCAAGGTCAGAAGCCAGCCCTGCTGGCCCTGCTGTTGTGCCTTGTGCGCCGCTAGTTTGCGGGCGGAGTCTGGCAGCCCTGCCAACGCGCGCTCATCATGTACCCTTCTATTCCACCCGTCCGTTGCATCCAGGAGGTTTTCTTCGAACTGGGTCTGCAGCCTGGACAAGCTCTGCTTTAATGCCTTAAACCGGTCCTTGCCTTGGGCCCCGAGCTCAATGCCCGATAAGCGAAAATCGCGTAGGGCGTTGTCGATGATCTTGCGCTCGGCAATCCCCAACTGGGCATATTCAGCGCTCTGCGCTACCGACTTATACGCCGCGTAGAGTGCCTCATTCTGACCCATCTCCGTTAGGTACGCAGTGAGCTTTGGCAGACAGGCTTCATAGACTTTGCGTAACTCGTCATTGTCGGCCACGCTGTGCAAATGGCCGATAGGCGACCAGCTGCGATTCAAGTTGTCGTTGATCTCCTCAATGGGGAATAGCGTGTGCTCCCACGTGGGATGGTTGCTGTCCTCTGTGAGCAACGCGGTAATGGTGGCACGATTCTGCGCTAACACTTTATCCAGTGCAGGTTCAGCATGCGCGGGCCGGATCGCTTCAAACGGCGGTAGCCCACGATACCCGATAAGTGGATTATCCATAGAATTTGCGGTTAAGCTATATAGTACAGGTACTTTGATTAATTCGGAGCGCCACCCTCACAGGGACGTGAGGACATTGGCCAATCACCGTAAGTGGGTGACCAATGGAGCAAAGCAAAAACCACACTTTTTGCTTTGCGATTCGATAAATTGGCAATTTATCGAAGTGCCCTATGGGAGGCGATTTCGACGTTCTCGAAATCCAGTATAACACGCGGCCTCGCGGTAAGATGCGACGCTTAGGAGCTTCACATGAAAGGCGATAAGAAGGTCATTGGCTATCTGAATAAGGCGTTAAAAAACGAGCTGACGGCAGTCAACCAGTATTTTCTGCATGCGCGCATGTACCACAACTGGGGACTCAAAGAGCTGAACGAGCAGGTATATAAAGAGTCTGTTGAAGAAATGAAGCACTCCGATCGGCTTATCCAGCGCATTTTGTTCCTGGAAGGGTTGCCTAACTTGCAAGAGCTGGGCAAGCTCAAGATTGGCGAGCATGCCGAAGAGATGCTGCGCCTGGACCTGGAGCTGGAAACAGCCGCCCTGCCCCTCTTGCGCGAAGCGCTTGCCTACTGCGAGTCTTGTCAGGACTTCGTCTCCCGAGACCTGCTGCAAGCCATTTTGGAAAGCGAAGAAAACCATGTCGATTGGCTGGAAATCCAATTGGGCTTGATCGAGAAAATGGGTCTCGCAAACTACCTGCAATCGCAGACGTAGCCGCTTGGGGTGCAATAAAGCAGAGCGATTCAGACTATCGATAGGGCCACCAGCACTGCCGTTTCTATAACTTCCACGAGCGCGCCTGCGGTGTCGCCCGTAGTGCCGCCAATGCGCCGAACCATCATCGCGCGCAAACCCAGGAAACAGCCCCCTGCCACCAAGAGGATCCACCCAGCTTTCGCCCCGGTGCTGAAAAGGGCGGCGGCCAAGGCGGCCAAGGCCACGAAAGCAAGCGGTGGCCGTGGCAGGTGGCGGGCTAGGGTTTCACCCAACCCACCCGGGCGGACATAGGAGGTGGTAAGAAAAAGCAAGGCTAGGGCGGTACGGCCGAGAAGCGGGGACAGAATCAGGATACCCCGCTCGCCCGCGTCTAAGATGCTCGCAAGGGCCGCGAACTTAAGGATCAGAACAACGAACACCGCTACCAGGGCGGCAGGGCCAGAGCAAGGGTCCTTCAGGATCAGCAAAGTGCGCTCGCGATCGCCAAAGCCGCCCAGCCAGGCATCGGCGCTGTCCGCAAGCCCATCGAGATGCAACGCGCCCGTTAGCAAGACCCAGAAGGCGAGCAGCACCGCTGCTCGCAATAGTACGGCTTGGTGGCTCAGCGCGAAGTCCAGGGCCCACAACAAGAGCCCGATTAGCAAGCCGATCGGCGGATAATACAGCGCCGAGCGACCCAGGTCACGGTCGTTCAGCGCTTCCTCCCAAGGCACAGGCAAACGAGTGAGAAATCGCAAGGCGATCAAGAAGGGACGCAAAAACACCACGTGTCATTCCCCATTGCGAGCCCCCGCGTCACAGAGCGTCAAGCTCGCCTTGCCGATCTTCGTTCATCTACTTTGGGCTTATCGCTGATGATGTAATCAGCCTCAACCAGGAAGGAGATCAAACCGTGGCCATCTCCTCCGTGAGATCATAGGTCGCTAGCAAGACAGTTAAATCCAGCGCTCATATTCCGATCTTGTGCGCAGAAAAGATGGCTAGCTGAGTAAGGAACCTCAGAGTTAATGGTGATACGCCTACTCATCCTGTTAGCGGATATAGGGCACTTCGATTAGTTCGAAGTGCCCGGTGGGCTAGTGATTTGGCACCCAGGTTCAAACAGGTAACTGTTTGAAACATGGAGCAAAGCAAAAATCGCATTTTTTGCGATGCGAAAAATTCCACGGATGAAATTTTTCGAAGTGCCCTATAATACAGCAAGTACTATCGCGTTGGGCCAACATGCGTGCAACTAAGAGGGGCTCTTCGAAAAATGCCACCCGGGGAATCCTATAGCGCCGGGCACTTCGAGTTAATCCAAAAATGCCCAAAACGCAAAAATGCCCTAAACGCGATTGACATCCTTTGGCGGCAGGTGATGTCGAAAAAACATCCCATCGTTGCCGTTACTGGGTCTTCGGGTGCGGGCACGACTAGCGTGAGGGTCGCTTTTGAGCGTATTTTCCAACGCGCAGGCGTGCGCCCGGCCATCATCGAAGGCGATGGCTTCCACCGCTATGATCGCAAATCAATGCAAGAGGCGCTGAAGCTCGCCGAGGCGGAAGGAAAGACGATTTCTCATTTTGGGCCGGAAGGCAACCTTTTTGAGGAATTAGAGGCGGTCGTTAAGAAATACTCGAGAAACGGCGAGGGGAGGCGCCGCTGGTATGTGCATAACAAAAAAGAGGCGCTTAGCCTTGAGCTGCCGGCCGGATCCATCACCCCTTGGGAGCCGCTGCCCAAAGATACCGATTTGCTGTTTTACGAGGGCCTCCATGGCGCTCTGGTGACAGACAAGGTGAATATCAGCAAACATGTCGATCTCTTGATTGGCGTGGTGCCGATCATCAATTTAGAGTGGATACAAAAAATACACCGGGACAAAAAGGTGAGAGGGTATTCTGCAGCGGCGGCGACACAAAAAATACTGAGCCGCATGCACGACTACGTGCACTACATCGTGCCGCAATTCTCGCGCACCGATATCAATTTTCAGCGCGTTCCCACTGTGGATACCTCCAATCCCTTTTCCGCTCAGGAGATCCCCGGTAACGATCAGAGCTTCGAGGTGGTGCATGTTCGCAACCCGAAGAAGCTTAGCGTGGATTTCAACAAGCTATTGAGCCTGTTGTCCGGATCATTCATGTCTGCCCCCGACACCCTCGTGATCCCAGCGCTCAGGAGGACTCTGGCCATGGAACTCATCATCAATCCGGTTATTGAGCGACTCATGAAGGCCAAGAGGAAAACGGATTAAGGAAATTCTGAAAAACCCATCCTTGGGATTTTTCAGAGTCGAAAAGCAAAAGTGTGCTTGATGAAATACATCCCTATATTTCACCCTATCGGGCGCACCGAATCGGTTTGCTTTCTGCTTTTTTCACACACCCGCGCGTTTGAAAAATGTGCGGCGCCTCCCTAGGCCGCCGGAACCTCTGAATCAATCAGAGCTTCCTTAAAACTCGATTTGACTGCCAAGCTCGACCACTCGGTTAGTCGGTATTCCGAAGTACGCGGTGGCGCTGCCTGCGTTGCGCGCCATGCTAACGAATAGTTTTTCCCGCCACAGCGCCATGCCGGGCAGAGCCGTGGGGATCAGCGTTTCGCGACTCAAGAAAAACGAAGTCTCCATCAAATCGCATGCGAGCCCAAGGCGCTTGCATGCGCGCAAGGCTTTAGGAATATCCGGGTCGTCCTTAAAGCCAGTGTATAGGGTTACGCGGTAGAAGTTATGCGCAAGCCTCTGCACTTCAACGCGTTCGCCGGCAGCGACGAAGGGCACGTCGCGAGTGACCACCGTGAGCACAACGACGCGCTCATGCAGCACCTTGTTGTGGTTTAGATTGTGCAACAACGCATGCGGTACCCCCTCGCGATTAGCCGTGAGGAATATCGCCGTGCCGGGAACGCGCTTAAGTGTATCCGTGCCCAAGTTATCAAGGAATCGCAGCAAGGGGACATCGCTCTCACGCAGCCGCGCCGACACCAGCTGTCGACCGCGAGCCCAGGTCGACATCAGGGTAAACACAGCCGCGGCGATGACCACGGGGAACCAGCCACCCTGGAACAGTTTCAACGCGTTAGCGCCCAAGAACGCCAGATCGATTAGGATAAGCACGCTTACCCCGAGAGCGACGGCGATCGGGTGCCATTGCCAAAGCACTCGCACCACCACACACGCTAGGATGGTATCGATCACCATGGTACCGGTGACCGCGATCCCATAGGCGGCAGCCAAATCGCTCGAAGATCGAAAACCGAGCACCAAGACGAAGATCCCGACCAGCAATCCCCAATTGATCAACGGTATATAGATCTGCCCTTTCTCCGTCTCCGAGGTGTATCGCGTGCTCATGCGCGGTAAGTAGCCGAGTTGAGTCGCCTGGTGGGTGACTGAAAAAGCGCCCGAGATCACTGCCTGGGAGGCGATGATCGTGGCCGCGGTGGCCAAGCCCACCATCGGCAACAGTGCCCACCCTGGAACCAAGAGATAAAACGGATTCTTCGCGGCCGAGGCATCGTGCAACAGCAGGGCACCCTGGCCAAAATAGTTGATCAGTAGCGCCGGCAGCACAAACCAGAACCAGGCGAGGCGTATAGGCCCTTTGCCAAAATGGCCCATATCGGCGTACACCGCCTCTGCCCCTGTGATCGCGAGCACCACAGCGCCGAGCACCCAAAAGCCATGCCCCTGGTTGTGGAGGAAAAAGCGGGCGGCGTGAAGGGGATTAATCGCCTCCAACACCATCGGATCGCGCACAATGTGAAACCCACCAAGGCAGGCCAGGGTAAGGAACCAAACACACATCACCGGCCCGAACAAGGCCCCTACCTTGGCTGTGCCTTTGTGCTGCAAGAGAAACAAGGCAAAGAGGATCACCAGTGCGACGGGAACCACGAACGGCTCCAACACCGGGGCCGCGATTTCGAGCCCTTCCACCGCCGAGAGCACCGAGATGGCGGGGGTGATCATGCCATCCCCAAAAAAGAGCGCAGCGCCGAAGATCCCGCCCAGCATCAGAGCCGAACGAGCGCGGGGAGTCTTTGCCGTCGCGCGTTGAACCAGCGCCATCAGCGCCATGATGCCCCCCTCACCCTTGTTGTCGGCGCGCATGATAAAAACAACGTACTTCAGCGACACCACGATCATCAGCGCCCAGAAGACAAGCGAGAGGATCCCAAGGACGTTTGCGGTACTGGGAGAAACCGCGTGCGAACCGTTGAATACCTCCCGCATGGTGTACAGCGGACTGGTGCCGATATCGCCAAAGACCACCCCCACGGCGCCAATACCGAGCAAAAACACCCTGCTATTCGGCTGGGCCTCTACGGCGGCAGGTACATCCATATCGGTGGGCTAGCGAGGCTGACGGCAGCGCCTTGAAGGTTCGATGTGTTCTCAGACTCGTGCTCGTATGTAAGCACTAGCGCCTGTTGTTTCCAATCTCCAGGATCAGCGTGTCTCCTTGATTGAAAATCGTTATTTGTTTGCGCCTGCTCGATCGCTCGACCTTAACGCCAGATAATATCCCCGACTCCTGCTCCGACTTTAGCTCGGGTGTCGCCGCCTTTGCCGGGGAAGCGGCCTGTCGTTTGATGAAGCGGGTTGCGGAAGGTGCCAGCTCCGATTTCGCAGCCTCCTCCCCTGCTTTTGGTCCGGCTTTAGCCGCCGGCGTCGCGCGAGCACCGCCCACGCCCTTCGGCTCCTCATCCACATAAGTCGTCTCGATTCGCACCCCAAGCCCGGCTTCTGATTTCTCGGCATGGGCAAGATTTCGAGGGATCTCGAGCTCGGCCAGCAGCGAATGGCAAACCGAAAGAATGTTTCTGGCATATGCACGCTCCTTCGCATCGCTCCATCTCTCGGAGGAAGTAGAGCGCGGTACTCGCTTATCTTGGATCAGGCTGCCTTGCTCCCGAAACGCGTTGAGCTGGACCAGAGTGCAGTGGATCGGCGTTACCATCGCTTTTTGAAACTCTGGAGAGCGCGGATCGGAATCGCCAATGCTGAGGGAGAAGCCAACAGGGCTTTGTTGCTGCCGCGTGGCCTCTATCGAGACCTCTAATAGGTGGGAAAACCCGGATAGCGCCGCGTTATCCGTCATTGTATCTCGCTGCAAGTTGCGCATTTCTCCATTGAGCGCGCCGGCATCCTGTACTTCATAGCCCGCTTTGATCAAAGCATTGGCTACCAGTCCCGCGATAGTCTTTAACGCACGGGGCTCAATGTCTCGTAACGCGCCGGTTTCATGGAGGCGCAACAGCATCCTTTGCCGCGCACTGTGACCATCTCGGGAGTCTGGATCCTCGGCGTAGGTCCTCGATATCAGCAAACAGCAAACAAGGCTCGCAAGAATAAAAGTGCAAGGTCGCATCGCACTCCCCTCTCAAATGAAAAATAATGACGAAATCGGTTCTCGATACCTGCCGCGAGGATGTTTTCTCCTCAGTCGAGCAGGCCTTCTCGGAGAACAAATTCGCGGATGACGCTTAAACCCTCGCCGGTCTTCATGTTCGTGAACACAAAGGGGCGCTCGCCGCGCATCTTGCGCGCATCCCGTTCCATGATTTCCAAAGAGGCGCCGACGTGGGGCGCCAGATCGATCTTGTTGATCACGAGCAGGTCGGAACGGGTGATCCCCGGACCCCCTTTCCGCGGGATCTTGTCTCCTGCCGCCACATCGATGACGTAGATCGTGAGATCGGCCAGCTCGGGGCTAAAGGTTGCGCTCAAGTTGTCCCCCCCGCTCTCCACCAAAACCATCTGCAGCTCTGGAAAGCGCCTGACCATGTCGTCCACCGCAGCGATGTTTATCGAAGCATCCTCACGGATCGCGGTATGCGGGCAACCCCCGGTTTCCACACCTATGATGCGGTCGGGAACCAAGGCTTGGCTGTGAACGAGAAATCGCGCGTCCTCTTTAGTGTAGATGGCATTGGTCACCACCGCGATCTGATAGTCGTTTCTTAGGCTCTTGCACAAGGCGTCCACCAAAGCCGTCTTACCGGAACCGACCGGCCCGCCAATGCCGATCCGCAACACTTGTTTTTGCTCATTCATGCTCTTGCGCGCCGCACGTGAGATCGCGTCAGGAGCGAAACAAACGGGTGTACTGGACTTCGTGTAGCGCGCTCGCGATCCCCAAACCAGGCGCGAGGCCCCCGATCTGCTCATCTGTAAGATCAAGACCTTTTTCTACCGCCTGCGGGATGACGTCCGCAAGCTGCAACAGAAGGCGCTGGCCTGCCGTCTGGCCCAACGGGACCAATTTGACCGCTGCGGCCACTTGCTTTTCGCACCAGGTCCAAACATAAGCCTCCGCGGCTTCCTCCACGGGAATATCCCAGTGCGACGCGCCTAAAGCAAACATCGCCACGTAGCTGGTGTGGCTCGCTGCGCGCCATTCCCTCGCGTTCTCCACACCGAGTGCCAGCAGCAGTCTTGCCAAGGCCGTTCCCAGGTTGCGCTCTTCGGCCAGCAGTTCGCCCGATTCCCGAGCCGCGAGCAGAAGCCGGGTCCAGTATTCGAGCGCCCGCGTGTCTCCTTCCGACCATCCCCGGTATAGGCGCGCCAGCACGGGAACGTCGAGCAGGCCGAGCACGGACTTCACCTGCCCTTCGATCCATCCTTTGGTGTCCTTTTCTTCCCGCACCCAACCCGCCTCGACCGCGAACTCTAGACCATGGGAATAGGCATAGGCGCCTATGGGCAGAGTGGGGCTCAGCAATTGCCACAGACGAAATCGCGCGCTAGCCATGATGGGAGCGAGGCACACTGGGCGTGTGGGTGTGGCTCTGGTAGGCGCCTGCCTCTGGTTCGAACGGTATTATCTCTTGCGTGAGAGTCAGGCCTAATGCGCGCACCATTCCGTCGAGCACGTGGTCCCGCAAGTAGCGCAACCAACCCGCTCCGATCTGTACGGCAACATGCCGGTTGCCCAAGTGGTAGGCGGCGCGGGCAAGCTCGATCGGATCCACGCTCGCCGCCGTAGAGACGGGCTCCGCAGCAGCTAGCACCTCGATCACCCGGCCGTCGTCGGCCCGCAATCGATCACCCCCGCGCAACACCGTGCCGTGAGGAAGATTCAAACCAACCTCCTCGCCACTCTCCAGCCTCGCCCGCTGGCGACTCTTCTGCCTTTGGTCGAACGACAAGATGAGCACGGCTTCGGCCGGCGCCGGCGTTTGAAGCCGTTGGTGGATGCGGACCATTCCAATTCTGCCCTAGGAGCCTGTCGGACTTAGGAGATGGTAGCGAGGCGAGTGGGACTCGAGGACAGTTTTTCGATCATTCGAGGCGAATAGCGCTTCTATTTAACGACAATGATCGGAACAATGGACCGATTTCCCACCACCGTAGTAGATTCATCCTAAGTCCGACAGGCTCCCAGGACACGATCATTAGGGGGTCTCGGTCAGAGCCTATCGAAACAAGATAAGCAATCCAGCACCACATTTCAAACGATTTGATTGGCGAGCAGTATTCCGATAGCTTTCGCGTTCCAGCTCCTTGGAAGGTGATAGACTCGTGACGGATGAATTTTCCGGTAGACCTCGGGGATCTACCCGGGTCAAGATGTCCTGACTATCGGACGAGCGCGGCCAGGCGTTGAAATGACGAAAGGGAGAGGCTAACTTTGCAAGCCTCAACCATTAGCGCCGCTAGCTTCGACGTCGTTTGTTCCGAGGGTGATCTCCAAGCGCGTACCACCGCCCACACGCTCTAGGCAACATGCCTCACCGTGGTGATGTCGGGCAATTTGGCGCACTAACGCCAGGCCTAGTCCGACGCCTCCGTCGGTGCCCTCACGCATTCCGGCCGGTCGGTAGAAGGGCTCGAAGATCCTCTCGCGTTCTTCCTCGGGCACGCCGGGACCCTGGTCTTCGACCAAGAGCCTCGCGCCACCTCCGTCCAGAGGTTCCACCGTCGCCTCGATGAGCATGCCATGACCGTGGCGTTGTGCGTTATCGAAAAGATTGCGGACCATGCGTCGAAGCATGCGCGGATCACCCTTTACACGCACCGATACCCCGGTCACACTCCCATCCACGCGCGCCCCTTCTTCAGCGGTTAGGGCAAGCAGGTTGACACCTTCCGAAGACCGAGGCGTGTCGATCGTCTCGAGGCGTGCGGCGAGTAAGAGCTCGTCGATGAGATCGTCGAGCTCGGCAACGTCGCGCGCGATCTGCGCGCGCAGCTCAGGCCGCTCCTCACCCGCGAGCAGCTCGATGGCCATACGGATGCGCGTAAGCGGGGAGCGCAGCTCGTGAGAGGCGCTCGCGAGCATCGAGCGCTGCACGTTGACCAAGCGCTCGATCCGCTCGGCGGCGTGATTAAAGCTGCAGGCAAGCTCAGCCACCTCGTCTTTCCCCTCAATCGCAACGCGCGCCGAGAGCTGGCCCGAGCCGAGCTGCTCCACGCGCGCTTGCAGCCGTTCCAGTCGGCGGGTCACGCGCCGTGCGAGCGGATAGGCGCCGATCGCGGTGGCGAGCGCGAGCAGCCCGAGCGTCCAAAGGAGCAACGGGCCGCGCGGATGGCGGTGGCGCGCCGTCAAGAGACGACCATCGGGCAGCCGCAGGCTTAGCGTCCAGTTGCGCCGACCGCGGTGTTGCCAGCCCTCGGTGGGCAGCGCCCCGATGGGCTCTCCGGCAGCGGCGATCGGCTCACCATCGGCGCGGCTGAGTTTTAGATCTATCCCAAACTGCATGTGCAGGCGGGCGAGCGCCTGCTCGAGCTCGGCCACCGGCCGATCCGGGCTGGGCAGTGCTTTTCCGAGGATTTCCGCCACACCCTCGAACGCGCGACGCCCGTCATCGTCATCGTGCAGAAAAAACCAAAGCGCCCCGCTCAGCACCGCGAACACGACGAGGATGCTGAGAAAAGCCAAGTAAACTTGTAGATAGAGCCGACGCATCAGCCCATGCCCTCCTCAACCGTGCGCCGCGCGAACAGGTAGCCTGTGCCGCGGATGGTAATCACGCGTTTGGGATGCTTGGGATCGTCTTCGATCGCGGCGCGGATGCGAGAGATGTGAACGTCGATGCTGCGGTCAAAGGCTTCGAGTGACTGGCCCTTCAGCCGGTCCATCAAGGCTTCGCGGGACATGACCCGGCCAGCGTTCCGGGCCAATACCCACAAGAGATCGAACTGATGACCCGTAAGCGTGCGCGGCTGACCGTCGATCTGCACCTGCCGATGATCGTGACGGAGCTCCATGTTACCGAAGCGCAGCACGGGCGTCTCGGCGACGGTGGCGCCTGTGCGACGGCGCAGGATGGCACGCAGCCGGGCGAGCAGCTCGCGGGGCTCGAAGGGTTTCGGCAAGTAATCGTCAGCACCGAGCTCGAGACCGACGATGCGATCGATCGGATCACCGCGCGCGGTGAGCATCAAGATGGGCACATCGGAGCCTGCCCGCACACGGCGACATACCTCGAAACCGTCAAGGTCGGGCAGCATGACGTCGAGGATGAGCGCATCGAAGCCGTGGCTATCCAACGCTGTTAGGCCCGTCTTTGCGGTGGGCCGCGTCGTCACCCGCCATCCCGAGGCGCTCAAGTATTCGCTGACCATCGCCGCGAGGCGCTGGTCGTCCTCGATCATCAGAATGTGCTCAGGCATGGGATCGGTGAAGAGTACCTACTCGCGCGGCTGTCGGGACACACAGAGACTGTACTGGATCCCGGCTTGCGCCGGAAGGAGGGCGCCGGATCGCACGCTTGCCGATAGGCACGAGTGCCCATACACACGCGTGCGGACCCGGCCGAAGGATGCTGCGTCTCCTACGCTAACGTTGGAACCGGCTCGCGAGCTGTTGGCGCTGCTCTGGCGTGAGGATCTCGGCCACCGAAACCAAGCCGTCCACGAGCCGGCTAGAAGCGGTGTCGATGTGCCTGAGCTCCGCCTTGCGCAGGTCTTCGAACGCCTGGCGGTTCACCTCCGGCTTCGTCAGCTCGGCGATCAGCGCCTGATGGCTGTCGCGGTGCTCCTGCATCAGCGGATAAACCTGCTCCACCAGATGGTTGACCGCCTCCCGGATCTGCTGTCGCTGCTCGGCGCTCGCGTCCAGGAAACCGACGAGCCACGCTACTTTGTCTCCGGCATGCTCCCGTATGTCCTCGATCGTCACGGCGCCCCCGTGCCGGCGCCAGCCGCCAAAGTCGGGATGGGCCGAGACGCTCATGCTCGTCCCAATCAGCATCCCTGCGATGAGTCCGATGCCGACGAGCGCCACCACACCAATGCCGAAGCGTGCGCGGCGCGCGAACCTGAACCTGCAGTTGCCGTAACGTTGCTCTGGATGTTCGAGTCTGTGTTTCTCTAAGCTCATGGCTATCCTCCTGTTCATCGGGTTAAAGAACCGCGCGAGCCGCGATTCATGGCAGCCAGCTTAGCGAGCGATCATCGCCGCCGTTTTGCTCTGATGTAAAGTTTTGAGACCATCGGGTGAACGTCGCACCGCCGACAACGGCGCTCGGCGAGCGGTAGTCGGTGGCGAGGATCGACGTTTGATGTCCGGCTTGCGGATCTCGCACGCTACGTAGTGCTTAGGTAGACGTCTGAGAGCTTGTGAAAAAACCTGCTGCGCTCGGGATCTCGCGTTCCGGCGGTGCTCGGGATCTCATGTATTTCAATATACACTCCGGTTGCTCGTCCCATCCTTGGGACTCGCCCCTGCGGGGCTTGCACTCCGTTTCGCTCTCGGCGAAACGGTCCTGCGCTCCGGCGGAACGCGACCTCCCATCGCTCGGACGATTTATTCACAAGCTCTGAGATCCATGGTGGACCCGGATGTGGCCATCGAGAGATCGAACCCAACCGCAGGATCAGATATATAGCCGTTTCCACTTGCCGCTGCCAAACCAGAACCAGGCCAGCGACAGGACCACGACCCAGCCGATGACGACCGACAGCCAGATGTAGGCCAGATCGAGTGCGAACGAGAAAGTGGCCGCGTAGGTGTAGGCGATGATGCACGCTGTGCGGACGAACTCGGTGGCGAACGCGGCAACCGTGTCGCCGGTTCCGCGGACGGCGCTGACGCACATTTCGCCCGGCACCGCGATGAGGATGGCCAGGGCGATGATGCGCAAGCTGTCGACGCAACCCGCGCGCGTGGCAGCGTCGTCCGTAAACACTGACAGCAATCCCTCCGGCCAGATCAGTGCGATGGCCAGCAGCGGCAGGGTAATGATATAGCCGGCGCTCATCGCGCGGCGAAGCAGCACGCTGATCATGCCGGACTTATCCTGCCCGATCAGGTTGCTGACCATCGAGCACGTCGCCTCCGAAAAGCCCTCGATGGGCAGCAGGAAGACGACGAAGCACATATAGATGATGTTGGACTGGGACAGGGCCTGCTCGCCGAGGCGTTCGATGATCACGAACACAAGGAACCAGCGAACCGTCTCGACCAGGGCCTCCAGCGCTACCGGCCAGGCCATACGGAGAAGGAGTTAGGAGAGATGCTCATCCCACTTTCTGAACCGAAACAGACCGTAGGTCTTCATCGCCGGATGAATGAGGGAGTAGGCGGTAAGAAACACAAACGTCGCTATCTCGGCGGCCAACGATCCCAGCGCCGCACCCTCGATCCCAAGTCGCGGAAAGCCCAAGTGACCGAAAATCAGGCAATAGTCCAGCCCGATATTCGTCAGCGCTAGGATAAACGTGGCGACAACCAGCACCCAGCTCCGCGAGACGCCCACATAGAGGGCGCTATAGGCGAAGTTGGCAGTCTGGAAGAAGGCGCTCCAGGCGATGATATGCAGAAATGAATTGACGGCCAGGCGAACGGCGTCGGACTCGATGGCGAAGGAAGTGAGCTGCGGCGAGGCGAATTTGATCAGGGCGGTCGAGGCCAGTGCCGCGAGGGCCAGGAGATGGAGTCCCTGATTGAATGTGTGGCCGACGTCACGGGGGCGATCCTGACCGGCACGCCGAGCGACTACGATCTGGACACCATCCACCAAACCCGCCAAGGCAACGATCGCCACTTCATAAATGGCGTCCGCCAAGGCGATCGCGCCTAATTCCGTGATTCCGTAATGGCCGAGGAAGATCGCGTCGGTTATGTCGACGATGGTCTCGCTGATTCCGGCGAAGATGATCGGGACGGACAGGCGCCAGATGCTCTTGCTTGCAATCTGGACCTTCACACCCCCTATAGGAGATTGATGCGATAGGAACTGCGGTTCAGGTGCATAAACAGGCAGGACAGCAGCGCTCCGGCCTTGTGGTACTCACTAAGGTTGAAGTAGCTGACCTCAAAGCCCATATTGATGGCGAGCTCCTCCAGCTTACTGTTCTTAGCGGTCTCCAGAGTATAGTCTTCGGTGCCGGCCCGCAGATCATGAATGTGGGACGAGTTCAGGATGGTGTTGTGCAGGCGGACAGAGTTGCAGATCCCCGAATAGCAGTCGTCGGGGGAGACATCGACGACGTTGGTATGCTTTTCGATCGCGGCCACTTCATGGTCTTCATACAAGTCCGTACAGACCAGCGTATTCTCCGACGTGATGGGGAAGACCGTCGTATCGAGATGATAGAGGTATTCGTCGACCTCCTCTACCTTGATGATATGCATGTCGAAATTCTCCTCCATCCATGCATAAGTCTGGAGCCCGGAACGCATACCGTAACCGCCGATGTAGACGTTGTCGTAAAGGTGCTTCAGGTCAGCCTCGCCCTCGAATTTGAACGGCGAGACACGCGCCTGGTAACCCATAGACTCGAAGAACCGCACCCCGATCTCGGTTTCGCCGACGCGCGGCACGGTCGCAAAGTTGGACAATACAACGGGATGCCGTCCCTTGAGGTGCTCCAGGATGATGCCCAGATTGGCGGTGAAGACCAGATCCTGCAGCGCGCACCCCTGTGGCGTCGGCAACAGGTAGACCAGCGATTCGGAGGCGACGTAGTGGTACAGATCGAGGAACTGTCGCAGCGCCCGTTTGCGGTCGACCTATCGCTCGTCCGGCGAGAGCTCTTTCATCCAAGCGTTGTTGGCGCAAGCGGCGGAGAACGAGAAAGGGAAGTTCAGCAGGAACGCCGGCTTGTCGAGCATGGTCGGAGTCTGGTCGGAGGGAAGCGTTGGTACCGATGACGTTGCGGCAATTTGCTCTGTCTGCAGGATCATTGTTTTACTTCTTTCCTGGTTGAGTGGCAGGCGGATCAGCTGCTCTTCTCCGAAATCTTGATCAGCCCATCGATTCCAGCCTCGACGTGCATACCGGCCGGCTGGATCAGTGCTAGGTCATAGTTGTTTGACAGCGGGACGATCAGATCGACCTGAGAACCATATTGAATCTGTGAGAAGCGCTGATTCTGGAAATAGGGCTGGTTCTGTTTCAGACCGAATGGCGTGATCCTATCTACGTCGTAATCTGCGATCTGCAGGATGTAATAGGTCTCGCCGAGGATCGGAGCATGAACCCGGTTCAGCATCCGTTGGTTGTAGTGCAGATACTCGGCCGGCTCCAGGTCGATCAGAAGATCGTCCAGAATCCCCTTCTCGACGTCGAGCATGGGGTAGTTGAGCGAGTGGATCGGTTCCAGTTCTTTGTAGGACAATCGCCCGGGATAGGACACCCGGTTGACATGGACGTCGTAGAAGGTCATGAAGACGCCGATCACGAGACTGGGCCGGTCGTAAGATGCGTTGCGCATGGCCTGCTGGAGGGTGTAATTACTGCCTTTGATCTCGACCAGAGTTTCGGCCGGATGCACCGTCTTTTGGTATAGGATGATTCCATCGGCGGGTGAGAAAAATGTGGAAGTGTCCGAGTAGATCGGCCGCATCGGATCTCTGAAAAAATAGTGCTCAGATCGCCATTTCACAGGTTGATCTTTCACGCTGGCAACGTCGCTGTCGATCCAGTTCTGCAAGGTCTTGGACACGCCATGAACTCCTGGTTAGAACCGCGCGAGCCGCGATTCATAGTAGCCAGCTTAGCGAGCAATCATTGCCGCCGTTTTGCTCTGATGTAAAGTTTTATTAATCCCGCAACGCACGAGTCGGGCCGTCACGCGCGGTTAGAGAGTGATGCCGCCGGGTAGCCATCGCGGGGCAGGGAGAGCTAGGGTTGTGAAAAGCATTCCGAGCCTGGCGCTTTACGCAAGGGTCGCTGGGAAATGTCCTGGAGTTGCTCAGTCCGAAGTTCTCGGCGTAACTGCCGAAGGGACTTACTTAGGGAGGGGCCGCAAGAGGGCATGGCAGGGTGTCACCGCATCCTCGGTTTGAGACGTCTCAAACTCAAAATCAATAAAATGGTCACGCTGGCCACCCCCAGTTGCCAATACGGGCTTCGTCGTAGCGAAAGCCGGCGAGGAGGTTACGCAAGAAGCTGTCGCGGGGGACGGTGTTGGAGTTTTTCGCCACGCTTCCGCCGTGCCCCATCGCTGTGTCGAGGCCTGTCCGGGGGCGCATTGCTGGGCGCAGGAGTTGGAACAGTTTGGGCATCAAGTCAAGCTCATGCCGGCCCAGTATGTGAAGGCCTATATCAAGGGCAACAAGCCTGTCCTGAGCGCAGCCGAAGGGAATGGACGGCAATGACGCCGCCATCGTTTAATCCGAGGCTGCCAAGGCGGTATTGGCAAAGTCCAAGAGGGCATCGAGCCGGTGTTCGATGATGTCTACCATAATATCCAAATCGAGCGTTTGGTATTCGTGTACCAGGATGTTGCGGAACCCCACCATCGCCCGGAGGCTCACCATCGTCGCCTCATTGATCAGCCCAGCGCGCTGCAATAACGAGAAACTGTCCTTGCTGTCCTGAGGCAGCCCCAGCTTTTTGGTTTTGATCAAGTGATTGGCGATGTCAATGCAGAGTTCGCAGGCGCGCTGCACGTTCAAGGCAATTGCATCCTGCTTGAAATAATCTTCCTTGAAGGGAAGCTCGCCTTTCATGGCGTGGTACTTTCGAACCTGCGCGATACAACGCTCGATACTGACCTTCTTATTCAGGATAACCTGATTCATACGTTATAAAAGCTTCCGCTGCGCAGCCCTTCTGCCAGGATCTCCGCTCGCTCTTCGCTGAGCTTCTGATAAAACGAAAACACCAGCATCTCGAACTCGTCCGCGGCATAAGCGTCGCCGGTATAGATGCGGCGGTTGGCGGCGATGATCTCCTTTTGAAAGACGGTCGAGACCTCGCGCAGATTGATGAGATCCATCGGCTTCTTGAGCAGGGATCCCAGCTCCGCACACAACGGGCTCATCGCCAGCATTCGGCTTGCTCTTGCCTGTCTCGGCGGCAGCAGCAGGGCGATGTCCACATCGCTGTCCGGCCATTCCTCTTCGGTGCCGTAAGTGCCAAAGAAATAGATCGCCTGGGTGTCGGGATAATGGCGCAACACAGGCTCAATGATAGCGTTCGATTCGATCACATCGTCCCCACGATGTCTTAAAAACTCGTGGCTCCGCAAGTATAGCCGGATAGCCGTCGTTTCAGCATCGATCGCCGGGCTGCAGAGCTCGAGGATGTGCTTTGTGACCGCCAACAAATCGCGCCATAGGACGCCAATAAAGCACTATTCGACGAGGACCGCCGCGATCAAAAGAAAAATACCCCTGCGCCTGCCAATCCTTAATATAAGCGCACCTGCAAAGTTAGTGATCCGTGCGGGCTTGGCCTCGATTTAGGAGCTATTGGAAACTCGAAGCGCGGGATCCGCTGGAATCGACCGACGAACGGGAAAGGCACATCGCAAAGCAGCATCCCGATCTGCTCCCCGCGCACGGATAAAAGATCGCGGATACGTTAGCTAAACCTGATAAGGTTAGACGGAGCACAGGAATAGCCAACCCGTGGTTGTTCTCGCGTTGGTTTGACGCATTGCGTGGCGGCAAGCACATCCTGGTTGTCGTCGTGAGCCATATAGTTCTCCGCGACGCCATTGGATCATTACCGTACGTCGCCCGAAAGCTGACCGGAGGCACGGCTCGCGGCTTTGTGGGCGCGCTGCACGATGTGCAGGGGGCGACGTGAACACGGGGGCGGCGGGGCATGTGCCGAGCGTATCGCAATATGTCGAGTTGCCCGCTAACTCTTTCGGCGGAAATGGTCCGCTAGACCGTTATGATGCGAGGCCGAGCGCTCGAGTCTTTGCCGGCCTGCCACGTTTTTCGCCGCCCACCTTTCTGTTTACCGTCTTCTCAATCTGCTCTTTGAAGCGCTCACTCCCCATCGGTGTACCTGACTGCGTGCAGTTTCTGATCCGCCCTAACTGGTCAGCAGTCAGCTCGGCATCGAACAAGGAGCAATACGCTTCCCGCCGTCGCGCAAGCGTCTGTCCCAAGTTCACATACTCATCGTGCGGACTCACGATGCAATTGTCCTCGCCCAAGGCATTGGCGGCATAACTGGACCAACGGTAGTGCTCGGGCCGCGCTACGATACCCGCTCGCACCGGATTCAGCTCGATATAGTGCATACAGATCAACAAATAAAGCCCCGATTCGACGATGATCCCCTTGTGACGTCCTTCCCATAATGTTCCTCGTCGACGGTAGGTATGATTGATGTAACTGACGTACTGGCGCCCGCATTCCTGGAACAACCGGCTAATCGATCTGCCGACACTCGGGGTCAGGAGGAGATGGATGTGGTTGGTCATCAGCACGTAGGCATGGACCCCGCAATGACAGGCTTCCGATATGCGTTTCAAGATCTTCAAGTACTCGAGATAATCCCGATCCTCGAAAAACACCGGTTCCCCATTATGGCCTCGTTGCATGACGTGGGCCGGAATCTGAGGAAGGTAGAATCTTGGTTTTCTCGGCATCGGCTTACAGGGTTTTTCGCAGCGGGTGGCGAGCGCGCAATCCGGGGAATCTCAAAAATCCCTTGTCGGTCGTGATCCAGTCGCAGCCGGATTCCATCGCCAGCGCCGCGTGGTAGGCATCCGGAACGAGGTTGCCTTTGGCTTCGCTTGAGTGCACCAGCTTCTCGAAAATAGCCCAGTGGCGGGGACCCGGCCTGATGGGAACCGCCTGAGGTTGAGTTCGAATCTGATTGACGACATCCAGCGCCACATCCAGGGGTGTCGGACGTTCAAACACTTTTGGATGCGTAACCACCCGAATAAAACCACTGAGCACCAGCTCAGACACACCATAAGCGCCCCCGCCATTGATCGCCTCCTCCACCCAATCCCGATAGGCCGGGTGGCCTGCCGTATCCTCGCGGTGGGCGTACACTAGGATGTTCACATCCATCAGGATCATCGTTCCATGATCTCCAGTAGAGATGGACTGTTGTCTAGGTCGATACCGGGCCGCGTCCCTGTTCCTTTCATGGTGATCAGTCGCACGCGTCCGCGACTCCCCACGTTTTCGCGGCGGCTGAGGGATTCTCGAAGCGCGTCCTCGATGAGTCGGGCCAAGGTCACCCCCGAAGCGGCCGCCTGTGCTTTCGCCAGCTTGAGAAGCTGATCGTCGACATTGATGGTGGTGCGCATCGTCTATCCACTCATTGCCTGGTTGGCAATCGTAGCGCAAGATAACACGTAGCGCATCAAGATGCCTAGTTGTTTAGGGGTCTGACTCCTTTTTTTCTTTCCTTCGTCTATCCACTCATTACCTGGTTGGCAATCGTAGCGCAAGATAACACGTAGCGCATCAAGATGCCTAGTTGTTTAGGGGTCTGACTCCTTTTTTTCTTTCCTTTTGACTCCTTTTTTTCCTTTTTTTCGACTCCTTTTTTTCAGCCGTTACCTTCGAGGCTGGATGAACTACTTTGGTATCTCGCGCTATTATCGTCCCATCCCAGAGCTCGACCACTGGTTGCGACGCCGTATTCGCATGTGTGACTTGCAACAGTGGCGCT